>Ga0307296_10001189_pt1 | contig 12990 bp, 13 predicted proteins | sample ER_DNA_153_FD_194467 | JGI IMG/M metagenome (GOLD analysis project Ga0307296, IMG submission 194467) | Bulk soil microbial communities from the East River watershed near Crested Butte, Colorado, United States - ER_DNA_153 | ecosystem: Environmental > Terrestrial > Soil > Floodplain | place... | reverse complement strand
CAAGCCGGTCGCGCCGTTTTTCTGACATCGGGGGTCGCGCACACCGGACGTGCCTATTGGGGCCCCTATGCAGCCTCGAAGTCGGCGCTGGAGGCTCTGGTGCGTACATATGCGTCAGAGTCCGTCACCACACCAGTACGCGCCAATTTGTTCAGCCCGGGACCGACGCGTACGCGAATGTATGCCAGTGCATTTCCCGGGATCGATCCGCTCACATTGCCGACAGCAGAGGACGTAGCGAAGGCGATCCTGCCTCTGTGCTTGGCGGATTGCGCGGAGACCGGCAAACTCTACAGCTTTCGTGAAAAGAAATTTCTCGATTTCCGCGCGCCAGCCTGACCGCTCAGTGCTTTCTCTTTGCCCGTCCCTTGTAGGGATTGTCTTTCTCGCGCAGGGCGAGGCGAATTGGCGTGCCGGGCAATTCGAAAGTCTCGCGCATTGAATTCAACAAATAGCGTTTGTAGGCGGCAGGCACGGCATCCGCGCGGGTGCAAAACACGACAAAGCTCGGCGGTCGGCTTTTCGGTTGCGTGATGTAATTGAGTCGCAGCGAGCGACCGGCCACCGCCGGCGGCGGATTCGCGCTGACGGCGTGCTCGAACCATCTATTGAGGGCACTCGTGGGAATGCGCCTGTTCCAGACTTCATAGGCATCAATGATTGCCTGCATCAAGCGGTCTAGACCCTCTCCGGTAAGGCCGGACACTGCCACCAGCGGCACGCCTCTTAGTTGGGTGAGCTTCTCCTCGGCCTGTTCACGAAGCTTGCCGATGGCGCCCGCCGCCTTTTCTTTCAGATCCCATTTGTTGACCGCGATGACGATAGCGCGGCCTTCCTGTTCAACAAGATCGGCAATGCGCTGATCTTGCTCTTCGAAGGCATTTTCCGCGTCGAGGAGAACGACGACAACCTCAGCGAAGCGCACGGCGTTGAGCGCATCCGCGACCGAAAGCTTTTCCAGTTTTTCCGCGACGCGCGAACGGCGGCGCAATCCAGCGGTATCGTAAATCCGGAACTTGAGACGTTGCCAGTAGTGGTCGACTGCTATCGCGTCACGCGTGATGCCGGCCTCTGGTCCGGTGAGCAGCCTCTCCTCACCAACCAGCCGGTTAATCAGAGTCGATTTGCCTGCATTGGGACGCCCGACAATAGCGACACGGATGGCGTGCGCCGGATCGTTTGTGTCAACCTGTTCCTCCGCCGGATCATCGGGCACCAAAGCACGCAAGGCATCGTAGAGGTCCGACATGCCCTCGTCGTGTTCGGCCGAGATCGGAATAGGCTCGCCGAAGCCTAGCGCGTAGGCTTCAAGACGTCCCGATTCACCGGCCGTCCCTTCGCTCTTGTTGGCGATGAGGACGATCGGTTTTCCGGATTTGCGCGCGACATCGGCGAAGGCGTGGTCGACGGGTGTCGGACCCGCGCGTGCATCGATCATGAAAAATATGACATCGGCCTGGTCGATCGCGGTTTCCGTCTGCGCGCGCATGCGACCGGAAAGACTTTCGGGAGCTGCCTCTTCGAGCCCAGCCGTATCGATCACCTTGAATGCAATATCGCCGAGACGACCCTCCCCTTCGCGCCGATCGCGCGTGACACCAGGCCTGTCATCGACCAAAGCCAGGCGTCGACCGACCAGTCGATTGAAAAAGGTCGATTTGCCGACATTGGGCCGGCCCACAATGACGATCGCCAGGCTCATCGGTACCGCTGCCAGGCGGGCCGGCAGTCCATTAAATGCATTCAGTATGTGTTTGCGGCGCGGTTCGCCTTCGGGTCAAGCCCGAGCGCAATCAGCGCTGGAAAGTGCCTGGCTGCGGAGAGGAAGGCCAGGGCGACGCAGTGTTGGTCTGCGCCGGCGCCGGCCACTGGTTGTTTTGCTGCGGAGGCGACTGGGCTTGTTGCGGCCAGGCTGTGTCCTGTGCCGGTTGGGGCTGTAGCTTCGGCTTCGCTATCCGTTTCTTCGGCTTGGGTTTCGGCTTCTCCTCCGGCTCGGCCGCGGCAGCTTTCTCGTCCTCGCCCGCAGCGGCCTCCTTCGGTTGCACGGGTGCTGGCGACTGCGCGGTTTCGGGTGGCGGCTGGTTACCTCTCACGTACTCCGGCGGGATGCCTTGCGTGACCCCGGGAACGCCACCGGGAAATACATCCTTGCGCTCGCCGGGAAGCTTTTTCTTCTCATTGAGACCGAATATGTCGAGCTTGTCCGGATCAAAACCCGAACAGGCCGTCAGCCCAGGCGCGCACGTTGCGAGAGCGGTAAGCAACATCACGCGATAAATTGTCCGCACGTCTTGCCCCTCAACTCTTGTCTTCGCCGGCGACCAGTCCCGACAGAACTTCCGCGCGCGCGCGTGTGCCTGCCGGCGAATCTGGATCGCCCGTGATCATGTCGAGATATTTCCTGGCGGCAGCAAGCTCATGATTGCGCCACGCAGACAACGCCAGCAGCTCGCGTGCGGTGTGGCGGAAGCTACGTGACGGCTCTGTCGCGGCATCGAGCCGCCTGCGCATGTCGACAAACGACAATGTATCCACCAGCAGCATGCCGGCGCGCACTGCAGCAAGATCCTGCCAGATTGCGCCGACTGACGCGTCGGCCGAGATTTCATCGTAGGCTTTCACCGCTTCGGCCGGTTTGACCTGGGCGAGCGCACCCGCCGCGCGCATCCGCGCCAGCACGCGGTAGCCCTCCGGCGCCTCGGCCGCAACTTTGGCGAACGCAGCTTCTGCCTCGGTATATTTGCTTTGCTCGCTCAGGGACATCGCGGCTTCGAAGGCGGCTCCCGCGGTCGCGGCTCTCTTGGCGACCCAATATTCATAACCGCGCCACGCCGCGATAGCTGCGACGATCAGAATGGCAGCTGCAATCAAATAGAGGCTGTAGCGATCCCACAGCTTTTTGAGCTGCTCGTGCCGGACTTCCGCGTCCACTTCATGAAAAATATCGGCCAAGATTGCTCCAAACCCCCTAGCCCGCCCCCGGGGCCGGATTGTGCCGTAAACTAGCGATGTGGCGGGCCCAAGGCAAAGGCAAGCCTACAATCGTTAACAATTCAGGGCGTTAGCCCCTTCTTACCCTTCATCGGATAGACGTGCTCAGGGCCAGGAAAGGTACGTGAGCGCACCTCTGCGGCATAATCGGCGATCGCCTTTTCAATGCCGGGTCCGAGAGTTCCATAACGCTTGACGAACTTCGGTACCCGCGGGGACAGACCGAGCATGTCCTCGAGAACAAGAATCTGCCCGTCACAGGCAACACTCGCTCCAATTCCGATCGTCGGAATTGCAACCGCGGACGTCAATTTGCGAGCCAGGGGCTCGGCCACGGCTTCAATCACTACGGCGAACGCACCAGCCTGCGAAACGGCAATGGCGTCCTCTTCGATGCGCGACCAGTCCGACTCGTCGCGGCCTTGCGCGCGGAACGAACCGATTGTGTTGATCGCCTGCGGCGTCAATCCGACATGCGCCATCACCGGGACGCCGCGCTCGGTGAGAAAGGCGATTGTCTCGGCCATGCGCTTTCCGCCTTCGACCTTGATCGCGCCGCAGCCGGTTTCCTTCAGCACGCGTGATGCATTCATGAACGCCTGCTCTTTCGAACTTTCGTAAGAGCCGAAGGGCATGTCCACGACCACCAGCGCGCGTTTCGAACCACGCATTACGGCGTGGCCTTGCAGGATCATCATGTCCAGCGTCACCGGAACCGTTGTTTCGAGCCCGTGCATCACCATGCCGAGCGAATCTCCCACCAGGATCACGTCGCAATAAGCGTCGACGAGACGGGCTGTGTGGGCGTGATAGGAGGTCAGGCACACAATCGGCTCGCCGCCTTTGCGTGCGCGGATGTCTGGGGCGGTCAGCCGCCGGATCTCGTCTTGAACTGACATGACTATTTCCCGAACACGGGGACACCGATCACCACCGGATGAAAGGCATAGCCCAGCGCCAGATAGACGACGACAGCGATCACCACGACCAGCAAATCATTGGTCCAGCCGGCAGGCGCCGCTATCGGTTTGGTATCTGTGCGGCGTTTTGCGGCGATACGCGTATAAACACCCCAGGCCAAAAATGTACCGAACAGTAGGATCGAGCCGAGGTCGCCATTCGAAAGCAGATGCGCCAAGGCCCAGGTCTTTACGCTTGCCAGCATCGGATGCTTGAGCCGCGCCTTGATGTGACTCGGAACAAAAGCAGCGACGAGAAAAATCACCGCAAACAACATCAACCCGACGGTGATGTGCCGCATGAACGCAGGCGGCGACCATATGTCGATCCAACCGAGCGCGCGGTATTCCCCGTAGCCCCATACGATCAGTGCAAGGCCGGCGAGAGAGGCCAGTACGAACAGTCCCCGATAGGCCGGCAGTCCAAGTTGTGCGATCGCTCGCGCGCGCTCCTCGCGGAACGACACAAAGACGTGCGCTCCGAGAAAGACCACCAGGCCGAGAATGAGAATGCCTAAGCCCATGCTACAACTCGTATTCTACCGTCGCCGCAGTAGAGGATAGCCGCCGCCAATGCAAGCCGCCTCGAGCAGAGCTAACCCTCGATGAATGTAGATGCCGCATTTCGAACGGCGAAACACGCCGTCAGAGCGTTCCTAGCCGTGCTCGCCCTGGCCACAACAGCGGTCGCACAGGACTGGCCAACAAAGACGGTGCGGATCGTAGTGCCTTTTGGCCTAGGGACATCGTCGCGCGCCTTGTCGCCGATGGCTTGCAGCAGAAATATCCTGCCAGCGCATTTATCGTGGAGAACAAGCCCGGCGCCGGCGACAATCTCGGCACCGATCTTGTCGCGAAGGCGACACCCGACGGTTCAACCATCGGGGTCAGCATCGGCGGACCGCTCGCCATCAATACCCTGTTGTACGCGCGATTGCCCTGCGATCCGCGCAAGGACATCGCGACAGTGACCCAATTGGTCACCCAGCCGAGCGTGCTCGCGGTCAATCCGGCGCTAGGAGTGAGTCAGTCGCAGACCTCATCGCCCTGCTCCGTAAAAATCCGTGGAAGTACAATTTTGCTTCGATCGTAAACGGCTCGCTATCGCACCTCGCAATGGAAGCGATCGCCATCAAAGCGGGCGCCCAATTGGTGCACATCCCTATCACAGTTCGCCACAGGCCATCACGGCGGTGATCCGAAACGATGCGCAGATCGCCTGCCTTCCGGCGATAGCGGTCACGCCGCGGGCCGAAACGGGAGCGGTGAAGATTCTCGCCGTCTCTACCGAGAAACGCTCGCCCTATTTGCCGGACCTACCCACGCTGAAGGAAAGCGGGATCGATGTGGAAGCCGATGCCTGGAACGGTCTCATCGCACCGGGCGCCACGCCAAAGCCAATCATTGACAAGATCAGCAAGGACGTCGCCGAGATCATCCGCCAGCCGATGCTGCGCGAGAAATTGGCGACCCAACTGATGGAGCCCCTCGCTTCATCCCCGGACGAGTTACGTGCGCGGATCAATGGTGAGATCGAACGCTGGGCACCCGTGATTGAGGCGGCCAACGTGAAATTGAACTAGGCCGCAGCCTTGTCCTTCGCGTCCTTGATGTCAGTGAAAGAAATTCCGAGGGCACGTTCCCGGGTGTAGTCGAGAATAAACTGGTTGCGGGCCATGAAGACTTTATCGTTGTCGAGATCCTCGGCGCAACTCGAATAATTGGCCTGCACGAAATCCTCGAGGCCTTTGTTGTCTGCGGCCGCGATCCAACGCGCCAGCTGGAACTCGGGCTGCTCAAAACTAATATCAAGCCCATATTCTTCCGATAAACGCACCTTCAGCACGTCTAGCTGCAGGGGGCCGACCACGCCGACCAGCGCCGGCGCGCCATCCAGTGGACGAAAAACCTGGACGACACCCTCCTCTGCCATCTGCTGGAGAGCTTCCTTCAGCTTTTTTGCCTTCATCGGATCGCTCAATTTGACCCGTCGCAGAATTTCAGGCGCGAAATTCGGGACGCCGAGAAACGCGATATCCTCGCCTTCCGTCAGCGTATCGCCGATGCGAAGTGTGCCGTGGTTGGGAATACCGACGACATCGCCGGCATAGGCCTCTTCGGCGAGCGCCCGATCTTGCGCAAAAAAGAACTGCGGCGTGGACAGCGTCAGCGGTTTGGCGGTGCGTGTCAGTTTCGCCTTCATTCCCCGCCGCAATTTGCCTGAACAAAGACGGGCAAACGCGATACGATCGCGGTGGTTGGGGTCCATGTTGGCCTGGATCTTGAAAACGAAAGCCGTCATGGAGTTTTCGTGAGCGTCCACGGTACGCGTGTTGGAAGCCTGCGCGCGCGGAGCCGGCGCGAACGACGCAAGCGCATCGAGAAGATCCTTTACGCCGAAGTTCTTGAGCGCTGAGCCGAAGAACACAGGCGTGAGATGGCCTTCGCGGAACGAATTGAAATCAAACGTGCCGCAGGCATCTTTCACAAGCGCCAGCTCGTCGCTGACGGCCTTGGCATCCAGCATGGGATTCTTCGCGGCCAGGGCGAGGAGATCGAGCGGTTGCCGCTCGACGGTTTTTCCGTCTTCGCCGACGAGCCGCATCTCACCCGTGGCGAGATCATAGGTGCCGGCGAAATCACGGCCGTGGCCGATCGGCCAGGTCATCGGCGAGGTATCGAGAGCGAGCGTCTTTTCGATTTCGTCCAGAAGTTCGAAAGGATCGCGGCTCTCACGGTCCATCTTGTTGATGAACGTGACGATCGGTATGTCGCGCAGGCGGCAGACCTCGAAGAGCTTGCGTGTCCGCGCTTCGATGCCCTTTGCCGCGTCGATCACCATCACGGCCGAGTCGACCGCGGTGAGGGTTCGATAGGTGTCCTCGGAAAAGTCCTCGTGGCCCGGCGTATCGAGCAGATTGAAGACCCGATTGTCGTAGTCGAAGGTCATAACCGAGGTCACAACCGAAATTCCGCGCTCGCGCTCGATCGCCATCCAGTCGGAACGCGTTGAACGACGATCGCGTTTGGCTTTGACCTGACCGGCAAGATTGATCGCGCCCCCGAACAGCAGCAATTTCTCGGTCAGCGTGGTCTTGCCGGCGTCTGGGTGAGAAATGATCGCGAACGTGCGGCGCCGGTCGACCTCCGCGGCGAGCGGTGTCACGGGAATCGAATCGGAACTGACCAGGGGCTTGTTCATCGCCTGCATGTGGCCGCAAAAAGCAGCAAAATCAAGCCGACGCGAGCGTCCGGCCTGCCGGCCACCCTCGGCGGTTCGCATCTTGTCATCGAGTAGTTAGCGCCGCCTTATATGCATCGGGGCTGAAGCCGACCAGCAACTTGCCGCCGCCTGCGTCGAGCACGGGGCGCTTGATCATCGACGGTTGCTTGAGCATCAGGGCGATGGCTTTCGACTGAGATAGACCTTCCTTGTCCTTATGGGGCAGCTTTTTGAATGTCGTGCCTGCTTGGTTGAGCAGAACCTCCCAGCCCGCTTTCTCCGCCCAACGTTCGAGGCGTTCGCGATCGATACCGGCCGTCTTGTAGTCGTGGAATGCGTAACTGATTCCACTCTTGTCGAGCCAGGAACGGGCTTTTTTGATAGTGTCGCAGTTTTTGATGCCGTAGATGGTGACAGGCAAGATCATTCCCACTCGATTGTACCGGGCGGTTTGGACGTCACGTCGTAAACCACACGATTTACGCCTTTGACTTCATTGATGATGCGTGTGGCCACAGTGCCGAGAAATTTCATGTCGAAGGGATAGAAATCGGCGGTCATGCCATCGGTCGAGGTTACAGCCCGAAGCCCGACGACATAGTCGTAGGTGCGATAGTCGCCCATAACGCCGACCGTCTTCACCGGAAGCAGAACGGCAAAGGCCTGCCAGATGTCATCGTACTGTCCGGTGCGCCGGATTTCTTCGATGTAGATCTCGTCGGCGAGTTGCAGGATTTTCAGCTTCTCCCGCGTCACCGGGCCAGGGCAGCGAATAGCCAGTCCCGGCCCGGGAAACGGATGTCGCCCGACAAAGGCTTCGGGCAACCCGAGTTCACGACCGAGCGCCCTCACCTCGTCCTTGAACAGTTCGCGCAGCGGTTCGACCAGCTTCATATTCATGCGCTGGGGCAGACCGCCGACATTGTGATGCGACTTGATGGTGACCGAGGGTCCCCCGGTAAACGACACGCTTTCGATCACATCGGGATATAGCGTGCCTTGTGCGAGAAATTCGGCGCCGCCGATTTTCTTTGCCTCTGCCTCAAACACGTCGATGAACAGCCTGCCGATAGTCTTGCGCTTCTGCTCCGGATCCTCGACGCCCTCGAGCGCCTTGAGGAATGTTTCCGAGGCGTCAACGTCCACCAGAGGAATGTTGTAGCTCTCGCGGAATATCGCGACGACTTTTTGTGCTTCGGCGAGCCGCATCAACCCATGATCGACAAGAACACAGGTGAGCTGATCTCCGATCGCCTCATAGATGAGCACCGCTGCGACTGCGCTGTCGACGCCGCCTGACAGTCCGCAGATCACCCGCCCCTTCCCGACCTGCTTACGAATTTTCTCGATCGCCTCGTCCTTGAAGGCGTGCATTGTCCAGTCGCCGGTGAGGCCGGCGATCTTTCGCACGAAATTGCGCAGGAGCGCGGCGCCGTGCGGCGTGTGCACCACTTCAAGGTGGAATTGCGTGGCGTAAAATTTGCGCTCGTCGTCGCCGATGATCGCAATCGGAGCGTTGGGTGATGTGCCGAGAACCTTGAAGCCCTTCGGCAACTCTGTGACCCGATCACCATGGCTCATCCAGACCGGATATTTTTGACCTTTAAGCCAGACGTCGGCAAACAAGGGCGTGTCCTCAGTCACCGTCACTTCGGCGCGACCAAACTCGCGATGGTGGCCCGCTTCGACCTTCCCGCCGAGCTGTTGAGCCATCGCCTGCTCGCCGTAACAGATGCCGAGCAGTGGCACGCCGGCCTCATAGATCGCCTTCGGCGCGAGCGGCGCATCCTTGTCGAGAACCGAGGCTGGGCCGCCGGAAAAGATCACCGCCTTGGGTTTCATCTCACGGAAGGCCTCTTCGGCCTTCTGGAAGGGTACAATTTCGGAATAGACCTTCTCCTCTCTGACCCGGCGCGCGATGAGCTGGGTAACTTGGGAGCCGAAATCGACGATCAAAACTTTGTCGTGCATGGGCGGCGTGGTGCCCGAACGTACATTGGAATCGGACGTGAAACGCCGTTCGGGCGGGCTTTGTGCGGGCTTTGGACTTCCGGGTCAAGCATTTCGGCAGTATCGACCGCCTGGCAGGCGGACGCGGTTAGCGCCGCGCGTTGTCGATGACGGGGCCCAACAGAGGAATGTTCGATATCCACTTGCCGGCGCGCGAGCGGCCTTGGTCTTCGGATCTGTTGTCGCCGGCATTGGCCGGCGGGATGGGGTCAGGGATCGCCTCTGGCGGCACTGGATGGTCGGTGTCAACTTGCCGGACGGAGGGCGGCGCCACCGCGATCGGCGGAGGCAAAGCGGGTGCCGTTGTTGGAGATGCCGCTGCAGGAACGCCAGCGGAAGGGACAGGAGCCGGCGGCAATGCAGTCTCCTGTAGCACCGGCCGAGCAGCCGATGGCGGCAACGTATTCTCCTGCGGCACAGGACGAACAACTGGCGCTGGTATGGGCTGCGGCTTCGCGCCTTCGGTCGGACGTAGATCAAGTTGCTTTCCCGGAGACGTTAACGGCTCAGGTTTGTTAGTCACAAGAGCCTGTCGGACGGCCTCGAGCCACTGCGTATCCGAGACGGCTGCATCCCGTTTAGCCGGCTCCGAAGCAACCGGAGCGGTCGCGACAGGTGCCGGGCTTACAGCGGTTGAATTTGCAGCGGGCGGCTTCGCGGTCACTTGCGGCCGCGGCTCTGGCTTGCGCACGGCCTCCTTCGGCGGCGTGGTTTCCGTACGCTGCACCTTCGGCGGGGCAACGGCCGGAGCGGCCACCGGTGCAGCAGCCGATTTTTCGGCGGCAAGCAGCGACTTGAATGCCGCTGTGGCATCGGGGTCGACGGCAGCGCAGGTCTTTTCGAATTCTTCGACGTCGCGACGAACCAGCATGCGCCGAGTGCTGGCATCCACGCTCTTATCGAGCAGCGCGATGATCCCACTACGCAGATTCTGGCAGGTCGTCTCGGGAGCAAAGTTGGCGCGGTAGAACGAGTAAGCGCTGGCGATGCCGACCGGAACCGCCAGAAGCGATCCGATCATCTGCATGGCGGTGACGAGCCTTGCTACCCTTGAGGCGCGTGGCGGCGGATAGACATTCGGATTGAGGGGCGCCGCGTCCTTCGCGTCCACATGAAACGGCGGATCGCGCCTGGCCACCAGCATAGAGAACCCCAAAATAAAGAGCTTCGCGCGTTCCACAGACACTGAATTTTCGCGGAAAAATTTGGCCCGGATTGGGGCACAATCGAGGTATTCCGCTTGCGTTTTGTTACCGAACCTATCAGCGGGCCGCGCTCAGCCCACCCGCCGCATTACCGAAACATAAAAGCCGTCAGTGTCCGTTGCGCGCGGAGTCATCAGAGTACCGAGGTCCGACAGAAACGCCGCCTTGCCGAACATGAAGGCACGCTCCCCGAGTGATTGGATAACCTCCGCCGGAGGCTGAACCACAAATTCCGAATGCCGCGCCAGGAACCCCTGCGCTTGGGCGTCGTTCTCTTCCTTCAGAACCGAGCAGGTGACGTAAGCAATGCGGCCACCAGCTTTTACCAACGACACGGCTCGGTCGAGAACTTCGGTCTGCTCCTTTTGACGTTGCTCCAGTGCCCCCGGCCGCATTCGCCATTTGGCATCGGGGTTGCGGCGCCAGGCACCGGTGCCGGTACAAGGTGCATCGATCAGTACAAGGTCCATGCGTCCGGCCAGATCACCGATTTCATCGCCGACGGATTTTGGCGTACGAACCTGCACGTTGCGGGCACCCGAACGCTTTAGCCGGTCGTGAATATGCGCAAGCCGTCTTTTATCGTCATCCGTCGCGAAGATCTGTCCTTTGTTCTGCATCATCGCCGCCATCGCCAGGGTCTTGCCGCCGGCGCCAGCGCAGAGATCGACCACCTGCTCGCCCGGCTTCGCGGCCGAAAGGAGGGCCGCCACTTGCGACCCTTCGTCCTGCACTTCGACGAGACCCTTGAGAAATGCCGGCTCGGCGTGAATTGCAGGGCTCTTCGCGTCCGCGGACAGATGAACCCTCAGGCCCCAAGGCGACCAACGCGTCGGCTCGCGGCTTAGGTCCCCAAGCATTGCGCTGGTTGCGCGCTCGCCCTTCAATGTATTCGTCCGCAGATCAAGCGGCGCGCGCGATGCAAGCGCCGCCCCTTCCTCGGCTCTTGCTTCCCCGAAGACTCGCGCCAAATGGGGATCGAGCCATTCCGGATAGTCGCCGGCTACATACGGCGGCGCGCGCGACATGTCAGCGGCATCAAGGCGTGCATGCTCTTCGCCGCTCAGCACCTCCGGCGCATATTTCGATCCGTCAGCGAGCCTCGCGATGGCTTCGGCATCGAGCTCCCGCTCGCGCCTGAGCATGCCCAGGACAATGGCGCGGGGTGTGTCAGCGCCCATCACGAAAGCACTCGACGCCCGGCGGCGCAAAGCGTCGTAGACGAGACCGGCTATGGCGGCCCGGTCACCGGAGCCGGCATAACGGTGCGTGAGACCCCAGGACTTCAGCGCATCGGCAGCCGGCCGGCGTTCCTTTTCGATCGCGGCAAAGACTTCAATCGCGGCAGCTAGGCGTGCCGCCGGCGTCATGGCAGCGCGAGAAAGATGCGCAGGATGTAAATCACCCACATGATGGACAATACGAGCGCGCCGACACCGTAATATGCGCCGCGCATCCGAACATTGTTGTCCGTCACGTGCACCACGGCCTGCAGTACGCGCATCACAACAAAAACCCAGGCCAAGAGAACGAAGAGCAGATCGGCGCGGTGCGTGATGATTTCGAGGATTGTCAGCACATAAAACAGCACCGGCAGCTCGAATTGATTTGCGAACGCATATCCGAACTGCGTTGCGCGTCGCGGCCAATTCGGCTCGCGCAGCGAAATATCCTCGAAGCGCGTTTCACCGGCGCGCAGGGTCGAAGTCCGGAAATACATCATGCCGAACATCACACCGAAGGTAAGCAGCACCTCAACGAAAAGGGGTAACAACACAAATTGAATGGACATGGCCCAGCCCTCGTCCTCTCCCCGGGGAGGATAACTATGCACGGCTCGGATAGTTCGGGCTCTCACGCGTGATCGTTACATCATGAACATGACTTTCACGAAGCCCCGCGCCGGTGATGCGAACGAATTCCGCCTTCTTATGGAGTTCACCGAGGTCTTTAGCCCCCACATATCCCATAGCTGCGCGGAGACCGCCGGTGAGCTGATGCAGGACAGTGGCGGCGGCGCCTTTGTATGGCACCTGACCTTCAACGCCTTCCGGCACCAATTTGAGCGTATCCTTGATGTCCTGCTGGAAGTAACGATCGGCGGAGCCGCGCGACATCGCGCCGACCGATCCCATGCCGCGATATGTTTTGTACGAACGCCCCTGATAGAGAAACACCTCGCCGGGGGTTTCGTCCGTGCCCGCAAGGAGTGAGCCGACCATCGCGCAATCGGCGCCAGCGGAAATGGCTTTCGCGAGGTCGCCGGAATATTTGACCCCGCCATCGGCAATCACCGGCGTCCCGCTCGCCTTCGCCGCTTCCACGCAATCCATGATCGCGGTCAACTGCGGGACACCAACGCCTGCAACCACGCGCGTGGTGCAGATTGATCCAGGTCCGATTCCCACCTTGATGGCATCAGCACCACTATCGATAAGCGCCCTGGCACCCTCGGCGGTCGCGACATTGCCGGCGACGACCTGAACCTTGTTCGACTGCCGCTTGATCCGCATCACCGCGTCCAGCACGTACCTCGAATGTCCATGGGCGGTGTCGACCACCACAAGATCGACGCCCGCGGCGATAAGCGCCTCAGTGCGAG
>Ga0307296_10001186_pt1 | contig 13004 bp, 10 predicted proteins | sample ER_DNA_153_FD_194467 | JGI IMG/M metagenome (GOLD analysis project Ga0307296, IMG submission 194467) | Bulk soil microbial communities from the East River watershed near Crested Butte, Colorado, United States - ER_DNA_153 | ecosystem: Environmental > Terrestrial > Soil > Floodplain | place... | reverse complement strand
CGTCGGTGACATCATGCTCGGGCGCCGGGTCCGCGACCGTCATCGCGCCGACCCTGGCGCACCACTGAAGCCTCTCGCCAAGCGGTTGGCTGCGGCCGAGATCACGGTCGGCAACTTCGAGTCGACTCTGTCCACCGCCGGGTCACCCACCCAGGGCGGCGACTCCTTCGCTGCCAGCCCACGGGTCGCATCCGGGTTGCGAGCCGCCGGGTTCGACCTGCTCTCCTTGGCCAACAATCACATCGGCGACTACGGCGACCGCGCTTTGCGCCAGACCCTTAGCCGTTTCAGGTCGACCAAGATCGACACCGTCGGAGCGGGACGCAATCTGAGCGCCGCCCGGCGGCCGGTTGTTCTCGACCGAGATGGCGTACGGGTCGGATTCCTGGCTGTCGACTCGATCGGGGAGTCGCCGGCCGCCACCCGCACCCGAGCGGGAACGAATCGGCTGAACATGCCACCGCGTACCGGGCCACTGGACCGCTCTGCCTTGGGACGCATCAGCTCCGACATCCGGCAGCTGAACAAACGCGTCGACGTCGTGGTCGTGATGACGCATTGGGGTACCCAGTACACCCATCGTCCCGAGCCCAGCCAACGGCTGGCGGCGCGCGCCTTCGCCGACGCCGGCGCAGATCTGGTGATCGGCGGGCATCCGCATTGGGTCCAAGGTTGGGAAATGGCTGGCTCGACCGTTGTGGTCCATTCGCTCGGCAACTTCATCTTCGACATGGACTTCCAGACCAAGACCCGTGAGGGAGTCTTTCTGGAGATCGTGTTGTGGGGTGACACGGTCAAGTCCGTCGAACCCGTCCCGTACCTGATCGATGACACCTTCAGCCCACGGCCCGTCCGCGGAGACCGCGCCCAAGGCATTCTCGACGACATCTGGGACACGAGCCGCGGTCCGTTTGCGCCGACGTCGTGAGCGCTGGGCTAATTCAGCGTCAGCAGCCACGCCCACATCGTCCGGCCCACCCGATCAAGCTGGCGCCGGTCCACGACCCGCGGCACGTCGCCCCGGGAGTGGTAACCCGAGTACGGAATGCCGCCCAGCCGGATGGCGGCAACGCCCGCCTTGGCGTACGGCCAGTGGTCGCTGGTGCGGTTGGTGCACGCTCGCGTGACGATCTCAGCTCGACGGGCCGTCTCTCGGATCGCAGCGCGGAGCCGGTTGCCTTCCTCGTTCGCGCTGCAAACCGGTACGTAGCCTGCCCGTACCCCCACCCGATCCAGCGCCACCATCGCCTGGATTGCGCGCCGCTCGGAGCGGCTCAGGTCAGCCACGAATTGCCGCGAGCCGAAGTGATGCAGCGCGTCACCGCTGCCGCGAGGCTCCTCGGCACCGAAAGCGATGAACTGCACCGGAAGCGCTGCCGGCTGCTGGCTCACCATCGCAGCCAGCTGCAGCATGACGGCAATGCCGGACGCGTTGTCCTCGGCGCCGGGTGCGACCGGCACCGTGTCCAGGTGGGCGCCGACCACGACGTACGGCTTGCGCGCGTCGAAGTCCATCGGTTCGGCGATCACATTGACCGAGGTACCGCGGCGTACGGGCGTGCCCCAGGAGTTTCCCGCCGGCACCCGTACCGTTGTGCGCCGCACCTCGTAGCCGTGGCGCTCGAAACGTGTTTCGACGAAGGAGGCGGCGGTAGCGAAGTTCCTCGATGTTGCCTCGCGCGGGCCAATGTCAGAGGCCAGGTGGACGACATCGCGCAGCGCCGCGCGCGCATTCATGGTGGGTCGTGACGTGGGAGTTGGCGCCGGCGGCCGCACTGCGCTCCGGGTTCGTGATGGGGCGGCTGGACTAGCCGTGGTTGCGGATGGCGTACTCGGAGTCGCGGATTCGGAGACGCCCGTCGCTGGGCTAGGTGGTGTCAGAGAGCAGCCAGCGATAAAGACGACGAGGCAGAGCGTGGCAGCGGCACGACCCATTGCCCGACCTTACGTCGCTGAGAAGCACGCCTTTACTAGGGCATCCGAAGGTCCATCCGGATTGCAAGACCCGCGTCACGCTTGATTGGACTCCCACCCAGGGGCGGCTATTGTTGCGGCGTGCGCATCACAGGAACCATTCTCCTCGTACGACAGCGTGTCGGCTGAGCACAGCTCAACTTCCCGACACGCTCCCTCGTCTGCAGCCAGCGGCGGGGGTTTTTTGTTGGCACGGAGACCTGCGGGCGTAACATCCACAACGGAAATCCCCCCACAACGGAAATCTGAGGGGGGATCATCAGGGCAAGGAGAACCGAGATGTCTGACAACGACAGAGCAGACGAGCTGACCGGAGCACAGTCTCTCGTCAGGTCGCTCGAGCACGTAGGCGCAGACATTGTATTCGGGATTCCGGGAGGGGCGATCCTTCCCGCGTACGACCCGCTCTACGATTCCGAGACGGTCCGCCACATCTTGGTTCGGCACGAGCAAGGCGCCGGCCACGCGGCCGAAGGCTATGCAATGGTGACGGGGAAGGTCGGCGTGTGCATGGCGACGTCTGGTCCCGGGGCCACGAATCTCGTGACGCCGATCGCGGACGCGCACATGGACTCCGTGCCGATCGTGGCGATCACCGGTCAGGTCGGCAGCGCGGCCATCGGCACCGACGCCTTCCAGGAAGCCGATATCCGTGGCATCACCATGCCGATCACCAAGCACAGCTATCTGGTCACCAAGCCCGCAGATATCCCTTCGGCGATAGCATCGGCATTCCACATTGCCGGGACGGGACGTCCGGGACCGGTGCTTGTCGACATCACCAAAGATGCTCTGCAGGCGAAGACGCAATTCGAGTGGCCGGCACAGCTGGATCTTCCCGGCTACCGTCCAGTGACCAGGCCACACGGCAAGCAGATGCGTGAGGCCTGTCGGCTGATCACCGAGTCACGCCGACCGGTGCTTTACGTCGGCGGCGGGGTCGTGAAAGCCCGTGCCTGGTCAGAGCTCAAGGAGCTCACCGAATTGACCGGCATTCCGGTGGTCACGACCTTGATGGCCCGCGGAGTGTTTCCCGACAGCCATCCGCTGAACATGGGCATGCCTGGCATGCACGGTACGGTCGCCGCAGTCGGGGCACTGCAGCGTAGCGACTTGTTGATTGCGCTTGGTACGCGATTCGACGACCGGGTCACCGGTCAGCTGTCCAGCTTCGCGCCGTTGGCGAAGGTGATCCATGCCGACATCGACCCGGCTGAGATCTCAAAGAACCGGGTCGCCGATGTGCCCATTGTGGGCGACTGCAAAGAAGTGATCGCGCAACTGACCAGCCTGCTCAGGCGCGAGCGTCCGCTCGCGATCGACGAATGGGTCAACTACCTGCAAGACCTGAAGCGACGCTACCCGACCGGCTACGACGAGCCCGAAGACGGCAGCCTGTCGCCGCAGTATGTGATCAAGCGGATCGGTGAGATCACCGGCCCGGACGCCTACTATGCGGCGGGTGTCGGGCAGCACCAGATGTGGGCCTCGCACTACCTGCCGTGGGAACTGCCCGGGCGCTGGCTCAACTCAGGGGGTCTCGGCACGATGGGGTACTGCGTGCCGGCCGCAATGGGTGCCAAGGTCGGCGTACCCGACAAGATCGTCTGGGGAATCGACGGCGACGGCTGCTTCCAGATGACCAACCAGGAGCTCGCGACCTGTGCCCTAGAAGGGATTCCGATCAAGATCGCAGTGATCAACAATCAGAGTCTCGGCATGGTCCGGCAATGGCAGACGCTGTTCTACCAGGGTCGCTACTCCAATACCGACCTGAAGACCAACCGAATCCCTGATTTCCCGAAGTTGGCCGAGGCCATGGGGTGCGTGGGGCTGCGGGCAGAGACCGCCACCGATGTCGATGCGGTAATCGAGAAGGCAAACTCGATCAACGACGTGCCAGTCGTGGTGGACTTCGTCGTGCACAAGGACGCGATGGTCTGGCCGATGGTGGCCGCTGGCACCAGCAACGACGAGCTCAAGGTTGCTCGCGACCTGGCGCCGGCTTGGGATCAAGAGGAGCTGTGATGGCCGGGACTGCGAATACCCATATCTTGAGCGTGCTTGTGCAGAACAAGCCGGGCGTCCTGGCACGCATTGCTGGCCTGATTTCCCGCCGTGGCTACAACATCGAGTCGCTCGCGGTCGGACCAACCGAATCGCCGGAGATGTCGCGCATGACTCTCCAGGTGAACGTCGAGGACGTCGTTCTGGAACAGATCACCAAGCAACTCAACAAGTTGATCGAGGTGCTCAAGATCGTCGAGCTGGAGGACAGCGCGGTACGGCGTGAGCTTGTGCTGGTCAAGGTCAGTGCGACCGCTGAGACCCGCAGCCAGCTCATTGAGATCATCGGGCTCTTCGGCGGCAAGGCGGTCGACCTCACCGGGGAGATCATTACCGTCGAGGCGACTGGCAGCCCTGCCAAGCTGGCAGCGCTGCTCGAGCTGCTCGAGCCGTACGGGATTCGTGAGCTCGTCCAGTCCGGCCTTGTTGCCCTGGGACGCGGCAATCGATCACTCACTGGTCGCAACCAGCGGATGGAACGGCTCAAGGCCGTACCCTCCGGTTGACCTGCTTCCGAGCCTTCAGAATGCGCCTGAGCCGGTCGAAGGGCGCCTTACAGACCACCGCCGGCATGCGCTAACTTTCACCAGCACCCACCTATTCAAGGGAGAACACGAAGTGCCTGCAGAGATGTTCTACGACGCAGCGGCCGACCTGTCGCTGATCCAGGGGCGCAATGTCGCCGTGCTTGGGTTCGGCAGTCAGGGACACGCCCACGCCCTATCGCTGCGCGATTCCGGCGTCGACGTACGCGTCGGGCTACCCGAAGGCAGCAAGAGCCGGGACAAGGCCGATGCTCAGGGTCTTCGGGTCCTCGCGCCGTACGAGGCGTGCGAGGAGGCCGATCTGATCATGGTGCTGACGCCAGACCCGGCACAGCGCAAGGTCTACGCCGCAGCGATCGAGCCGAACCTGGTGCCAGGCGATGCGCTGTTCTTCAGTCATGGCTTCAACATTCGCTACAGCTACATCAAGCCACCCGAGGGTGTTGACGTCGCGCTGGTGGCGCCCAAGGGGCCCGGTCACTTGGTGCGCCGGGAATACTCCGAAGGTCGTGGTGTTCCGGTTCTCGTTGCGGTCGAGCAAGACGCCTCTGGCAAGGCCTGGGATCTGGCGCTCTCGTACGCGAAGGCAATTGGTGGGCTGCGTGCTGGTGGCATCAAGACAACTTTCACCGAGGAAACCGAGACCGATCTGTTTGGCGAGCAGGCTGTCTTGTGCGGCGGAGCTTCGGCGCTGGTACAGGCGGGCTTCGAGACGCTCACCGCGGCCGGTTATCAGCCGGAGGTGGCCTACTTCGAATGCCTGCACGAGCTCAAGCTGATCGTGGACCTGATGTATGAGGGCGGCATCGCCAAGCAGCGCTGGAGTGTCTCTGACACGGCCGAGTATGGCGACTACGTCTCTGGGCCGCGGATCATCGACGAGCATGTCCGAGAGAACATGAAGGGCGTACTCGCCGACATTCAGGACGGCTCGTTCGCCGCTCGTTTCATCGGTGATCAAGATGCTGGGGCGCCGGAGTTCACAGCATTCCGGGAAGCAGGGGAAAAGCACCCGATCGAGGCGGTCGGTCGCGAGCTGCGCGAGCTCATGTCGTGGGTCAAGAGCCACGATGACGACTACGTCGAAGGCACCGCCGCCCGCTGATGTTCCTTCGTTGAGGTGTGTGGCTCGCGCCGTGACGCCCGGCTCGCACCGGCGGGGGTTGTTGACAGTCTGTTCGATCGTGTCCGTTCCCCACTGGCCGGATTTCACGCATCTTAGCCCCGCCAATACGAACCGAGCGCCCCCGCGCTCGCTTCCCATGAACACAGCGTTGGGCGGCGGTGTCTGCCGTGGGAGCCGCGGGTTTAGCGGGACTTGATCACCATGCCGATGACGCGTGAGCCGTCGATCCGCACGGCCGTGCCGATCATGTAGAGCCGCCCGCTCGGTTCATCGGACTCGTCGAGAGCGTCCTCGTTCGCCATCACGCACGTGTGCCGCATCCCTTTGGTGCTGATAGGCGCGGGATGCTCCTTGATGCACCGGCCGAATGCCTGGTTCAGGTCGGTCAAAGCCTGCTCCGATGACGCCGACGGCACATCGATCACCGCTTCGATCTGGTAATCGTGAGTGGAGCGGTAGCGTCCAGCAACGACCGAACTGTCATCGGGAAGGTCGACGTCGCCGAAGTATTCGACGTCGGCAAGCGTCATAGGGGAGCAGGTGTAGCCGGTGAGATCGTTCTTGCAGGTCGAGCCGCGATCGGTGGTGAAGCTGAAATAGGGCACGCCCCACCCACCGGCGTACTGGGTGAGGATCGCGAAAGCGATGGCGACGGAGCCGAACATCAACAGCGTGCCAGCAAGCACCCGCAGGGTCCTGTGCGGCTGGACAGTGCCAGGCCGAGGGCGTCTCCTCGCCATAGGCCAAGGGTGCCCGAGCCATGTAGTTGTCGTATATAAACCGCTGGCATCGATTTGATCACAAATCCGACAGCGCGTTGGGCGGGCTACCTCTTGACGGCGATGACCACCGACGTGTCGTCGGCGACCATCACGTCAACGCTGGTGAAGCGGTCGTCAGACAGCCAATCCAGACGCACGGTGTCCACTCGGCCGGCCTCCAGCGGCGGCCACGTCGGGCACGGGGTGAAGTCGTCCAAGACGATCATGCCCCCTTCCTGCAGCAGCTCCACGATCCGTTCCCGCGGCCAGCCTTTCGCGCTGGCGGCGTCCATGAAGATCAACGAGAACGGGGCGTGCTCGGCGAGGCTGCTCCAGTCGGCATGCATCACGTCGATGTCGTCACCGGCGAACATGTCCATGACTCCGTGCGCCAACTCCGGGTCGAGCTCGGCAGTGATCACCCGGGTATCCTTTGGCGCTCCGCTACGCAACCAGGCCGCGCCCACGCCGCATCCGGTGCCGCATTCCGCAATCGTTCCGGTACGGGTTGCTGCCAGAGCAGCAAGTAATCGGCCGGTCTCAGTACGCGATGCTTGCATGTAGCCGCGCTCCAACGACATGCGAAGTGCCCTGATCACCAGCTCAGGCAGCTCGGGAGGGGCACTCACTTCAACAGTTTGTCAGCAATGATCAACGGGGTCCCTCGTTCCAGGATGTGGAATGGATGGCCTAAATAGATGGGCACAAGATAGTCGGGCGTCCTACTATTTTCTTGGTTTAGTACTGATCAGACCGGAAGTTCCCTTCGACAAGCTCAGGACGCCCCATGTACGACATGTATCCGGAGGCATGGACGGTCGCCGCCGATCGTTCGCATCAGGTGCACGCCGACCATCCCCGTCGACGCGCCCGCAAGGAACACTCGGTCGTACCTGCGATTCTCCAGGCCCGGGCCCACCAGACCGGGCGCGCCACCTGAGCTTGCTCCTGCGCGTCGTTGCAGTGCGGCGGCCCGCCCGCTACGGCGAGCCGTCGCGAAATGATCTAGACCGCCGCTGCAATGGCGTCACCAATTTCGCTCGTCTTTCGGATCCGATCTGGGGTACGTGCCGCGATGTCGGCGACGACCGCTCGTTCGATCCGCGTCGCCTCCTCGGAGAGTCCACAATGATCCAGCAGCAGTGCCACCGAGAGGATGGTCGCCGTGGGGTCCGCGATGCCCTTGCCCGCGATATCGGGCGCCGACCCGTGGACGGGCTCGAACATCGAGGGGAAGCGACGGTCCGGGTTGATGTTGCCGCTCGCGGCCAGGCCGATGCCTCCGGTGACCGCCGCAGCAAGATCAGTAAGGATGTCGCCGAAGAGGTTGTCGGTCACGATGACATCGAATCGCGCCGGGTCGGTGACGAGGAAGATCGTCGCAGCATCAACATGCAGATAGTCGGTTGCGACCCCGGGATACTCGGCCGCGACCGCGTTGAACACTCGGTTCCAGAGCCCGCCCGCATTGACCAGCACGTTGTGCTTGTGAACCAACGTGATCTTGCCGTGGCGGCTGGTTGCGCGTTCGAACGCGTCGCGAATGACTCGCTCCACCCCGTACGCGGTGTTCACGCTTACCTCCGTCGCGATCTCATGCGGGGTCCCGAGCCGCACCCGGCCGCCATTGCCGCAGTACAAGCCTTCGGTTCCTTCTCTAACCACCACGAAGTCGATGTCCTTGCCGGTGATCACATGCTCGGCAAGTGGCGTCGCTACGTTGGGATACAGCCGGCTCGGCCGGAGATTCACGTAGTGCTCAAAGGCAAAGCGCAGCTTCAACAGCAGGCCGCGTTCCAGCAATCCGCTCGGCACGTCCGTCGCGCCGGGAGCGGCGCCCACCGCGCCGAACAAGATCACGTCCGTGCTGGCGAGCTCGTCCACAACGGAGTCCGGCAGCACCTCGCCCGTACGCAACCAGCGGTCTGCGCCGAGGTCGTAACTGGTCGGTGTGAAGACGCCGGCTCCCGTCACGGCATCGAGCACCTTGAGTCCTTCGGAGACCACCTCGGGACCAATCCCATCCCCGCCGATCACTGCCAGGTTGAACCGTCCGGCTGGCTGCGGCCTGGCATCGGAATCGAGATCGGGCTTCGGGGCAGTGCGTACGTGTGTCACCGGCGCATAGTAGCCGCCGCAGAATTACTGCAGGGATCAGATCTCGATGTTGAAGGACAGCTGGCGGTAGCGTGACCGCCAGGAGCACAGGTGCGGACTCGACGCCCGCACCACGACCGAAAGTGACAGATGTGAGCCTTCATTTCGAACTCCGGGCCAACCCGATGCCGCGCAGCCAGAGCGAACGCGCCGCGATATTGGCCAACCCCGGATTTGGGATGCACTTCACCGATCACATGGCAGTAGCAACCTGGACTGCTTCCGATGGCTGGCACGACTCGGCGATCGTCCCGTACGGGCCTTTCTCGCTCGACCCGGCGACCGCCGTGCTGCACTATGCCCAGCAGGTCTTCGAGGGGCTCAAGGCATACCGGCACCCCGATGGCACGATCTGGACCTTCCGTTCCGGCAGGAACGCCGAACGAATGGTGCGCTCGGCTGAACGGCTGGCGCTTCCGATGCTGCCTGCCGAAGACTTCATTTGCAGTATTGATGAACTCGTCGCTGCCGATACCGCCTGGGTCCCTACGGCTTCTGAGCAAAGCTTGTACCTACGGCCGTTCATGTTCGCAACGGAAGCGTTTCTGGGCGTACGGCCCGCCAAGCGGGTGACCTACTGCTGCATCGCCAGTCCCGCTGGCAGCTACTTCGCTTCCGGGGTGAAGCCGGTCAACATCTGGATCTCGACGGTGTATTCCCGTGCTGCCCCTGGTGGCACCGGCGCCGCGAAATGCGGCGGCAATTACGCGGCGAGCTTGATCGCCCAGCAGGAGGCGACCAGCCAGGGATGTGAACAAGTGATGTTTGCCGATGCCGCCGAGCACTTTTGGCTGGAGGAGCTGGGCGGCATGAACGTCTACCTGATCACGACCGAGAATGAACTGATTACCCCGGAACTCACCGGATCGATCCTCGAAGGCGTGACCAGGGACTCGATCTTGACGCTGGCAGCCGAGTTCGGGCTGACCCCGGTCGAGCGCCGAATTGCGATCACCGAACTGCTTGACGGCGTGAAATCCGGAGAGGTGACCGAACTGTTTGCCTGCGGCACTGCCGCGGGGATTACGCCGATCGGCACCCTCAAGAATGTCGACGGCAGCCACCGGGTCGGCTCGGGCGAGAGTGGGGAGACAACCCTGGCACTTCGACAGAAGCTGCTGGACATCCAATACGGACGCACGGCCGATACCCACGGCTGGCTCCGCCGCATCCTCTAACCGCCGACGGGTCAGAACCCAGATGCGCCTTGGCACCTCTACGTTCTGCCACCCGGCGGAGCGGCTGGCAATTTTTCACGATCTAGGGAACACTGTGGGCATGCGGTTCCTGGCGGTGATTATTTGTTAGCGCGCTGAGCACCGTTCAGCGCGCGCAACCTCCTGTCCATCCACGGGAGGTTTTTTCATGCCAGGACAAAACCAACCTTCCAACACGAGGATCTGAGAAATGTTCGCCCAGCCCAAGCCCAAGCCGGCCGAGTTCCACGTCTTCGACACCACGCTGCGCGACGGTTCGCAGCAGGAGGGCCTCAACCTCTCGGTGCCGGACAAGCTCACCATTGCGGCGTTGCTCGACGAGCTGGGCGTCGGCTTCATCGAGGGCGGCTGGCCGGGCGCCAATCCGAACGACACGTCCTTCTTCGCAGCCATGGCCGATGGAGCGGTGCGGTTGCAGAACGCTGAGCTGGTGGCATTCGGTTTCACCCGACGGGTCGGGATGAGGGCCGCGGACGACCCAATGACCGCCGCCGTTCGGGACTCGCGTGCGCCCGTCGCCTGCATTGTGGCCAAGAGTCATGACCGGCATGTCGAGCAAGCCCTCCGCACCACGCTCGCCGAGAACCTGGCGATGATCACCGACACAGTGCAGCACCTGCGAGCGGAGGGTCAGCGGGTATTCGTCGACTGCGAACACTTCTTCGACGGATATCGGGAGAATCCCGCGTACGCGTTGGAGGCCGTGCGCGCTGCAGCAGAGGGTGGTGCTGAGGTCGTCGTGCTCTGTGACACGAACGGCGGCATGCTTCCGCCGTGGATCGGGGAGATCGTCGCCGCCGCGAGCCAGATCGGTGTTCCGCTAGGCATCCATACCCACAACGATTCCGGCTGTGCCGTCGCCAACGCCCTCGCAGGAGTGGACGCCGGCGTCATGCACGTGCAGGGCACAGTCAACGGTTACGGGGAGCGCACCGGCAATGCCGAACTGCTCTCAGTGATCGCCAATCTCGAACTCAAATACGGTTGGCCGCTGCTTCCGGCCGGCTCGCTGCGCGAGGCAACCCGTCTCGCGCATGCCATCGCAGAGGTGACGAACGTCCCACCAAGCGCTCGTCAGCCTTATGTTGGCCTGTCGTCCTTCGCCCATAAGGCAGGACTGCACGCCAGCGCGATCAAAGTGGATCCCAACCTCTACCAGCACATCGACCCTGCCCTGGTCGGCAATGACATGCGGATGCTCGTGTCCGACATGGCGGGTCGGGCGAACATCCAGATCAAGGGTGAGGAGTTGGGATTCGACCTGTCCGACCGCGAACTTGCGGCTCGGATCACTGACCGGGTGAAAGACGCCGAAGCAGCCGGGTACACCTATGAGGCCGCGGATGCGAGCTTTGAGCTGCTGCTGCGGCGCGAGCTCGGGCAGCTGCCGGAGTACTTCATGGTGCATTCCTGGCGCGTCTTCACCCAGTCAACACATGGTCAAGAGACCGATACCGAATGCACCGTGCGGCTAACGGCCAAGGGTCAGAGCCAGCGCGTGGTAGGGGAGGGCAACGGTCCTGTCAACGCCCTCGATCACGCCGTACGCAACGCGCTGCTCCCGGCATATCCGACGGTCGACAAGTTCGAGCTGATGGACTACAAAGTGCGGATCCTTGATCAGGGTCATGGCACCGACGCGACCGTACGGGTGCTCATCGAGACCACCGACGGGCTTAGTGCCTGGACGACGGTCGGCGTCGGTCAGAACATCATCGAGGCCTCGTGGGAAGCGCTCTGCGACGCGTACCTCTACGGTCTGATCCACGCCGACGACGAGGTCTCCGCACCGCAGAGCAGCGGGTCGCCGGTGCGGCTCGGCGCTTAGGATTCAGGTGCGGCCAGCGCCTGGATCACGGCGGCGGCTCACCCGACTCTACCGAGGATGAGCGGCCGCGGCTCTGGTGCCGTGTCACCAATGGCGTACGCGCCCTGCAGTGACTCCCGGGCCCGAGAAAAGCGTTCGGGCGTATCCGTGTGCAAGGTGATCAACGGCTGACCCGCCCGTACGCGCCCCCCGGGCTTGGCATGCAGTACAACTCCGGCTCCTGGTTGCACAGCATGCTCCTTGCGAGCACGGCCGGCTCCCAGCCGCCAGGCCGCCTCGCCCACTGCCAGCGCGTCCAAGGACTGGAGCACCCCATCCCGCTCCGCTGTGATCACGTCGGTTTCGCGTGCCGTGGGCAGTTCCGCGTCAGGATCGCCACCCTGCGCCTTGATCATGGAACGCCAGACGTCCATGGCCGCGCCAGACTCCAGCAGTTCTGCCGGGTCATGCTCATCCCGTCCAACGGCGGTGATCATTTCACGGGCGAGGGAGATGGTCAGCTCAACCACGTCGGGAGGGCCGCCGCCGGCCAGCACCTCGACTGATTCTGAAACCTCCAAAGCGTTTCCCGCAGTCAACCCAAGCGGAGTCGACATGTCGGTCAGCAGCGCGATGGTGATCACCCCAGCGGCTTCGCCGATCTCGACCATCGTTTGTGCGAGCTCATTGGCAGACTCGAGCGTCTTCATGAAGGCGCCCGACCCAGCTTTGACGTCCAGCACGAGAGCGTCGCAGCTTGTCGCAAGTTTCTTGCTCATGATCGAAGACGCAATCAAAGGGATTGACTCGACGGTTCCCGTGACGTCCCGGAGCGCGTAGAGCTTCTTGTCGGCGGGCACCAGCCCGGGCCCAGCCGCGCAGACTACGGCACCAACATCGCTCAGTTGACGCCGCATCTCCTCGTTGGTCAGAGAGGCCCGCCAGCCGGGAATAGATTCCAACTTGTCCAGCGTCCCACCGGTGTGGCCGAGCCCGCGACCAGAGACTTGCGGTACCGCCACTCCGCAGGCGGCGACCAGCGGCGCTAGCGGCAGCGTGATCTTGTCACCCACCCCGCCCGTGGAGTGCTTGTCGACCTTCGGCCTGGCGACATCAGGGAAGTCCAGGCGCTCACCGGAGTTGATCATGGCCTGGGTCCAGCGGGTCAGCTCGCGGCTGCTCAGCCCACGAAACAACACCGCCATGGCCAGTGCTGACATCTGCTCGTCAGCGATCTCATCAGCGGTGTACGCGGCGATCAGCCAGTCAATCTGATCATCGCTCAGCTCACCACCGTCGCGTTTGGTGCGGATCAGATCAACGGCATGGAACGGACCATCGGATGGGCTC
>Ga0307296_10001183_pt1 | contig 13026 bp, 14 predicted proteins | sample ER_DNA_153_FD_194467 | JGI IMG/M metagenome (GOLD analysis project Ga0307296, IMG submission 194467) | Bulk soil microbial communities from the East River watershed near Crested Butte, Colorado, United States - ER_DNA_153 | ecosystem: Environmental > Terrestrial > Soil > Floodplain | place... | reverse complement strand
GTGTTCACCAGCCGGTGGTTCATGGCGATCATGATTCCCTTGCCTGGAAGAACGTTGACGCGGCAGCCCGCGAGCTCGGCGATCTGCCCCGCCCAGGCTCCCGCCGCGTTGATGACGACGTCGGCGTGAATACGTAGCTCTTCGCCCGTCAACTCGTTGTGGACGAGCGCGCCGGTCACTTTTCGACCGTCGCGCTCGAGCTCCAGCACCCGGTGGTAGAGCAGGATTCGGGCGCCGTGCTCCTCTGCGGACCGGGCGCATCCCCAGACGAGCTTCCAGGCGTCGATCGCGGCGTCGGGAACTGTGAAGGCCCGCGACGTGTCGGGATGCAAGCGCGGTTCTCGGCGCAGTGCGTCCGCCGCCCGAATCTCCTCGACCGGAACGCCCGTCGCCCGACAGCCTGCGACGAACTCGTCGCCGAAGGCAGGATCGTCCCACGGCGTGCAGACGAACAGACCGCCCGTGTCCTCGATGCAGTCGGAGGCGGTTTGTCGCAAGATGACGTTCTCCGCGATGCACTCCTTCGCCGCGTCCGGGTCTTTGACCGCGTAGCGGCCGCCGGAGTGGAGCAGCCCGTGGAAGCGGCCGGTGGTGCCGTCGGCCAGGTCCTTGCGCTCGACGAGCACCGTCCGCAGGCCGCGCATGGCCGCGTCACGCGCTACGCCGGCGCCGGTCGAGCCACCACCGATCACGAGCGCCTCGGTCTGGAGAGACGCCACGCTACCTGCCGAACTCGATCATCAGTGCCATAGCGAGGCCCTTCGAGTATCGCAGTCGCGAACCGGTCGCTGGAGGCCGTAATGCGCTAGTACACTCGTACCGTCGACGGGGTGCCCGGCTGGCGCCCTGCAGGAGGAGACGAAATGGGGAACGAAAGCCACGAGCACGAAGGCAGCTTCGCCGAAGGGGTCGAGGAGAGCGAGCACCACCCCGAGTCCGATAAGGGCGACTTCGCGGAAGGCGAAGAAGAATCGGAGCACAAGCACGAGGGAAGCTTCGGCGAGGGCATCGAAGAGTCGGAGCACCACGTCGAAGACGAGAAGAAAGGCGATTTCGCAGAGGGTCTGGAGGAGAACTAGTTAGGGGCCCGGCGGTTTCCCGCCGAGCCCCTTCCGTCACCTCGGTTATTCGACCCAGTCGAACGTCCTCGTGACGGCCTTCTTCCACAAGTGGTACCCCTTCTCCCGCTCCGCGGCGTCCATCTGGGGCTGCCACTCCTTGTCCTTGCCCCAGTTGGCCCGTAGGTCCTCGACCTCGGACCAGAAGCCGACCGCAAGGCCGGCGGCGTAGGCGGCACCGAGCGACGTCGTCTCGGCGACTGTGGGCCGGATCACCGGAACGTCGAGCACATCGGCCTGGAACTGCATGAGCAGCTCGTTGTAGACCATCCCACCGTCGACCTTGAGCGACGTGAGCTCGACTCCCGAGTCGGCGTTCATCGCGTCCACGACTTCCTTGGACTGCCACGCCGTGGCTTCGAGCGCCGCCCGGGCGATATGGCCCTTGTTGACATACCGCGTGAGGCCGGCGATGACGCCTCGAGCTTCATTCCGCCAGTAGGGGGCGAAGAGGCCCGAGAACGCCGGGACGAAGTAGACCCCGCCGTTGTCATCCACGGTCTTCGCGAGCTCCTCGATCTCCGGGGACTCCTTGATGAGGCCGATGTTGTCCCGTAGCCACTGGACGAGCGCGCCCGTGATAGCGATGGCGCCTTCCAGGCAGTAGGTGGCGGGCTGATCCCCGATCTTGTAGGCGAGCGTCGTCAACAGGCCGCTCTTGGACTGGACGGCCTCGTTCCCGGTGTTGAGCAGCAGGAAGTTGCCCGTCCCATAGGTGTTCTTCGCCTCGCCGACCGAGAAGCAGGTCTGTCCGAAGAGCGCAGCCTGCTGGTCGCCGAGGTCCCCTGCGACGGCAATTCCGGCCAGCTCGTTCCTGGCCTCGCCGTACGTCTCGCTCGAGGCCCGGATCTCGGGCAGCATCGTGCGTGGAACGCCCAGGATCCCGAGGATCTCGTCGTCCCAGTCGAGCGTCTCGAGGTTCATCATCATCGTGCGGCTGGCGTTGGTCACGTCCGTGACGTGGGCTCCGCCGTCCGGCCCGCCGGTCAGCAGCCAGATCACCCAGGTGTCGATGTTCCCGAACACCACGTCGCCGCTCTCCGCCCGAGCGCGGACCCCGTCGACGTTGTCGAGGATCCACTTGATCTTGGGACCGGAGAAGTACGTCGCGATCGGCAGGCCGGTCTTCGCTCGGAACCGGTCCTGCCCGCCGTCGGCCGACAGCTCGTTGCAGATCTGGTCCGTCCGCGTGTCCTGCCAGACGATGGCGTTGTGGACGGGTTGTCCGGTCGACCGATCCCAGACGACGGTCGTCTCGCGCTGGTTCGTCACTCCGACAGCCGCGATGTCGGATGCCTGAACCTTGTCGAGGCCGGCGCGAACGACCTCCTGCGTCCGTTCCCAGATCTCCATCGCGTCGTGCTCGACCCATCCCGGTTTCGGATAGATCTGCTCGTGCTCTTTCTGATCGACCGAAACGACCTGTCCGCCGTGGTCGAAGACCATGAAGCGTGTGCTGGTCGTTCCCTGGTCGATCGCTGCTGCGTACTGAGCCATCCGCGGCACCTCCTCCTATCGAATCGTCTTCCCCTATCCCGCTCCAGACCAGGTCTCGGCGGCAGTCTTGAGCAACAGGTACGAGGACGTCGCCCCGGGGTCCTGGTGCCCTGCGCTGCGCTCGCCGAGGTAGCTCGCGCGTCCCTTCCGGGCGACGAGGGGAATCGTCGACTGCATCCCCTCCTCCGCGGCCCCGGCCGACCTGTTCAGGGCGTCCGCGAACGACGCCCCGTCGGTCAGGGCCGCATGGAAGGCGTCTCGTGCCGGGATCAAGGCGTCGATCATCGTCTTGTCGGCGAGCTCCGCCTTCCCGCGCATCTGCACGCCGTCGACCGCCCCGTCGAGGGCGGCCGCCCAGTCCTCTGGCTCGAGCTCGCTCTTGCCCGCGGTCGCGGTGCCCATCTGCAGGAAAAGCGTTCCATACAGTGGGCCGCCGGCGCCGCCGACGCTGGACACGAGCGTCATGCCGACGGTCTTGAGCAAGCCGCCGACGTCGTCCCCCTCCAAGCCCTCCAGCTTGGCGAGGACGGCTTTCATCCCACGATCCATGTTGATGCCGTGGTCGGCGTCCCCGATCGCGGAATCGAGCTGCGTGAGGTACTCCCTGTTCTCGGCCACGGTCGAGCCGAACTCCTCGATCCAGCCCACGACCTGGGCATAAGGAACAGTCACCCGCACAGCCTCCACCGCACTACGTGCCCCACCTGAGGCCCGGCGTGCGGACGGGTGCGTCCCACAAGCGGGTGAGCTCGTCGTCCAGCTTGAGGAGCGTGATCGACGTGCCCGCCATCTCGAGCGACGTGATGTAGGACCCGATCAGGTTGCGCGCGATCTTGATCCCGCGTTCTTCGAGCAGCTTGTGGAGCTCGTTGTAGACGATGTAGAGCTCGATCGCGGGAGTCCCTCCCATGCCGTTCACGAACGCGAGCACCTCGTCGCCTTGCTCGTACGGGAGATCCTCGACGATCGGAGTCGCCAGGCTCTCGACGATCTCACTCGCCGGGGCCAGCTTCCTCCGTTGACGGCCCGGCTCTCCGTGGATGCCGATGCCGATTTCGATCTCGTCGTCGCCGAGCTCGAACGTGGGCGTGCCTGCGGCCGGGACGATGCACGACGTGAGGGCCATTCCCATGCTACGGCCGTTCGCATTCACCTTGCGGCAGAGCTCGGCGACCTGCTGCAAGGACTGTTTCTCTTCGGCCGCCGCGCCGCAGATCTTCTCGGCGAGGACCGTCGCGCCCACGCCCCGTCGGCCGGCGGTGTACAAGCTGTCCTGCACGGCGACGTCGTCGTCGATCACGACCGCCTCGACCTCGATGCCCTCACCGCGGGCGAGCTCGGCGGCCATCTCGAAGTTCATCACGTCGCCCGTGTAGTTCTTGACGATGTGGACGACGCCGGCGCCACCGTCGACTGCCTTCGTTGCATCGATCATCTGATCCGGCGTCGGCGACGTGAACACCTCTCCGGGACAGGCGGCGTCGAGCATGCCCATCCCGACGAAGCCGCCGTGCATGGGCTCGTGCCCGGAGCCGCCTCCCGAAACGAGGGCAACTTTGCCCTGAACCGGGGCGTCGGCCCGGACGATGTAGTTGGGGCCGAAGTTCACCCGTAAGAGATCGGGGTGAGCAGCGGCCATGCCCTGGAGCGCCTCGGTGACGACGTCCTCGGGCTTGTTGATCAGCTTCTTCATCTCACCACCCCACTAGCCCTCTGATGGCACCCAGCACTTCGAGGTTGCCCGCGCCAGGTGCGAAGAGCGCCTCGTAGGCCAGAGCGCCGAGGCACCCGCCGATGATGGGGCCTACGACGGGAACCCACGAGTAACCCCAGTCCGAGTCCCGCTTGCCGGGAATCGGCAGGATCGCGTGGATGATCCTCGGTCCGAGGTCACGGGCTGGGTTGATCGCGTACCCGGTGGGGCCTCCGAGCGAAAGGCCGATCCCGAACACGAGCAGACCGATCAGGAGCGGCACGAAGGATGTGCCGAAAGCCGTCGCCAGTGCTGTTTGCCCGACGGCGCCCGTGAGAGACGCCGCGAAGTGCCCGACGATCGCGAGCACGCCAAAGACGAGCAGGAATGTGCCGATGATCTCTGTCACCAGGTTCTGCCCGTAGTTGCGGATCGCCGGCGCTGTCGAGAAGACGGCGAGCTTCAGCCCTGGGTCCTCCGTCGGGCGCCAGTGCGGCAGGTATGCGAGGTAGACCAGGATTGCACCTATCCCCGCCCCGGCGAACTGGCCGGCAATGTACTTGGGCACGTCAGACCACGGCGTGATGTCCACCAGCGCGAAGCTGATCGTTACCGCCGGGTTGATCTGCGCACCGCTGAACTGGCCGACCGCGTAGATCGCGATGGCGACCGCCATCCCCCATCCAAACGTGATCACGATCCAGCCCGCGTTCTGCGCCTTCGAGTGAGCGAGCAGGACTCCGGCGACGACCCCGTCTCCCAACAGGATCAGGATCGCCGTCCCGATCAGTTCGGCTGTGAAGATGTCCATGAACACCCCCTTTACGTAGAGAGCCGAATTCGCTGCTGAAGATCTCGGACCGCGGACGCGAAGTCAACGCGTCTACGCGTCGGAAGCGTTTACAAAAGTGACACGTCGACGACGTAGCGAGCGCGTAGTTCGCGCGCGATCTGCTCGTCGCCGCCGATCACGAACAGCTCGTACGGGTAGGCGTACTGGGCCCGGTAGCCCCGTTCACGAGCGAGAATCCTCCCCCAGAGTGAAACGGAACCGAGGGCGATCGGACGTCCCTGCCTGACCGGAGGCAGCTCCTGATACTCGCGTCCATAGCGATGCCTGACGCCCGTGTAACGACGGAGCAGCTCCTCTGCGAGTGCACGCGTCTTGAACGCGTAGATGCCGCACTCGTGGTCGCAGACGGGAGCATCGTCACGGTGGACGGCGCACCTCGCCTCGAAGCGGGCTCCGGCGGGCCAGCTCACGTGGTGCATCGTGAACGACTCGAGCCGATGCTCGCCGGCGTGGAGCCGCACGTGCCAGAGCCGCCAGCCGAGAATCGGCTCGCTCCAGATCTCTGTCACGCCGGTACGGGCTCGTCGGCCGGCGCTTCGACCGGCGCGGGGGCCGGGACGGGCTCTTCGAGCGGGACGACTTCGATCTCGTGCTCGGTTTCCGGAACGCCGATGTCCATCAGCTGCTCTGCTCCAGACTCGAGGGTGCGTTCATCAGTCTCTTTTCGGCCGGTGAGGCCGCGAACTTGAGACAAACGCTACAGAGTGAGTCGGACGATTCAGGCCCGGCGCACGAAGTCGATCGACACCGGCACGCCCTCGAGCTCGAACCGGTCGCGAAGCTGGTTCTCGACCCAGTAGCCGTAGTCCCGCGTGATCAGTCCAGGGTCGTTGACGAAGAAGCGGAAGCGCGGCGGGCGCACGGTGGTCTGGGTTCCGTACAGGAGGTTGAGGCTCTTTCCGTTTCGGGACGGAGGCTGGCGGACCTGCCGCAGTTCGCTCAGAAAGCGGTTCAGCTCGCCGGTCGGGACGCGGGAGGTGTACTTGCCGTAGAGCTCCTCGACCCGGTCGAGCACCTTGCCGACCCCACGCTTCGTCTTCGCCGAGGCGGCCACGACCGGCGGGCGCTGCCTGAGGCGCGGCGCGAGCCGCTCGCGCACGTCCTCGATCCCGACTTCCGCGATGTCCCACTTCGAGAGCACGACGAGCGTCGAGGACATCGACTTCCGGGCGATGTCCGCGATCGACAGGTCCTGCTCGACGACGCCCTCGCTCGAGTCGACGAGGACGAGCGCGACGTCGGCCCGTTCCGCGGCCTGGAGCGCGCGCAGCTCCGAGTAGTACTCGATCCCCTGCCGCTGCCTGCGCTTGCGGCGGATGCCCGCGGTGTCGACGAGAACGAACGTTCGCTCGCCGCGGCGGAGCACGGTGTCGATCGAGTCGCGGGTCGTTCCCGGCTGCTCGGAGACGATCACCCGCTCTTCGCCGAGCAACGCGTTCAGCAGGCTCGACTTGCCGACGTTCGGCCGCCCGAGAATCGCGACGCGGATCGCCTCCTCGCTCGCCTCGGCCGGACCGCCGCCGGGGAGCCGCGCGACGATCGCGTCCAGCAGGTCGCCGGTGCCGTGGCCGTGCACGGACGAAATGGGAATCGGGTCGCCCAGCCCGAGCCGGTGGAACTCGAACGCCTCGGCCTCGCGCCCGGGCTCGTCGATCTTGTTCGCGATCAGGAAGATCGGCTTGCGGGAGTGGCGCAGGATCGCGGCCAGCTCCTCGTCGCCGGGCGTGATCCCGGTCCGCGTGTCGAGCACGAAGAGCACGAGGTCGGCCTCGGCGATCGCGCGGCGCGCCTGCTCCGCGACCTGCTGCGTCAGCGGCGAGGGGTCGGCGATGTCGACGCCGCCGGTGTCCACGAGCAGGAAGCGGTGGCCGGCCCACTCGCAGACGACCTCCTTGCGGTCGCGCGTCACACCGGGCGTCTCGTGGACGACCGCCTGGCGCGAGCCGGTCAGCCGGTTGACGAGGGTCGACTTGCCGACGTTCGGGAAACCGACGACCGCGACCGTGCCGAGCAGCTCGTCGGCGCTCACGGCGGGGTCGCGTAGTCGGGACGGCCGTTCTCGTGCAGGCCCCCGAGCCAGCGCCAGAGCCGGTGAATCTCGTCCTGGATCAGCGCCGAGCCCTCTCGGTACCCCTTGCCCGTGCGGGGAATGCCCTCGAACCGCATCGGCTCGCCCCAGGCGATCGAGACCGGATGGAAGTTGCCCAGCTGCCAGAACTGGCTCCCGTAGATCGCCGCCGGCACGACCGGCACGTCCTCCTGCAAGGCGACCATCGCCGCGCCGGGCATTGCCTCTCCCGGCATCCGGTTCTTCTGCCGCGTCCCTTCGACGAAGAGGCCGAGCGCATCGCCGTCGCGCACGATCTCACGCATCGCTCGAATCGCTTCGCGGTCGGACTCGCCCCGGCGCACGGAGCGGGCGCCGAACGCGCGGATCAGGTGCCCGAGCCCGAAGTGGCTGTGGATCTCACTCTTCGCCAGGTAGTGGATCGTCCGGGGACACGCCGACCCGAAGGCGGGCGGGTCGATCCACGAGAAGTGGTTGAAGGCGAGGACGACTCCGCCTTCGAGCGGAACGCGCTCGGCTCCGTAGTTCCTGAGGGGCGCGAAGAGCCTCGTGAGCGGCTCGATCGTCATCCGCCCGACCACCCAGACGGCGTCGACGTTGTTCATGCGGGGAGGCGGCTTCGAACGATGGCCTCGATCCGGTCGACGACGTCCTCGACGTCGAGCTCGCTCGTGTCGATCTCGAGCGCGTCCTCGGCGGGCTGCATCCGGGCGCGGTCGCTGTCGTCGCGGGCGCGCAGGTCGGTCGCGAGGGCGTCGGCGCCGATGTCGGGACGCTCCGCCTGCCGCCGCTCCTCGCGCACCCTGCGCTCGGCGACGAGATAGACCTTCACGTCTGCGTTCGGGCAGACGACCGTGCCGATGTCGCGCCCTTCGATCACGGCGTCGCCGAGCTCGGCGAGCTCCCGCTGCCGCTCGCGCATGACCTCGCGCACCTCGGGGTGACGCGCCACCACCGGCACCATGCGGTCGATCCGTGACTGGCGGATCGCCGAGGTCACGTCGCTACCGGCGATCGATACCCGGCCCGCATCGTCCAGATCGACCCGGTCCTTGCGCGCGAGCTCCCCGAGCTTCTCGCCCTCGCCGAGGTCGATCCCTTCCTGCATGGCGAGCCAGGTCAGTGCGCGGTACATGGCGCCGGTGTCGAGGTAGCGGAAGCCGAGGCGCTCCGCGAGGCGGCTTGCGACCGTGCTTTTGCCTGCCCCTGCGGGCCCGTCGATGGTGACGATCATCTCTGTGTGATCGACTCGAGAACGTCGAAGAATCCGGGGAAGCTTATCGCCACGGCTTCGGCGTCCTCGAGCCGCACGCCTTCGCGCGAGACGAGCCCGGCGATCGCCCCGAGCATCGCGAGCCGGTGATCGCCGAACGAGGCCATGCCCCCACCCCTGGGGCGGGATGGGACCCCTCTCACCCTGAAACCATCATCGCTCGCCGCAATCCGCACGCCAAGGGCTTTCAGCGAAGTTGTCACGGTTTCGATCCGGTCCGTTTCCTTTACGCGGAGCTCTCCGGCGCCGCGGACGACCGTCTCGCCGCGGGCGAGCGCGGCTGCGAGCGCGACCAGGGGCAGCTCGTCGATCAGGCGCGGCACTTCCCCGGCGTCGACCTGCGTCGCCGTGAGGGGCGCCGAGCGCACTTCGAGGTCGGCGACCGGCTCTCCGCTCTCGGTCCGCCGGTTGAAGACGGCGATGTTCGCGCCCATTCGCTCGAGCACGTCGAGGAACCCCGTGCGCAGCGGGTTGACGTTGACGCCCTGGACCAGGAGCTCCGACCCGCTCAGGAGCGTCGCGGCGAGGACGAACGGCGCGGCCGACGAGAAATCGCCCGCGATCCGGATGTTGACCGGCGGCAGGCTGTCGACCGGCAGAACGGAGATCTCGGAGCCGCGCCTCCTAACCGACACACCGAGCTCGCGGAGGAGGCGCTCGGTGTGGTCGCGCGTCGGAATCGGCTCGACGACGCGCGTCGCGCCGCCGTCCGCGAGCAGCCCGGCGAGGAGCACCGCCGACTTGACCTGCGCGCTCGCCATCGGCGGCTCGTAGCGGATCGGCTTCAGGCCCCCGCCCGCGATCACGACCGGCGCGTGCCCGTCGGTCGTCTCCACGCGGGCACCCATCTGCCGCAGAGGCTCGGCGATCCGCTCCTGGGGCCTGATCGAGAGCGACTCGTCGCCAACGAGCTCGAAGCGCCCCTCCTGGCCGGCCAGGATCCCGGCCGCAAGCCGTAGGACCGTCCCAGCATTGCCGAAGTCGAGCGGGACTTCCGGCGCCCGCAGCCCGCGGAAGCCGACGCCCCGGACGCGAACCGTCTCGGAGCCGTCGTCGTCGACCTCGGCCCCGAGCTGCCGCACGACCGAAAGCGCCGTCTCCGTGTCGGCAGCGCGCCCGAAGCCGTCGATTCGGCTCTCGCCGTCCGCGATCGCGCCGAGCAGGACCGCGCGCTGGGAGATCCCCTTCACCCCCGGAACCGCGATCGCGCCCTCGATCGACGCCGCGGGCTCGATCTTCATTCGTCGATGATCGGGGACACGACGACCCCGTAGCCCTGCTGCTCGAGCAGCTCGGCGGCCCGGTTCGCCTCCCGCTCGCCGCTGATCAACAGCATGAGCACGCCGCCGCGCTCCGGAGAGAGGTGCTGCAGCTCGAAGTCCTCGATGTTGATCCGCTCCGCGCCCAGGCCCTGCGTGATCGCCGCCAGCACGCCGGCCCGGTCGGGCACGTGAACGCGCAGGCGGTGCAGCGCGCCGGGGTCGGGATATGCGACCTCGAGCATGCGCCGCCGGTTGCCGGACGCCTCGCCGATCCAGCGCGCGACGAAACCCGCGTCGCCCGCGGCCAGCGCCTCCTCGAGCTTCTCGATCCGGCGCCGGTGCTCCGCCAGCGAGTCTCTCAACGGCTGCGAGTTGTCGAGGAAGATGTCGACCCAGATGCGTGGATTGGCGCCTGCGACCCGGGTCATGTCGCGCAGCGAGCCGCCCGCGGACAGCAGCGGATCGTGCCCCTCGACCCTCGTCGCCCCGGCCTGGTTGACGATCAGGTTGGCGAGCGCGTGCGGGAGGTGGCTCGTCAGGGCGACGATCCGGTCGTGCGCCTCTGGGTCGACCGCGACCGGTGTCGCGCCGAGCCCGGAGACGAACGCGTGAACGAGCCGGTAGCGCTGTGCGTCGGTCTCGGGGAGCGGGGTCAGGAACCAGGTCGCGCCCTGGAAGAGCTCGCCGCTCGCGTGCTCCGGCCCGCGCGCCTCGGAGCCGCACACCGGGTGGCCGCCGACGAAGCGCGCCGATCCATTCGCGCCCGCGCAGACCGCGGACTTGGTCGAACCGACGTCGGTCACCGTGCATTCCTCGGGAGCGGCCGCGAGGACCGTCGTGACTTCGCGGGCCAGCTGCGCGACAGGTGCGGCGACGACCGCGAGCTCCGCCCTCTGGAGCGCGTCCTCCCGCGACGGAGCCGCCTCGTCGACCGCGCCCTTCTCGACGGCCCCCTCGAGGGCATCCGGGTCCGGGTCGAACCCGACAACCTCCGCACCGGCCTGCTTCGCGGCCAACCCCACCGAGGACCCGATCAGCCCCGTCCCGACGAGCGCGACGCGCACTACCCGATCTCTTTGCCCATCAGTGCGACGACCGCGGCCACCTCGGCGGCAAAGTCCGCGAACTGGCTCGTCGGAATCTGTTGGGCGGCGTCCGAGAGCGCCTCCTCCGGATGCGGGTGCGTCTCGACGATGATCCCGTCCGCTCCAACCGCAGCGGCCGCGCGCGAGAGCGGCAGCACGAGGTCGCGCCGGCCCGCGGCATGCGACGGGTCGACGATCACCGGCAGGTGCGTCTCGTTCTTCAGCACTGCGACGGCGCCGAGGTCGAGCGTGAAGCGGGTCGCCGTCTCGAAGGTCTTGATCCCGCGTTCGCAGAGGATGATCCGGTCGTTGCCCTCCTTGGCCACGTACTCGGCGGCCATCAACAGCTCCTCGACCGAGCTCGACAGGCCACGCTTGAGCAGCACCGGCTTCTCGGCGCGCCCGACCTCGGACAGGAGCAGGAAGTTCTGGCTGTTCCGTGCGCCGATCTGGATCACGTCAGTCGCCTCGACGACCTCTTCCACGTGCCGCGGGTCCATGAGCTCGGTCACGATCGGTAGGCCCGTCTCCGCCTTCGCTTCCTTGAGCAGCTCGAGCGCCTCGAGCCCGAGACCCTGGAACGTGTAGGGCGACGTGCGCGGCTTGAACGCACCGCCCCGGAGCATCGTCGCCCCCGCCGCGGCGACCGCCCGCGCCGTCGTCAGCGTCTGCTCGCGGCTCTCGACACTGCACGGCCCAGCGATTAGCCCGAAGTACGAGTCGCCGATGCGGCGGCCGTCGACCTCGATCACGGTCGGGTCGGCAGCGAGCTCGCGCGCGACGAGCCGGTACGGCTTGGTGATCGGCACGACCTGCTCGACTCCGGGGTAGCCCTCGACGGGCAGGGTGGCCAGCAGCTCGCGGTCGCCGATCGCTCCGATCACCGTCGCCTCGCGCCCTCGGGACACGCGCGCGTCGACTCCGGCCTCCTCGAGCCGGGCGACGACGTGGTCCGTCTGGTCCGGCGTCGCCTCCGGGCCCATGACGATCAGCAGCTCGGGCGAGCCGTTCGTTGCCATCCCGCTCGCTAGTCTAGATTCGCTGTGCCCGATGACACCGACCCAGTCATCCAGCAGTTCCGCGACAAGATCTCGGACAACGACCGCGCGCTCGTCGAGGCCGTCAACGCGCGCCTGCGCCTCGTCGCGCAGCTGAAGTCGTACAAGGAGTCGCGCGGAATCGACTTCGTCGACCCGGAGCGCGAGGAGTGGATCCTCCGCGACCTGGTGCGTGCGAACCGCGGCCCGCTGACCGCAGACGGGCTGCGCTCGTTCTACGAGGAGATCTTCGCGCTCACGAAGCGCGAGGTGGCACGTGACGCTTGACGCTTGCCGTCGTGCGGCCTACCCTTGAGCCGATGACTCTCCCGACCTCACTCTGGGCCTGGACCTGGCGCCACGAGCGGGGCGGGAGCGTCGCCTGATCTGATTTAGGCGACAAGCCCGTTCCGCTCGAAGACCTCCAGCTGGAGGTCTTTTTGTTTGCCCGAAATGAACGCAACCACCGTCATACCCACAGATCTCGTCACTCCTCTCGGGGCCTATCTCCGCCTGCGCCCCGAGGACGGCGCCGCGTTCCTGCTCGAATCGGTCGAGCACGGACGCATGGGCCGACACTCGTTCGTCGGCTACGGGACCCGGATCGTCGCCTTCGAGGAGGCCGAGGCCCTCGACGAGCCCGTCGTCGGCTACCTCGGCTACGACCACATCGCGAAGCTCGAGCCTTCCGTGCCGCTGCCCGACACAGGGCCGGCCTTTCCCGAGAGCCTGTTCGTCGTCGCCGACACGCTCGTCAAGTTCGACCACGTGCTCGGAATGGCCGAGATCCTGCGCGGCGACCCGGTCGAGGTGGCGGAGCGGCTCGACGGGCCGCTAACCCGGCTCGAGGCGGGTCGCAACGGGACCGGCGGGCGCACGCGCCGTTCGCCGGGACGGTTCGAGTACGTCCGCGGCGTCGAGCGCGCGAAGCAATACATCCGCGAAGGGGACGCGTTCCAGATCGTCCTCTCGCAGCGCGCGGAGCGGCCGACCAGAGCTTCCGCGGTCGATATATACCGCTCGCTCCGGCGCGTGAACCCGTCGCCGTACTTGTTCCTGCTCGAGCTCGGCGAGCTGGCGCTGATCGGCTCCTCGCCGGAGACGCTCGTGAAGGTCGAGGACGGCCACGCGAGCGTGAAC
>Ga0307296_10001181_pt1 | contig 13031 bp, 14 predicted proteins | sample ER_DNA_153_FD_194467 | JGI IMG/M metagenome (GOLD analysis project Ga0307296, IMG submission 194467) | Bulk soil microbial communities from the East River watershed near Crested Butte, Colorado, United States - ER_DNA_153 | ecosystem: Environmental > Terrestrial > Soil > Floodplain | place... | reverse complement strand
TTCAACTAATTAAATGGTGCTGCCAGACAGGATTGAACTGTCGACCTCTCCATTACCAATGGAGTGCTCTACCACTGAGCTACGGCAGCGTGCCCCGGATACGGACTCGGCCAAAAAGGCCGCTACAAGGCGGCCGATCCTTGCCACAAGGCCCCCTCGCGCGCAAGCGCGCGACCCCTGCGACGTCGCCAAAAACCCCGCAATCAGGAGGAAACGGCCGCGGCCTCCTTGAGCCGGGCAAGTTGCGGGCCGATCCGGTTCCCCATTTCCTCACCGAGTGCCGCCAGCGCCTTGATGGGACGGATCATGACCTCGAATTCGACCATTTCGCCTCCCTCATTGAACCGGATGAGATCGATGCCCTTGAACTGCCATTTGCCGATATTGGCGGCAAATTCCAGCGCCACATCGTGAGAGCCGGCAACGAAGGTGCGGTGATAGCGAAAATTCTCGAAGATCTGCACCACCGTCGTCAGCACCAGCAAGGTCGCGGCGCGCCCGGGAATTGGCGATTGCACGAATGGCGAGCGAAACACAATATGTTCGGACAATAGCGAGGCCAGCAGGTCGCGATCGGGCGAAGCGACAAAGCGATGCCAGCCGTCCAGAGTTCGTTGCGCCAGAGGCGCCAGCGCAGGTATTTCGCCCATCGGTTTCTCCCCAGCTCATCGAACAGGTCCACGATGAAGGATGCGAAGGATAAAGGCGAGGGGCAAACCGGAGAGCGCGCGAAAAATCCGCGGCGGGATCGGCTGAAGCTCGCATTGCGCGAAAACCTCAAGCGGCGAAAATCGCAGGCGAGGGGCCGAAGCGATGTCACGACGGTACCTCGCAATCCTGATGAGGTCTCACCACATGACGTCGGCGGGAAAAAACCGGGCAAATAGCCGGGTTTGGCCCGCGGCAGGTTTTGTTAGCTTCTGATGATGCGAGGCGGAGATGGGTGTGGACGGGGCGACTGGAAATAAAACCGATGGCCGCGCGTCGCTCGCGGCCAGGTTTCCGCGCCTCGAGCAGACATTCCCGGCGCTGACGCCGCAAGAGATTGCGCGGATGCGCCGCTTCGGCGAAGTGCGACATTACAAGGACGGCGAAAGACTGTTCGAAACCGGCAAGCCTGGACCGGGAATGTTCGTCATCCTGTCCGGCCATGTCGCGATCAGCCAGCGCGACGGCCTCGGTCATGTCACGCCGGTGATCGATCAGGGACCCGGTCAGTTTATCGCCGAAATCGGCCAGCTCTCCGGCCGCCCCGCGCTGGTCGATGGCCATGCCGAGGGCGACGTCGAAACGCTCTTGATTCCGCCGGAGCGGTTGCGCGCGCTGTTAGTCGCCGAAGCCGATCTCGGCGAGCGCATCATGCGCGCGCTGATCCTTCGCCGCGTGAGCCTGATCCAGGCCGGCGTCGGCGGACCGGTGTTGATCGGACCCTCGGACTCGGCCGGCGTCATTCGCCTTCAGGGCTTTCTGACCCGCAACGGCCTTCCGCATCATCTGCTCGATGCAGAAAGGGATCACGACGCCGCCGAACTGATCGCGCGCTATTCCCCGTCGCCTTCGGATTGGCCGCTGGTGATCGCCGCCGATGGCACCGTGCTTCGCAATCCGGGCGAAACCGACCTCGCCCGGGCGCTTGGCATGATCGGCCCAGCCGGCAACAAGATCTACGATGTCGCGATCGTGGGCTGCGGTCCGGCGGGGCTTGCCACCGCCGTGTACGCGGCGTCGGAAGGTCTCTCCGTGGTCGTACTGGACGCGCGATCTTTCGGAGGACAGGCCGGCGCCAGCGCCCGAATCGAAAATTATCTCGGCTTCCCCACGGGAATCACGGGTCAGGCGCTGGCCGGCCGCGCCTTCACCCAGGCGCAGAAGTTTGGCGCCGACGTCATGATCCCGATGGCGGCGAAGGCGCTCGATTGCGCGCGCACCGACGGCGCCTTTGCGCTGACGCTGGATGGCGGCGACACCCTGCGCTCGCGCGCTGTCGTGGTCGCGAGCGGCGCGCGCTACCGTCGGCCCGATATCGAGAAGCTCGCAAAGTTCGAGGGCCGCGGCGTCTGGTACTGGGCCTCTCCCATCGAGGCGCGGCTCTGCGCCGAGCAGGAGATCGTGCTGGTCGGCGGCGGCAATTCCGCAGGGCAAGCCGCGGTGTTTCTGTCGGGCCACGCCCGCAAGGTTCACATGGTGATCCGCGGCGGCGGCCTTGGCGCCAGCATGTCGCGCTATCTGATCGAGCGCATCGAGGCCACGCCCAATATCGAGCTGGTGTTCAACACCGAGGTGGTCGCGCTTGAGGGCAGCGAAGACGGATCGCTCGAGCGCGTGCGCTGGCGCAGCCGTTTGTCCGGTGAAGAGAGCTCCGTCAGCATCCGCAATCTGTTCCTGTTTGCCGGCGCCGATCCTGCCACCGGCTGGCTCGACGGCTGCGGCGTGACGCTCGATCGCGGCAAGTTCGTGGTGACCGGCGCGCAGTCCGAACAAAACCAGGGACGCCCTGTGCCGCTGCTGGAAACCTCGGTGCCGGGCGTGTTCGCCGTCGGCGATGTGCGCTCGGGATCGGTCAAGCGCGTGGGGGGCGCGATCGGGGAGGGCGCACAGGTGGTAGCCGCGCTGCACGGTTTTCTTGGCGATGCGACGAAACCGGCGCTTTAGGGCGGGACTGAGATGGCAAAGGGCTGCACACACATCGCCGGAATCCGCAACGTCACGCCGAGCGCGCTCGGTTGCGAGGAATGTTTGAAGAGCGGCAGCCTATGGCTGCATTTGCGGATCTGCCGCACCTGCGGTCACGTCGGATGCTGCGACGATTCTCCCAACAAACACGCGACAAAACATTTCCACGCCACCCAACATCCGATCATCGAGGGCTATGATCCGCCGGAAGGATGGGGCTGGTGTTATGTCGATGAAGTGCTATTCGATCTGTCGAACCGAAAGACGCCGCATAACGGTCCGATCCCGCGCTATTATTGAGGACGTTTTTCAATTCGAAGGATACCGGGTGCAATCCGTGATCAAAATGCTTCGTGCCGTCGCCTTGGCCGCGCTGGTGGCGCTTCCCGTCGCCTTGCTCGATCCCGTCACCGCATTTGCGCAGGCGCCGCAGAGCAAATTCGCCGAGGTCAATGGCGTCAGGCTGCACTACCTCGTCGCCGGCAAGGGCGATCCCGTCGTGCTGCTGCACGGCTATGCCCAAACCAGCCATATGTGGCTGCCGCTGATCTCAAAACTTGCCGACAAGCATACCGTGATCGCGCCGGATCTGCGCGGCTTCGGTCAATCGTCGGCGCCTGCGGCTGGATACACCAAGGCGGCCATGGCGCAGGACATCCACGCGCTGGTGAAGAGCCTGAAATACGACCGCATCCGCCTCGTCGGCCACGATATCGGGCTGATGGTGGCCTATGCCTATGCGGCGCAATACCCGAACGAGGTCGATCGGCTGGTGCTGATGGAAGCGTTCCTGCCCGGTGTCGGCGACTGGAACAGCGTCTTTCTCTTGCGCGATCTCTGGCATTTCCATTTCTATGGCAAGACGCCGCTGGCGCTGGTCACAGGGCGTGAGCGGATCTATCTCGAGCATTTCTGGAATGATTTTGCCGCCGATCCGAAAAAATCGGTGCCGGAAAAAGATCGCGAATTCTACGCCAGGGCCTATGCCCAGCCCGGCCACATGGCCGCCGGGATGGAAGTTTTCCGCGCCTTCCCCAAGGACGCCGAAGACTTCGCGGGATTTGCCAAGACCAGGCTGTCGATGCCGTTGCTGGTGCTGTCAGGCGAAAAAGCCGGCGGTCCGTTCCTGATCGAGCAGGGCAAGATGGTGGCGACCAATGTCGAGGGCGTACTCGTCAAAGGTCGAGGCCACTGGCTGATGGAAGAGGCGCCGGACCAGGTGATCCCGAAACTGGTCGAATTTCTCAATCGCTAGAATGCGGCAGCGATGCCGGCGCGGCTTGTGACAGCCATGCAAAAAACTTGGGCATCGCCACGCTTTCTTGATCGATGCCCATGGCAGAATGGTCGCCGTGCGTTGCGCGCGGGTGGCAATTTTCAATCCGTAGTCGTAGCATTGCTCCAAATCAAAAGGGGTGCGCATCATGATCCTGGGTATGAGCTTGTCTACTTTTGTCACCGTCCACGTCATCATCAGCCTGGTCGGCATCGTCGCCGGCATTATCGTCATGTTCGGGCTCCTTACCTCCAGCCGGATGCCTGGCCTGACCGCGATATTCCTCCTGTTCACCATCTTGACCAGCGCCACCGGTTTTCTGATTCCGCCTCTGCTGTCCGAGAAATTGCTGCCGTCGCACATGATCGGCATTCTCTCGCTGGTGCTGCTGGCGATTGCCTGTGTTGCGCTTTACGGCATGAAGCTTTCCGGCGCGTGGCGCTGGATCTATGCAGTGACGGCGCTGCTGTCGCTCTACTTCAACGTATTCGTGCTGGTCATCCAGTCATTCCTGAAGGTACCGGCGCTGCATGCGCTGGCGCCGAGCGTGCCGCCCAGCGAGCCGCCCTTCGCCATCGTCCAGGGCATCGTGCTCGTCTTCTTCGTGATCGTGATCATCGGCGCCGTGCGGCGATTCCGGCCGATGCCGTCATTCGCCTGATCTCACCTCGTCATTCCAGGGCGCGCCTTGGCGCGCACCCGGAAACTCGATCAACAACCTCCAGATTCCGGGTTCGACGCTGCGCGTCGCCCCGGAATGACGGGGATAGAAAGGAGTCTGCCATGGCGACCATCACGACCAAAGACGGCACCGAGATCTATTACAAGGACTGGGGCGCGGGTCAGCCCATCGTATTCAGCCATGGCTGGCCGCTGTCGGCCGATGACTGGGACGCGCAGATGCTGTTCTTCCAAAATCACGGCTATCGAGTCATCGCCCATGACCGCCGGGGCCACGGCCGGTCCAGCCAGACCGGCGACGGCCATGACATGGATCACTATGCGGACGACCTTGCGGCTTTGACGGCGCATCTCAATCTGAAGGACGCCATTCACGTCGGCCATTCCACCGGCGGCGGCGAGGTGGTGCACTATCTGGCACGGCACGGCGAGAGCCGGGTGGCGAAGGCGGCCATACTCAGCGCGGTGCCGCCGCTGATGGTGAGGACAGCGGCCAATCCGGGAGGACTTCCCAAAGAAGTCTTTGACGGATTTCAGGCGCAGCTCGCGGCCAACCGCTCGCAATTTTATCGCGACGTCGCGTCGGGTCCGTTCTATGGCTACAACCGGCCCGGCGCCAAAGCCTCGGAGGCCGTCATCCAGAATTGGTGGCGCCAGGGTATGATGGGCGGCGCGAAGGCGCATTACGACGGCATCGTCGCCTTCTCGCAGACCGATTTCACCGACGACCTCAAGAAGATCACCGTGCCGGTGCTGGTGATGCATGGCGACGACGATCAGATCGTTCCTTATGCCGATGCCGGGCCGTTGTCGGCAAAGCTGTTGAAGAACGGAACGCTGAAGACCTACAAGGGCTTTCCACACGGCATGCCCACCACGGAAGCGGCCACCATCAACGCCGACCTGCTCGCCTTCATCAAGGGATGAAAGAGCATTGTCATTCCGGGGCAGCCCCAACGGGTCGGCGCTTTGCGCCGCCCGATGAAGGCTCCGGGCTGAGCCCGGAATCCATAACCACCATCGGGAGTATGGATTCCGGGCTTGGGCATCCAAGTCGGCTGTTGCCGACTTGGACAATGATATTGCCGAACTCGGGTAAACCCGAGTTCGGTGGCGCATCCCGGAATGACGGCCGATGTTGAGGCGCGCCCCGGAATGACGGCTGACGTTGAGGCGCGCCCCGGAATGACCGGCCCCAACCCCATCAAATAGCCGCAAATTTCACGCTTTTGTCACAAGGGCCGTAGGCCCTATACTTTGCACATTGGCAAAAAGCGGGGGTTTCATGGATCGCATTCGCATCGTCGGCGGCAACAAGCTCAACGGCATCATTCCGATCTCGGGGGCGAAGAATGCCGCGCTGCCGCTGATGATCGCCGGGCTTTTGACCGAGGAAACCCTCGTTCTCGACAACGTGCCGCGGCTGGCCGACGTCGCGCAGCTGCAGCGCATACTCGGCAATCACGGCGTCGATATCATGTCGGCCGGAAAACGCCCCGGCGATCACGAATACCAGGGCCAGACCCTGCACATTTCGGCGGCCAACATCATCGACACCACCGCGCCTTACGAACTGGTGTCGCGGATGCGCGCCAGCTTCTGGGTGATCGCGCCGCTGCTGGCGCGGATGCACCAGGCCAAGGTCTCGCTGCCCGGCGGCTGCGCCATCGGCACACGGCCGGTCGATCTTCTGATCATGGCGCTTGAGAAGCTCGGCGCGGAAATCGTCATTGACGGCGGATATGTGATCGCAAAAGCACCGGGCGGGCTCAGCGGCGCCAACATCGAATTTCCCAAGGTGACGGTGAGCGGCACCCATGTCGCGGTGATGGCGGCAACCCTGGCCAGGGGCACGACCATCATCACCAATGCCGCCTGCGAGCCGGAAATCTTCGACCTCGCGTCCTGCCTGAACAAGATGGGCGCGCGCATCTCCGGCGCCGGCACGCCCCGCATCGTCGTCGAAGGCGTGGAGAAGCTTCACGGCGCGCGGCATACGGTGCTGCCGGATCGGATCGAAACCGGCACCTACGCGATGGCGGTGGCGATGACCGGCGGCGATGTGCAACTCGCCGGCGCCCGCCCCGAGCTTCTGCAATCGGCGCTCGACGTGCTGACGCAGGCCGGCGCGGAGATCTCCGTCAACAACCAGGGCATCCGCGTCGCCCGCAACGGCGCCGCGATCGGTCCGGTGACGGTTTCGACCGCGCCGTTTCCGGGCTTTCCCACCGATCTGCAGGCGCAGCTGATGGCGCTGATGGCCTGCGCCGAGGGCTCCTCGCATATCACCGAGACGATTTTCGAAAATCGCTTCATGCATGTGCAGGAACTAGCGCGGTTCGGCGCGCGGATAAGTCTCGACGGCGAAACCGCCACCATCGAGGGCATTCCCAAACTGCGCGGCGCGCCTGTGATGGCGACCGACCTGCGCGCGTCGGTATCGCTGGTGATCGCGGGGCTCGCCGCCGAAGGCGAGACCATGGTCAACCGCGTCTACCACCTCGACCGCGGGTTTGAGCGGCTCGAGGACAAATTGTCTGCCTGTGGCGCCACCATCAAGCGCATCAGCGGATGAACCTTTGGGCCCCGTATTCAGTTAAAGCACGGTCTCGGGCTTGACCCGAGGCTGGGTATGCGCAGACGAATGATCAGGTGTGAATCGGTGGCGCCTCAGCTCAAATTGATTGCGCTCGATGCCGACGACCTCGCGGTGATTTCGGCCCATGTCCAGGATGCCCGCGTCCAGACCGCCGACATCATCTGGCGGCAGGGCGAAAAGCGGCTGGTGGTCGGCATGAGCCGGCTGGACTGGGAGCAGACGCTGGCCGGCGAGACCGCCCCGCGCCGCCTGATCGCGGCGCTGCGCTTCGACCGGGTGTTGGCGTGCAAGGCGCGCAACATCGACGTGGAGGCGCCGGAAGCAGCCCTTGAGCTCGTCGGGATCGAGTTTCATCCCGGCGATGCGCCCAGCGGCAGCGCGCTCCTGATGTTCAGCCAGGGCGGCGCGTTGCGGCTCGATGTCGAATGCCTGGAATGCGAGCTGACCGATCTCGGCACCGACGATGTCGGAACCGGCGATATCGGCGAAGGCGCCGAACCACCGGGGCAGGGAGCGTGACTTGGTCGTCGTCCCTGCGAAAGCAGGGACCCATACCGCGTGATCTATCGATTAATGAGGGGTAGGCGCTGCCTTCTGAATAACCAAAGCCTGTGGTTATGGGTCCCGGCGTTCGCCGGGACGACTACATTTTGTTACCCACAGCCCCTGCAGATTGCCTATTCAGTATGGCAAGGGTTGACGGCGGTTTGTGGCCGCGCCATTGAGCAGTGACCCGCCGGAAAGCCACCATGCCTGTCCGTCTCGACTCAAGGAGCGCCGATTTCGCCGAACGATTCGCGAGCTTTCTCGCGACGAAGCGCGAGGTATCCGCCGATATCGAGGCCGCCACCCGCGCCATCGTCGATGACGTGGCTCATCGAGGCGACATCGCGCTGATCGAGGCGACGCGCAAGTTCGACCGGCTTGATCTCGATGCCGCGCGGCTGCGCATCACCGCCGCCGAGATCGACGCCGCGATAAAAGCCTGCGACGCCAAAACGCTCGAGGCGCTCGAACTCGCCCGCAACCGGATCGAAAGTTTCCATCGCCAGCAATTGCCTGCCGACCAGCGCTTCACCGATGCGCTCGGCGTCGAGCTCGGCTGGCGCTGGAGCGCGATCGAATCGGTCGGCCTCTACGTTCCCGGCGGCACCGCGGCCTATCCGTCCTCGGTGCTGATGAATGCGGTGCCGGCGCAGGTCGCGGGCGTGACGCGCGTGGCGATGGTGGTGCCGTCGCCGGACGGCCAGCTCAATCCGCTGGTGCTGGCGGCGGCGCGTCTCGGCGGCGTCTCCGAAATCTACCGCGTCGGCGGCGCGCAGGCGATCGCGGCGCTCGCCTATGGCACCGCCACCATCGCGCCGGTCGCAAAGATCGTCGGCCCCGGCAATGCCTATGTCGCCGCGGCAAAACGGCTGGTGTTCGGCAAGGTCGGCATCGACATGATCGCCGGTCCCTCGGAAGTGCTGGTCATATCAGACCAAACCGGCAATGCCGGCTGGATCGCGGCCGATTTACTGGCGCAGGCCGAGCACGACGTCAACGCGCAGTCGATCCTGGTCACCGACAGCGCGGCGCTTGGCGCCGACGTCGAACGCGCGGTGCAAGCGCAACTGGCGACCCTGCCGCGTGCGCAAATCGCGCGGGCCTCGTGGAACGATTTCGGCGCGGTCATTCTCGTGAAGAACCTCGGCGAGGCCGCTGATCTCGCGAACGCGATAGCCGCCGAGCACCTGGAAATCATGACATCGGATCCGGAGAGCGTCGCGGCGCAAATCCGCAATGCCGGCGCGATCTTCCTCGGGGTCCATACGCCGGAGGCGATCGGCGACTATGTCGGCGGCTCCAACCACGTGCTGCCGACCGCGCGTTCGGCGCGGTTCTCTTCCGGGCTTGGCGTGCTCGACTTCATGAAGCGGACCTCGATCCTGAAATGCGGGCCGGACCAGTTGCGGGCGCTCGGACCGGCGGCGATGACGCTTGCGCAGGCCGAAGGCCTCGAAGCGCACGCGCGTTCGGTCGGACTGCGCCTCAACAAGTCATGACCAGGCCGCACCGAGACGAGGACTCGCACAATCGCATCGTCGCGGTGACGCTGGATGAGGAATCGATCGGCCGTTCCGGCCCCGATATCGAGCACGAGCGCGCGATCGCGATCTACGACCTGGTCGAGCAGAACCTGTTCGCGCCGGAAGGCGCCGACAACGGGCCGTTCACGCTGCATATCGGGATCACCGGCAACCGGCTGATGTTCGACATCCGCCGCGAGGACGGCACGCCAGTGGTCGCGCATCTGTTGTCGCTGACGCCGTTCCGGCGAATCGTGAAAGATTACTTCATGATTTGCGACAGCTATTATGAGGCGATCCGCACCGCGACGCCGGACAAGATCGAGGCCATCGACATGGGCCGCCGCGGCATTCACGACGAAGGCTCGCGCACGCTGCAGGAGCGCTTGAAGGGCAAGGTGCGGATCGATTTCGAGACCGCCCGCCGGCTGTTCACGCTGATCTGCGTGCTGCACTGGAAGGGTTAGCGCATGATCCCGAAAAGTGGGTACCGGTTTTCGGACCAGGTCATGCGCAAGATAAAAGTGCGCATGACCCGGAAAAGTGTGCAGCGGTTTTCCGAAGAGGTCATGCGCAAGATAAAAAAAGCCTAATGGACGCGCCTCCGCGCGCGCGCAACCCCCAGGCCGTGCTGTTCGCATGCGGCCAGAACAGCGTGCGTTCGCCGATGGCGGCAAGCCTGCTGCACCACATGTTTCCGCACGCGCTGTATGTCAAATCCGCCGGCGCCAAGAAGGGCGAGCTCGATCCGTTCGCGGTCGCGGTGATGGCCGAACTGGGTCAGGATATCTCCACCCACAAGCCGACCACGTTCGAGGAACTGGAGGATTGGGAAGGGCTCAACTTCGACCTGATCATCACGCTCTCGCCCGAGGCGCATCACAAGGCGCTGGACCTGACGCGCACGCTCGCGGCCGAGGTGGAATATTGGCCGACCCAGGATCCGACCGGCTCCGAGGGCAACCGCGAGCAGAAGCTGCAAGCCTACCGCGAGGTCTGCGACTCGCTCTTGCTGCGCATCCGCAAGCGTTTTTCCAAGGTCAGCGCCGCGAGCGGGTAGTCACACCCAAGGTGTCGTCCCCGCGAAAGCGGGGACCCATCACCACAGGTGCTTATGGCTGAAAGGAAAGCTGCCGCAGCCGCTGCCTCAAATCGCACCGGCACGGAGTATGGGTCCCCGCTTTCGCGGGGACGACGATAGTGTGTTAGCCGGTTGTCTCGACGCATCCCTTCCGATAGGTTCCGCGCGCATTCACCCTCCGGTTCCTCATCCAAAAAAACCCCGCATGCTAGGCCGCCCCAAATTCGTTCTTGCCTCCGGTTCGCCGCGACGGCTCGGTTTGCTCAATCAGGCCGGCATCGAGCCCGATGCGCTGCGTCCCGCCGACGTCGACGAGACCCCGAGGCGGGGCGAGCTGCCGCGCGCATGCGCCAACCGGCTGGCCCGCGCCAAGGCCGATGCCGCGCTCAAATCGGTGCAGCTCGACGACGAATTGCGCGGCGCCTTCATTCTCGCCGCCGACACCGTGGTCGCGGTCGGCCGCCGCATCCTGCCCAAGGCGAACCTGGTCGACGAAGCCTCGCAATGCCTGCGGCTGTTGTCGGGGCGCAACCACCGCGTCTACACCGCGATCTGCCTGGTGACGCCCAAGGAAGCGTTTCGCCAGCGCCTGATCGAGACCCGGGTGCGCTTCAAGCGCCTGAGCGAGGACGACATCCAGGCCTATATCGGCTCCGGCGAATGGCGCGGCAAGGCCGGCGGCTACGCGGTGCAGGGCATCGCCGGATCGTTCGTGGTCAAGATGGTCGGCTCCTATTCCAATGTCGTCGGCCTGCCGCTCTATGAATCGATGACGCTGCTCGGCGGCGAGGGCTTTCCGATCCGCTTCGGCTGGTTGAATGCCAGCTGAGTCGAAAAAACGCGCCGGCAGGCGACCCTCGAAGAAGTGTCCGATTTGCGGCAAGCCCGCCACCGAGGCCTCGAAGCCGTTCTGTTCCGAGCGCTGCCGGGACGTCGACCTGAACCGCTGGCTGTCGGATTCCTATCGTATCCCCGCCGCCAAGGACGACGACGAAGACGCGCAATAGGGCGTGATCAATTTCGCTTCACGATCCGGCTTGCTTCTCCCTCTCCCCGCTCTTCGCGGGGAGAGGGTTGGGGTGAGGGGCCTCCCTCCACGAATACTGAATGCGCGGTGAGTCCCCCTCACCCGGCGCTACGCGCCGACCTCTCCCCGCAAGCGGGGAGGGGTAATTGGAGGTCATGCGCCGATTCACCTCAAAACAAGCATGCTCCAGGCTCGCGCGCTTGTCGGCAGGCGCCCTTGCTCTGCCGCATTGATTTATTCTCGGTCCGTCCCCACACTCCCAAAAAACATCACGACCTGAAGGCAATCGGGCGGTCGCATCCTCAAGGAGATGAGCCCATGCTTACTCGCCGCCGTCTTGTCGGGCTTGGCGCGGCTGCCATGGCGGCGCCATCCGTTGTTTTCTCGCGCGCCTGGGGCGCGGACTGGCCGGTCAAGTCGGTGCGCGTGGTGGTGCCGTTCGCGCCCGGCGGCTCGACCGACACCACCGCGCGTCTGGTCGGCAACCGCCTGCAGGAGGTTTGGGGCCAGTCGGTGGTGATCGAGAACAAGCCGGGCGCCGGCGGCAACATCGCGGCCGATATGGTCGCCCATTCGGATCCCGACGGCTACACGATTTTCATCGTCGGCCCGGGACAGGCCACCAACCAGTTCCTGTATCCACAGCTCAGCTACGATCCGATCGGCGACTTCGCGCCGGTGACGCTGTTGATCACCCAGCCCAACATGATGTGCGTGCCGAATTCCTCGCCGGCGAAATCGGTCCAGCAGTTCATCGCCTATTGCAACGACAACCGCGGCAAGGTCACCTACGCTTCGTCCGGCAACGGCACCACGCTGCATCTGTGCGGCGAATTGTTCAAGCGGCTGGCAAAGGTCGAGATGACGCACATCCCGTATCGCGGCGGGGCGCCCGCGCTCAACGACCTGATCCCCGGCCGCGTCGACGTCATCTTCGACAACATGCCGACCGTGCTGGAGCATGTGAAGGCCGGCAGCCTGCGCGGGCTGGCGGTGACGACCAGAGAGCGCGTCGCCGTGGTGCCGGATGTGCCGACCATCGCGGAGTCAGGCTTGCCCGGCTTCGACGTGTTTTCGTGGTTCGGATTCTTCGTGCCGGCAAGGACGCCGCAGGATGTCATTGCCAGGATCAACGCCGACACCAATGCGGCGCTGGCCCATGCGCCGGTCAAGTCGCGGTTCGAGGAACTGGGTGCGACCCCGAAAGGCTCGACGCCGGCCGAGCTTGCCGCCTTCCTGAAATCGGAAATCGACAAATGGGGCCCGGTCATCCGCGACGCCAGGATCAAGGTCGACAACTGAGGGCGGAACTGCGGGCGGTGATGAGATGTCGGCTTGAGCCGCTGGCTCTCCGGCTCATGCGCCATTCCCGGCCGCAAGGCGGGGACGACACGCCGAATAGGCGCGATTTTCCAGCAATTTGGGGGCGAGACGAAGCGTGGCTGCGCCTCGCGAAGCCAAAGGCGAAGCGAGGTAGACAGGCCCGCCCGGCCTGACTATAAACCGCCGGCTCCCCGGGCCCTCGCGCCCTTGGAAGTGCCCAGGTAGCTCAGTTGGTAGAGCATGCGACTGAAAATCGCAGTGTCGGTGGTTCGATTCCGCCCCTGGGCACCAGAAAATCAATG
>Ga0307296_10001180_pt1 | contig 13031 bp, 12 predicted proteins | sample ER_DNA_153_FD_194467 | JGI IMG/M metagenome (GOLD analysis project Ga0307296, IMG submission 194467) | Bulk soil microbial communities from the East River watershed near Crested Butte, Colorado, United States - ER_DNA_153 | ecosystem: Environmental > Terrestrial > Soil > Floodplain | place... | reverse complement strand
CGCAGTGCTTGCGCATCCGCACCGCGAGGGTCTTCAGCCCGCGCAGCACGAGCCACGAGTCGAACGGGCCCGGCACCGCGCCGAGCGACTTCTGCAGGAAGTGGAGACGCTCGGCGACCGTCGGGTCGTTCGTGGCGACGAAGCCGCCGATGAGGTCGGAGTGCCCGCCGAGGTACTTCGTGGTCGAGTGCAGGACGACGTCCGCTCCGAGCGAGAGCGGCTGCTGCAGGTACGGCGAGGCGAACGTGTTGTCGACGACCACCAGCGCGCCGGCCGCATGTGCGGCCTCGGCTGCGGAGCGGATGTCGATCACGTTCAGGAGCGGGTTCGTGGGCGTCTCGAGCCAGACGATTCGCGTCTTCTCGTCGAGGTGCGCAGCGAGGTTCTCGTTCACCTCGTCGGCCGGCACCCACTCGAACTCGTAGCCCTTCGGCTCGTAGACCTGCGAGAACATCCGGTAGACGCCGCCATAGACGTCGGCGACCGCCACGACCCGATCGCCCGGGTTGACCAGGTGCATCAGCGTGGTCGTCGCGCCGAGGCCCGAGGAGAAGGCGATCCCGTGCTCCGCGCCCTCGAGCGAGGCGAGGCAGAGCTGCAGCGCCGTGCGCGTCGGGTTCGAGACGCGCGCGTAGTCGTAGCCCTTGTGCTCGCCGACCGCCTCCTGCACGAACGTGGAGGTCTGGTAGATCGGCACCGTGAGCGCGCCGGTCGCCGGATCCGGCTCCTGCCCGTCGTGGATTGCGCGGGTCTCGAAGTCCACGGCTCGATTGTAGAGAGAAGGTCCTAGCTGAAGGGCTTCGCGACCATGTCGAAGACGATCAGGAACATCAGCGCGACGTCCACGCGCACGACGAGCAGGATCCGCTGCGCCCTCAGGGGACGGCTACAACCCGCTCCTCGCCGCCGCGGTACTCGTCGCCGAGCTTCGTCTTCAAGGTCTGCTCGAGCTCGCCCGAAGCCTCCAGCTCCTCGACGATGTCCGCTCCGCCGACGAGCTCGCCGCGCACGAACACCTGCGGGATCGTCGGCCAGCCGGAGAGCGCCGAGAGCTCCTCACGGATCTGCGGATCCGGAAGCACGTCGACCGCGGTCACCGGCGCACCCGCGCGTCGCAGCGCCTCGAGCGCCCGGTGCGAGTTGCCGCACATCACGAACTGGGGCGTCCCCTTCATGAACAGCGCCACGTCCTCGGTCTCGATGATCTGCTTGATCTGCTGGTTCAGTCCGGTCACTGGGCTCCCATCGTCTTGATCCTCAACTCATGAATGGTGCCATCGGCAAGGGGGGCTGCGAGGGCGTCGTAGACGAGCCGGTGCTGCTCGACCAGCGACAGGCCTTCGAACCGCGCACTCGCCACGGTGACCTGGAAGTGGTCGCCGCTACCCGTGCGGTCCTCGACGGCGAGCTCGTCGCCCGGGAACGCTGCCTGCAGAAGCTCCGCGAGCCGCTCGGTCACTTCGAGTTCAGCCGGCCGTGGGCCAGGTACTCGAGCAGGTCGGAGCGCGTCAGCATCCCGGTCGGCTTGCCGCCGCTCGCGACGACGACCGCGGGGCTGCCGCCGCTGAGCGCGGAGAAGACCTCGTCCACCGACTCCTCGGCCTCGACCGCGGCGAGCGGGGGCTGCATCGCGGAGGCGACGTCCTCGTTCAGCGCGTCGGGGTTGCGGAAGACGAGCTCGAGCAGGCCGCGCTCCTGGAGCGAGCCGACGACGTCCGCGAGCGAGCCGCCTCCGTCGTTGCGCAGCACCGGGAGCTGCGAGATCGAGTACTGCTGCATCAGGTCGATCGCCTGCCCGACCTTCTGGTGCGACTCGATCGTGACGAGCTCCGGTAGCTCCTCGTCCTGGTGCTTGAAGCGCAGCACCTCCATCACCTTCGCGGGCGGCTCGTGCCGCTCGAGGAAGCCGAGCTCGATCAGGTAGTTGTCGTCGTAGAACTTCGACAGGTAGGCGCGGCCGCCGTCGGGGAAGAGCGTGACGACGGTCTTGCCGGGCCCGAGCTCCTTGGCGATCTCGAGCGCCGCCCACGCGGCCGTGCCGCCCGAGCCGCCGACGAGCAGGCCTTCCTCGCGGGCCAGGCGACGCGCGGTCAGGAACGACTCGCGGTCGCCCACGGTCACCCAGCGGTCGACGACGGACGGGTCGAATGTCTCCGGGTAGAAGTCCTCGCCGATGCCCTCGACGAGGTACGGGTGCTGCTTCTCGGCGCCGGAGGTGTAGATCGAGCCCTCGGGGTCGGCGCCGACGATCATCAGGTCCGGGTTCTGCTCCTTCAGGTAGCGGGCGATCCCGGTGATCGTGCCGCCGGTGCCGACCGCGATCACGAGTGCATCGAGCCCGCCGGCCGTCTGCTCCCAGATCTCCGGGCCCGTCGTCTCGTAGTGGGAGCGCGGGTTGCCGTCGTTGCGGTACTGGTCGGGCTTGTAGGCGCCGGGGATCTCCTCGGCGAGCCGGTCGGAGACGGAGTAGTAGCTCTCGGGCGACTCGGGCGCGACGGCGTAGGGGCAGACGATCACCTCGGCGCCGAAGGCCTTGAGCAGCGAGATCTTCTCGCGGCTCATCTTGTCGGGCATCGTGAAGATGCAGCGGTAACCGCGCAGCGCGGCGACGATCGCGAGCCCCGTGCCCGTGTTTCCAGAGGTCGGCTCCACGATCGTGCCCCCTGGCTCGAGCTTCCCCTCGCGCTCTGCCGCGTCGATCATGGTGATTGCGATCCGGTCCTTGATCGAGCCGCCGGGGTTCAGGAACTCGAGCTTCGCGAGCACGGTCGCGGCGTCTTCGGGGACGACGTTCTGGAGCCGGACCAGCGGGGTGCTGCCGACCAGCTCGAGCAGCGTCGGGTACTCGCGCGCCATCGGCGTCAAGCGTAACCGCTGGCTCTCAGGCGGCTGCTTGCGCCGGTTCGCCCTCGGGCACCGGCGCGCGGGTCCCCCGCAGGAGGACGAATGCGGCCAGAGCGCCCGCCAGCGCAAGCGCCAGTAGCGCCCAGAAGGCGTGCTGGTAGCCGGAGGTGAAGGCTTCAGCCGGTGTGTGGCCCGTCTTCACCAGGCTCTTGTACTGGGTGGTGAAGATCGTGGCCGCGACGGCGACCCCGATCGCCCCACCCACCTGCTGCGAGGTGTTGAGGAGGCCGGACGCGAGGCCGGCCTCGTGCGACTGCACCTGCATGAACGCGGCAATCGAGACGGGCACGAACGCGAAGGCGAGGCCAAGGGCGAAGACGATGTAGGCCGGCAGCAGGTCGGGCCAGTAGTGGCCGTCCACCGGGATCTGCGTGTACCAGGCCAGCGAGGCCGCCAGCACCAGCATCCCGATCACGATCACCGGTCGCGGCCCGAAGCGAGTCGTGAGGGCCTGTGCCACACCGGCCCAGATCACGGTCGTGCCGGCGGTAGCCAGGAACGTGACGCCGGCCCTCAGCGCCGACCAGTGAAGCACCTGCTGGACGTACAGGGTCAGCACGAAGAAGTTCGCGAAGATCACCGCTCCGAGCAGGAACCCGACCACGTTCGCGGCGAGCAGCGTCCGGAGCCGGAAGATCCGCAGCGGCACGAGTGGAGCCGAGCTGCGCATCTCGATCACGATCGAGATCGCGAAGAGGAGAGCGGAGGCGATCAGCAAGCCGATCGTGCGGGCCGTGGCCCAGCCCACGTCGGGTGCCTTCGAGATTGCGTAGACCAGGAGCGTGAGGCTGCTCGTGATCGTGATCGCACCCGCGGCGTCGAAGCGGTGGTGACCAAGCTCGGCCCGGCTCTCGGGAACGAGCCTGAGCGCGAGGATGAAAACGAGCACGCCCACGGGGACGTTGACCCAGAAGATCCACTCCCAGCCGAGGTACTTGGTCAGGATCCCGCCGGCGATCACGCCGGCGGCAGCGCCCGAGCCGCCGAGCGCGCCCCAGATGCCGAGCGCCTTGTTGCGCTCGGCGCCCTCGGCGAACGTGGTGGTGACGATCGAGAGCGCCGCGGGTGAGATGATCGCCGCGCCAAGCCCCTGCACCGCGCGTGAGCCGATCAGCACGCCGGAGCTGTTCGCAAGGCCGCACACGAGGGAGGCGACCGTGAACAGGGATAGACCGACGAGGAAGATCAGCCGCCGGCCGAGCAGGTCGGCCATGCGCCCGCCGAGTAGCAGGAAGCCGCCGAACGTGATCGCGTACGCGGTGATCACCCACTGGACGGTCTGCTCCTTGATATGCAGGTCGATCTGGATCGACGGGATCGCGACGTTCACGATCGCAACGTCGAGGATGGTCATGAAGAACGCGGCGCCCACGATGGCGAGGGTCAGCCAGCGGCGGTCTGGGGCGGGGCTCATCTTCCTCCTTGGGTCTGCGGTCCGGGGTCTGGGCCAGACTAGCGACCTCTTGCGCGAGTCTCAAAAGCCATGCGTTCGCCTGGCGTTCGCGGCGACGGAAGGTCGGCGGGCGGGCACTCGCTGATGCGCTCCTCTGCGGCTTCGACCTGGCTTCGCGCCGGGCTGGTCTTGCTGGCCGTCGGGCTGGCCGGAACGGCCAGCGCGGTCGCCGGCAACGGACGCCACGCGAAGCCGTGCGCGTCGATCCCGGTCGACCCGGCCTATTCCGGCGCAGTCGGCAACGCCTTGCGCGAGCGGCGTGACGTCTGGGGCGACGCGCTGCTCCGCTCGCCCACCGGACCCACCTACGACGGCGTCCGCCGCCTCCTGCACCCATTGCTGCTGGTCGGGCGGCCGGCGGGGCTGAAGCCCACGCGGCTGACCGACTCGGGCGTCTACTACCTCCCGTTCGGCCAGCCGAAGGGCACGGGCGGCGCTGATGCCGTGCAGCTACACGTCGCCGACGGGAGCCAGATCGTCTCCGGGATCGTGAACGGGCCGCGTCTCACCGTCAGCGTCGGGGCCGGCGGGAGCGAGCGCTACGGCTTCTGTCTCTCGCGGCTCGGGGCGCCGAGGCTCGGCGGCGGCTACCTGCCGATCCTCGAGACCTCGTACGTGGACGCCGACGGCGTCCGCTACCGGCAGGAGTCGTTCGCGGCGCGGATCCCACAGACGCGCGCGCTCGTCAGCTTCGTCCGGCTCTCGGTCGACCCGCGCGGCACTCGCGTCCACACCGCGTACCTGCGCTTCACGCCGTCGGTGGGCCACCTGCGCCGGGTAGGCCGCCAGCTGCGACAGGGGAAGCGCGGGCGCCTGGTGTTCTCCCGAGGCGGCCGCTTCGACGGCCAGTCGGTTGTCTTCCCGGCGCACGGCCCGAAGGTGGTCTACGTCGCCTGGCTCGACCGCCCCGCGAGAACAGGGCGCGTCAGGCTCGGGCGCAAATCGTACGAGCGCGCGAAGGCGTCGGTTGCCGCCTACTGGGCGCGCCGCCTGGCCGCCGGCGCCGAGCTCGTCGTGCCGGAGCAACGCGTCTACGACGCCGAGCGGAACCTCCTGATCCAGAACCTGCTGCTCTCCTGGCGCTACAGCCTCGGGAACTCGTACGAGCGCTTCTCCTGGGAGCTGATGGACGTGGCCGAGACGATGGGTGCCTACCGCTTCCGCGGGATCGAGCGCACGATCCTCGCCGCGTCGCTGGGCGCGCCGAGCTATTTCCCGAACCGCGCCGCGGGGGAGCGGATGAGCGGCTCGGCCGACTACTTCCGGCGCTTCGGCGACCGCGGCTTCGTCGAGCGGGTGACGCCGCTCTTCCGGCACGAGGTCGCCTCTTTCGGCAGTCAGCTGACCGCGAGCCGGGTCGGGCTCCTGCGCCGCGAGCGCTACGGCGCCGACATCGTCCGCCCGATCTACGGGCTGCACGCACAGGTGCTCGCGCTACAGGGTCTGCGCGCGATTGCCGGGGTGTGGATGGCGACGCACCACCCGCGGCTCGCCTACGAGGCGACTCGAGTTGCTGAGCGGCTCGAGGCGGGCCTGCGCGCGGCGGTCACCGCCGGCCGCACGACCCTGCCGGACGGCTCGCTGTTCGTCCCGATCTCTCTCGTCGATCGCGCCGAGCGCCCGTACGACTCGCTGAGCGCGTCGAAGCGAGGGAGCTACTGGAACCTCGTCATGCCGTACGTGCTGGCCTCCGGCTTCTTCCGGCCCGGAGGCCCCGAGGCGACCGGGCTGCTCGCCTACATGCTCAACCACGGCTCGCGCTTCCTCGGGCTCCTCCGCTTCAGCCCGCACACCGGCGTGACGAATCCGGGCTACCAGACGCCCGGCTCGGACGACGTCTACGGCACGAACGTCGCGCGCTTCCTCGCCGACATGGACCAGCCCGACCAGCTCGTGCTCAGCCTCTACGGCAAGCTCGGCGCGGGCATGACCGAGAACACGTTCGTGGCGGGCGAGGGCTCGACGATCGCGCCGGTCGCCGGGCAGTACTACCGCTCGATGCACCGGCCGCCGAACAGCGCCAACAACGCCTTCTTCCTCGAGGCGCTCCGGCTCATGCTCGTGCACGAGACGACCGACGCGAGTGGGGCACCGCGCGGGCTCGACCTCGCGTTCGCGACGCCGCGCGCCTGGCTGCAGCCGGGCAAGCGGATCGAGGTCCGCGGCATGCAGACGAGCTTCGGCCGGCTCTCGTACTCGCTCGCAGCCGGGACCGACGCCGTGCGGGTGGTGCTCGACATCCCCGAGCGGCTGGCGGGGCCCCTGCGGCTGCGGCTGCGGCTACCGCCCGGAGTCCGGGTCGGTGGCGCGAGCGCCGACGGCGGGCGGATCGAGAGCTTCGTCGACCACGAGACCCTCGACCTCTCCGGGCTCCGGGGCCACGTCGAGCTCGTCGTCTACAACCACACTCCTCCGCCTGGCTGAGAGCCGAGCGTCAGTGCCGGAAGTGGCGGCGCTTCGTGAAGACCATCGTCGCGCCCGCACGCTCGACGGCCTCGATCACCTCGCCGTCACGCTTCGAACCGCCCGGCTGGATGATCCCGGTCACCCCTGCCGCCAGCCCGAGCTGCGGGCCGTCGGCGAACGGGAAGAACGCGTCGGAGGCGAGTACCCCACCGGCGGTCTCGTGACCGTGCTCGCGCGCCTTGTCGAGCGCGATCCGCACCGAGTCGACGCGGCTCATCTGCCCGGCGCCGACCCCGATCGTCTGCAGGTCGTGGGCGAGCACGATCGCGTTCGAGGTGACATGCTTGCACACGCGCCAGGCGAAGAGCAGATCGCCCCAGGCCATCTCGCTCGGCGAGCCGCAGACGACCTCGAAGCCCTCGCGGTCCTCGATGTCCCAGTCGCGCTCCTGCACGAGTAGGCCGCCGAGGACGCGCTTGTAGTCGCGCTCGCCGGGGTTGTCGAGGCGGCGCTCCCGGTCGTGGAGGATCCGCGTCGCCGGCTTGTCGCGCAGCCGTTCGAGCGCCGCCTCGTCGTAGCCGGGGGCGAACAGCACCTCGACGAATTGCTCGGCCAGCCGCTCCCCGAGCGCCTCCGAGACGGGTCGGTTGAGAACGATCACACCGCCGTAGGCCGAGAGCGGGTCGGACGCGAGCGCCCGCTCGTAGGCCTGCTCGATCGAGCCCGCGACCGCGACGCCGCACGGGTTCGCGTGCTTGACGATCACGCAGGCCGGGAGCTCGAACTCGCGCGCCACGAGCCGGGCGGCCGAGAGGTCGTTCAGGTTGTTGAAGGAGAGGTCGCGTCCGTGTAGCTGGTCGACCCGCGAGAGCAGGTGCCGCCGCGCGCCGCGCTCCGAGTAGTAGGCGGCCCGCTGGTGCGGGTTCTCGCCGTAGGCGAGCTCGAGCTCCTTCTCGAAGCCGGGGAGCAGCGCGTCGGGGAACACGTCGGCCGCGCTGAACCAGTTCGCGATCGCGTCTTCGTAGGCCGCGGTCATCGCGAAGGTCTCGGCGGCGAGGCGGCGCCGCGTGTCGAGCGAGAGCTCGTGCCGCGCGCGCAGCTCGACGAGGATGTCGTCATAGCGGTCCGGCCGGCAGACCGGCGCCACGTGGGCGAAGTTCTTCGCGGCTGCGCGCAGCATCGCCGGCCCGCCGATGTCGATCATCTCGACCGCGTCCTGCTCGCCCACTGCGCGGCGCGAGACCACATCCTCGAAGGGGTAGAGGTTGACGCAGACGAGGTCGAACGGCTCGATCCCGTGCTCGTCGAGGGCGGCGCTGTCGTCCGCGCGGTCGCGCCGCGCAAGGATCGCCGCGTGGATGCGCGGGTGTAGCGTCTTGACGCGGCCGCCGAGCAGCTCGGGCGTCTCGGTGAGCTCCTCGACCGGCGTGACGGTGATCCCGATCTTCTGCAGGAAGGCGGCGGTACCGCCGCTCGCCACGAGCTCGACGTCCAGCCCCGCCAGCCCGCGCGCGAAGGTGTCGAGACCCTGCTTGTCGTAGACGGAGAGCAGGGCGCGCTTGATCACGCGATCAGCTCACGCACGACCCGCGGCAGCAGCCGGTGCTCGACGGCCTGGACACGTTCCTTGAGCGAGTCGTGGTCGTCGTTCGGCAGCACGGGCACGCGCTCGGCCGCGATCACCGGGCCCGTGTCGACGCCGCCGTCGACGTAGTGCACCGTGGCCGCGGTCTCGGGCACGCCGGCCGCGAGTACGTCGTGGATCGGGTGCGGGCCGGGGAAATCCGGTAGCGGCGCGGCGTGGGTGTTGACGATGCGGCCCGGGAAGCGGGCCAGGAACTCGCGCCGGAGGAGATGCATGTAGCCGGCGCACACGACGAGGTCGACGCCGTGCTGCTGCAGCCAGTCGGCCATCGCCAGGTCGCGCGCCTCGCGGTCGGGGAAGTCGTCGAGCTCGAAGGCTTCGGTGGCGATCCCGGCGGCCTGCGCTCGCTCGAGCGCGCGAGCGTCCCTGGAGTTGCTGGCGACCGCGACGATCGGCAGGCCCTCGTCGATCAGGGCCTGAAGGTTCGACCCCTCGCCGCTGACGAGCACGCCGATCACGTCAGCCGCCCGATCACGGTTCCCGCGACCGCGTCCGCTTCCGGGACGACCGCGCACATTCCGATCCCGAGGTTGAAGACCCGCCGCTGCTCCTCTTCGTCGACGCCGTGCTCATCGAGCCACGCGAAGACCGCCGGCCGCGTCCACGAATCCCAGTCGAGCTCGACACCCACGCCGCTGGGGAGCACGCGCGTGAGGTTGCCGAGGATCCCGCCGCCGGTCACGTGCGCGAGCGCCTTCACATCGGCCCGCTCGCGGAGCGCGCGCACCTCGTCGAGGTAGAGCTTGTGGGGCGCGAGCAGCAGGTCGGCGTCGAAATCGCCGTCGCCGACGAGCGAGCGCACGAGCGAGAAGCCGTTCGTGTGCAGTCCCGAGGATGCGAGCCCCAGCACCAGGTCGCCCGCCTGACAGCGCGAGCCGTCGATCAGCCGCTCCCGCTCGACGATCCCGACGCACGTGCCGGCGAAGTCGAGCTCCTCCTCGCGGTAGACCCCGGGCAGCTCGGCGGTCTCGCCGCCGATCAGCGCGCAACCGGCCTCGCGGCAGACCTCGGCGGCGCCCTCGACGAGCTCGGCGACCTGCGCGAGGTCGAGCTCGTGGGCGGCCACGTAGTCCAGCAGGAAGAGCGGCTCCGCTCCGGTCGTGAGCACGTCGTCGATGCAGTGGGCGGCGAGGTCGCGGCCCGAGTCGTGCAGCCGGCCGGCCCGCCGCGAGAGCACGAGCTTCGAGCCGACGCTGTCGGTCGAGGCCGCGAGCAGCCGCCGCTCGTCGAGGGCGTAGAGCCCGGCGAAGCCGCCGAAGGAGCCCTCGACCGCGGGCGTGCGCGTCGAGTCGACCGCCGCGCGCAGCCGCTCGACCACCTCCTCCGCAGCCGCGAGGGAGACGCCAGCCGCCTCGTACGTCCTGCCCTCGGAGCTCACGGAGCGAGTCTACGACGACGCGCGGCTATGAGGGCTCGACGAAAACACCGCCGAGGCCCTCGGGGTGCGCTGCACGCCCCGATGCGGCGTCCTCAGTCGCACCGATAGCTACGGCTATCGGCACTCCCTGCGTCCTTGCCTCGGAACGAGCAGCGCACCCCGAGAGCGTGCGGCGTTCCGTCAAACCCTCTAGCCGAACAGCTCGGCGTGCAGCTCGGGCCGGCCGCGCGGCCCACCCTCGACGAAACGCACCGTCGTCTCGCCGACGACGACGTCGCCTTCGCCGTGCTCGATCTCCAGTAGTTCGGCGAGCGCGGTCGCCTTGACGCGCGGGTCATCGGCGCGCAGATGCAGCTCCGAGAGCCGCAGCTCGTCCGCGTTTGCCAGCAGCTCGTCGATCCAGTCGCGCTGCGGGTGCACTTCGAGCCGGTAGCCCGCGTCGGTGGCGATGAAGGTGCGCCGGCCCGGGTACTCCTGCACGCGCAGCCGCCGCGTCGTCGCGCGCTCGAGCACGGCGTGGAACTCGTCGTCGTCGAGCGCCACGCCGACGTGGTCGACGCGCGGCAACGGCCACTGGCCCGGCTGGACGACCACGTTCACAGCACCGCGCTCGAGCTCCGAGAGGCGATGGCGGAACCCCATCCGCTCGAGCTCCTCCCACGAGACGCCGGCCTCGAAGTGCACCTGATCCTCGCCGACCCGCCCGTAGCGCGCGATCAGCCGGAAACCGAGCTTCCCCAGGTAGCGCGCCTCGACCTGACGCACGTTGCTCGTAACGAGGTGGTAGTGGAACAGCTCCAAGGGTGGCGGATTTTGGCAGGAACTCGGCCCAATACGCGGAACGTGACGGACGGCACATGAGCGCAGCCGGCGTCCACCACGTAGACCTGGTCGTCTCCTCGATCGAGCGCAGCCTGCCGTTCTACCGCGACCTACTCGCACCACTGGGCTATCACGGCGTCAGCGAGGTGCAGGGCGAGCGCGGCGAGACGATCTGGTACCTCTTCGGCGGCGGCGCCTCGATCGGCCTCCGCGAGGCCCAGACCGAGAGCGAGCTGCCGCACGACCGCTACCGGGTCGGCCTCCACCACCTGGCGCTCGAGGCGGGCTCGCGCAGTGCGGTCAACGAGCGGGCCGACTGGCTGCGCGCGCAGGGCGCCGAGATCGAGAGCGGCCCGGAGGAGTACTGGTACATGCCGGGCTATTACGCCGTGTTCTTTTACGATCCCGACGGCATCAAGCTGGAAATCGTGCACGTCCCTGGCCTAGCGGCCTGAAGAAAGGAGAGCTGGCATGTCGACGACCCCTCCGGAGCAGCCCGGCGACACGACGGGCGCATCTCGGCAGACGATGGGGATGCCGTCCATCCCATCCGGCGCCCGGATGCCGATCCCGGGCAATGCGGAGTTCGCGCTCTACTTCGTGGTCGAGGTGATCCTGATCCTGATCTGGATCATCGCCGACAGCGTCAATACGAACCAGTGGTGCGTTTTCACGGTCGCCCTGACGGCCTTCTACCTGCTCAGCCGCGGGATCGCCAAGGCGAGCCGCGTCCTCGAGCAGTAACTAGCTCCGGATCGGCTCGAACCTGAGCTTCGCGCCCTCACGCGGGACTGCCGTCGGGTAGTCCCGCGTGAGGCAGGCGCGGCAGAGCTTGTCGGCCGGCCTGCTCGTCGACTCCGTCAGGCCCTCGAGCGAGAGGTAGGCGAGCGAGGTGGCGCCGATGTGCTCCCGAATTTCCTCTACGGAGCGCGAGGCCGCGATCAGCTCATCCTCCTGCGCGAAGTCGATTCCGTAGTAGCAGGGGCCGATCACCGGCGGCGCCGAGACCCGCACGTGCACCTCGGCAGCGCCGGCCTCGAACAGCATCTCCACGATCTTGCGCGTGGTGTTGCCGCGGATGATCGAGTCGTCCACGACGACGAGGCGCTTGCCCGCGACCTCGTCCAGCGGGTTGAACTTCAGCTTCACCCCCTGCTCGCGCAGGCCCTGGTCGGGCTGGATGAACGTGCGGCCGACGTAGCGGTTCTTGATCAGGCCTTCCGAGAACGGGATCCCGCTCGCGCGCGAGAACCCGATCGCCGCCGGCGTGCCCGAGTCGGGGATCGGCAGGACGAGGTCGGCTTCGGCCGGCGCCTCCTGCGCCAGGCGCTCGCCCATGCGCACGCGCGCGCCGTGGATCTCGACGCCGTCGAGCCGCGTATCAGGCCGTGCGAGGTAGAAGAACTCGAAGATGCAGAGCGAGCCGCGCTCGGCCGGCTCGACGGCCTGGAGCGTTCGAACGCCGTCGCCGTCGATCAGGACGAGCTCGCCCGGCGCGAGCTCACGCTCGAGCTCGGCGCCGACGAGGTCAAGCGCGCAGGTCTCGGAGGCGAGGATCCACTCGCCGTGCTCGCCACGGCCGAGGCAGAGCGGCCGGAAGCCGTGACGGTCGCGGAAGCCCATCAGCGTCCCCTCCGAGAGGGCGACCACGGAGAAGGCGCCCTCGAGCCGGGCCATCGCGCCCGCGACCGCGTCCTCGAGCGGAGCGGGGTTGCTTGCGATCAGCGCGGCGATCACCTCGGTGTCGGAGGTCGTGCCCAGGGTCACGTCGTCGGCCTTCAGCTCGTCGCGCAGCTCGGCCGCGTTCACGAGGTTGCCGTTGTGCCCGAGGGCCACCGTGCGCCCGCGGCCGCGCTGGATCAGCGGCTGCGCGTTCGCCCAGAGGGTCGAGCCCGTGGTCGAGTAGCGCGTGTGGCCGATCGCCGTGTCGCCGTGGAGGCCGCGCAGCTTCTGCTCGTCGAAGACCTGGGTGACGAGGCCCATGTCGCGCAGCACCGTCAGCCGCCCTTCGTCGGAGACCGCGATCCCGGCGGACTCCTGGCCGCGGTGCTGGAGCGCGAAGAGGCCGAAGAAGGTCACGCGCGCGACATCCCGCTCCGGCGCGCGGATGCCGAAGACGCCGCACATCAGGCGACTGTCCCGAGCTCGCGCAGGTTGGGCCAGTCGGGCTCCGAGCCGGCAATCACGACGGAGCCGTATGGCGCCTCCGCGTCCGCGCTGAACTCATGGCCGCTGAAGGCCGAGGCCTCGGCGAGCGCGTGCCCGAGGCCGCCGTCGCTCACGTCCTGCGCGAGCGACAGCTGCGAGGCATTGCGCCAGAGCCAGCCGATCAGCTCGACGTCGTCGCCTTCCGCCAGCCATACCCTGTCGCCCGGCCGCCAGCCGCGAGGCACCTCGCGCACGTCGGGCACGAGGCCGACGCA
>Ga0307296_10001179_pt1 | contig 13032 bp, 14 predicted proteins | sample ER_DNA_153_FD_194467 | JGI IMG/M metagenome (GOLD analysis project Ga0307296, IMG submission 194467) | Bulk soil microbial communities from the East River watershed near Crested Butte, Colorado, United States - ER_DNA_153 | ecosystem: Environmental > Terrestrial > Soil > Floodplain | place... | reverse complement strand
GACCGCGCCCGCCCGGGTGGTGGCGGTCATCACCCGTGAGGCCGCCGAAGAGCTCGGGCTCACCCCTGGTCAGGACGCAAGCGCCATCGTCAAGGCGACCTCCGTGCTGATCGAGCGATGAGAAGGACCGCCTTACCACTCGTGCTCCTCATCGCCCTCGCGGGCTGCGGCGGCGGGACGGGCGGTGGAGACACGAACGAGCAGGCGACAGTCTTCGCCGCGTCGTCTCTGACCGAAGTCTTTCCGCAGATCGACCCCGGGGCGACGTACAACTTCGCCGGGTCGGACGACCTGGCGACGCAGATCCAGCAGGGGTCCCCGGCCGACGTGTTCGCGGCCGCGAGCCCGAAGTACCCCGACCAGCTCTACGCGGACGGCCTCGTCGACAAGCCTGAGGTGTTTGCGACCAACCGGCTCGTCCTCATCGTGCCGAAGGCGAACCCGGCCGGGATCAAGTCGGTCGACGACCTGCGAGGCAAGGACGTCAAGCTCGTCATCGGCGCCGAGGGTGTGCCGATCGGCGACTACACGCGCACCGTGCTCGAGAACATGGGCGCGAGCGACGTGCTCGACCAGGTCGTGAGCCAGGAGGACGACGTCAAGGGCGTGGTCGGGAAGGTCGCACTCGGCGAGGCCGACGCAGGCTTCGTCTACGTCACGGACGTGAAGCCCGTGGCCGACAAGGTGACGGCCATCGAGCTCCCGGCCGCGGCCCAGGCGGAAGTGAAGTACGAGATCGTGGTCGTCAAGGACGCGCCGCACCACGACGCGGCGCACGCCTTCGTCGAGCATGTGCTTGGGAGCGAGGGCCAAGCGAAGCTCGCGGCTGCCGGATTCGGCCCTCCGTGAGGCGGCCGTTCGAGGTGCTACTGGCCTTCGCGGCCGGGCTCATCCTCGCTTTCCTGCTCGTCCCGGTGCTCGCGCTCTTCCTGCGCATACCGCCGGGCGACCTGCTCTCCGAGCTCACGAGCAAGGTCGCGGTCGACGCGCTCATCGTGAGCCTGAAGACGAGCGTGATCGCGCACGCGGTCGTTCTCGTGCTCGGGACGCCTGCCGCCTATCTGATCGCGACGCGGCACTTCCGCGGCCGGGCGCTCGTGCTCACCCTCATCGAGCTGCCGCTCGTCCTCCCGCCCGCTGTCGCCGGCATCGCCCTCTTCGCCGCGTTCGGGCGGACGGGCCTGCTCGGCGGGACGCTCGAAGCTTTTGGGATCTCCATCCCGCTGACGCAGACCGCGGTGGTCTTCGCTGTCATTTTCGTCTCGAGCCCGTTCTACGTGCGGCTCGCGGTGTCCGCGTTCGAGTCCGTCGATCCCGCGTTGATCGAGGCGGCGCGCACCCTTGGAGCGGGCCCCCGACGAACGTTCTTCCGCGTCGCGCTTCCGCTTGCCGCGGGCGGGCTGTCCGCGGCTTCGGCCCTCGCCTTCGCCCGCGGGCTCGGCGAGTTCGGCGCCACGATCATGTTCGCCGGAAGTCTCCAGGGGGTGACGCAAACCCTCCCGCTCGCCATCTACGCGCAGCTCGACCTCGACTTCGACGTCGCGCTCGCGCTGGGAGCGTTCCTCGTCGTCGTGAGCGTCGCAGTCCTCCTGACCGTCAAGCTATTGCCTTCATGGACACGCTTCACGTTGATTTCGCTCGCTCCCTCCGCTCGTTTCGACTCGAGGTAGCGCTCGACGTCGACGGCGTGGTCGCGCTCGCCGGACCGTCCGGCGCCGGGAAGACCACAGTCCTGCGGACGATCGCAGGCCTTGAACGACCCGACTCCGGCCGCGTCGCCCTCGGCCGGAAGGCCTGGTTCGATACGGAGGCCCGCGTCGACCTCCAGCCCGAGGAACGGTCGGTCGGGCTCGTTTTCCAGGACTACGCGCTCTTCCCGCACCTGAGCGTGGCTGACAACGTCGCCTTCGGAGGCGGGCGCAGGAGCGCCGAGCTCCTGGAGCGCTTCGGCATCGAGCCGCTGGCGAAGCTCAAGCCCGGAGAGCTCTCGGGCGGTGAGCGCCAGCGTGTGGCTCTTGCGCGCGCGCTCGCGCGCAAACCGGGCGTCCTCCTCCTCGACGAGCCTCTCGCCGCGCTCGACTCACACACACGCGCGCGCGTGCGCGGGGAGCTCCGGGGGATCCTCGGCGGCCTCGGGCTCCCGACGCTCGTCGTCACACACAGCTTCGAGGACGCAGCGGCACTCACCGACCGCATCGGCGTCATCGTCGACGGGCGGCTGGTCCAGTCCGGGAGCGCAGCCGACCTCGTCGCCGGGCCGACGACGCCCTTCGTAGCGGACTTCACGGGAGCCAACATGCTGCCCGGTCGTGCGCGCGCCACCGGCGACGGGTTGACGGAGGTCGTCCTCGCGGACGGAAGCCTCATCGTCTCTACCGACCAGCTGACGGGCGACGTCGGCGCGGTCATCCATCCCTGGGAGATCGGGATCGCGCGCGCCATGCCGCTCGACTCGATGCAGAACCATGTGCGCGGCTCGATCGAGAGCCTCGTGCCGGTGGCGAACCGCATGCGGATCCGCGTCGGGCCGCTGACAGCCGAGATCACTGCCGAATCGGCCGTCCGGCTCGAACTCGCACCCGGCGAAATCGTCGTGGCGAGCTTCAAGGCGAGCGGTACACGGCTCGTCCCGCTCGCCTAGCGCTTCCAAGACCTCGGCGGTCTCCTTCTCCTCTTGAGACAGCGACCTCCTATCATTCCGCCGATGGGCGGCGGTTTGACGGACCCGGTGTGGGGAGAGGGCGACGCGGCGCGCATGGCGGCGGACTTCGGCGATGTCTTCTCGGGTCGCACGGTGCTCGTGACCGGCGCTGACGGCTTTCTTGGCTCTCACCTGACCGAAGCGCTCGTGTTCCTCGGAGCGAACGTCCAGGCCTTCGTTCGCGCGACGTCGAGCGGGGCGCTCAACAACATCTCCCATCTTCGCGACAAGCTGACGGTCCACTCGGGCGACCTGACCGATCGCCACTCCGTCGACCGGGTGGTTCGAGCTCTGCGCGAAGCTCCTGATCGCCCCTACGTCTTCCACCTCGCGGCACAGGCCCACGTAGGCGAGTCCTGGGAGCGACCGTACGAGACGTTCATGACGAACACGGTGGGAACGCTCAACCTGCTGCAGTCCGTCGTCGACCACGGCGTCGAGCTCGAGAAGCTCATGACGGCGGGGACGTCGGAGGAATACGGCAACGTGCGCGAGGCAGTCGCCCACCACCACGACTTCGACGACGCGGGAAGTCTCGTACTCCATGAACGCTCTCCCATCAACCCGAAGTCCGTCTATGCGACCGCCAAGGTCGCGGCTGACTTCCTGACCATGAACTACCACGACGCCTACGGCCTCCCGGGGGTCGTCACGCGTATGTTCAACAACTACGGCCCACGGCAGAACCCGCGCTACGTCACCGGCACGATCATCACGCAGGCCTTGGAGCGGGAGTCCGTCGAGCTCGGATACCTCGAACCAATGCGAGACTTCTGTTACTGCACGGACGGGGTTCGCGGCCACTTGACCGTCGCGGCCTACGGAACCCCGGGAGATCTCTATTGCTACGGGCAGGGCAAGAACATCTCGATCGCTGACTGGGCCATGCTCATCCTCCGGGTAGGCGAAGAGGACGGCTTTTGGCGCGCGCGAGAGATCGTCAGAGCCTCGGACCGCTACCGTCCCGGGGCGAGCGAGGTCATGGCGCTCCGCGTCGGCTATGAGAAGCTCAAGAGCGAGACCGGCTGGGAAGCCCTCGTCTCCTGGGAGGAAGGAATTCGGCGGACCATCGCCTGGTACGCGGGGAACCGCCGGCGGTGGTTGGGACGGATCGACTGGAAGCGCGCGGGCGCCAGCATCGTCGAGCGATGAACGTCCTCGTCACGGGCGGCCGCGGCTTCGTGGGCTCCCATCTCGTCGACCTGCTGCGCGCGGAGGGGCTGGAGCCCAGCGTGCCGCAGCACGAGGAGTACGACCTGACACTGGCCGGTGACGTGGAGCGCCTCTTCCGCGACGGCGCGCCCGACCTCGTCATCCACCTGGCAGCGGAAGTCGGCGGCATCGGGGCGAACAGAGCCAGTCCCGGACGGTACTGGTACGCGAACCTGGCGATGGGCCTGAACATCCTCGAACAGAGCCGCAAGGCGGGCGTCTCGAAGGTCGTCCTTCTCGGAACTGTCTGTTCGTATCCGAAGGAAACACCGGTCCCATTCCGGGAGGAGGATTTCTGGAACGGCTACCCGGAGGAGTCGAACGCCCCGTACGGAGTGGCGAAAAAGGCCCTTCTCACCGGGGCGCAGGCTTACCGCGAGCAGTACGGCCTCAATTCGATCTACGTCGTCCCCGTCAATCTCTACGGACCGCGGGACAATTTCGACCTCGAAACCTCGCACGTGATTCCCGCGCTGATCAGGAAGATGATCGAGGCTGCGGACCGGGGCGAGAAACGAGTCGAGCTCTGGGGCGACGGGTCGCCGACCCGCGAATTTCTCTTCGTCGACGACTGCGTAGAGGCCATCTGGCTGGCCGCGCAGAGCTACGAGTCAGGCGAGCCTGTAAATCTCGGGAGCGGCGAGGAGATTTCGATTCGGGAACTCGCGGAGCTCATCGCGGAAATCACCCGCTTCAAAGGAGAGCTCGTGTGGGACTCGTCGAAGCCGGGCGGACAGCCGCGTCGGCGGCTCGATGTCTCACGCGCGGAGGAGCTCTTCAGCTTCCGGGCGCGAACGTCCCTGCGGGAGGGACTCGAGCGGACGGCCGCCTGGTACAGCGAGCACGGACGGCGCTCGGTCGATCCGGCCGGCCGAAGCGCACAGTGGGCATCCTGACCCGCCTGCGGGCGGCACGCGACGTCTGCGAACAATGGATTCCCTGGGCGGCGCTCGCCGCCCTGGGGGCAGTCACGATCTGGACTCGCCTGCCCGGGGCTCTCCGCGACCCCCTGTGGGCCGACGAGGTCTACTCCGCGCGGACGATCATCGCTCCGTCGACGCACGAGGCCCTGCACCGGGTCGCGATGGAGTCGTCGCCGCCCGGATGGTTCTTTCTGGGCCGGCTGCTGCACCAGGCCGGCGCGGCTCCGGACGCGATGCGCCTGTTGTCGGTTGCCTTCAGCGTCGCCCTCACGATCCTCGTCTTTGTTTACGCCCGCCGGATGCTCCCGCTCTGGGGTGCAGTCGTCGCGGGGACGATCGCCGCGCTCGGCAACCAGCTCGTCGTCCACGGCCGCGAGATGCGCCCCTACGAGCTCATGGCCCTTCTGGCGGTGGTCCTGGCGCTCGTCCTCGAGGCCGCCGTCGCCGCTCCGACCCGCAGGCGGCTGGGCGCGCTCGCCGGGACTGTCCTGCTCGGCTCGATGACGCACTATTTCTTTCTCCTCCCTGTGTTCACCGGGCTGGTCTGGCTTTGGACTCTCGCCGGCGCGGCGGGGAGACGGCTGCGCGTCTCTCTCGCGATTGGAGCCGGCCTCGTCCCGTTGCTGCTCTGGCTCCCGGTCACGCTGCGGCAGGCGGGGCGGGTTAACCAGTACTTCAGCGGCTTCAGGAAGCGAGGCGTCGCCAACCTTTACTCCGATCTCCTCGCCAGCCAGGCCGTATGGCGTCGAACGGATTACAACTGGCGCCTCGTCGTCGTTGCACTCGTCCTCGCAGGAGCCGTGGTGCTGGCGCGGCGGCCCGTGGGACGGCTGGTCGCGCTCATGGCGGTCCTGCCGGTCGTCCTGACGGCGATCGTCTGGTTCCTCGGCCTCAACGTCTTCAACATGAGGAATCTCATCGTCGTGGCGCCGTTCGTGGCGATCGCGCTCGCGGCCGTTCCCAGCATCCTCCCGAAGCCGGCGGCGCTGCTCGCGTCCGTGGCGATGATCGGAGCGATCGGCTGGATCTACTCCGTCCAAGCCCAGCGGGAGCGCACGCCGCTCGATGAAGTTGCGCAATCGGTCGTCCAACTTGGCTGGACCGACAACGATCCGATTCTGTTCGTCGGAAACCCGCGCAACCAACGCTCTGCGCTCGGCTGGGCGCTGCCGGGTCACCCGCAGCTAGGGGACGCGACCTTCAACGGCCGGCCGTGCAGCCGGATCTTCGTCGTCGCCGAGTCGCGTGCGGCCCCCGCCTGGTTACAGGAACATGCGGGAAGCGTGGTCGCTCAGCGCAGCTTCCCGTTCTACGGTCACGGCCCGTACGGCCTCCGGCAGCCCTACGACGTCCTCGTCGCCGACCTGCGCTGGCCGACTGGATTCCCCGCGGCCGGAACACCGCCCGGGGGCACGCTTTTCTTCTATTCCAGGTCTGGACCGGTGCCGTCGTGCTTGAGCCCGCGCCCGCTGCATGAGCCTCTGTCGCTTTTCTAGCGCGCGCGGCAGCGGCAACCGGCGTAGGCGGCCAGGTCAAGAGGCAAGAACCTCGGAAGCCAGGCACGTTGCTCGAGCGTGAAATCCGCCCGTCGTTCAGCCGCGCCCAGTATGTCTCCGTGCGCCGAGGGGTGAATGGCACGGGGGTCGTAGCCCACGAGCCGGAAAAAGCCGTCCGTGACCCGATTGCGAACGGGAAACCCGAGCACGGCGACTCCGCCCGGCTTGAGCACTCGCCGAAACTCATCCAGCGCGCGGTCGAGCTCGGTCGTGTGCTCGAGGACGCTCACGCAGACGAGCGCCTCGAACTCGCCGTCAGCGAACGGGAGCTCGAACAGCGAGGCGTCCACGAGCTCCGCGGACACTCCCACAGCGGCGAGCATCTGCTCGACCTTCGCGGACTCGCCGTGGATGTCGATCGCGACCAGTCTGCTCGAGCGCCGAGCGAGCTCGGGCAGAAAGATCCCGGAGCCGTAGCCGATCTCGAGCAGCGACTCGAAACGCGTCTCACCGAGCAGGTCGGCGATAAGGCGTAGCCGCGCACGGTAGAGACGGCCCGTGAGCGGCTTGTAGTAGTACTCGACGGGATCTTCAGCGTGCGTCCTCGGCGCGAGCCCCGCGGGCGGCAGGCGGATATCACGGCCTCTAACATTCATCGTCGTTGGAAGGCTCCACCCTCCGCGAGCTGCTCGTTGCCCAGGATGAAGCCTGGAGGACGCGACCGCTGCTCCGTCGGTTGTACGGCCAGTGGTACGAGGAGATCGGCGCCCGGCTTTCCGACTCCGCTGGACCCACGATCGAGCTCGGAGCGGGGATCGGTCGGTTCAAGGCCCGGTTTCCCTTCACCGTGGCAACAGACATCGAGCGGACCCCGTGGGCGGACGATGTCGCTGACGCGGAGGCGCTGCCGTACGAGGACCGGTCGGTTGCCAACCTCGTGCTGATCGACGTATTCCACCACATCCCGCGCCCCGCCCGCTTCTTCGACGAGGCCCGCCGAGTGCTTGCGCCTGGCGGCCGCGTTCTCATTCTCGACCCGTACTGCTCGCCGCTCTCCACGCCTGCGTATCAGCTGCTTCATGAGGAACGCACCGATCTGGCCGGGCCAGGCCTCGAGGACGATCCTTCGATTGCCAGCTCGATTCTCGCCTCGAATCAGGCCCGCGCGACGGTGATCTTCTTTCGCAAGCTGGAGGACTTTCGCCGCCAATGGCCGGAGCTGGGCCTCGTCGAGCGGTGCCGGTTCGCGCTCTTGCTCTACCCGCTCTCGGGCGGATTCTCGGGCCGGCGGCTAGTACCAGCCGCCCTGTCCCGGCCCTTGTCCGTGCTGGAACGGTTCTTGTCACCCCTTGCACCCCTGGCCGCGTTTCGATGCCTCGTCGTCCTCGAGCGGTCTCAGGACGACCGGTAGAGAGCGACGCGGAACTTCCAGAAGGCGAAGGCCGTCATGCGCAGGAGGAGCAGGCCGTGCCGCAAACGGCTGATGTTCGTCTCGCCGTACGTTCGCGCGTGGTAGCGGACCGGCATGTCGACGATTCTGAGACCGAGGCGGCCGGCTCCGAGGAGGAGATCGAAGTCGCCGAAGGGGTCGAATTCGCCGAAGTAGCCACGGGCGGCCGCGATCTGCTCGTAATCGCTCCGCCAGAGCACTTTGGTCCCGCAGAGCGTGTCCTTCGCGTATTGGCCGATGATCGCCCGGAAGAAGACCGAGAAAGCCTTGTTTCCGAGCAGGTTGAAGAAGCGCATGGAGCCTGGCTCGAGGTCGTACACGAGCCGCGAGCCGTTGATGAGCTCGCCCTTGCCCTGAACGAGTGCGCGGTAGAACTTGGGCAGGTCCTCGGGCGCCACGCTCAGATCCCCGTCGAGGATCATGAGCACCTCGTGCCGGGCCGCCTCGAAGCCGGCGCGGACCGCATTACCCTTCCCGCTGCCGGTCTGCGGGACGAGTGAGGCGTCAATCTCCGGATGCGCCGCCATCTGCTGCTCGATCTCCTCACGCGTCGCGTCCTTTGACCCACCCTCCACGAAGACGATTTCGGTTCCCGCTCCCAGCTCGGGGATGCGATCCATGATCGCCTCGATGTTGCCCGCCTCGTTCCTGCACGGGCACACGACGGATACCTTCGCATCCTCGCGCTCTTGGCCGACCGGGCGGGCCACGATCCAGTAGGTCAGGCAGAGATGTGTGAAGGGCCAGATGCTCCCGACAAACCCATTGAGCAGGGTCGTCAGCAGAGGCACCCGTTTGGGCAGAAGGATGCGCCGGGTCATCGTGATCTGCTCGAGGCCGCTGAGCTCGAGGAGATTGCGCAGGTCGTCGTGGGAGACCCAGTTGCGCACAGGCCTTCGCGCCTTCAGCCGGAGAAACTCGGCCAGCCGGAGGAGGGGACGCCAGAACTGGCTGTACGAGTTGACGATCACTCGCGTGCGCGCATGGGAGTGACGCGCGAGGTTCTCGAAGAGGGCGGCGATGTCGTGGACGAAGGGGATCAAGTCCGAAAGGACGATGTAGTCGAACTTCTGACCGAGATCGAACCTCTCTCCCGACGCGACATGGAACTCGAGCTCAGGATGGCGCTTGCGTGCAAGCTCGACCATGCGCGGGCTCACGTCGACGCCGACTCCGAAACCCGGCTTGATCGCCGCGAGCAGATCTCCCGACCCCGAGCCGACTTCGAGCACGCTGGCGCCAGGCCGGATCAGAAAGCGGTAGACCGACTCGAGCTGAAGGTAATAGCCGCGGTTGCGGCGTCGCCACCGCTGCTCGTCGTGGGCGAACTCGTCGAAGAATTCGGCGATCCCCTCGTCCTCCGGCGCGACCGGCGCCGCGGCGTCGAAACGCGCCGGAGGGGTCTCGGCAACTTGCCTGGCCATTGGAGGCCGCATCCTAGTAGAGCCGAGGGAGCTCTAGACCTCGGCGGTCTCCTTCTTCTCCTCCTTGAGACGGCGGATGAGGTCGGCGACGTCGGCGACCTCCTGCTCGAGATCCTTCTGGTACTCCTCGAGGTGACCAAGCCACTCCTCTCGATCCGGCATGCGGCGACGGCCGAAGCCGGGGCCGCACCCGTGTCTGTGTCCATGGCGACGATGCATGTTCACCTCCCTTCGCCTTGCTCGTAGCGCTCCAGAAATCCTCCGATCACGCTCTGCGCGTCACGCAGCGCCTCGGCCCAGTGGTCGAGAAGGCGTCGGCCTGCGTCGGTCAGCTCATAGGTCCTCTTGGCCGGTCCGGGGAGCTCGGCACTCCACTCCGAGCGGACGATCCCTTCGTCCTCGAGCGCCCGCAGGACGCGGTACAGGTTGCCGACGTCGACCCGCGCCTCGGGGCCCGCGACTTCCGGCAGGCGCTCGATCAACTCGTATCCGTGCATCGGGCGCTCGCGCAGAAGCAACAGCAGCGACGGCTCGACGAAGCGTTCCACCCGGGCGTGGACAGCCCAGTGCCCAGGCCGGACGAACGCGCGGCTGCGGGTGCCGCGGAAGCCGTGACGGCGGGTCAGCGACGCCTCTGCGTCAAATACATATGTAAGAGACTACCAGCTAGCCGGGCTGCGTCGCCCGCCGCTCCAGCCCGGCCGACAAGGGCCGTCGGTGCGCCGCCAGCCTGGTTGCCAGATCCGCGGCTGCGAGCAGCGCGACGGTCGCCGGGCCGAGCCAGTACCACGAGTAGAGAGTCGGATCCAGGAGCAGGCGGACACTGATGACGGCGAGCGGAACGGCCCAGAGCGCAGCTGACGAGCGACGGAGTGCGAGCGCGATCCCCGTCCCCGCGACAACGGCGGCGGCTCCCTGCACCAGCCGGAGCGCCCAGGGGAAGTCGCCGGAGCCGAGCAGCACGTGAACGAGCGACCAGCTCTCGATCTTCCAGCGGTGATCGAACATACGGAAGTTGCCGGCGAGGACGAACGGGAGGTAGATCGCGGCGGTTACCGCGACCTGGGTAGCGAAACCGGCCAACGCCCGCCGGACGGTTGGCGAGAGCAAGAGAACGGGCAGTCCGAGGACTCCCCAGAGCTCGAGTCCGGCACCGAGTCCGAGCAAGGCCCCGCTCCGAATCGTTCTACCCGAGCGCGCCTCGCGCGCCGCGAGGATCCAGAGGAGGGGTACCGCGACCTGCGCGGGGTGGCCGAAGCCGTAAGCCTCGGTGGTGAGGCCCAGAGCAACGGCGGCCAGGCCAACAGCGAGTTGTGCTTCACGCCTCCAGCGACGATCGCTCAGCAACTGTCCGACGGTGAACACGACCAGAGCGGCGGCGCCGACCTCGGTTGCAAGGGCGAGGAACCCGAGCCCGCCGATCCGGTCTCCCACGCCGAAGAAGAGCAGCTGCAGCGGGCCGACCTGGAGCGACGGGTCGGCGAATGTGTCAGCCCAGTGCGCCGAGAAGAGCAACCTGGCCGCGGAGACGAAATACGGGACGTCTGCCGGATCATTCGTTCCGAGCGTTGCCGCAAGAGCGGCCGCGCCCAGGGGAGCGATCCACGCCGCGAGCCCGAGAGGCCTGAACATGCCCGCTACTGGATCAGCGTCAGCAGCTTGAACATCGGCATGTACATCGAGATGATGATCACGCCGACGACCATCCCGACCCCGATCATCATGAGCGGCTCGATGACGGAGGTGAGGGTGGCGATCGAGCTGTCGACCTCGTCCTCGTAGAAGTCGGCGATCTTCTCGAGCATCTTCTCGAGCTCACCGGTCTCCTCGCCGACGCGCACCATCTGGGCCACCATCGGCGGGAAGATCTTCTCCTCTTCGAGCGGAATCGCGATCGGCACGCCCTGGTGCACGCGCGCGCGGACGACGGCGGTCGCATCCTCGATGAGGCTGTTCCCGGCGGTCGAGCCCGTGATCTCGAGGGACCGGATGATGTCCACTCCGGCGGCGACCAGCGTGGCGAGCGTGCGGGAGAAACGCGCCATGCCGACCTTGACGACGATCGCTCCGACACCGAATGGAATTCGCATACGGAAGCTGTCCCAGACGCGGCGTCCCTTCTCTGTCTTCTTGAGACGGAAGAACGCGTAGATCGTGAGCCCCATGACCGGGAACACGATGTAGAAGTAGCTCCGGAGGATGTTCGACATCGTCACCACGATCTGGGTCAGCATGGGGAGCTGCCCGTTGAGCTGAGCGAAGATGTCCACGAAGATCGGGACGAGGAACATGAGCATGCCGATGAGCACCAGCGTGGCGAAGCTCATGACCATCAGCGGGTACATCATCGCGCCCTTGACACGCCGCTTGATTCGCGTCTCCTTCTCGATCTGGTAGGCGACGCGGTCGAGGACAACGTCGAGGATTCCAGCCGCCTCACCTGCCTCGATCATCGAGATGAAGAGCCGCGAGAAGATGCGCGGATGACGCGCCATGGCCTCCGAAAGAAGAAGGCCGCCTTCGACGTCCGCGCGCAGCTCGGTGATGACCTTCGCGAGCTTCTTGTCTTCGGTTTGCTCCTCGAGGATGACGAGCGCCGTGACGACGTTCAGCCCCGCCTCGATCATGGTCGCAAACTGGCGCGAGAAGACCTGTAGCGACTTCGGCTTGACCTTTTTGATCGCGAGCGTGAAGTCCGCCGAAGCGGCCGCCTGTTCCTCGAGCGAGAGCGCGACGAGCCCGCGAACGCGCAGAGCCTCGCGCGCCGCAGCCGAGTCGGGCGCGTTCACCTGGCCGTCCAGCTCGAGGCCGGACGCATTGATCGCCGTGTACGCGTAGGACGCCATCCAACGCTGAAATCGGCATCCCCCCTCGCCGCCTTGAGCGTGAGGCCGCCGCTGCCGATGAGTTCTGAGGTGCTGCGGCCCGGAAACCCATTCTCCGCCCGCGTCCGCGAGGAGCGCGGCTTCGGCATGATCGAGCTCCTCGCGGCGATGACGATCATGCTCATCGGCATCTTCGCCGTGTATGCCGTCTTCCAGGCAGGCATCGTCCAGATCCGGCGGGCAAGCACCATCACCACCGCTGCCGCCATCGCAGATGCGGAAATGGAGAAGTACCGGGCGATCCGCTACGACTCCATCGGCCTGGCTGATACGGCCGTCGCCGCCGCTGACGCGACCTACAAGGCCGACACGAGCCTCTACTTGGCGGAAACTTCGCCTTCAACGACCGTCGCGTCCGCCATGACGGCGAGTCAGTTGACCGTTCCCGTTGCGTCTGCAGCCGGCTTCCCCTCGACGTCGCCCTACATCATCCAGATCGACAACGAGCTCATTCTCGTGAGCGGAGGTACAGGGACGACGACATGGACGGTGCGCGACCCCGTTTCGGGCCAGCCGAGCCAGGGACGCGGCTACCTCGGAACGACCGCGACGACGCACGCGGCCGGCGCCACCGTCACGCAGAAGCAGAGGGTGAACGTCACGGCCTGCGGCACCGCGCCCTGCACCAATGCCGTCCCGACGAAGACCGTCACCGGTGCCGACGGGCGTGCTTACCGCGTCGACACCTACGTCACGTGGAAGCAGATCGGCAACTCGGGCTCGACTACCGGACGACTTTTGAAGCTCGTCACCATCATCGTGCGCGACAACGCTTCGCCGTACCGCAAGTGGGCACGCGTCGACTCGTCCTTCGACGAGTCAACAGGCGTCTAGTCGCTCGGCCCCTGGACGGCGGCTCAGCCCGGGCGAAGCCCGGCTCCGCACGCCTAACGCCGCTGGCGGCAAGATCCTGTGCTCGCGGCCCCTCGCCGCACCTCGTT
>Ga0307296_10001177_pt1 | contig 13043 bp, 9 predicted proteins | sample ER_DNA_153_FD_194467 | JGI IMG/M metagenome (GOLD analysis project Ga0307296, IMG submission 194467) | Bulk soil microbial communities from the East River watershed near Crested Butte, Colorado, United States - ER_DNA_153 | ecosystem: Environmental > Terrestrial > Soil > Floodplain | place: USA... | reverse complement strand
AGGCTGACCAGCGGTTTGCTGGCCCGTCGCCAAACGTGCGGTGGCAAGTAGGTACCGGCTGCGGCGCCGGCGCGAATCACTCGCCCTAACACCGAGGCTCGTACGCCCGGTTCCACGAAAGGCCGGGCATTGTCCGGAGGGATCATGCTGACCCGATCTGCGGCGATGCCGAGGAAGGATGCGACGCGGTTCAGCGTCTCCTTTGGTTGGGACACCAGCTGCCAATAGCGAAGAACGAAAACCCGCTCGCGTTCCACTCGGTGAAGCAGATCGGCGAGCTGTTCGCCGTACCGACCGAGACGCCGATAGTGCCAAAAGGGCGCCCATCCAGCCGCGACCCGGCGGTCTTCAGCGCGCCATGCTTCGACGAAGTCCGGTATCGGTTCCAGCCCGTCCACCCACAGATGCATCCAATTGGAGTACGCACGATCGATCGGATCCCGGACGATGACGATCAGTTTCGACTCTGCGAGTTCTTCAGCGATCCGCTGCCGAGCGCCACGTGCGTACAGATAGAACGGCGTGCTTTCCAGCCGTACGGCGTCCTCGGGAGCTTTCTGGAACAGTGCCTGATAGTCCTCGCGCCGCCAGACCCACTCCTGATTGCTGTGCGCGTCACCCGGCCCGGAGTACGCCGGCGGGGGAGCGTCCCAGCACATGTAGTACTTAGGCTCCTTGACAGGCGAGGCGTACATCTGCGGATGCTGGGCGAGCGCCGCATGCAGCGCGCTCGTGCCCGCCTTCGGCGCGCCAACGATCAACGCATCAGGCCGAGGTTCCCTAGCGCTCATGCAGGGATTCTATAGAGCGGATGCGGATAGCGCTCCATGATCACCACGATCGCTGCACAAAGTCGCCCTCGTGACCATCTTCACTGCGCGCAGGTCGGGGCGTCCGACGCCCGCCCGGCCTCACAATCCAGATGCCCAGCATCACGAGCGCTATGCCGAGAGGAATTCCCCACGGCAATCGGGGCGGCGATGAAGACCGGGTCCTGCGAAGTCTCGAGGTTCTGGCTCTGGTCGAAGGTCCACATCACGGTCTGGGCGATAAGGAAGAGCGCTCCCGCCGTGTGGACAACCAGCCCGCGTGCCGAACGAAAGGTGCGCCTATTGGCACAGGTGAGAGACGTGGCGATCCAATCGAGTCGTTGATCACTGGGCCACGTTAGCCTCGGAGGATTCGCGCGGCGTAGATGTGCGATTCGACTCCCGCTGCCGCGGCCTCCCGGCGCAGCACTAGATGAGCTTGCTCGATGTCGTGGCCCTGCTGGATCAGCATCCCCATGGCGCGATTCAGCACCGTCAGTTCGGCGAGGCCGGTCAGCCCGGACACGCGGGAGATCGGTGGAAGATCAGTGTCGAGCTCGATCACCTTTCGGTGACGGTCGACACGTGGCCCACGAGGATCAGCGTTATCCGCTGTGGACGATTGCCCATCAACGGGGACGCCCCCGAGGGCGTGGCTCAGGTCGGCGGCGAGATCGGTGAACGCGCCAGGTATGCCGGCGTAGAAGACGACTCGGCTCTCCCCATCGACTGTCGTCGACACCAGCCCGAGGGGGAGACGCAGCGATGTCCCGACCGGTACGTCGTGGCTGTCAGTGAAGGCGGTTAGCGTGACCGCCCACTGGCTGTCGACAATAGTCAGCTGCAAGCCGCAGTAGGAGGTGGCCGTCGATAGCAGCGCGGTGGTCAGCGCCGCCAACGTGTCGTTCAGATCCCGATCATCGTGTCCGATGCTCGCCGTGAGATCTTGGACGTGCGCGAGTACAGCACCTGGAAGGTCCACACTCGTGCTCCGAGGAAGCGGATCCGCCCGCTAATCGTGTCTGCATGAACTGGCTCAGCAAAAGCGCCGAAACCACTGGCGGCGGCTGCGCGGACCGGGGAATCAGATAGCCGCGTCAACAATGACTGTACGCGCGGATGATAGTGGCGCCTAATTAGGACGGTTCTTGACTTTGTCGGCTCCGGAGGGCTCGCGCCCGAGCGACGGCCTCGTCCACGATCTGGCGGGCTACCTCGCTGAGCTTGCGATGCTCGTGCTGGCTCATGGTGCGCAGCCGCTCGAGAGCCTCATGCTCGGTGCTACCGCTTCGACTCATCAGGATCCCCATAGCGCGGTCGATGACGCCGCGGAGTTCCAGGGCAGACTGTAGCTGATTGGCCAGCCGCTGGGTTTGTGCGAGGACGTGGGCGTTCTGCACGGCGATCGCGGCCGGCGCGGCGAAGATCTGGCCCAGTTCGGCGGCCCGTTCGTCGAATGCGTTCTTGCCGTGGGCGTAGACGTGCATGGCGCCGACCACGCCATCGGGCGTGATCAATGGCAACGACACCACGCTGTGTACGCCGAGCCGGGCGATCCGGCCACCGAAGCGCGGCCAGCGCGAATCTCCGCCGACTGAGCCCGACAAGACGGTCCGACCCTCACGGGCGGCACTGATACAGGGACCCTGGCCCATCTCGTATTGAATGTCGTCGATCTCGGTAACAAACGGGGCGGTCGCCACAATCGTGTCGGCCCTGTTCCGCTCGAGCAGGGTCAAACCGGCGCCGTCGGCTCCTGGAATGGCCTGCACTGCGTAGGTGGCGACCTGGGTCAGCATGGCCTCCAGCGGAAGCCGGTTCGATGCCAACCGGGACAAACCCGCGAGACTCTCGCGAAGATCCTCGTCCTCGGCCTGAACGTCGTGACCCGACGACTCAATGTCGACGTTGTCGTCGGAGTCCATGGTCCTCTCCGATGCTCACAGCCACGGTCGGCTTAGGTTTGACCGCTATGGCGTAAACCCTATCGCGGTGATGCGACGTTGTTACCCCCGTCGAGCGACGCTCACGCAGATTGACTTAGGCATTCACGGGGTAGGATGTCGTCACTGCATCTCGCAGTCGGTCTGGGGCCGGAGACGCCGTGTAAACTCGCCGCGGCTCCCGAAGCACCCCCGCTGTCGCCCAGACTTTTTCCGGGACCTCCGCTACGGAACGGCTCCTCCTCCCATGACTTCTACCCTCACCCCGCCCTCCTCGGCGACGGTTCCTGGCGCAGCCACGGACGCCCGAGCCGGCAGCTCCTTCACCGCCCTGACCCGCCGCGTTCACGACCTAGATCTCATGCGACGCCGGTACGGGTATTACTGGACCAAACTGGTCGGCGCCGTGCTCATTCTGGCCGCTTGGGTAGTCGCCTTCATCTGGATCGGAGATAGCTGGTGGCAACTGCTCAGCGCCGGTGTGCTCGCGATCATCATGACCCAGCTGGGGTTCCTTGGCCACGACGCAGCCCACCGCCAAATCTTCAAGTCCGGCCGCTGGAACGACTGGACCAGCATGATCATCGCGAACCTCTTCGTCGGCATCAGCTACGGCTGGTGGCGTACCAAGCACAACCGACACCACGCCAACCCGAACAAGGTCGGTTCCGATCCCGATATCGACTTGGGCGCCATCGCTATGACCCCTGAGCAGGCAACCCGGCAGCGTGGCCGGCTGATGCAATGGCTGATATCTCACCAAGGCTGGTATTTCTTCCCGATCCTCCTGCTCGAAGGCCTTTCACTCCACACAGAGGGGTTCCGTCGCGGCCTGAGCCGCGGGCCGGTCGAGCGCCGATGGGTTGAGCTGTCCTTACTGACGGCCCGCCTCGGCGGCCTCGTCGCCCTGGTGTTCCTGGTGTTGCCGCCCGGAAAGGCCGTCGCCTTCCTCGCCGTCGAGCTCGCCGTCTTCGGCTTCTACCTGGGCTCGTCGTTTGCGCCGAACCATATCGGCATGCCGCTGGTCTCTCCGAGGCTGAAGTTGGACTTCCTGCGCCGCCAGGTCCTCATGAGTCGCAACGTGAGCGGCGGACGCTTCATGTCAATCCTTATGGGCGGGCTCAACTACCAGATCGAACACCACCTGTTCCCCTCGATGGCCCGCCCCTCGCTCCGCAAGGTGCAACCCCTCGTCGCTGCCTACTGCGCGGCAGAAGGCGTGCCATATACCCAGACGACCCTGTGGCAGTCTTACCGTGTCATCATCCGGTACCTCAACAGCGTCGGACTGCGAGGCAAGGATCCCTTCGTCTGCCCGCTGGTTGCGCAGCGGCGCGCCTTGTGACCGCGGTACCCCCTCGCGTCAGACTCGAACGGTCTTGACGCAGCACGCGTGACGCCCTCGGGCAGATTCCCGAGACCTCTGGGCTGCGGTGCCACGCAGCTGGCGCACTGCGCGCTACTGCAGCCCCTCCCCACCCGTAGCGCCGCCGAAGCGGTCCGTCCCCGTGGACGGCACCCGACCATCGCCCGGGCGCCAGGACCGCATGGAGCCACCAGTCAACGGAATGACGTTCACCATGCCGTTCGAGAACTCCACATCATCCGGCACTCCTACCAGGATGGAGCGCTCAGCCGCGCCGGCCACGAAGCCGAGGCCCTCGCCGAAATGATCATTGGCTGCTGCTGCGCCGTCAATTCCTGTCGAGTTCTGGTCGTAGGTGACCTCCGCGCCAAGATCATCAAGCGGGAAGATCTGTACCTGCCCGGTATCGGCAGCTGAGCCGTCCTCGTACGGCGTGGCCACGGCCAGACGAGTCTTGGTGTCACTCAACCCCGGTGGCGCCAGGACTATGCGGCGGCCGAACTGATCACCCGCCTCGGACGTGTCAGTCACACTTGTGGTGTCCTGGGTCAGGCCAACGCCCGGCGTCATGGTGGTGCCAGTGGAGGTAAAGAGCTGCACGCTGCCGGCATCGGCCGCGGTTCCGATGTCCTCGGAGGGAATCCCGACGGCCAAGTGAGTCGTGCTGCCGACCCGTACGCTGTCCATGACCTGGCCGAAGGCGTCATTGTTCTCCGGGGTTCCTGGAACTCCTGAACTGTTCTGGTCGTACGCCTGCCCAGCCACGACGCCTGTGTAGAGATCATTGATTATGGTGAACGCGCCGGCATTGCTGATCTGACTAGTGCCGGAGCCCAAGTCCTCGCCCGGGGTACCGACCGCGGCATCAACTCGGCTGGAGGTGCCGGCGATCAGGCCGAGCGTGATCGTTTCGCCGAATCGATCCCCAGCCTCAGCGGCCCCCGGAATCCCAGCAGATTCTTGATCGACGGCCCTCGGGTCGTTCAGGCCGGCGGTGAAGAAGCCTGCCCAACCGGCATCATTCTCGCCCGAGACATTGCCGCCCGGAACCCCAACCGCCAACATCGGTGAGTCGGCGCTCAGCTCGTTCGTTGCGTCCACCGCGTAGCCCAGTTGATCACCGGCCGTGACAGTCCGGCCAAAGGATGTCTGGGTCAGCTCGGAGGAGGCTTTGCCCTTGCCGAGCCCCGCGGACGAACCCCAGATGACCTGTGCCATCCCAGAATCGGTCTGGCTTCCGACGTCCTCATAAGGCGTCCCGACCAACAGGTCGGTAAAGCCGTCGTTATTAAGGTCGGCAGCCGCCAGGCTGGACCCGAATCGGTCTCCGCTCGAGGTGTCGTCGTCCACGGCGCCCGAACCCTGCACGAGCGTAGCTACCGACCCGCCGCCGATCGTGCTGCTGTTGCCGTACAGCACACTCACCTGGCCTGCGTCTGCAACACCTCCCGGGTCGGCGTACGGATCGGCGACGACCGCATCAGAGAAGCCGTCGCCGTTGAAGTCTGACGGAGCGCCCTTGACCGGCGGCTTCTGCTGCACCTTGATGATCTTGGCCAGCGACGGGACTCCAGCGGTATCGGTGATGAAGAGCATGTAGTAGCCGGCTGGCGCGATGTTCGAGGTCTCTGGAGCCGTAGCCGTGATGGTGTTGCCTGCGGCGGTGAAGGTCAACGGTACGTAGCGCTGTCCTTGATCCTGACTGTGAGTCGCCGCGCCTAGGCGTACCAGCCCAACCTTGGCGATCGTTCCGGCCTGCGTGGAGGTGATGCTGAATGTTTGATCATAGGTAGCCGTGGTTGGCGCCGAGCCGATCACGGGCCGGCTTGCCCGCTGCCCACTGCCGTCCTTCTTGTACAAGTAAGGCGGCTCGAAGTACTCGACGTTCTTCTCCAGATATCCCTTGGTTTGGCAGGAAACGCAGACTCCGCCGCCACCGGTGAGTACCCGACCGTCTGGCAGCAGTGTGGCGCTGGAGTGGTATTCCCGGACCCGGCTGGCGCTCGACAAAACCGTCCACTTTTCCGTCGATGGATCCCACCGCTCCGCAGCGAACACTGGGTTGGTGAGATCGACCACATCGTCCACCGAGCGACTTTGCCCGCCGGTTGCGAGCACGCTGCCGTCAGCCAGAACGGTGAGGTTGTGCTGGCGCCGCGCAACCGACATAGATGCGATGGAGCGAACGGTGGTGGTGCCGCCGTTGACGTCAACGACAACCGCTGTCTTGGTCGGAACGTTGCTTTGCCCGCCCTCGGTCAGGTTTCCGCCGCCGGCGACGAGCACCTTGCCGATGTCGTAGGTGGCGAAGCCGCCATAGTCTCGGGCGATGCCATCCCGCTGCTTCGTCGCAGTGATTGCTCCGGTGCCGCTGGTATCTATGGTGTTCATCTGGCCAGGGGGGCCGAGCAACTGGACCTGTCCATCGGGGCGAGTGGTCAGGAACGCATACAACCGCTCGCTGTACCCGCTGGCGTTGCTAAGCGGGCGAAGCGTTCCGTTGGTCTGATAGACCTCAGGGATCGCTGGACCGCCACCAACGATGACTGCTTCGTTATTGCCTAGAGCCTGGACCGCGGGATACCAGCGAGCAGCCGCCATGTTAGGTCCACGGCTCCAGGCTTCCGTGCGCCAGTCGAAAATGTGGGTCTGCACGATGCCGTCGAGGGCAGCATTCTTGTTCCCGCCGGCCACGAGCACTCGGCCGTCGGCGAGCTGGGTGTATCCAGCGCAGAAGATGTTGTAGCCCGAGACGTCCTTGCGGACCGACGTGTTGGTGGTGGGGTCCCAAACCATGGCCCGGGTGAAGCTATTGTCCGTATTGGAGCTTGGCGGACCCGTACCGACGGAATCCCAGATCAGCACCTTGCCGTTCGGCAAGACGGCCTGGAAGATCGGCACGACGCTGGTGGACAGGACCGAGCTCCAGGATCCGCCCTGGCCGGGATCTTGGGCCGCGGCAGCAGAGATGCGTGCGTTGGCTACCTTTTGTTCGGCCGTCCGGCGGCCGGGGGTGTCTCCGGTAGACTTCTTGATCTTGGCCGCGTTGGCCGCCGTCGCCTTCTCGATCTTTTCGATCGAGGTACCAGCAAGATCCTGTTTGGCGTGCTCGGCGTCGGTCTCATCAGGATCGCCCGGATGGGCGACTGCTATGCCGATTCCCGTGCTGACGCTGGTAATCAGGCCAAGAAGTCCGGCCAGCGCGCTTGCCCGCCAATACCTGCGCCGCATGTCTACATCCCCCGAACGCCGAAGCACATGTCGGGGTCAGTATGCAGCGGTCAAGCCCGCGCGGCTTGAATATTGGCCAGAATTGCATCGGATCACGCTCGAAAGAGTTCGGGCCTCCAGCAGCTCTGAAGATCGCGTCCCGCTTAACCGCGACGGTCGCGCACCATATCGCCCAACTCACGCAGGGTTTGAGCGAGGCCCTCAAGACGCTCGTCCTCGGTCTGGTGCCATGCATTGTGCAGGGACACCCTCTCTGGATCTACCAGAACTCCGCACACATCGCAGCCGGCGGAACCGCCGGGAAGCTCAGCCATGCGTTTGAGCGTGCCGCCTGACGCGGCAGGAGTCAACCAAGGCCGTTGCGCCCAGACGGTTTCCGATCACGAAGGCACCAGCCCGCACCCGGCCGAGCTGGCTAAGAGAGTAGCTCCTCCGCCGACCGCGACCCCGCGGGACTGCGCTGCGTAGCGGGACACTGCTGTACTTTGCTGCTGTACTCATGTTGGATGCAGCCCGAATCATTGGCAGCGACGGCCCTGGTGACTACCGACTGTCGCCTCTCGAGCACGCCGAGCAGCTGCAAACCGCAGCACCACAGCTCGCCGCGCTACTGACCCGCAGCGCCCCCGTCGAGCTGGCGCGGCAGTATGCGGAAGCTGACACTGAGGCGCGTGTCGCGGAGCGAACGTTCAAGCGATGGATAATCCGGGCCAACTGGGCGGTCCTCGCTACGGCGACGGTGAGCGCGCTACTGATGGCTGTGGCACTGCTTGGGAGCAGCTGGGGCGCATTGACGCGGACAGTTCTCATCGTGCTCGCTCTTATTGGTGTCGCAGCCGGCGGGATCGCGTCGATGTCGCTGTTTCGGGTGAAGGAGGGCCGGCTCCTCGAGGACTGGATGACGGCGCGCGCACGCGCAGAAACCAAGCGGTTGGCCTACTTCACTACCATCGCGAACTCCTCAGATGGGCCGCTCGATCCCCAGCTCGAGCTGCTTAAGTTGGAGTATTTTCGCCGCTATCAGCTAGATCTTCAGCTCGCCTACTACAAGACCCGCCGGTCGGGGCACCGCAAATCGGCTGAACGGACTCTTGATGTGTCGGCCGTATCTGTCCTGGTTGCGGCATTTGCCTCAGGTGCGGCCGGAGTACTCGGTGCGCTGCGGAGCGAATGGGCTGCGCTCGGTTCGCTGGCGGTGTTCGGCGCCGCCCTCCAAGCGTTCGCCGCCGCTCGCGAAGCCATCAACCAAGATCGCAGGAACGCTGAGCGCTATGACAACAGCGCTCAGGCACTACTGGGCTTACGCGAGCGTCTCGACGACGTACGACTCAGCATCGCAGGCGGATCCACGTCGGTGCTCGGTGAGTTCGTCGGCGCGGTCCAAGATCAGCTATCGCTGGAGCATCGGCAATGGTTGGAGGCAGCCGAGAATATGCAGGCAGCCGTAGCCCGGCTGGAGAAAGCCCTCAGCAGCGGAGCCTCGCAAAAAGCCGCCGCCTCCGGCGAAGAAGGCGTTGAGCACAAGCGCTGACCAGCCGCTGCGGCTGTGGCCGTGGAACCTGGTCCACATTAGTCATTGCTTGTAGTCATTGCTTGCTCAGCCAGGCCTCGTACGCCCTTGGCTTATCGGTCAGCACTTTGTCGGCGCCCGCCGACCTCGCCTTTGCCCATGCCTGTTCCTCATTCACGGTCCAGACGATGACGATGAGTCCAGCCTTCTTCAGCTCGGCTATGTAGTCTTTCGACGCAACGTCATAGTTGACCGCAACTGCCCACAACTTCTCGTCAACCAGTTTGCCTACGGGAACCTTCTCGCTAACGAAGAGCATGCGAGGCAGATCGGGTGCAAGCTTTTTGATCTGCGCCAGCCGATCCAGGTCGGTTGAGGTGACGACGGTGCGGTTACTCAGACCGTTGCTGCGGATAACATCGATGAACTCCCGGTTTTGCCCAGCGTTTTGGTCAACCTTGACCTCGACGTAGACCCATGAGCTGTAGCTCGCCAGGCCCTCCATCACATTTGCGTAGGTCGCAGGCGGATAAGATTTCCCATTCTTCGGGAATGAACGGCAGTGCTCGCTGAGCTCTTTCCATGTCGTCGTGGACACTTGGTAAGGCCGATCGCACCGTAACCCCTGGGTTGCCGCGGCGTCGTGGACAATCACCGCACGGTTGTCGCTGGTCCAGCGCACGTCGGTTTCCACCGCGAAGCCCTCATCGGCCGCCGAGGTGAGGGACTCTAAGGTCTGCAACGGGTACTTCTCGTCGCCGCCGCGGTGGGCGAGGATGTCCGAACCGGTTTGATTCTCAGCCGTCGAGGTCTTCGACGGACTGCTGGACGGAGCGGTGCTGACGGAAGGCGAACTTGGGGCAGATGCGGAGCTGCTCGGGCCGGTCGGCGATGCGCCTAAGCCAGGACCGCGCGTGAAATACCACACCGCGCCAACCGCCACCAGCAAAACGATCGACGTAGCAACGGCCAGCAACATGCCCGTTCGTCTTCGGACTGCCCCTCGATCGCCGCCTCGTCCGGCCGGCGCGGAGGGGAGCGCCCACTCAGCGCTCGTCCCGGCTGCGGCCGGGGGTTCGACAGGAGGTACGGGCGGTGTTGTCCCAGGTGGCCGGACCTCTACGCCGGCCTCGGATATTGACGGCCCGGTCGGCTCGCCGCGGACGTCGTTCAACGTGTGGTTCAGCACCCTCAAAAGGCGGCGAGTGTCGAAGCTGACCGGGTTTATCTCGACCGCCTGTCGACGGGTCAAGGCCGCCAGCCCGGCGGGCAATTCCTGAGGCGTCGGCATCTTGGCGTTGTCGATGAGAATGGGAATGACTCGAACGTCGTCTCGGTTCAGGGCGGTCTCGACCTCGAGCCGAACGAAGTCCTCTGGGTCATCGAGGCGTCTCGCCCCCTTGGCGTCGGTGACCGTGAGCCACTGGGGTCCGATCAGGGCGAGTAGCACCTCGCAGGAGCCCACTGCCGACTGGAGCCGTTCGACGAAGTCGTCGCCCGGCTCGATGTCGTCGACATCCTTGAAGACCCGGTCAGCCCCCAGCTCAGCGACCAGCACGTCGTACAGCTGTCGCGCCGGCCACGCCGTCTCCTGGCGTCGATAGCTGATGAAGACCCGCCCCGCCTCGCCTCTCTCCATACTGACCACTTCCGCTCACCCGCGCCTGCTGTAAGCCTAAGAGGCCAGTCGACGACGCCGGCTAGCGGTTTCGCGCCTGGCACGGATTTCCGCCGAGTCGACCACCGCCCACTCCAGCCCGACGCCCACAGTGGGGTCGGGTGACCGCTTCAGCCTTCTTTCCGTCTGAAGCGGTCGGACAGTCCCCGTGACGCCCGCCACAAAGTGTGCTCGCGGGAGATCGCCTCTTCAGCCTGGCCAACGAAGGCAGCCCAACGCTCCTCGCTGTCTAGCTTCGGGAGCTCGGTCGCGATTGAGGCGAGCTCTTGACTCGCGATGCCATACGCCGTCGCCAGGTTGCGGTGTTGCTTCGCCTCGATCCAGGCCGCGGCACCGCCGGCCGCCGCGGCAAGGAAGCCGAGCAGGTCGAAGCTGATCCAGCCGAACGCTGTGAGCGCGCCGCCGATGAGGCCCGCGGTTTCGAGCACAATGCTGACGAGCACCCATCCGCGCGCTCGGCGATCGTTCCACCGCGCCTTCTCGGAGTACCAGCGCTGCTGGTCGGCAATCCGGTCGGTGAGATAGATCTGCCGACGCTGATTGAAGTCGAGAGCGCGGACTTGGCGCATCTTGTCAGTGATCTGGTGTGCACTGGGTTCTGCTGTTCCCAATGAGATCGACCGAAGGTCCTGCAGCAGCGAGTAGGTCTGGGCAAGGAACTGCTTGTCGACGTCAGGCGCGTCGACCTCGAAGGGCTCGGCGCGCACCATGTATCGCCACGCGAGCGTCTTGGCCGATTCCGCAGCGGCCCGGCCCTCGTACCACGTTGTGAGCGGGCTTGTCGTGGCGAGAAAGAGCTCGGCGCCCAGCGCGCAAGCGAACGCGAGAAAGGCCAGCCCGCCACCAACCTGAAAGCCACCCGCGGTAGTGAAGGTGAGCGCGCCGCCGAACGCTGCGATGAGCAGAGCACCGAGGCGCACCCGGAGTGACCTCAGGTAAGACCGCTGTGCTCGCTCCGACTCCCGGTCCGCGCTCCGATACAACGCCGGGAAGTCGGCCGGGCCGTCAATGGTGACGCTCATCCTGGCGCTCCTTCCGATGAGCCGCGCTGACGGCTCCGCGGGCACTACCGTAGCGGCGCGCCGGGGCATCGGCGCTGATGTCGTACGGGGGGAAACCGGCACGCCGGCAAGGAACATGCGTCGGTTCGGGGTGCTGAAGTAACCCTCCATGTCGGTTTGTCTCGTAGGCGGAGAACACTGCACGTCCGGCACCTGGGGAGAGCCGGCCGACCCTGATCCGGCGTACGTCGAAAAGCGATGCGAACTGTCGCCTGCAGCGAGTGGGTTGCGGCCGCCCTGATTTCTACCGTGGTAGGCGTCTCAGTTCCCCGTCCACGGAGAAACTGCCTATGTCTGCCCGTCCCAGCCGCCGCACCTTGGTGGGTTGGCGAGTATGTGTCGGCTGGCTCCTGGCCATCCTCCTCGCAGCCGTGGCCGTCCCTGTTGCACCAGCGGCCGCCGAGCCGGAGGCGGTCAGGACCACCGACGTGACCTTCGCCGGCGGCGGGGGTGTGATCCTGCACGGGATCGTGGTGGCGCCGAGACCGAGCGGGAAACGTCGACCAGCCTTGGTCATGCTGGAGGGAGCGGGGAACCGCGGCCGGCAAGAGCTCCAACCGGCTGCGGAGGCGTTCGCCCGGCGCGGCGTCATCACGCTCATCTACGACAAGCGGACGGCCGGCTACAGCCTCTTGCGGCGCGACTACGGCTTGCTCGCCGCCGACGCTGTCGCGGCGGTGGCACTGTTGGTGACCCGACGAGACATCGACCCATCTCGCCTCGGATTGTGGGCCCAATCGGAAGGGGCCTACGTCGCGCCGCTCGCCTGCCTTCGCTCGAGTGCGGTCAAGTTCGTGATCACAGTCGGCGCGGTCGGGGTGACTCCAGCGGTGCAGACCGCGTGGGGCTACGACCAGTTCTTCCGCCACGCGGGCGTAGGCGCCGGGCTGCCCCACACCCTGGAGATCACCGCGCTTCGGACGATGATCGGCGCCGGTCTCTTCCCTGAGGCCAACTTCGACCCGGCACCGGCCTGGCAACAGCTACGGCAGCCAGTGCTCGCCGAATGGGGTGAGTTTGACCGGGTCGCCCTCCCCCGGGAGAGCAGCACGGCCATCGAGGAAGCACTGCGCCGCGGAGGCAACAGCCGTTACACGATGCGATTCATCAGCGGCGTCCGCCATAACCTCAACCTCACGGCGGACGGCGGCTTCGACCGGATCACCTCACTACCGGCCGACTACGGGGCTTACGAGCGCCACTGGATCGACGACCTCGCACGTACGGAGCCGTCGCGACTCGGCACCCCGCCCACCACCGAGACACCGCCGCCGGTGCTGGCTCCGCCGAGCGGCGCCGCACATTTGGTGCACCTCGGCCTGATTTTGACCCTGGCGATGGGGTTCGCGTTCTACCCCATTGCTCGCCTCGTGGGCCACATCCGCAGTCGCTCCCTGGCCTTGGGGTTGGGGGCCTCGGGGTTGGGTGGCACCCAGCGCCTGATC
>Ga0307296_10001174_pt1 | contig 13059 bp, 9 predicted proteins | sample ER_DNA_153_FD_194467 | JGI IMG/M metagenome (GOLD analysis project Ga0307296, IMG submission 194467) | Bulk soil microbial communities from the East River watershed near Crested Butte, Colorado, United States - ER_DNA_153 | ecosystem: Environmental > Terrestrial > Soil > Floodplain | place: USA... | reverse complement strand
CGGTTCATCTCGGATGTCGACTCGCTCCAGAATCTGCACCTGCGAGGAATCGCACCCCCGCTTGTCGCCCTCTGTGCCAGTACGGCTGCGGTGGGAGCCGCCGCCGCGTTCCTACCGGCGGCAGCGGTCGTGCTCGCGGCCGGCCTGCTGGTTGGAGGCTTGATTGTTCCGCCGGTCGCCGCCGGGCTCGCACGCAACGCCTCGCGGCAGGAGGCGGCGGCACGTGGAGAGCTGACGTCTGAGCTCGTCGAGACTCTCGCCGGCAGCGCCGAGCTCGTCGCGTTCGGCTGCGAGAAAGACCGTCTTCGAGAGCTTCAAGCGGCTGATCGAAAGCTCGTGCGGATCGCACGTCGGGCCGCTCTGGCGGACGGGACCGGCGACGCTCTCCGGCTGTTTGTGATGGGGGCGACAGTGGTGGGAGTGCTCGCGGTTTCGGTGTCCGCCCACGCGGGAGGCAACCTCAACCGCGTCCTGATCGCGACGCTGGCGCTCCTCGCGCTCGCATCGTTCGAAGCGGTTCAGCCGTTGCCGGAGGCCCTCCGCGAGCTTGGAGCGACCCTTGCGGCGGGACGGCGAATCCTCGAACTGAGCGACCGCGAGCCGAGTATCGTCGATCCCGAGCAACCCCTCCCCGCGCCGACGTCGCCGTTCACTGTCGCACTGGAGACCGTCCGGGTCCGTTATGGGCCGCGCGAGCGGCCGGCGCTGAACGGATTCAGCCTGCGGCTCGAGCCGGGGAAGCGAGTCGTTCTGCTGGGCCGGAGCGGAGCCGGAAAGTCGACGGTTGCGAACCTGCTGCTCCGGTTCATCGATCCGGAGCGCGGCCACGTCACGATCGCCGGCGAAGACATCAGGCGCTATCGCCAAGAGGACGTTCGACGAATGGTCGCCGTTGCCGACCAAGATGCCCACCTCTTCTCGGCCAGCATTCGGGACAACGTCCGGCTAGGCCGGCCCGATGCAACCGGCGCCGAGCTCGAGCGGGCGCTCCGGTCGGCACGGATCTGGGACTGGATCGAGTCGCTGCCCGAAGGGCTCGACACACTCGTCGGCGAAGAAGGGCGCGAGCTTTCAGGTGGTCAGCGGCAGCGGATCGTCCTCGCACGAGCCCTGATCGTCGACGCGCCGGTACTCGTGCTCGACGAGCCGACGGCACACCTCGATCCCCCGACGGCCGAGGCGCTGATCGAGGACATTTTCGCCGCAGCCGGCGAGCGAAGCGTCCTGCTGATCACTCATCGCGGCGAGGGGCTCGACCTCGCCGACGAGCTAGTGGTGCTCAGGGATGACCAAACGAGAGGAGGAGCATGACCGGCAAAGCCGACTTCACCGAGGAGGAATGGGAGCTCGTGTGCGAAGGACCCCCCACCGCGGGCGTCGTTGCCCTGAGCGCATCAAAGGGCGGAAGCTTTCGCGAGAGTTGGGCGATCGCGAAGGTCTACGCGGAGGCTCGCAAGGAGCACGGGGCCAACCAGTTGCTCGACGATCTCGTCGCCGACAGACCTAAGACGAAGCGCTTCGGGTCGGCCGAGGAGGCCGAAAGCCTGGGTCTGAAGCGGCTCGCTGAGGCGGTGGCGCTACTCGAGCAGAAGGCCGGTCCTGGCGAGGTATCCGGCTACAAGCACTTCACGCTCGACGTTGCCGCGCGGGCCGCTGGAGCGCACAAGGAGAAAGGAGCGATGGCGAGCGTGAGCGCCGACGAGCGCGAAGCGATCGAGAAGATCGCGGCCAGCCTGAACCCGAGCCCCTCCTAGGCCCTATCCATGTAGACGACCTCGGTCCCGGCAATGAGGTCCGGGAGGCCACGTCTGCGAGCGTCGAAGAGCACGGTCAGGTAGCCGAGGAAGAACGGGACGATCGAGATCCAGGTCGCCACCACGCGGACCAGTGCGCGTGCGATCGACGGTGGCTTTCCGGCCTTGTCTCGGACGCGCACATTCATCACGTACATGCCGGGCGTACGACCGGTGACGCTCCAGAAGAACACCAAGTACGAGCCCGCGACGAGCACCCAGCCGCTTCCGAGCAGCGCTCCGACGAGCCAGGTCGGGCGGAGCCCGCCGACGAGGTAGGAGATCAGGCCAAGCACCCCCGCGACCAGCGCAAAGACGACTGCGATCGCGAGCGCATCGATGACGAGCACCACCCCACGCGTTGCAACCCCCGCGAATGAACTCCCGCGCTGGGATCGCCGCCGGAAGCGGGCCTCGATTCGGTCGTCGAGCACAACAGTGCGACCGCGTATCTCCGCCGCCATCTCCTCGGCCAGCCCGACGCTCTGCTCAGCCAGCGCCGACCGCACCTCAGGACTTGCGACGACCTCCTTGATCGCCATCCGTACCTCGTCGCTGCGGACGAGGCGATCCACCGTTTCCTTCGTCTGCGGGCTCGCGAGGACCTTCTCGACGGCGGAGTCCAGCGCACCGTTCTCCGCCAGCTCGAGCGCCACCCGCTCGAGCACGTGGTGCTCGGCGATCGAGCGCGCGAGCTCCTCCGGCAACTCGCTCCCAAAGGCACGGTCGGCGAGCCTCGAAAGCTCGGGGACGAGATGATCGTCTGCGGCCGCCTCGAGCGGGCGGCGCGTCGCCCGCGCCGCTGCGCGTGCCGGAAAGAGCGCGAGTCGCCCTGCGACGCCGAAGCGCGAGCGACGCCCGTCCTCCGCCATGCCGCTAGGCGACCGCCGTTGCTGGAACGCGAGCGCCGAGCCGCTCCAGCAAGTGGTCGCCGACGCGGAGCGAGTTCGCCATCGCCGTCAGGGCCGGGTTGACGGCGCCGATGCTCGGGAAGACGCTCGTGTCGACGACGTACAGGTTGTCCAACTCGTGAGCGCGGCAGTCGACGTTCAACGCCGACGTCGCGGCGTCGTCGCCGAATCGGCAGGTGCCCGCCTGGTGTGCACAGCCCGCGAACGGGATCTCGTTTTTCATGTACGCGAAGCGGTGAAACAGGTGGCCCTCGTTCATGTCGAGCTTGCCCAGCAATGAGCGGAGCTTCCCGTAGAGCTGCTTCTTCGCCTCTGCGTTCGTCTCGCTGTAGCTCAGGGTGAGCTTGCTGTCACGGTCGACGCTGACCCGGTTATCGGGCCGCGGCAAGTCCTCGGTCGAGAGCCAAAAGTCGATCGCATGCCGCGCGACGCGCTCCAGCGTCCACTCCGGCGCCAGCTTCGTCTCGCCCGGCTTTTCGCCGTGGAACATCGGCGCCTGCGACTTGCCGACCATCTGGATGTTCCCGAGGGGGTACTCGAACTCGTCGCTGCCGAAGTAGAAGTCGTTCAGCCCGAGGGTCTTCTGGTAGACGGTCGGATTCTCCTCCCGCGAGAGCGCCAGGACGGCCACGCTGTCGTGGAACATGAAGTTCCGCCCGACCTGGTCTGAGCCGTTGGCGAGCCCGTTCGGGTGCGTGTCGCTCGCAGATTCGAGCAGCAGCTTCGCCGTGTTGGCCGCCCCACAGGCAACAACGACGAGATCGCCGGCGAAGGTCTCCGTCGCGCCGTCGCGCTCGACGACCACGCCGGTGACCGCCGTGCCGGCGGGGTTCGTCTCGAGCTTGATCGCCTTGGCATTTCTGAGCAGCGTGACGTTCTCGTGCTCGAGCGCAGGCCGGACGCCCATCACCTCGGCATCGGCCTTGGCGTGCACGACGCAGGGGAAGCCGTCGCAGTTCGCACAGCGCACGCACCTGCTGTAGGCCATGTTCTGCTCGTTGAGCAGGATCCCGCAGGGCGCGTGGAACGGGTGGTAGCCGGCGGCTTCTAGCTGGTCCGAGAGCTGCTGGATTCGCGGCTCGTGCGAGACGGCGGGATGGGGATATGGCGCGCTGGTCGGCGGCTCGGTCGGGTCTTCGCCGCGCGCTCCGTGCACCTCGTACATCTGCTCGGCCTGCGAGTAGTAGGGCTCGAGCTCGTCGTAGGAGATCGGCCAGGCCGGCGACATCCCGTCGTGGTGCTGTAGCTCCCCGAAGTCCTCAGCGCGCAGCCGGTAGAGGGCTGCGCCGTAGAGCTTCGTCGCACCGCCGACGAAGTAGTGGATCTGCGGTTGGAACGGTTTGCCTTGTTGGTCGTACCACGTGTCCTCGGACACGTAGCGGTTATCGACGAAGACATCCTGCGCGAGCCAGTTGGCCGGCTCACGCGGCAGCCAGTCGCCCCGCTCGAGCAAGAGGATCCTCTTGCCCGAGGGGGCGAGGTGGCGCGCCAGCGTTCCCCCTCCTGCGCCTGTTCCGACGATGATCACGTCAAATGCATCCATGCGCCCTCCGGTCCGATCTGGCGATGCCCGCCTCGTGAGACCATTGTGCGAGCGCCCCGAGAGCGCATCGTCCCGACGGGATGAAGGAGGTCTGGGACGCCGTCAAGCGACCAGATCGTGGATGCCCCTCCCGATCAGCACGGCGCCGATCACCATCAGTGCGACCAGGCCGATGGTACGGGAGTTTCCGAGCAGCCATCGCCGCCACTCCGCGAGCCTGTCGGCGGAGCGCTCCGGTTCAAACATGACAAGAACGACGGGAGCGCCAATCGTGGTGATCGAGGCAAGCGCGAAGATCGTGAAGGCGAGAGCAGCATCGCCTCTCGAAACGTGCGCCTTGAGGATCTCGACAGCGGCGGCGAGGGTCAGTGAGTAGGTGAGCATGAATGACCCGACGAGGGTGGCCAACAGCCAGTGCGTCTGATCGAGACGCGCGACCCATTTAGGAGTCTCGGCGCTTGGGGCTTTGCCGGACCGGCGACGGAGAGCGCGAACCGAGACCAACAAAACGATGAAGCCCAACAGGATCTCCACTACGGACGCGGCCCGGGACGGAGTCGTCTTGTGCGAGCTGAAGTCCTGACCGTGAAGCACGAAAACTGCGATCGCGCCGATCACCGCGATCGCCAAAAGCCAGCCCGCGACAAAAGCGATCGCTCGCCGTCGGCCTGCAGGCATGGTCAGCAGGACGATGACCGTTACGACAGAAACGGGACTGCAGACGGCGACGGCGAGACCGAGACCGAGGACACTGAGAATCAGCGTCTGCAGCGCTGCTGTACCCCTTCATCGCGTTCTTTACCGGCTTGGGCGACCCGACAATACGGATGATCGGCCAAGGCAACCAAGGGAAGTGTCCGAGACATCGCCCCGACAGGATGATGCGGGCTGCCGAAAGGAGCGCGAGCCTTCGGGTCTAGAGACGAGGAGGCCCGTGAGCGCAGCGGATAAGACAAGCCGAGCTCGATCGACCAGGCAGAAGGCTGTTGGCTGATCGAGCGACGGCCGAGAGGTCGGCCGCGAAAGCCGTGAAGCGGCTCGCCCCGCTCGTTCCCGCGCCGAGGCAGGCTGAAGTGAGAAGCGCGAGGCGAGGATGAGCAAGAAGCGCGGAGTGCTTGTCTGGGTCTTGTTCGGGCTGGCGACGATCCTGCTTTTGGTTTCGTCGCTCACGGTCTGGGCGAAGCGTCAGCTGCTCGATGATCAGGCCTGGGCAAACTCGTCGACGCAGCTGCTGGCGAACGACGAGGTTCGCGGCGCGATCGCGCAGAAGCTCAGCGACGCACTCTTCCAGCGAGTCGACGTGGAAGCCCAGCTGCGCGAGCGGCTGCCGGCGCAAAGAAAGGGAACTGCCGCCGTGCTGGCGGCGGCGCTCCAGAACACCGTCGTGCCCACGGCGGCCGACAGGCTGCTGCAGCGGCCGAGGGTGCAGGCGCTTTGGGAGAACGCCAACAAGCGCGCCCATGCCGCTGTCGTGAGGGTGCTCGAGGGCAAGGACCTGGGCAGGAACGGGAACATCTCGACCGCGAACGGAGAGGTCACGCTGGACCTGAGACCGGCGATCAAGAGGCTGGCGACACGGCTCGGCTTGGAGGACAAGCTGAAGGCAAACGCCGATCCGAGCGCCGGCCAGCTCGTGATCATGAAGTCGAGCCAGCTCGAGGCCGCCCAGACGGCGGTGAAGATCCTCAACGCGCTGAGCTCGCTGCTCCTGATCGCCGTCGTCGCCCTCTACGCACTCGCGATCTACTTGGCGCGGGGGCGGCGCAGGCTGTTGCTGGGGGCGACCGGGGCGAGCCTCGTGTTCGTCGGCCTGCTGATCGCCTCCCTCAGGCGCTTCCTGGGCGGGGCGATCGTCGACTCGCTCGTCAAGACGGAGGCGAACAAGCAGCCGGTGAGGGTGATCTGGGCGATCGAGACGAGCGTGCTGCGAGACCTCGCGGTCATCCTCGTCGTCTACGGCGCCTTGGTCCTCATCGTTACTGTCCTCGCGGGCCCGAATCGACTCGCAGTCGCCTTCAGGCGCTCGCTCGCACCTTCCTTCAGACATCATCCGATCGTCGTCTGGGTGGCCGCTCTCTTCTTGTTCCTGATCCTGCTCGCAGTGGGACCAACGGCCGGCAACCGGCAGCTGCTCGGGGTCTTGATCCTTGCCGCTACGACCGCCGTCGCCATCGAAGCACTGCGCCGGGAAACGCTGCGGGAGTTCCCGGAGAATCCGCAACCGGCAGTCGGGAAGGCCCCCGGAGCGACCTAATCCCAGCCGCGGTCTCATCGGGCCGCGGTGCTCCGCCGCTCTTAGGGACCGATTAGGCGCGCGATCATCCCCTCCTAAGCGGCACTGAGCTGCAGCCGGTTTCAGGGACAGTCCCCGGTGGGGACAGTCCCTGAAGTCACGCCAGCGAGTCCGCCTCGGCGCCGGCGAAGAGGCGGTCGATCAGGGACTGTCCCCGAAAGGGGACTGTCCCCGCTCAGTACTCCGCAAGCATCTCGGGGACGACGATCCGAGCCGCGGCTTCGATCAGGGCGAGGTGCGAGAAGGCCTGAGGAAAGTTCCCAAGGTGGCGGCCTGTCTCGACGTCGAACTCCTCGGCGTAGAGCCCGAGCGGCGAGGCGACTCGAAGCAGGCGCTCCATCAGATCGCGTGCACGCTGGAGCTCGCCGACGATCGCCAGCGCAGAAACGAGCCAGAAGGAGCAGATCAGGAACGTCCCCTCCTTGCCGGAGAGCCCGTCGTCGGTTTCGTCGGTCTTGTAGCGCAATACGAAGCCGTCCTCGGTCAGGTCTTCCGCAATCGCGAGCACGCTCGCCTTCAGGCGGTCGTCGTCCGCGGGTAGAAAGCCGAAGAGCGCGGCGAGCAGCGTCGAGGCGTCGAGCGAGTCCGTCTCGTAGTGCTGGCGGAGGATCCCGTCCTTGGCTCCGTTGGTGAGGATGTCCTCCTTGATCTCCTCCGCAACGTCGGCCCATTTCTGCCGTGCCTCGCCGTCGCCGCGAATCTCGGCGAGCTTGGCCGCCCGATCCATAGCGACCCAGCACATGAGCTTCGACGAGACGTAGTGCTGCGGGGCGCCGCGGGCCTCCCAGATGCCCTGGTCGGGCTCCCGCCACACCCGGGTTGCGCACTCGGCTTGCGACTCGACGAGGGGCCACAGCCGCCTCGGCATGCGCTGGCTCCTGCGTGTGTGGAGCAGGATCGAGTCGAGCGCGGCGCCGAAGACATCGTTCTGCCGCTGGTCGAAGGCACCGTTGCCGATCCGGACCGGCTTTGCCCCGGCATATCCCGAGAGGTCGTCGCGCGTCGACTCCGTCAGATCGCGGCGGCCGTCGATCCCGTACATGATCTGCAGCGAGCCGTCCTCGGTCGGCTCGATGTCGGCGACGAACTGCATGAACTCGTCCGCCTCCCAGTCGAGGTTGAGGTAATGCATCGCCTGCAATGTGAAGGTCGTGTCGCGGATCCACGTGTAGCGGTAGTCCCAGTTCCGCTCACCGCCAGGCGTCTCGGGCAAGGAGGTCGTGAGCGCCGCCACCGTCGCTCCGGTGGGCATGTACGTCAGCCCCTTGATCGTCAGGGCAGAGCGCTGGATCGGGTCGCGGAAGCGGTGATCGGGGAGTCGCGCTCGACCGAGCCAGGACCGCCAGAAGTGCTCGGTGGCCTTGATTTTCGCGGCGGCCTCGTCTGCGTCCTTCGGCGCCGCGAGCTCCTCTGCCCAGGAGAGCGCGCAGTAAGCGCGATCCCCGGGCCTCAGCACGTGCCGTCCTCGCACCCGGGTTTCTTCGACCCCAAGAGCGAGATCCGACCGCAGGCGGATCTTCTGCCCGGCGCCGGTTGCATCGGCGACGTGGCGGTCCCCGTTCACGAGCGCCCATTCGGCAGGCGTGCGCCCGTAGTCGAAGACGGGCTCGCACACGAGCTCGACCTCGACCTCGCCTTCCACGCACTCGACCGTGCGGACAAGCATGTGGTCGGCGTCGTCGTCGGCGGGGGGCCGGGTATGGGCGGTGATCTGGTCCTCGTGATCCCATGGTCCGATCGTCAGCGCATCGCGGACGACCACCCAGCCGTTCGGCGTCTTCCAGGTGGTCACGAACACGTTCGTGCCCGGCTCGTAGGCACGGGCCGTCGGATGGTTGATTCCGAAGGGGGCGAAGCGGAATGTCCCCGCCTCCCTGTCGAGCAGGCTGCCGAAGACGCTCGGCGAGTCGAACGAGGGCACGCAGAGCCAGTCGATCGCTCCGTCGGCCGCCACGAGCGCCCCTGTGTGGCAGTCCGAGAGGAACGCGTAGTCCGCGATCGGCGGGAAGGGTGACGGTGCCGCCGCGCTCTGTGGGCGGGCTTCGGCCGCCGTCTCGACCGCGGTCACGACGTCACCCACGGGTCGTGCCAATGACCGTGGCCGCCAAGGAGCTTGTCCGCGGCCTTCGGGCCCCACGAGTCGGGGGCGTAGGCATGCACCGGCGGTGGCGCGTCTAAGAGCGGCTGCATGATCCGCCAGGCCTCCTCGACTCCGTCCTGCCGAGTGAACCGCTTGCTGTCGCCGATCATCGCCGCGTGGAGCAGCACCTCGTAAGGCGCGGCGCCTTCACCGCCTTCCTCCGCGAACTCCATGTCGAGCGAGATCGGTGCGGGACGAGCCTCCTTTCCCCGGCGTGCGTCAACGATCAGCCGAACCCCGGTGGAAGGGTCGAGCTTGACGACGAGTTGGTTCGTCTCGGGCCTGTGTTTTTCGTCCCAGAACCCGAGCCGCGGCGGATGTTTGAAGACGAGCCGGAGCTCGGTCTGAGTAGCTGGCAGCCGCTTCCCCGTGCGGATGAAGAACGGCACGTCGGCCCAGCGCCAGTTGTCGATCTCGAGCCGCAATGCCGCATACGTCTCTGTCTGCGAATCGGGTGCAACGCCGTCGATCTCGCGGTACCCGTCGTACTGGCCGCGGACGTAGTGCCCGGGATCGGCGTCTGCGATCGCCCGAAAGAGCGCCACCTGCGCATCCTTGAGCGTGTCGGAGTCGGCCGAGGACGGGACCTCCATCGCGGCCGCCGAGACGAGTTGCATCAGGTGATTGACGACGACGTCGCGCAACGCCCCGACCGGGTCGTAAAAGTGGCCGCGATCCTCGACCCCGAAGCTCTCGGCCATCGTGATCTGGACGCTGTCGAGGTAGTTGCGACTCCAGAGGGGCTCGAGCATCGCGTTCGCGAAGCGCAGATACAGAATCTCGTCGGTGCCCATCTTCCCGAGGAAGTGGTCGATCCTGTAGAGCTGCGACTCGTCGATGTACTGATGGAGGTCGTCCGCGAGCTCGATCGCCGAAGCACGGTCGTGGCCAAAGGGCTTCTCGACGACGATCCGCGCGTTCTTCGTCAGTCCGGCCTCCGCCAGGCCCTTGACGACCGTGCCGAAGAGAAATGGTGGGATCTCGAGGTAGAAGACCGGAAGCTGCGCTCCGTCGATCGCCTCTGCGACTCGCTCGTACGTCGAGGGGTCGGAGAAGTCACCCGCGACGTAGGAAAGCCGATCGGCGAAACGATCGAACACCTTCGGCTCTATCCGCTCGCCGGCACCCTCGATCGACGTCCGCGCACGTTCCTTGAGGTCGTCGACCGTCCAGTCGTCGACGGCGACCCCAACGATCGGGCAGTCGATGAGGCCGCGCCGCTCGAGGCGGTAGAGGGACATGAACGTCATCACCTTCGCCAGGTCGCCCGTGATCCCGAACGCCACGAAGACATCCGCGGGCTGACCAGCTTGATCGGCCTGCATACGGGTTGCCGGGGAAGTCACGGTCGTCGTCATCGGTGTCTCTCCTCTCTTCGGTGGGCCCGGCGGCGGCGGTTTCTCGCGAACCGCCGGACGGGTGCGAACCTACTGAGGCCGGCGGTTCGGGGCATCGTCTCGATGGGATGAACCAGTTCGAGCACGAAAGACATTCGATCCCGAGCAGCCCTAGACAGGCATCGCTTCCTGCGACTGCCGGAGGGCTTTTTTCTCTCCCACGCTCAGGCGCCCGCGACCGAACGCGTCGACTCGGCCCCAGCGGCCTGGAATATCGAGCAGCGCCACATGCCCGATCCCGACCGGCAAGGCCGGATCGACCACAAGGAGGTCGCCGACCGGCTCCAGGCCGAGCATCGTCCGTAGCAGCAGGAGCGGCGCGCCCGTCGACCAGGCCTGAGGGCTGCACGCGGTCGGGTACTGAACCGGGTACCTCGTCAGCGTTCGCTCGTAGCCGCCGAAGGCTTCGGGCAGCCGGCCATCGAAGAAGTCGGCGGCCTCGAGGATGCCGGCGGCGATCCGCGCGGCTTCCTCCTTGAAACCGTATCGGCGCAGACCCCAGGCGATGAACGAGTTGTCGAAGGGCCAAACGGTGCCGACGTGATAGCCGATCGGGTTGTAGCGCCCTTCGCCCGTTCCGAGGGTGCGCACACCCCAGCCGGAGAAGAGACGTGGGCCGAGGAGATGGCGCGCGATCGCCTTCGCCTTCGGCTTTTCGACGATGCCGCTCCAGAGCAGGTGGCCGATGTTCGAGCTGAGCGCATCGACCTGCTTGCCGTCGCTGTCGAGCGCCAGGGCGAAGTACTCACGGTCGGCGATCCAGAAATCTCGGTTGAAGCGGCGCTTGAGGTCAGCAGCCTGCTTCTCGAGCCGAGACGCGAACTCTGGATCCTTCCAGACCTCGCGTGCAAGCCTCGCGGCGCGCATCTTGGCGTCGTAGGCGTAGCCCTGGAGCTCGCACGTCGCCCGCGGGAACCCCGCCAGACGACCGTCCCGGTACGAGATCGAATCCCACGAGTCTTTCCAGCACTGGTTCTCGAGGCCCGTCTTCACGTTGCGGCGCTGGTACGAGATGTAGCCGTTGCCCATCAAATCCGCGTACTCGTCGATCCAGTTCAGCGCGGCGCGCGCCTCGTACTCCAGCTCGCGGACGAGCCGACGATCGCCGGTCCAGCGCTCGTACTCGTCCAGCAGCACGACGAACAGCGGCGTTGCGTCGGCGGACCCGTAGTAGGGCGAATGCGGCCGCTCCTCGAACGCCGTGAGCTCGCCGTACCGCATCTCATGGAGAATCCGTCCGGGATCCTCGTCGCGGAAGTCGTCTACGCGCGTGCCCTGCCAGTCTCCGAGCGCTCGGAGGGTCGTCGCTGCGAGCTCAGGGGTGAACGGCAGAGCCTGCAGGCTGGTGAGGATGCTGTCGCGTCCGAACATGGTCATGAACCACGGCAGCCCGGCAGCGGGAAGGCTCCGGTAACCCATGATCGGCGGCGAGAAGCGGAGCGCCGCCAAGTCGACAAGACTGCGCCGGAACGTTTTTCGGAGCGAGTCCCAGTCGCACTCGAGGGTCGGGGCCCGATCGAGCCAGCGCTTCAGGTTGGTCTCCATATTCTGGCGGCCCCGTGGCCGGGCGAATGTCGGCCGTTCACGCCTTTCTTCCGAGCCCATGGCCGCCGTGACGACGTCGAGATTTGTCGACCATTCGCCCTGAGGCTCGATCCGCGTCTTGAACGTCAGCCCCTTCTTGTCGACGCGGGCAGGCGCCGTTGCGGAGATGTCCGTCGCACGGGTAAACGTCTCGCGTTGATACCCCAACACGAGACGGCCGTCGGTGACGCGCGCCGAGTAGGTGCCCTTCTTCTTCAGCGCGTCCTTGACCTCGAACAGATCCGCGAAGTCAGAGTCGGCATCGATCCGAACCGTCAGGTCGACCGGTTTCTCGTCGTGGTTGAGGATCTGCAGCTCCTCACGGAACCCGTTGCCTACTGCGCGGCGTCGGATCACCGAGAGCTTCGAATCGACGTAGACGGTCCCGGTCCCGGGGACGAGAAAGAAGCGAGTCTCGAAGTACTGCAGGTCGTCGGTCGAGAGCGGGGTCAACCGTTGGCCGTTCACGGTCAGAACCCATTCCGAGAGAAAGCGTGTGTCGAACGAGAACAGGCCTGTCGTGTCGGTCAGCGATCCCTCGATGTCGCCGCGGGAGTCACTGACGACGAAGGTGTTGCCGTCGAGGATCTTGACGAGCCCGTCGCTCACGTCCTGCGCCGTCCGCTCGCCCCGTTCCGCCTCCGTCCGCGCTTGGCCGGCGGTCCGGGGAAGAGTTTCTGGAGCTGCACCAAAAGCTCCATGTTCCCGTCGATGACGACCGCGCCCCGCAACACTGCGGCTGTTGCGTTGACCTTGCCGTCGGCGATCCGGTCGAACACCGCCTTGTCCGCTCGGAAGGTGCATTCCGCCCGGGCGTTCCTCCGAGACACTGCGAGGTCCCCCTTGTCGACCACAAGGTGCCAGTGGTCGACCCGCTTTCCGTCTGCAAGCTCGAAGCGCACGGTGCCTTTCGCCCACTCGAGCAGTGGTGCGTGCCCACGCTCGGCCAGCGCGCCGAAGAACTCCGCGGTCGCATCGGTCTTCGTTTCCTCTTTCACGACTCGACGGTGATCCGGGCTCCACGCTGGTGCGTCAAACCGGCGCCTGCCCAGTCGACAACGGCTTTGGCGCGGTCTTGGTTCGTCGGCAGCAGCGCCAGGTGCACCGTTCCCCAGGCGGCCTGGGCGGCCTTTCCCTTCATCGTTCGCCCGCCCAACATCTGCACGACCGCAGAGCCCCGTCCGATAGTCGCCATCGTTCCTTTGTCGCGGTACTTGAATGGCTTTGTCTGCTTGCCGGCGACTCGGTGAGCGATCGTCTCGCCTACGTGCTCGCCCGATTGGAGTGCGACCGAGCCGAGCTGAGGCAGAACCTGGCTCGTCTTTTGATCCGTGATCGCGGCGATGTCGCCCACTGCGAACACCTCCGGATGCCCGGGGATTGCGAGCTCGGCGTCGA
>Ga0307296_10001173_pt1 | contig 13062 bp, 10 predicted proteins | sample ER_DNA_153_FD_194467 | JGI IMG/M metagenome (GOLD analysis project Ga0307296, IMG submission 194467) | Bulk soil microbial communities from the East River watershed near Crested Butte, Colorado, United States - ER_DNA_153 | ecosystem: Environmental > Terrestrial > Soil > Floodplain | place... | reverse complement strand
ACTGAAATCTATCCATCCGCTTCGCAATGACTTTGGCTCTATTGCTGTGAATGCACCGGATTTGCTTCAATCTGCAGAAGCCTGATGTTGTTCAGCTGCCGATGCCCCGCGCCCCAACGCAAGCCCTTGCCCGCACATCCACGTGATCATGCGCATTGCAGATTTCAAAGGACCGTGCGTTCCGTATCGCGCTAACGCCCCCGAAAGCGCGCCTTGCGCCGCTCGAGGAACGCGGCGACGCCCTCTTTGTGATCCTCGCTAAAACTCGCCAGCGCGAACTGGTCGACGTCCATGTGACTGGCGAGATCGTCGAGCGCGTGCGCCAGGCGGTTGACCGTCAATTTAGTCATGGCGACCGACAGCGGCGGCTGCGCCGCGATTTTTGCGGCAAGCGTCATCGCGGCATCGAACGAGGTGCCCGGATCGGCCACTTCTTCCACCAGCCCCCATTCGTAGGCTTCCGCCGCCGAGATGCGCTGGTCGGCCAGGATCACCGCCTGCTTGGTGCGGGCCGGTCCGATCAGATGCAGCATGCGCGGGATGCTCTGCCAGCTCATGTTCATGCCGAGCCCGATCTCGGGCACCCGCAGATGGGCGTCGCGGCCCATGACGCGAAAGTCGAGTGCCACCGCCAGCGCCACGCCGCCGCCGATGCAAAAGCCTTCGATGGCGCCGATGGTGATCTGCTCCATCTCCTGCCAGGCGCGGGTCAGCCGCGGTCCAAGTTTCAGGTGCCGGCGCAAGGAACCGACGTCCATGGTTCTCCGCGAGCGGCCTTCGGCATCTTTCAGGTCAAAGCCAGCGCTGAATGCCTTGGGCCCGCCCGTGAGAACAACAACCGAGGTGTCGGCGTCGTCCTCGAAGCTGCGCGCGGCGTTGGTGAGTTGGCGCAGCGCCTCGGGCGACAGCGCATTGATGCCGTCGCCACGGTCGAAGCGCACCACGGCGATGCGCCCCTCCGGCCCGAGGCCCTTTTCGATCGTCACAAAATCCGTCAACGTCCGCGCTCCCTGCCCGCTGTTTTTTCAAACGATAGCTCATAAATGGCCGGAACGCTCGCGCCTCAAGCTCCTAAGGCTGACCTCGACAGCGACCGAATATTGCGCCTATGCTTAAAGCCCATGACCGGCTCCGATCATCACCACGACCACGACCATTCGGAACTGTCCGAGACCGAACTGCGCGTGCGCGCCCTCGAGACGATTTTAACCGAGAAGGGCTATGTCGATCCGGCCGCGCTCGATGCCATCATCCAGGCCTACGAAACCAAGATCGGCCCGCACAATGGCGCGCAGGTTGTCGCAAAGGCCTGGTCCGATCCTGCCTTCAGGCAGGCCCTGCTGGATGACGCCCCCAAGGCGGTGAGCACGCTCGGTCATGTCAGCCGGGTCGGCGATCATCTGGTCGCCGTCGAGAACACGCCGCGGCGTCACAATATGGTCGTGTGCACGCTGTGCTCCTGTTATCCCTGGGAAATGCTGGGGCTTCCTCCGGTCTGGTATAAGGCAGCACCCTATCGTTCCCGAGCCGTGAAGGACCCCCGCGGCGTGCTCGCCGACTTTGGCGTTACCTTGCCGAAGGAAACCGAAATCCGCGTGTGGGATTCGACCGCAGAGACACGTTTCCTGGTACTGCCGATGCGGCCCGAAGGCACCGAGGGCTGGAGCGAGCAACAGCTCGCCGAGCTCGTGACGCGGGATTCGATGATCGGCACCGGATTTCCGAGAACCCCAGGAGCGCCATCGTGAATGGCGTGCACGACATGGGCGGCATGGACGGTTTCGGCAAGGTCGATCCCGAGCCGAACGAGCCGATGTTTCATGCCGAATGGGAAGCGCGCGTGCTGGCGATGGTCCGGGCGATGATCGCAGCCGGCGCCTTCAACATCGATGCCTCGCGCCTCTATCGCGAGACATTGCCGCCCCACGTCTATCTCGCCAGTTCATATTACAAGAAATGGCTGCTCGGGCTGGAAGCCGTGCTGATTGACAGGGGCTACATTGCAGCGGGCGAAATCGACGCCGGCCACGCGATGGATCCAGCAAAACCGCTCAAGCGCGGCAAATTCACGCTTAATGATGTCGAGCGCGTCATGGTACGTGGCAAATTCGGGCGTGCCGCACATGCGCCGGCGAAGTTCAAGCAGGGCGATCGTGTGCGCGCGAAGAACATTCATCCCGCAACACATACGCGGCTGCCGCGCTATGCGCGCGGCCATGTCGGCGTGGTCGAACGCGACCTCGGCTGCCATGTGTTTCCGGATTCAGCCGCCACCGGATCCGGCGAAAATCCGCAATGGCTCTACACAGTCGTGTTCGAAGGCGCCGAGTTATGGGGCCCGGACGCCGACCCGACCGTGAAGATATCCATCGATGCGTTCGAGCCCTATCTGGAGGCGGCATGATCAACGCCGCCGCTGCGCTCGACGCGACCCGCACCGTGCCCGGCGTTCCCCGTGACGACGATGGGCCGGTGTTTCGCGAGCCCTGGGAAGCGCAGGCCTTTGCCATGGCGCTCGCGCTGCACGCGCGTGGACTATTCACCTGGAACGAATGGGCCGAGACGCTTGCCGACGAAATCAAGCGCGCGCAGGCACAGGGCGATCCCGACACCGGCGAGACCTACTACCGGCATTGGCTGGCGACGCTGGAGAGACTGATCGCCGCCAAGGGCGTCGCGACGTCCGATACCCTGCACCGCTATCGCGATGCCTGGGATCACGCCGCCGATCGCACGCCGCACGGTTCGCCGATCGAATTGAAACCGGAGGATTTTGCAAAGGCGTGAGCGTTACTGTTCGCGGGTCAGAGGCACCGCATCGCTCGGTAAAAACCCGTCATACCCGCGAAGGCGGGTGTCCAGTACGCCGCGGCCTCACGATTGATCACCAGAGCTCTGGAATACTGGATCGTCCGGTTTTGCGGACGATGACGCGAACCCCGCAACCGGCGCAGCATCCGACACACTCATCGATTCCTCAGCCGAGCGGTGGAAATCGCGGCCCGTCTGCTCGTTTCGCTGGGATGGGCGCGCGTCTTGCGGCATAAAGCCTGATCTTCTTCAGGCCAAGGTGCACGATGACCCCTTCCCGCGATATTTCCCGCTTGCTCGAAATCATGGCGATGCTGCGCACGCCCGGCAGCGGATGCCCGTGGGATCTCGAACAGAATTTTTCAACCATCGCGCCCTATACGATTGAGGAAGCCTATGAAGTCGCCGACGCCATCGCGCGCGGTGATCTCGACGATTTGCGTGACGAACTCGGCGATCTCCTTCTGCAGGTGGTGTTTCATGCCCGCATGGCCGAGGAGCAGAATGCATTTTCGTTCGGCGACGTGGTCGAGGCGATCACGCGCAAAATGATTCGAAGACATCCGCATGTGTTCGCCGACAAGGACGGGCGGCTGAGCCCGTCGGATGTCAAAGGCGCCTGGGACCGCATCAAGGCCGAGGAGAAAGCCGAGCGCGCCGCGCGGCGGCCTCCGGCGGAGGCAGCACACAAATCCTTGTTGTCGAGCGTCAAGACCGGGCAGCCGGCGCTGGCGCGGGCGATGGAATTACAGCGCAAGGCCTCAAAGGTCGGCTTCGACTGGAACGATCCGCGCGCGGTGCTGCACAAGATTCGCGAGGAGGCCGACGAGATCGAGACCGCGCTCGATCGTGGCGACGCCGAGGCACTCGCCGAAGAGACCGGCGATCTCCTGTTCGCACTGGTCAACCTCGCGCGGCATGTCGGCGCCGATCCGGAGCACGCCTTGCGCGGTACCAATGCAAAGTTCGAACGCCGTTTTGGCTACATCGAACGCGCGCTCGCGGCACGGGGCCGTTCGCTTGAGAGCGCTTCACTCAATGAGATGGACGCGTTGTGGAATGAGGCGAAGGGCGAAGAGTGAATTTTCCTTAGGTCGTCCCCGCGAAAGCGGGGACCCATACGCCGCGGCCTGTCGTTTTAGGCACTCGGGTAGAAACCTTTCGTAATCACTAGCGCCTGTGGTTATGGGTCCCCGCTTTCGCGGGGACGACTGCGAGATCATGCGGTACCGCGTCGAAACGATTGACCACGATGTCGCGTTTTGTCTCGTCGACCCGCACGGTCATGTCATAGCGGCCGTCGTGAAATTCCTTGTTGAGGATTTCCGAGTTGCGATGCAGCCAGCTGATGCCGGCGCCGTCGGATGCGTCGATCGTGAGGTCAAGCGTCATACGCGTGGCGGCCAGCCGCTCTTCGATCGCGGCGCGTAGAGTGTCGATCCCCTCCCCGGTCTGGGCGGAAACCAGGAAACAGGGGCGCTCCGCCGGCCGGCGGGCGGCGATGTTTCGCAAGTTTTCACGCTCATCGGAATCGAAGCGGTCGATCTTGTTCCAGACTTCGAGAATACGCTGCCCCGCATCCGGATCGATGCCAAGCTGACGCAGCACGGTATCGACGTCGCGTTGCTGAGCGTCGGCGTCTTCATGCGAGATGTCGCGGACGTGGAGTATGAGATCGGCTTGCATCACCTCCTCCAGCGTCGCACGAAATGCCGCAACCAGTTGTGTCGGCAGGTTGGAGATGAATCCGACGGTATCCGACAGCATCGCCTTGCCGCCATGCGGCTGATTGAGCGCGCGCAACGTCGGATCGAGCGTCGCAAACAGCATGTCGGCGGCCTGCACGTCGGACCTGCTCAGGCGGTTGAACAGCGTCGACTTTCCGGCATTGGTGTAACCGACCAGCGCCACCACGCGATACGGCACCCGCTGCCTGCCGGAGCGATGCAACCGCCGCGTCGCCTGCACCTTCTTGATTTCGTTCTCAAGCCGCGTGATGCGCTCCCCGATCAGGCGGCGGTCGGCCTCGATCTGGGTTTCGCCGGGACCACCCATGAACCCGAAGCCGCCGCGCTGGCGCTCAAGATGGGTCCATGACCGCACCAGCCGGCTGCGCTGATAATTGAGGTGCGCGAGTTCGACCTGCAGCGCGCCTTCTTTGGTCTTGGCGCGGCGGCCGAAGATTTCGAGGATCAGTCCGGTGCGGTCGAGAACCTTCGTATTCCAGGCTTTCTCAAGATTGCGCTGCTGGATCGGCGACAGCGCGCAATCCATCACCACCAGTTCGATCTCGTGCCCGGTGATGAGGCCGACGATCTCCTCGACCTTGCCTTTGCCGAGGTAGGTTGCGGGCCGGATCTGACTGATCGGCGCGATCAGCGCGTCCGCGACCGTCAGATCGATGGCACGCGCCAGACCCACGGCTTCCTCAAGCCGCGCCTCGGAGCCGCGCATGGTGTGATGATCCGTTTGCGCCTCGGGATCGCCGCGGCGCATTCGCAGGTAAGGGCCGATGACGATCACCCGCCCGGTGTCTCTGCCTCCTGCCGACCGCGGACGGTCAGCACCCCCTTCAAGATTTCGGGGTTCCAATCAGGTCACTCTCAAGCCGGAGCATCCTCGCCGCCTTCGAACAGCTGGATCGGAGCGCCCGGCATGATGGTCGAGATCGCGTGCTTGTAAACAAGCTGCGAATGACCGTCGCGCCGGAGCAGCAGACAGAAATTGTCGAACCAGGTGACAATCCCCTGCAGCTTCACTCCATTGACCAGAAAGATCGTCAGTGGCGTTTTGGTTTTGCGAACGTGATTTAGGAAGGTGTCCTGTAGATTTTGTGCGCGGTCTGCCGCCATTGTTTTTATCCCGCAGTCTTGTTTGCTTCTTTTTATTGAACCGATGTTGCTCTCTTTCGGAGCGTCCCCGGTTGCCGGCATCCCCCGAGATCCCCCTCCGGGCAAGCGACAGCGCGATTAGAAGGCAGGCGCGGTTTTTAGGCAAGCCAGTTCGCGCGCCAGTCGCATCGAACGCGGGGGCAATTCTCCCGAACCGGCTGGAAAGAGGCAAATTTTCTCAAGCAAATGCATGGATCGTCGGCGCTCAGCCGACGCCGAGCGCCTTGAGCTTGCGATGCAGCGCCGAGCGCTCCATGCCGACGAATTCCGCGGTCCGAGAGATATTGCCGGAGAAGCGGCTGATCTGGGCGATCAGGTAGTCGCGCTCAAACACTTCCCGCGCTTCCCGGAGCGGCAGACCCATGATGTGCTCGCCATTGCTGCTGGTCGGCATCGCCGGCACCATCGAGCCTACGTCCTGCGGCAGCATATCGGCGGTTATGATGACTTCCGGGCCGCCGCCCGCCAGAATCATCACGCGCTCGACATTGTTGCGAAGCTGCCGGACGTTTCCCGGCCAGACGTGCGACTGCAATACCGCCATCGCATCCTGGCCGATCTGGCGTCTCGGCAGCCCGGTTGCAACCGAGATCTGGTCCATGAAATAGTCGATCAGTTCGGGAATGTCTTCGCGGCGCTCCGACAGCGGCGGCACGCGGATCGGCACTACCGACAGCCGATGGAAGAGATCCTCGCGGAATCGCCCTTCCGCGATTTCTTCTTCCAGGTTGCGGGCGGTCGAAGAAATGATGCGAACGTCGACATTGACCTTGGTGGTGCCCCCTTGGCGCTGGAACGTCTGATCGACCAACACCCGCAGGATCTTGTTCTGCGTCTCGCGCGGCATGTCGCCGATTTCATCGATAAACAGCGTGCCGCCATGGGCTTCTTCCAGCGCACCGGCCTTGCGCTGATGTTCGCCATTGGATTGCTCGATACCGAACAGCTCGACTTCCATGCGCTCCGGCGTAATCGCCGCGGCGTTGATGACGACGAACGGTCCTTCGGCGCGACCTGAGGCATTATGCAGCGTGCGTGCCGCCAATTCCTTGCCCGAGCCGGAGGGACCGACGATCAGGATGCGGCTATTGGCCTTCGCGGCCCGCTCGATGGTCTGGCGCAGTTGATTCATGCAGGCCGAGCGTCCGGTCAGGACGCTCGCCGCAGGGGCGAGTTGCTTGAGTTCCTTGACTTCGCGTTTCAGGCGCGAGGTTTCCAACGCCCGCGTCGCCACCAGAATCAGCCGGTCGGACTTGAACGGCTTTTCGATAAAGTCGTACGCCCCGCGCTTGATGGCAGCGACCGCCGTTTCGATATTGCCGTGTCCGGAGATCATCACGATCGGCAGATCGGCGTGGTCCCGCTTTATTTGCTCCAGCAATTGCAGCCCATCGAGCTTGCTGCCCTGCAGCCAGATGTCGAGAAACACCAGGTGCGGGCGGCGATTGGCAATTTCCGCCAGCGCCGAATCGCTGTCGCGCGCGGTCCGGGTGGTGAAACCCTCGTCGTCAAGAATGCCCGCGACCAGTTCACGAATATCGGCTTCGTCATCGACAATCAGAATGTCATTTGCCATGGGTCACGCCTGTCTTGTCAGTTGCCTGTTGCGGCTTCAATGTTTGCTTCATTGTTAGTCGCGTCTGCCGGTCCGTCGGTTTCGGATGCCGGTTGTTTTGTTTCGGGAGCCGGTTCTTTCATTTCGGCTTTCGGTGCGTGGCCCGATATGGCAAAGCGCAACCGCATCCAGGCGCCCCGCGCGCCGGGGCGGATGTCCGTTGCATCGTTGAGCTCGATCCGCCCGCCATGGTCTTCCAGCACGCGGCCGACGATCGCCAGCCCAAGGCCGGTGCCTTTTTCTCTCGTCGTGACATAGGGTTCGAGCAAACGCGCCCGGCTCACCTTCGGCAGGCCGATACCGTTATCGATGACATCGATCACGATGTCATCGCCCTCGCGCGCGGCGATGACGTCGATACGCCCCCTCCCCAGCTGCTCCTGCGGGACGGCCTCAATGGCTTCCGACGCGTTCTTGATGATGTTGGTCAGCGCCTGCGAAATCAGCCGCCGGTCGAATTGCGCCCGCATCGGCTCTTCCTTGATCGCGGCCTGGATATCGATGTCGGGATGTCCGACCCGCATCAGGAACACGGCCTGCCGCACGGTGTCGGCGACGTCCTCGCCTTCGATCACGGGTTTCGGCATCCGCGCAAAGCGCGAGAATTCGTCGACCATCCGCCTGATGTCGTCGACCTGCCGCACAATGGTTTCCGTGCATTGCTCGAATACGGCCTTGTCTTCAGTGATGACCTTGCCGAACTTGCGGCGGATACGCTCGGCCGAAAGCTGGATCGGCGTCAGCGGATTTTTGATTTCATGCGCGATGCGGCGCGCGACGTCGGCCCATGCCGAGGTCCGCTGTGCGGAAACCAGTTCGGTAATATCGTCAAGTGTGATGATGTAGCTGTCGCGCGAATGGCTGGTCTGTTCAGCGCTGACGCGAACCGAAAGGTTACGCTCATGGCCGTCGCGGTTGATGGTGATCTGGCCCTGTACCAGCCGCTGCGTGCCCTCGCGCGCGGTTTTCATCATGTCATCGAGTTCGGGCAGCACCTCCAATAGCGGATGGCCGAGTGTCTCCGATTCGGCGTGACCGATCAGCTTTTCGGCGGAGCGATTGAGAATGCCGATGCTGCCGGAGGCATCGACGCCGATGATGCCGGCGCTTGCCGAGGACAATACCGCCTCGATGAACCGGCGGCGGCTGTCGATAAGGTCGCTGGCGCTGACCAACTCGTCGCGCTGGGTACGCAGCTCCTGTGTCATCTTGTTGAAGGTCTCGCCGAGTTGCGCGAGATCGCCCTCCGACCGATGCACCGGGACCTGGACGTGCAGATCGCCGGTCGAGACGATATTGGCTGCGTTCATCAGCCGCCGTATCGGAGCGACCAGCCAATTGGCGAAGTTCAGCCCGATCAGAACCGAGGCCATCAGGATGGTCAACGCGATCACCGCAAACATCAGCGCGAACGCCACCTGAATCCCGAGCCGGCGCGCTTCGAGCTGGGCATATTCGGCGACGCTCGCCTGAGTCTGTCTGAGCTGCGCGACCACGCGCGGATCGAGCAGACGGGCCACATACAAGAACGTATCGTTGAAGGCGCGCAGCCGGATCACGGCCGCGACGTAGTTGGCTTCGATGAACACCGCGATCTGGGGCTCGTTTTCGTCGACATTGCTCAGGAATTCCGGCGCCGGCGTCGTGAAGCTCTGCTGAATGCCGGTTTGCGCGGTCTCCAGAATATTGCGATCCTTGTCGATCAGCATGGCGCCCGGCAGATTGCGCGAGGCGGCACTTGCCGTCAGCAACTCGCGAAACGTCGCGCGATCCTGGTCGAACAATGGCCGGGCGTGGGCGATGTCGTTGGCCATTCCCAGAATGTCGCCGCGAATGAGCTGCGCGTGCTCGTGCAGATAGGCGTTGGCGACAATCAGCGAGTTCTGAATCACCTCGCGCGTCGGACCTGAAAACAGCCGATCCAGGCCGCGATCGATGGTCACGTTGGCGACGATCGCCACCAGCACGGCCGGCAACACGGCAATGACGGAAAACAGACTGACGATCTGGACGTGCAGCCTCGCCGCCGCCCGGCCGCGGCGCCGCGCCTGGATCATCTGCCAGACTTCGCGGATGATAATGCCGACCAGCACCAAGATGGTCGCGCCGTTGATGAGCAGGAAGGAAACGACGACTTCGCGGGTCGGCTCGATCGGCGTCAGGCCGGTCAGCACCACGAAGGTGAGGAAGGCCGACAGTAGTGCCAATCCCACGGCAAACGGCGCCAGCAGCCTCCGCAGGGACCACCCCCTGGGTTCGGCGAGCGACGGATCGAACGAGGCGGCCGAGGTGTCTGCGCTGGTCATACGGCTAAGGATGAGCTGAAGGCCCCTTGCCGCTCACCGGGGTCAATGCCCGGCGGCGGGTGATGCATTCATATCACAATGTTGCCAAATTACGACAATTCCGCGGCGCATGCTGCCGTCAAAATGCGCAATCCCCAGCGGCGTGTGGCCACAGGGCGATCAGCGCAATGTGCGCCGATCGTCGTTAACTGCCGCTGCGGTAAACTTGAATGTCCAGGTCGCGTATCTTCTTGCGCAGCGTGTTGCGGTTGAGCCCAAGCAGGTCGGCCGCGCGGATTTGATTGCCTCGGGTCGCAGCCAGCGCTGCGGTCAGCAGCGGCACTTCGATTTCCTTGAGGATCCGGTGATAGAGGCCGGGCGGCGGCACGCCGTTGGGGAAGCCGGAAAAATGCGAAGACAGATAGGCTTCGACGGCGCCGCCGAGATTGTCGACGCCGTGCTGAACGCTGCCGCCCGAAGCCACCGCCGGGGGCGCCAGTTCGCCGTCAATGACGGAGCCGGTGATCACGTCCTGCGGATACAAGGCCGCGAGACGGCGCGCGAGGTTTTCAAGTTCGCGGACGTTGCCGGGCCAGCGATGCTGCTTCAGACGCTCCAGCGCTAGCGCATCGAGCTTCTTCGGCGGCAATCCGTCTTTTTCGGCCAGCGCGAAAAAATGCCGGATCAAATCGGGCAGATCCTCGATCCGCTCGCGCAGGGGCGGCAGACGCAGCGGCACGACGTTCAAGCGGAAGAACAAGTCCTCGCGGAACAGGCCTTGCTGAATCAGGATGCGTAGATCCTTGTTGCTCGCCGCGACGATGCGCACGTCGGTCTTGATCGGCGTACGGCCGCCGACGGTTGTGTATTCGCCCTGCTGAAGCACCCGTAACAGACGGGTCTGCGCCTCCATCGGCATGTCGCCGATTTCGTCGAGAAACAGCGTGCCTCCCTCGGCCTGCTCGAACCGGCCAGAGGCGCGGGTATTGGCACCGGTGAACGCGCCGCGTTCATGGCCGAACAGTTCGGATTCAATTAGATCGCGCGGGATTGCCGCCATGTTGACGGCGACGAAGGGGCCGTTGCGCCGTTTGCCGTAATCGTGCAATGCGCGCGCGACAAGCTCCTTGCCCGTACCGGACTCGCCGGAGATCATCACCGTGAGGTCGGTTTGCATCAGGCGCGCCAGGACGCGATAGATTTCCTGCATCGCCGGCGACCGGCCAACCAGCGGTATGGAGTCGAATTCGGAATCGTCGGTGTGATTCGCGATCCGCTCCTTCGGCTCCGCCAGCGCACGGCCCACAATGGCGATCAGTTCCTTCAGGTCGAACGGCTTTGGCAGATACTCATACGCACCGCGCTCGGACGCGCGGATCGCCGTCATGAAGGTGTTTTGCGCGCTCATCACGATGACCGGGAGATTCGGCCGCATCTTCTTGATCCGCGGCAAGAGGTCGAACGCGTTCTCGTCGGGCATCACCACATCGGTGATGACCAAGTCGCCCTCGCCCTGGCTCACCCAGCGCCACAGCGTCGCCGCGTTTCCTGTCAGCCGCACCTCATATCCGGCGCGCGAGAGAGCCTGGTTGAGAACCGTACGGATCGCCGTGTCATCATCGGCGACAAGGATGCTACCTGCGGGCATCATGATTCCTCATCTTGTGTCTGGTGAGGCATGCAACGGCGTCCCGGAAACGTCATCGCGATTGCTTTGATCGAGGTGTTGTGCGGTATTGAACATTGGCAGCAGCACGCGGAAGATGGTTTTCCGTGGCTGGGATTCGCATTCGATGATGCCGCCGTGGTCGCCGACGATCTTGGCCACCAGCGCCAGACCCAACCCGCTGCCGGTCTGCTTCGTCGTGACGAAGGGATCGAACAGGTTCGGGAGCATATCTTCCGGCACTCCGGAGCCGTTATCCTTGACGCAGAACTCCAGCGGCAATGACACCCGCGATTTCTTGCCCGGCACCGACAGACGAACACCCGGACGGAACGCGGTGGTGAGTTGAATTTCGGCGTCGCTGCCGAGATCGACCACGGCCTCGGCGGCGTTCTTCACCAGATTGAGAAACACCTGGATCAACTGATCCTGATTGGCCAGTACCGGCGGCAGCGACGGATCATAGTCTTCGACGAACCGGATGTTGCGGGCAAAGCCCGATTGCGCGAGCCGCTTGACGTGATCGAGCACCGAATGAATGTTGACCGGACCCCGCGCCACCGGCCGGTCGTCGCCGAACACTTCCATGCGATCGACCAGCGTGACGATGCGGTCCGCCTCGTCGCAGATCAGCCGCGTCAGCATGCGGTCTTCCGACGAAGCCGCCTGTTCGAGCAGCTGCGCCGCACCGCGGATGCCGGACAGCGGGTTCTTGATCTCATGCGCCAGCATCGCGGCCAGCGCGATCACCGAACGCGCGGCGCTTCGATGCGTCAGTTGCCGGTCCATCTTGTCGGCGATGGTGCGTTCCTGCAGCATCACAACAATATGGCCCGGCCGCTCGGTGAGCGGGGCGACGTGAAGATCCACCTGGCGATCGCCCCCCATCCGCGGCGTACCCAAATCGACCTTGTACTCGTTGACCGGCGAGCCGCTACTGCGCACCTGATCGATCAGCGCCAGCAAAGGGCTGCCGAACGGCACAAGCTCCTTCAGCGACTGACGTCGCAGAAATTGCGTGGAAATCTCGAAAAACGATTCCGCGGCCATGTTAGCGTCGACGATCTTGCCGTCGGGTGCGACCAGCAGCACCGGATTGGGCAGCGCATTGAGGATGGCCTCGCCGTCGGACGGCACCGGCCGGCGATGTTCTGCGGCTGAAGTCATGCAGCAGCACTCCATGCAAAGTCGTCGAATGCATCTTCAAGCGATCGATGCACGCGGTGCGGATCGTCGGATGTCAAAATCCTCCCGCGCCAGGTCTTGAGCGTCAGCGCCGGCGTGCGGCTGCACCGGGCGGCGATTTCAAGTGCCCAGCCGAGATGTTTGCGCGCATGGCGAAGGCCGATGCGCAATCCATAAAGAGCGCAAACTTCATCATAGAGCGTCCGGATATATTTGAGCTGCTCTGTGAGCGACGGCGCGGGTTCGGGGATGCCGGATTCGAGGCGGCGCCCGATCTGGCCGGGCAACCATGGCTGGCCCTGTGCACCGCGGCCGACCATGACCGCATCGGCGCCCGACATTTCAAGCGCGGATACCGCCTTCTCGAACGAGGTGATGTCGCCGTTGACGACAAGCGGAATGCGAATCGCGTCCTTGATGGCGCGCACCGCGGCCCAATCGGCCTCGCCCTTGTAGAACTGGCAGCGCGTGCGGCCGTGCACCGTAATCAACTGCACGCCCGCGGCCTCTGCGCGCCGCGCCAATTCCGGCGCGTTGAGCGATCGTTCGTCCCACCCAAGCCGCATCTTCAAAGTCACCGGCACTTTCACGGCCGATATCGTCGCCCCT
>Ga0307296_10001167_pt1 | contig 13083 bp, 13 predicted proteins | sample ER_DNA_153_FD_194467 | JGI IMG/M metagenome (GOLD analysis project Ga0307296, IMG submission 194467) | Bulk soil microbial communities from the East River watershed near Crested Butte, Colorado, United States - ER_DNA_153 | ecosystem: Environmental > Terrestrial > Soil > Floodplain | place... | reverse complement strand
GTACGCGACCGATCCCTGGTACGTGCATCTGTATCGGACGTCGAACGCGTACCACGGCGTGCACCCGTTCTACATGTGGTATTGGGGAGCGCACGGCCGCGATCACTGCGGCGACGTGATCTTCGTCGGCGGCGAGCCCAAGAGCGTGGCGCGCCTGGGGTATCGCCGAGCCGACTCGCTGCGGGACGCCCTGGAGATGGCGAAGGACTCGGTCGGCCCGTCGCCATCCATCACGTACTTCCACGCCCCTCCGATCATGATCGCGGACGTTCGCTGAGGGACCGGCGATGAGCGTCCGCGGCGAGCTGAAGGAGATGGCCCGGGGGTTCCGGTGGGGACGGCGCCCGATGGTTCCCCGGTCGGCCGAGCCACACACCGAGGAACGCGAAGACGTCGGCTTCCCGACGGACTGGGCGCGGAGCGAGGCGGGAGTGGCTGCGCGGCAGGCGATCCTACAGGGGATCATGCACCCGCTCGTTCGCAACGAGCTCTCGCTCCGCGTGTACGGGCTCGATCGTCTGCAGGACGTCCGCGGACCGGTCGTGTTCTTCTCGAACCATTCGAGCCATCTCGACGCGACCCTGATCCTGTGCACGCTGCCGGATCGCTGGCAGCGCAGGACCGCCGTCGGCGCCGCCCGCGACTACTTCTTCGACGTGTGGTGGCGCCAGGCGTTCACCGCGCTCGTCTACGCGGGGTTCCCGATCGATCGGGCCAAAGGCGGGAAGGGGATCGACAAGGCCAAACAGCTGATCCGCGAGGGATGGTCGATCGTCGTGTTCCCCGAAGGGACCCGAACGCCGGACGGCCACATGCAGCGGTTCCGGCACGGCGCGTCGCGGCTCGCGCTCGAGCTCGGGGTGGGGCTCGTACCGATCGCCATCGTCGGCGCGTACCAGGCGATGCCGAAGGGCAGATGGTGGCCCGGCGCCGGCCGTCCGGTCGTGACGATCCGGTACGGGGATCCGATCTATCCGGAAGAAGGCGAGACCCACCAGAGCCTCTCGCTGCGGATGCAGCAGGCGGTCGCGCAGCTGTTCGATGAGGATCGGACCACGTGGTTCGACGCGATCTCCCGCGCCGAGCGCAGCGAGACGCCATCGCTGGCGGGCCCGGCCGCACCCGCCTGGCGCCGCACGTGGGAAGGGTCCCGGCCGGTCGCGCGTCGCGGCCGGGCCAAGGCCTGGGAGTAAGGCCGTGCCGAGGACGGGTGGGGAAGGCCGGCGGACCACGATCGTGGAGGAGTCCATCCGCCAGTTCGGTCGCGACGGGTACAACGGTGCGTCGCTGGAACGGATCGCGCAGGCCGTCGGGGTCCGGAAGCAGACGCTGCTCTACTACTTCCCGACGAAGGACGACCTGCTGGAAGCGTGCCTCGCCGCTGCCGGGAAGCGCGTCGCGGAGGAGATCGCGTCGGCCCTGGAGGGGCCGGCCACGCCCGGCGAACGAGCGGAGCGCGTGATCCACGCGGTCTACTCCCTGGCCGAGGAATGGCCCGAGTTCCCGATGTTCATCCGCGAGGCCGGCCGGTTGGGCCCGAAGGCGTTCGAGCGGTTCGGCGCGTTCCTCGAACCGCTGCGGGTGAGCGCCACCGAGTTCCTGCGAACGGGGATGGATGCCGGGTTGATCCGCAAACAAGACCCGGCGCTCTTACTGTTCACGCTCTACACGGCCGTGATCGGGTCGCTCACGGAGGCGAGCGTCCTGTCGTCGTTCGTGGGTGCCGACGATGCCCGTTCGTCGCTGAAGCGTCGCGAGGCCGAGGTGGTGGAGCTGGTTCGAGCCGCGCTCCGGCCGCCCGAGGCTTAGGCGCCGGGCTCGCGGGCCCGCTGCGCGACCTCATCGCGAAGGGCGCCCAGCACTTCGACCTCGATCAGGTCCTTCGGCCGGCCGGCAGCGCGCTTCATCGAGATCAGATCCTCGATCGAGGCGACTGCGACCGTCAGGCCATCGATCGTGAACACCTTCGCCTCGCGTTCGAGGGCGTCGAACCCATCCACACCCGCGGGCGTCCCGAGGATATCGAGGTTGCCCGCGTCCGTCGTGAGCGTGAAGTGATCTCCTGCGGCCAGGGCCTTCGCGTCGAGTTGGAACGGTGCATCGCCGTCGGCGCCGCGAAGTCCGGCGTGGAGCTGGCGGAGCGCAGCCGCGAGTCGTTCGAGGTTCGCGGGGGCGCGCTGGCAGCAGACGTCGGTGTCGTTCGTGACGGAGGGCGACCCGTGGAGCCTCGCCCCGAGGCCACCGATCACGACGAAGCGCACGTCGTGTCGCGAGAGGGTTCGCAGTGCGCGGAGCGGATCGAACGGCCCCGGGGTCAAGCCGACGCCGACCGTTCGAGCCGTTCGAGGTTCCGACCCTCGCGGGTCGCGACATGGATCCGTTGGGCCGGCGTGAGTCGGAGGAGCGCGCGGATCGAGGTGCGATCGATCCCCAGGCCCGGGCGTCGCTCGATGCCGAGCTCTTCTCCACACCCGGCGAGCAGCCGGTCCAAGGTGTCGACCCGGGGGACGACCGTGCCGCGTTCGATCCGTGCGATCGCCGGCTGGGGGATCCCGGTGCGGGTTGCGAGCGCCCGCTGCGTGAGCCCCGCGCGCCGCCGTGCATCGCGAAGGGTCCTGGCTGCATCCATGAACCGGATGATAACAAAGAAGGTATCGAACCCGATAGGTCGTGACATCGCCAGGCGCGCGGCCCGGGTTGTTCCGAATAGTGGAACTCGGTTCCGATATCTGGAACAGGGTCGAGCCTGGAGGTGCCGCCGAACGGGTTCCTTAGGAGTAGAACTCGACGATGAGGCGCTCGTCGAGGGTCACGGGGAGCGGGATCTCGTCACGCTCCGGGTGCCGCGAGAGCACCCCCGAGACCTCTTCTTTGTTCCGGTAGAGGTACACGGGCGGCTCCGGCGTTACTTCGAGGGCCTCGCGGACGTAGATGAAGTTCCGCGCCTTCGGTGAGAGTGTGATCGTCTGACCCGGCTTGACCTGCGCGCTGGGGACGTCGTTCCGGCGGCCGTCGATGGCGACGTGGCCGTGCGAGACCAGCTGGCGGGCCTGGCTGGTGGTGAGCGCGAGGCCGAGCCGCAGGCACACCGTGTCCAGGCGGGTCTCCAGCTGACGGATCATCTCCTCGCCGGTCACCGCTCTGCTCTGGTTGGCGCGCTCGTAGTAGCGGCGCATCTGCTTCTCGTTGACGCCGTAGATGTGGCGAAGCTTCTGCTTCTCCAACAGTCGCGTCTGATACTCCGAGATGCGCTTCCGGCCGCGGCCATGCTGCCCGGGGGGATAGGGTCGTTTGTTGGACGGGCAGTTGGGACGCCCGCAGAGCGGCGCGCCGACACGTCGACACATCTTGTGCTTGGGGCCGTTCTTGTCCATGCGGTTGGCCAGGCTACCAGACGCTCATATGGTGTGACCTGCGGCGATGCGTCAGAAGATGTTCCGGAACAGCGCGAGGCCGCCGCCAACGACCAAGATCACCGCGGCGAGCGCCCAGATCGCCATCCGGATCGCCCCTCGGAGCAGCATGCCGACCCTGAAGAACAGGACGGCCCGCCGACCATCAGCCACCACAGGTCCTTGTCGCCGAACCCGCCCGAGAACGAGCCCGCGCGAGCGCGGCGAGCCCGAGGACGACGAACAGCAGGCCGAGCGCGATCCGCACGGAGGCATGGTACGTATCCTCGCCGCCGTGGGCGAGGACATCCGTCGACGCGCCGCGGGGGCGATCGTGGGTCTCGCGATCGGCGACGCGCTCGGTGCTCCCTTCAGATCGCTCCGCCGGGATGGCGTTCCCTCGCCGCTCCCGCAGCTTCACGGTGCCGGGGTGGGAGGGGATGCGACGGCGATGGCGCGGAACCTGTGGAGCTCCCTGATCGCGGACCGCGGCGTGCTCGTCCTGCCCGACGTGCTGGCGCGGCACCTCGCGTGGTTCGAGACTGGCCCCCCCGACGTGGGCGCTCAGACCAGGCTGGCGCTGGAGGAGGCGAGGCGCGGGACGCCGGAGGCGGCCCGCGCCGTGTTCGAGCGCCGAGGTCCGGAGGTCTCCGCCGGCAACGGCTCGGTGATGTACTGCGCGCCGCTCGGGGTCGCGCGGGCGGGCGACCCCGAGCGCCTCTTCGCTGAGGCGCCGGGACTTTCGAGGCTCACCCATTGGGATGAGCGGTGCGCGACGGCCTGTCTCGCCGTAACGCTGGCGGTCGCCGCGCTCGTCCGAGGCGAGGACCCGCCGGCCGTTGTGACCGGCGCCGTCGGCGCGGTCGGCGGCCGGGAGGGCGCCGACGAGCTCGAGCACCTGGTGGACGAGGCCGGGAGGTCACGTCCGATCGACGGGCCCGACCGCGGGTTCGCGCTCTTCACGGCCGGGATCGCGCTGCAGGTCGCCGGCGAGGGGTTCGGGTTCGAGGAGGGTCTTCGCCACGTCGTGGGACTCGGTGGCGACACCGACACGAACGCGGCCGTAGCGGGCGCCCTGCTGGGCGCCCGCCACGGCCGCGGCGCGATCCCGTCCGCCTGGTTCGATCGCCTCGCCGACGGCGAGGCGATCGACGCCGAAGCCGGCGCGCTGGCATCGCTCGTCGCCTGAGGACCGGCCGACGGTGGGAGGATGCTCGCCATGAGCGGCTCCGACGGGTCGACCCGCGACGAGCGCCGTGTGGTGACGGCGGTGTTCGCGGATCTGGTCGGATCCACGGCGCTTGCCGAACGGCTCGATCCCGAGGAGCTGAAGCTGATCGTCGGTGAGGCGATCTCGCGGATCATCAGCGCGATCGAGTCGTTCGGCGGCACGATCAAGGATCTCGCCGGCGACGGGGTGCTCGCGCTCTTCGGCGCGCCGACCGCGCACGAGGACGACCCGGAGCGTGCCGTCCGCGCCGCGATCCGCGTCCGGGACGAGATCGAGGAGTACGCAGGCGAGGTCGAGCGCGGATGGGACGTCGCCGGGTTCGGCGTCCGCGTCGGGGTCCATACCGGTCTGGTGGTCGTCGGAGAGATCGGCGGCGGCGGCCGGGTGGAGTACGCCGCCCTCGGCGACGCGGTCAACGTCGCCGCGCGGCTGCAAGGGGCGGCATCGCCGGGCACGGTGCTCGTCGGCGATGCGACCAAGCGTCTGGTCGAGCCGCTCTTCGGGTGGAGCGATCCGGAGGCGTTCGACCTCAAGGGGAAGACCGAACCGGTGACCGCGTTCGCCGTGGTCGGGGCGGGCCGTGCCACGGTGGTCCCCCGTGGGCTCGAGGGTGTCCAGGCGGAGCTGATCGAACGCGGTACCGAGCTCGCCCACGGCGCCGAGCTCTTGGAGAACGTCGCCGCCGGAACGGGCGGCGTCCTCGTCGTGACCGGCGAGCCCGGGATCGGGAAGAGCCGCCTGCTGGCCGAGCTTCGAACCCGCTTCGAGCCGATGAACGCCGCCCGCGGGACCCCGGTCTGGCTCGAGGGCCGGTGCGTGTCGTACGGCGAGGCGATGCCGTACTGGCCGTTCCGCGACCTGTTGCGGTCGTGGCTCGGCGTCCTCGCAGATGACCCCGAGCTCCGCGTTCGAGTCACCCTTCGCCGGCAGGTCGACCGGTTGTTCGGGGATCGCGCGATCGAGTACTACCCGTACCTCGGTGCGATGCTGGGGCTGACCCTCGAGCCCGACGCTCGCGCGCGGCTGGCCGAGCTGTCTCCCGAGGCCGCCCAGTACCGCACGTTCGAGGTGATCCGCGCGCTCTTCGCGCGGCTCGCCGAACAGGGGCCGATCGTCGCCGCCTTCGAGGACCTGCACTGGGCGGACGCGACGTCACTGCAGCTCCTCGAGGGACTCCTGGTGGACACCGAAACCTCGGCACTGCTCCTCGTGCTTACGCTCCGGCCCGAGCAGGATCATCCCGCTTGGGGGTTGAAGGAGGCCGCGGCGCGAACGCTCCCGCATCGCACGCGCGAGCTGCGGTTGGAGGCGCTATCGGGCGGCGGCGGGCGGGACCTCCTCCGCTCGTTGATCGGCGGGCTCGAGCTCGCGCCGGAGATGGAGCGGCGGATCCTCGAGCCGGCCGAGGGCAATCCCTTCTTCCTCGAGGAGATCGTCCGGTCGCTGGTCGACGCGGGCGCGCTCGTGCACGAGGACGACGGCTGGCGGTTCGACCACGAGAGCGAGGTCGAGGTCCCGCCGACCGTCGAGAAGGTGATCGTCGCGCGGATCGACCGGCTGGATCCGGGCGCGCGCGATGCGCTGCTGGCCGCGGCCGTGCTGGGCCGTTCGTTCGGCCTGTCGCACCTCGAGGCCGTCGCGGACGACGGCGACATCGGGCGCGCGCTCGTGGAGCTCCAGCGGCTCGACCTCGTCCGCGAGGGACGCCGGTGGCCCGAGCCCGAATACCGGTTCAAACATGTGCTGATCCAAGACGCGGCGTACCGAACCCTAGCGAAGGCTCGTCGCGGCGCGCTGCACCGGCGCGCCGCGGCGTGGCTGGAAGCCCGCTACGCCGGCCGCGAGGACGAGGTCGCCGGGCTCCTCGCGCATCATTGGCTCGCCGCGGCGGACGAAGACAAAGCGGTCGCGTACCTGGCACGCGCCGGGGACCGCGCGCGCCGGGAGTACGCGCTGGATGAGGCCGTCGGGTACTACCGCGAGCTGCTGCCGATCCTGGAACGGCGGGGCGCCACGCAGGAGATGGCGCTCGTCCTGTTCAAGCTCGCGCTCGCGCTGCACATGTCGCTCCGGTTCCGTGAGGCGAACGACGCGTACCAGCGAGCGTTCCCGCTCTGGTCGGCGCCGGAGCCGCCCGCCGTCCGCCCGGCCGCCGTCCTCCAGGTCGCATCCAGCTTCCTGCCGAACGACCCTGACCCGCGCTCCGCGATCGCCTGGCCCAACATCCAGCTCTGCATGCAGCTGTTCGACCGGCTGGTGGAGCAATGGCCCGAGCGCACGATCGTTCCCTCGCTCGCCGATCGGTGGGAGATCGCCGACGACGGTCTCCGCTACGTCTTCCACCTCCGCGACGGGCTGACCTGGTCCGACGGCACGCCGCTCACGGCCCGCGACGTGGAGTTCGGCATCAAACGCGTGTTGAACCCGGATGTGCCCGGCTCGTCGGTGGCGATCTACTTCGTGCTCGAGAACGGGCAGGACTATTACCTCCGCAGGAACGCCGACGCCGACCGGATCGGCGTGCGCGCCCTCGACGACCGGACGCTCGAGTTCCGGCTGGTCGCGCCGGCCCCCTACTTCCTCTCGGTGATGAACCGGCCCGACGGCGGACCGCTCCCCCGGCACGTGATCGAGGCGGAGGGCGACGCCTGGACCGAGCGAGGGGTGGTGAGCGGCGCGTTCCGGCTCGCCGATCGCGGCGACGAGCATCTCGAGATCGAGCGGCGCACGGATGCGAACACGGCTCGGCCCGGCAACGTCGAGCGGGTCCGGTACGTCAGAACGCCGATCCGGGATGCGATCGAGCCGTACGAGCGCGACGAGCTCGACATGGTGACGGTCCGCTACACGCCACGCCTCGTCGATGTCGTGCCGGACGCCGTCGCGGATACGCATTTGGGTGCCGCCGCGTGGTCCGGCTACATCGCGTTCGACCACGCGCACCCGGTCGTCGGCGATCTCTCGGTCCGTCGCGCGCTGGCGCATGCGGTGGACCGCGAGGCGCTGGGCTCGGTCGCGCCGATCAACCTCGCGGTCGCCACCGGGGGGATCGTTCCTCCGGCGCTGCAAGGTCACACGCCCGATATCGCCCTGCGGTTCGACCCCGACGCGGCCCGGGGGCTGCTGAGGAATGTCGAACTCCCTCGCGATCTCGCGCTCGGGTGCCTCGACGACGATCGCTCCTTCCTCGAGCCCGTCGTGCAGGGATGGCGCGAGGTGCTCGGCATCTCGATCGGGGTTCGGACCTGGTCCCTCGCCGAGGTGGCGACCCTGCCGCCCCTGCGCCAGATCGCGCCGATCTACTTCACGGGATGGCTCCCGGGCTACGCCGATCCCGAGTACTTCCTCCGCCTGCTGTTCCAGTCGGACAGCCGGACGAACGAAGGTGGGTTCGCGTTCCCGCCGTTCGACGAGCTGATCGAGCGGGCGCGGCAAGAGCGGAGCGACCGGGGAAGGCTCCACCTGTTCCACGAGGCCGACCGGATGGCCGTGGTGGACCGGGTCGCGGTGATCCCGCTCGTGTATGGGCGGAGCCTCGCCATGGTGAAGCCCTGGATCCACGGGTGGTGGGAGTTCGGTAAGTCGTCGTCCTCCTTCGCCGATCTGCAGGTGGATCCATCCTCCGCGCGCGCGTAACGCGCGATCCCGCCCGACCCACTACGCTCGGACGATCCGAACGAGGGGGTTGCCGCGTGGCCGAGATCCAGCTCTACGGCGCCAGCTGGTGCCCCGACTGCCGTCGAGCGAAGAAGTTCCTGTCCGATCAGCGGGTGTCGTTCGATTGGCACGACATCGACGGCGATGAGGAGGGGATCCGGCTCGTCGAGGAACGGAACGGCGGCAAGAGGATCATCCCGACGCTCCTGTTCGCCGACGGTTCGCATCTGGCCGAGCCGACGAACGAGGAGCTCGCCGAGAAGATCGGTCTGGCACGCTCCGCGATGATGCACGTGTACGACCTGGTGATCGTGGGCGGTGGTCCCACCGGGCTCACGACCGCGATCTACGCGGCGCGGGAGAACCTCGAGACGCTCGTGATCGACTCGAAGGGGCTCGGCGGGCAGGCGGGCGTCACCGAGCGGCTGGACAACTATCCCGGGTTCCCGGACGGGATCGGCGGCGCCGAGCTGGCCGAGCGGTTCGTGAAGCAGGCCGAGCGCTACGGCGTGGAGCTCCTGCAGGCCGTGTCGGTCACCGCGGTCACCGACGAGGGGCATCGGGAGCTCGACGTCGAGACCGCGACCGGCGACCACTACCACGCACGGGCCGCGCTCCTCGCGACGGGTTCCAGCTACCGCCGTACCGACGCCGCCGGCGAGGACGACCTGATCGGCGCGGGCATCCACTTCTGCGCGACGTGCGACGGACCGTTCTACAAAGGCTCGTCGGAACTCATGGTGATCGGCGGGGGGAACTCGGGTCTGGAGGAAGGGCTCTTCCTGACCCAGTTCACGGACAAGGTCGTCGTCGTCGAACGTTCGGACCGTCTGCGAGGCTCCAAGCTGCTCCAGGACAAGGTCGAGAACCATCCCAGGATGGAGGTGCTCTTGGAGCACGGGGTCGCGGCCTTCCGAGCGAAGGACGGCGGCTCCGGCAAGCTCGGGACCGTGGAGCTCGAAGACCTCAAGACCGGGGAGAAGGTCGAGCGACACCCACAGGCCGCCTTCGTGTTCATCGGGCTCGATCCCAACACCGAGTTCCTGCAGGGGCAGGTCACGCTTGACGAGCGTGGGTTCGTGGCGACCGATCCGACGTTCATGACCGACGTTCCGGGGGTGTTCGCGGCCGGTGACGTTCGCGGCGGGTCCACCAAGCAGCTCGCTTCCGCCGTGGGGGAAGGTGCGGCCGCGGCGATCCAGATCCGCGGATACCTCGACCGGCTGGAGCGCGAGGGGATGGAGTGAACATGGAGCCGAGCGAGATCTTCGAACTCATCATCAAGGCCGACGAGAAGCTCAAGTACTCCACCGAACAGAACGCGGCACAGCGGCAGGGGCAAGCGGTCGAGCTCTTGGTGCAGGCGCGTGACGCGGCCCGCGAGGCCGGCAACGAGCAGCTCGTCGAACAGGCCGAGACGCGGCTCGCGGATCTGGGCGCCGAAGGTCGCTAGCCTCCGGCGGTCCAGTCGCGGAACGCTTCCAGGAGCGTCCGTCGCTGGGTCTCGTCGACCTGTTCGACCGTCAGCCCCCCGGAGAGCCTGATCATCTCCCGGAACTCCTCCAGCACCATGGTGCAACCGTCGCAGCCGGCGAGGTGGGTTTCCACACGCTCGAGGGTGAGCGGGTCGAGCTCCCCGTCGAGATAGGCGCTCAACAGCTCGACGACCTCCTGGCAGGTGATGCTCGTGTCGACGCTCATGCCCCACTCACGCTCCGGAAGTGCTCCTCCAATGCGCGGCGCACCTTCGTGCGCGCGCGATGAAGGAGGACACGTTGATTGGTCTCGGTCAGATCGAGCGCGTTACAGACCTCCTCGGAGGTCCATCCCAGGACGTCCCGGAGACGGATCACCTCGGCCTGCATCGGCGGGAGCATGGCGATCGCTCCGCCGATCACGTGCAGGGTCTCGGTCCCCTCGGCTCGCTCCTCGGGCATCCCGCGCCAATCGAACGGCAGGGTCGACCACCCGCCGGCGTTCGGCTCGCCGGGCGCTCCGAACGAGCCCGGGTCGAACGTGGGCTGGTCGAGATCGTCTCCCGCCAGGGAGGAGAACGGCACGCTGCGGCTCTCTCGCTGGCCGCGTGTCTTGGCCGTGTTGACGAGGATCCGGAAGATCCAGGTTCGCAACGAGGACCGGCCCTCGAACCCGTCGAGACCTTTGAGGATCCCGAGCCAGGCGTCCTGGACGACCTCGTCGGCGACCGTGTCGCTCGAGACGTACATCCGCGCCACCCGGCGCATCGACGGGCCCAGCTCGTCGACCAGGATCATGAACGCGGTCTCGTCGCCGGCCCGCAGGCGCTCGACGATGGCGAGATCATCCGGAGGCTTGCGCGGGTCGGACACGACGCTGCAGCCTAGCGAGGCCGGAGGGTTCTGCGGGCGTGACGCCGGGATCAGACGCCGGGCCGCATGGCGGCGTACGGCGTGTCGTAGCCGTACATCGTGTCGAGCTGGACCTCGCCGCCGGGCCCGGGATGCCGGGCGTGGATGATGTTGCCGCCGCCGACGTAGAGCGCGACGTGGGGCGAGGTCGACCCGTAATAGATGATGTCGCCCGGCTCGACCGACGACAGCGGCACGTGCGGGAGGCTCCCGAGCTGCGCGAGGGCTGAGTGCGGGAGCGAGACCCCGGCCTGCGCCCACGCCCACGACGTGAGGCCCGAGCAGTCGAACGCGTCCGGGCCGGCGGCGCCGAAGACGTACGGGGCGCCGATCACCGAGTACGCGGCGCCGACGGCGGTCTGCGCGGCGCTCGCGTTCGGCGGCGGGACGTAGCCGCCGGTCGGGGGCGGGTCGACGGGGACCGGGGAGGAGACGGATGCCCGCTCCTGGGCCGCCGCGGCCGCCGCGGCTCGCTGCTGGGCGGCGATCGCCGCCTGCCACTGGGCGCTCAGGTTCGCGGCGAGGGTCTGCTGTTCGGCGAGGTTCGATTGGATCTGCTGCCGCTCCTGGGTCATCGCGTTCAGCTGTGCCTGCGCGTCGCCGACCGCGTGCGCGTACTGCTGGGCGGCCCACTCGGCACGCTGACCCGCGGCGTCGGCTTGGGCCGCGAGGTCGGTGTCGGACTGGGCGATCGCCCCCATGAACTCGAGACGGTCCGAGAACTCGCTGAAGCTCTGGGCGCCGAGCAGGACGTCGAGGTCGGACCCCATCCCCGTGTAGGCGTCGACGGCCCGCTGGGCGAGCGCTGCTCGCGCGGTTGCGGCGTCCTTGTCCGCCGCGTCTTTCATCGCTTTGGCGTCAGCGAGCCGGGCTTGTGCCTGCTCGAGCTCGTACTTCGCGTTGTTCCACCGCTCGACGGACGCTTCGAACTGAGCCTGGAGCTCGGCGAGGCGCGCTTTCGCTGCGTCGACCTGCTGCTTGGTCGGGGCTGCGGCCGAGGTGACGGAGACGGAGAGGACGAAGGCGGGGACCACGAGGAACGCGGCGATCACGAGCCGCGTGAGCCTGGACGGTGTTCCGCTCATCTTCCTCCTGGGGCCGGATATGGCGAAGGCCCGGTTCTCTGACCGAGCCTTCTGAGCGGCCCAACCCTAGCCAGAAGGCCACCGAGGCGTCAAACGGTTGCGCTGAAAAGGAGTTGCGTGCAAGGAGAACAGGTGGGGACAGGCCGCCGAAGGCGGCCCGCCCCCACTCCTCGGGTCGGGACGGCGGGATTTGAACCCGCGACCTCAGCGTCCCGAACGCTGCGCGCTACCAAACTGCGCCACGTCCCGAGGCGGTCAGTGTAGCGGCGGGCCGCCTGCTGGTGGGGGCGGCCGGTGGGTCGACCGCGCCCCGATCACCCCGGGCGCGGCCGGAGCTCGAGCAGGGTTGCTTCGGGCCGGCACCCGAACCGGAACGGGGCGTACTTGCTGGTCCCGAGCCCGGGAGAGGTGTGGAGGACGGCCGAGCCCATCCGGATCAGCCCCGAAGCGAGCCGGCGGGGCATCGAGCAATTCGTCACGAGGGCCCCGATCCCGGGGATCCGTACCTGCCCGCCATGCGTGTGGCCGGCGACGAGCAGGTCGTAGCCGAGGGCGGCGCTCTCGGGGGCCGAGTCGGGCGAGTGCATCACGGCTACCCCCAGCCGGTCGGGGGCGTGCCGGGGTGCGACGCGGAGGTCGTGCCACCGCAGGTGGGCGTCGTCGAGGCCAAGGAGCTCGATCGGCAGGCCGTTCACCTCAGCGAGCCGCCGGACGTTCGTGAGATCGGCCCACCCATCGGAGACGAGCCCTCGGATCAGCTCGTCGGGGCGCCCCCGGAGCGCCCCCGGGCGTTTCCTTCGCTTGCGGAAGTACGCGAAGTAGTTCAGCGGCCTCGGCTGGAAATGATCGTTGGAGCCGAGCACGAACCACGAAGCGCAGCTCCCGCGGACCGCCCGGACGGCGGCGACGGCGGTCTCGATCCCGGCGGGTTCCGCCAGGAAGTCGCCCGTGACCACGGTGACGTCGGCGGGAGGGAGCGAGGCGAGGAACCGCACCTTCTTCGGATCGCGCCGAACGAAATGGAGGTCCGAGAGGTGCAGGACGGCGAGTCGCTGCGGCCCGCCCGGTGGCAGGATGGCCAGGTCGTAGCGGCGGAGCCGGTACCACGAGCGCTCGATCGCGATGCCATAGGCCACGCACGCCACGCCCGCCACGAGGAGCAGCGCGACGAGGCGAAGCATGGGGGAAGGAGTCTACGGGTGGCCACGACGCTGAAGGCACAGCTCCGCGAGGAGATCACCTCCGCGATGCGATCGGGCGACAAGGTGCGTCTGAGCGCTCTCCGCATGCTCTCGGCTGCCGTCACGAACCGCGAGAAGGAGGTCCGCCAC
>Ga0307296_10001166_pt1 | contig 13100 bp, 11 predicted proteins | sample ER_DNA_153_FD_194467 | JGI IMG/M metagenome (GOLD analysis project Ga0307296, IMG submission 194467) | Bulk soil microbial communities from the East River watershed near Crested Butte, Colorado, United States - ER_DNA_153 | ecosystem: Environmental > Terrestrial > Soil > Floodplain | place... | reverse complement strand
AGCCGCATTTCCGCAATTGCCGCTGCTGTGGCTCGATACCGAGGATTCCGAGGGCGAGGTGTTCTGGGTCGGCGCCGCCGATCTGTGAGCAGGCCTGTCCTCAAACCGCCCCGAATGAGCGGAAATATAGCCGTCCGTTGACGTTTCCGTGCCGCTGCGAAGCTGATAGCTTGCGCCAGAGTCGCCAATTTTCCAAAACGCAAGAGACCCCCATGCTGGACAAGAGCCCACGCCCCGCCGCCGTCAACGTCCCGAACGACCTCGCCGCGCACTGGATGCCGTTCACCGCCAACCGGGCCTTCAAGAAGGCGCCGAGACTGCTCGCCGGCGCCAAGGACATGCATTACATTACCGTCGACGGCCGCAAGATCATCGACGCTGCATCGGGCATGTGGTGCACCAATGCGGGTCATGGCCGCACCCAGATTTCCGCTGCGATCGCCAAGCAGGCCGAAACCCTGGACTACGCCCCGCCGTTCCAGTTCGGCATTCCCCAGGCCTTCGAGCTCGCAAGCCGCATCGCCGAACTTGCTCCCGCCGGACTGGACCACGTGTTTTTCTGCAATTCAGGGTCGGAAGCCGCCGACACCGCGCTCAAGATCGCGCTGGCCTATCATCAGATCCAGGGCCAGGGCACACGCACCCGCCTGATCGGCCGCGAGCGCGGCTATCACGGTGTCGGCTTCGGCGGTACTTCGGTCGGCGGCATCGTCAACAACCGCAAGATGTTCGGAACGCTGCTGGCCGGCGTCGATCACCTGCCCGCGACCTATGACCGCGACAAGCAGGCCTTCACCAAGGGCGAGCCGGAATACGGCGCGCATTTCGCCGACGAGATGGAACGGCTGGTCAACCTGCACGGTGCCTCCACCATTGCCGCCGTCATCGTCGAACCGATGGCCGGATCGACCGGCGTGCTGCCGGCTCCGAAGGGCTATCTCAAGCGGCTGCGCGAGATCACGCAGAAGCATGGCATTCTCCTGATCTTCGACGAGGTCATCACCGGCTTTGGCCGGCTCGGTTTTGCCTTCGCCGCGGAGCGTTATGGCGTGCTGCCGGACATGATTACTTTCGCCAAGGGCGTCACCAACGGCGCGGCGCCGATGGGAGGCGTGATCGTGCGCGACACCATCCACGACGCCTTCATGAGCGGCCCGGAGCATGTCGTGGAGCTGACCCATGGCTATACCTATTCGGCGCATCCGCTGGCCTGCGCGGCCGGTCTCGCCACACTCGATATCTACCGCGACGAAAAACTGTTCGAGCGCGCCAACAAACTCGAACCCAAATTCGCCGACGCGGTGATGTCGCTGAAGGGCGAGCCGAATGTGGTGGACATCCGCACCGTCGGGCTGACCGCGGGTATCGATCTCGCGCCGCGCCCGGAGCAGCCCGGCAAGCGCGGTTTCGACAGCCTGAACAGCGCTTTCCACGACAACGATGTGATGCTGCGCATCGCCGGCGATACGCTGGCGCTGACGCCGCCCCTGATCGTCAGCGAAGACCAGATCGGCGAGATCATCGAGAAGGTCGCGAAGGTGATCCGCGCGGTGGCGTAACTGCCGCTTCGCATTTTCTCGTGTCCCGGACGCGGTGCAGCGTCCTTCACGCTGCTCCGCAGAGCCGGGACCCCAGCGCGCGCAACGCGTGGACCCCGGACCAGCAGCGCAGCACTTCGTGCTGCGCAGCATCCGGGGAACGACACTCACGCTGCGGCCGCCCGGAACCTTCGAAACCAATCCACGTTCAACCACAGCAGGGACAATCGCGTTCTTGCCAGTGAAGGAACCTGGACATGCTCGCGGCATCGAGCGGCGTGCTGCGCGCCGGCCTCGCGCTCAAACTCAACCAGATCAAGCTGGCGACACGGTCGTACCTGCGCGATCGGACCAACCAGGCGACGGCTATCGTCTCATCCTATGCGATCGCCTCCGGCCTGTTCGCGGTTGCCGGGATTTTCCTGATCGCGGCCTGCTTTGTCGGCATCACGGCGCTGTTTCGCTGGATCGAAATCTATTACGGGCTGTTTCAGGCGTTCGGCGTAGTCGGGGCGTTGCTGCTGGTGATCGCCGCGATCTGTGCCGCGGTGGGTGCTGGCAAGCTGAAACGCCCGCCGCCGCGGTTTCCGTCTCTCAGCAGCCGCTTGCGCGTCGCCGTCAAGGCCAGTCCGCTCGAGCCGGCTCAGATCGATGCCGCGAGAGATGCCGCCGCGGCGATCCTGTCAGCGCCTTCATCGCCGGCAACGCGCGCCGGCCGCAGACGGCTGAACGGCAAACAGCGGCCGATGGGAGACAACAACGCCGTGCCGGTCGGCCTGATCCTGATAGCCACATTATTGGGTTGGGCGGCGGTAAGACGACGGCACCAGGCACGACGAATGGAAGCGTGATGTCCGGCCGGCCCTCCGAGTACTCCAATAGCACCTTGGTGCCCGCGATAGCGCAGTCCGCTCAAACGCATCCCGCCAGCCCGTTTGAGCTTCCGTGGAAGGGGTGGAAGCAAATTCTGTGGCGCACCTATGCGCGGACCAATGAAGACCGCCTGCTCGCCATCGCCGCCGGCGTGGTATTCTTCGGCCTGCTGGCGATATTTCCGGCGATCACGGCGCTGGTTTCCTTTTACGGCCTGTTCGCCAATCCCTCGACCATCGCAGCCAATCTGCAAAGCCTCGCGCTGATGCTGCCGGAAGGCTCGTTCCAGATCGTGCAGGATCAGATCGCGCGGGTGCTCGCCAAAGGCAGCACAGAACTTGGTGCGACGTTTCTGTTCGGCCTCGCCCTCGCCATCTGGAGCGCCAATGCCGGCGTCAAGGCGCTTATCGACGCGCTGAATGTCGCCTATGGCGAGCGGGAAAAGCGCAGCTTCCTGCAATTGAACCTGCTTTCACTGGCCTTCACCATCGGCGGCATCGCCGCTTTGCTGCTGATGGTGGCTGCGGTGGTGGCCTTTCCTCTGGTGCTCGATCATGTGGGCCTCGGGCCGGAGAGCAAGTTGATCTTCAGCCTGGCGCGCTGGCCGCTGCTTTTCCTGATTCTGTGGGGGGCGCTCGGCCTCCTCTACCGGTTCGGACCGAGCCGGGAGCAGCCCCGTTGGGAGTGGCTGAATGTGGGCACCCTGGCCGCTGCGTTCCTGTGGATTATCGGTTCGTCCCTGCTGTCCTGGTATCTGTCGAATTTCGCCAATTACAACGCCACCTATGGCTCGCTGGGCGCCGCCATCGGTCTGATGATGTGGATGTGGATGTCGGCCACAATCGTGCTATGGGGCGCCGAGCTGAACTCGGAAATCGAGCGTCAAATGGCCATGGACACGACCAAGGGTCCAAGGCCGCTTGGCGCCCGCGACACTGCCGTGGCCGATACATTGTGCTCCGCGGTTCCGGGCGTACCAAAAGAACACTAGCTCTTCGAATCAACATTAATGCTAAGGTTGCGGCGCTCAGGGGAGCGAACGTACATGGGCGAACGGCTTTTCGCGCTTCTCTGCAGCCAAGGGACCAGGGATTTGGGGGCGTTGCGCGCGACATGATCCGCATTTCCACGATTTTCATCGCTATCTGCATGGTGCTGGTCGCGGCCTCCCTCGGCCTGATCCTGTATTCCGTGGCAGGCCTCAGCGGAATGGAATCCGCGATCGTGGCGCTGACCGCGCTGACTTTCCTTATCCTCTACAACGCGGTATCGATGCGGCTGCGCGACCGCACCGATGTCGGCGGCCAGATCGCGGATCTGTCGCGCGGCACTGCCGATCTCGCCCGCCAGGTCGCCGAATTCGGGCGCCGCCTCGCCGCCGTCGAGGGCCGGGCAGCATCGGCAAATTCGGCCGGAGCCGACCGCATTCAGGCCGTGGCCGGCGAGATCAACGAACTGGGCGTGCTGGTCAAGCAGCTTGCGGTATCGGTCGCGAATCATGACGACATGCTGGCCTCGGGCGCGCTGACCGCCGCGCCGGCGCCTGCGGGCAAACCGGACCATGAACCGCATCGGGAGGAGCCGCTTTCCGCCGAAGATGCCGGGGGTGCGGCCGAGCCGAGCGTGGCGGCGCCGGCTGCTGTCGCCAGCGAGTCCGCGCCATCTCGCAGCCAGGCGCAAATCCTGGCTGCCCTGAGAAGCGCGGTGGAGGAAAACCGCATCGATATTTTCCTGCAACCGATGGTGACGTTGCCGCAGCGCAAGGTGCGCTTCTACGAGGCGGTGACGCGGCTGCGCGACGACAAGGATCGGATTCTCGCCGCCGACGACTTCATCGCGGTCGCGGAGGCTGCCGGGCTGATCGGGCGGATCGATCACACCGTGATGCTGAAATGCGTGCAGGTGCTGCGCCGACTGATGGTGCGCAACAAGGAGGTCGGAATATTCTGCAATGTCGCCGCGGCAACGCTTGGCAATCCGACCTCTTTCGCGCAATGCCTCGATTTCCTCGAAGCCAATCGCGCGCTGGCGCCGTCGTTCGTGCTCGAATTCAAGCAGGCGACGTTTCGCAATCTGGGCCCGACCGAGACCGAACATCTGGCGGCGTTGGCGCAACGCGGCTATCGTTTCTCGATCGACCACGTCACCCATCTGCGGATCGAGCCGCGTGAACTTGCCGACCGGGGCGTCCGCTTCATCAAGGTGCCCGCGGCGTTGTTGCTCGATCAGAAGCAGACCTCGGCGTCCGACATTCATGCCTCCGACCTTTCTGACCTGCTCGGCCGCTTCGGCATCGACCTGATCGCGGAGCGGATCGAAGGCGAGCGCGCCGTTGTCGATCTGCTCGACTTCGACGTGCGGTTCGGCCAGGGATTCCTGTTCGCACCACCCCGGCCGTTGCGGCCCGAGGGCGCATCTGCTACCGGCGGGAGCGCTCCGAACAAGCCGCAGGAAACCAATGGCTCTGGCAAAACGGATTCGCTCGATAATCCAGCCATCGATCCGCTGCGGGCGAGCGGCAATGCCGCGCTGGCGCGCCGCGCCGCCGGACCGGCCTGACCGGCGTCTGACGCCATGACCACGCTGCGGTTTGTCGAGAGACTGCGCGACCTCGTAGCCGGCGTCGATGTCGTGCTCAGCGATATCTGGGGCGTGGTTCACAACGGCCTCGTTGCATTTCCGGAAGCCTGCGAGGCGCTTCACGCTTTTCGCAAGCGAGGCGGCAGCGTGATCCTCATTACCAACGCGCCGCGGCCCGCGGATTCCGTGCAGCGGCAATTGCGCAAGCTCAGCGTTGCCGATGACATCTATGACGCCATCGTCAGTTCGGGCGATCTGACCCGGCATTTCGTCGCCGACCACCCCGGCCGGAAAATGTTCTGGATCGGCCCGGAGCGCGACGGTTCGATCCACCGCGGCCTCGATCCGGTGCTCGCGCCGTTGGAGCAGGCCGATTACATCATCTGCACCGGCCTGTTCGACGACGAGACCGAATCCGCCGAAGACTATCGCGGCATGATGCTGCAGGCGCGCGAGCGCAAGCTGCCGCTGATCTGCGCCAACCCCGACATCGTCGTGGAACGCGGCGACCGCCTGATCTATTGCGCGGGCGCGATCGCCGAACTCTATCGCGAGCTCGGCGGCGAAGTGATCTTTTACGGCAAGCCGCACCGGCCGATCTATCAACGCGCCATGGCGCTTGCCGCCGAGCGCCAGGGCCATCCGGTTGAGCTCAACCGCGTTCTCGCGATCGGGGATTCCGTGCGCACCGACCTGGCGGGCGCCCACGGCTTCGGGATCGATTGCCTGTTCGTCACGCGCGGCATCCACGCCGAGGATTTTGAGGGCATCGACCAGCTCGACCCCGCTTCGGTGAAGGAGTTGTTCGGCCATCCGCCGCGGGCATTGATGCGGGAGTTACGGTGGTAGTCGGAGGGTGAAGCGCGACAACCATTTCGTTTTAAGCTGTCATGGCTCGGCTTGTCCCGGCCATCCACGTCTCGACACGCTCGCAGCACCAAAGACGTGGATACCCGGGACATCTAGCGCGAAGACGCGCTTCGCGCTTTTGCCCGGGCATGACGAACGCTGTGCTTGAAGGGTGCGCTACGCGCTCGCCATATCCGGAAACACCGCCTCGATTTTGGTCTTGAGCGTCGCGGCGTTTGAACGGCTTGACGATATAGTTGTTCACGCCCGCCTTCTTGGCGGCGATCACGTTTTCGGTCTTGGATTCCGCGGTGATCATGATGAACGGCGTGGTGGCGAGATTGGGGTCCGCGCGTACCTCCCGGAGCAGGTCGTAGCCGGTCATCGGCTCCATATTCCAGTCGGAGATCACCAAGCCGTACTTCTTGCTGCGCATCTTGTTCAGCGCCGCCGATCCGTCGCTGGCATCGTCGATGTTCTCGAAGCCAAGCTGCTTCAGAAGATTTCTGATGATGCGGATCATGGTGTTGTAATCATCCACGACCAGAACCGACATCGACAAATCAACCGCCATTCTTGGCTCCCCCGCAACACTCAACGCCACATGCCATCAACGAGGCCTGCGCCAGGCCAAAACACCCCGCGCAATCCACTCAACCAGCACTAGCATCAGCCATTAAACAGCCCGTTAACCGGTTACCGCTGAAACCGCATATCTCTGCCCGCGTTGGCCCTGGGCTCGGGCCCGCTTGACTTCATCGGGTGCCCCAAGTCACGGTCCCGCCCCCATCCGACCTCTTTCAAAGAATTCCGAGAATGGCGCCTGGTTTTACTGTTATCCGCGACACCACGGCCGCGGCCGTAATCCCCAAGGGATCGGTGGTTGCGATGGGGAATTTCGATGGCGTCCACCTCGGCCACCGCGCCGTTATTGCTGCGGCGCTGCAGATGGCGCGCAATCATGGCCGGCCGGCGCTGGCGGTGACGTTCGAGCCGCACCCCCGCAGCTTTTTCAGCCCGAACTCTCCCCAGTTCAGGCTCACCGGCGAGGCCGCCAAGCTGCGGCTTTTGGCCGGGACCGGGCTTGCCGGCGCTGTGGTGATGACCTTCGACATGGCCCGGGCCGGGACCACGGCGCAGGATTTCATTCACCATGACCTGATTGAGCGGCTCGGGGTAAGCGGCATCGCAGTCGGTTACGACTTTCATTTCGGCAAGGGCCGGGTCGGCTCGCCGAGCCTTCTGGTCAACGAAGCGCCCCGGCTCGGCATCGAGGTCGATGTGCAGCCTCACGTCGATGTCGCGGAGCGGCCGGTTTCCTCCAGTGCGATCCGCATGGCGCTCGCGGAGGGCCAGATCGAAGACGCCACCGCGATGCTCGGCGGCCCGTGGTTCGTCGCGGGTCTGGTGATCCATGGCGAGAAACGTGGCCGCGATCTCGGCTATCCCACGGCCAATATCCGCCTCGACAAGAACTGCGGGCTCAAGCACGGCATCTATGCGGTGCGGGTCGGCCGCGGCGCCGAGCGTTTTGACGGCGTAGCGAGTTTTGGGCGCCGCCCGACCTTCGACAATGGCGCGCCGCTGCTTGAAATTTTCCTGTTCGATTTCGAGGGCGATCTCTATGGAACGACGCTGGATGTCGCCTTTATCGCCTTCATCCGCGACGAATTGAGGTTCGACAACGTGGATGCGCTGGTGCGTCAGATGGATGACGACAGCGCCCGCGCCCGCGAGCGGCTAGCCGCCGCGCCCGATGCATTTCCAAAACTCGGGGCGGTCGGTTGAGCAAAACTGAAAAGCAGAAGATGCTTGCGGGCGAACCTTATCGCCCCGGCGATACGGAGCTGGCGGCCGATCAGGCCGCAAATAAAACCTGGATGGTCCGCTACAACGGCTCGCTGGCGCTGCCGGTTTCCGAGCGACACGCGATGTTGTCCGAGCGTCTGGCTCACGTCGGCGCTGATGTCGTGATCAGGCCGCCGTTCTTTTGCGACTACGGCTATAACATCCGTCTCGGCGACGGCGTGTTCCTCAACTTCAACTGCGTCATCCTGGATGTCGTAGCGGTCAACATCGGTGAGCGCACCCAGATCGGACCCGCGGTGCAGATCTATGCCGCCGACCATCCGCGCGACGCTGCGACGCGCCGCAGCGGCCTCGAATTCGGACGTCCGGTGCGGATCGGCCGTGATGTCTGGATCGGCGGCGGCGCCATCATTCTGCCCGGTGTCACCATCGGCGACGGCGCGGTGGTCGGCGCCGGCAGCGTGGTGACGAGGGATGTCGGCGCGGGCGTCACCGTCGCCGGAAATCGGGCCCCGCGTCAAACGTGACGTAGCGATCTCCGCAGGGCTTTGCGATCCGGCGCCCGGCTGCTATGGAGAGCCCCCATGTTTGCGCGGCGCACCATCAGGATTAGCGGCCCGGCTTCCGCCTGAGCTTCGGCTCGGCGCAAGACCGGGATCCCCTGATTCATCCGCGATCTATCGCGTTTCAGCGCCCCTTTTGAGCCAAACCAGAGCATTCATGTCCGAAAAGCCGCAAAAATCCGAAGCAGCAGACTATTCCAGAACCCTGTTCCTGCCGCAGACGGAATTCCCGATGCGCGCCGGCCTGCCGCAGCGCGAGCCGGAAATCCTCAAGCGCTGGAACGAGATCGGCCTCTACGGGAAGCTGCGCGAGCAAGCCGCCGGCCGGAGAAAATTCGTGCTGCATGACGGCCCGCCCTATGCCAACGGCAACATCCATATCGGGCACGCGCTGAACAAGATCCTCAAGGACGTGGTGACCAAGAGCGAGCAGATGCTCGGCTTCGATTCCAACTACGTGCCGGGCTGGGACTGCCACGGCCTGCCGATCGAATGGAAGATCGAGGAAGAGAACTACCGCTCCAAAGGCAAGCAAAAGCCGGACTTCCGGGATTCGGCTGCGATGGTGGCGTTCCGCCGCGAATGCCGCGCCTATGCGACGCACTGGCTCAACGTGCAGCGCGAGGAATTCAAGCGGCTCGGCATCATCGGCGACTGGGATCACCCGTATGCCACCATGGACTATTTCGCCGAAGCCCAGATCGCGCGCGAGCTGATAAAATTCGCCGCCAACGGCACGCTCTATCGCGGCTCCAAGCCGGTGATGTGGAGCGTGGTCGAAAAGACCGCGCTGGCGGAAGCCGAGATCGAATACGAGGATTACACCAGCGATACGGTGTGGGTACGGTTTTGTATCGACGACGCGCCGAACAAGCCTCACGGTGCTTTCGATTTACTTCGGGAGGGTGCCGACATCGTCATCTGGACGACGACACCTTGGACGTTGCCGGGCAACCGCGCCATCAGCTTCTCTTCGAAGATCGCCTATGGCCTCTATCGCGTGACAACCGCCGCTCCGGACAATTGGGCCCAACCAGGCGATGTTTACGTTCTGGCAGACAACTTGGCTGCAGACGTTTTTAAGGCCATGAAAGTAGAGAGCTATGACCGCGTCCACGACGTGCAGGCAGCTGACCTTGCTCAGTTGGTCTGTAGTCATCCGCTAAAAGGCTTCGCCAACGGCTACGACTTTCAAGTCCCCCTCCTTGAGGGCGATCACGTCACCGACGATACCGGCACCGGCTTTGTTCATACCGCGCCCGGCCATGGCCGCGAGGATTTCGAGGTGTGGACCGCGAATGCGCGCGAGCTGGAAGGGCGCGGCATCAAAACCACGATTCCCTACACTGTTGACGAGAACGGTGCTTTCACTATCCAGGCGCCGGGCTTTACCGGAAAACGCGTCATCAATGACAAGGGCGAAAAAGGCGACGCTAACGAAGCGGTGATTCGTGCTCTTAGCGACCACCACATGCTCTTGGCGCGCGGCCGGCTCAAGCATCAATACCCGCATTCCTGGCGCTCGAAGAAGCCGGTGATTTTTCGCAATACGCCGCAATGGTTCATCGCGATGGACAAGCCGATCGCCGACGACGGCAAGGCCAAGCCCGGCGACACGCTGCGCGCCCGCGCGCTGCGCGCAATCCCGGTCACCCAATGGGTGCCGCCGTCCGGCCAGAACCGCATCAACGGCATGATCGACTCCAAGCCGGACTGGGTGATCTCTCGGCAGCGCGCCTGGGGTGTGCCGATCGCGGTGTTCGTGCGCGAAAAGGGCGATGGCTCTGCCGAAATCCTGCAGGACGAGACCGTCAACGCGCGCATCGCCGATGCTTTCGAGCAGGAAGGCGCCGACGCCTGGTACATGGACGGCGCCCGCGAACGCTTCCTCGGCTCACGCGCCAATGAAGAGTGGCAGAAAGTCGACGACATCTGCGACGTCTGGTTCGATTCCGGCTCGACGCATGCGTTCGTGCTGGAAGACCCCGTGCACTTTCCGGGCCTCGCCGCCATCAAGCGCAAGCTCGATGGCGGCGACGATACCGTGATGTATCTGGAGGGCTCCGACCAGCACCGCGGCTGGTTCCAGTCGTCGTTGCTGGAAAGCTGCGGCACCCGCGGCCGCGCGCCGTTCGACATCGTGCTCACCCACGGCTTCACGCTGGACGAGAACGGCCGCAAGATGTCGAAGTCGCTCGGCAACACCGTCGAGCCGCAAAAAGTCATCGCGCAATCCGGCGCCGACATCTTGCGGCTGTGGGTCTGCGCCACCGACTATGCCGACGACCAGCGCATCGGCCCGGAAATCCTCAAAAACACCATCGAGACCTACCGCAAGTTGCGCAATTCGATCCGCTGGATGCTCGGCACGCTGCATCATTTCAGGCCCGGCGAAGAGGTCGCCCATGCCGAAATGCCCGAACTGGAGCGCTTGATGCTGCATGAGCTCGCCGAGCAGGCGGCAATCGTGCGCACGGCTTACGCCGAGTTCGATTACAAGACCGTGGTCGCAAGTCTCTCGGCGTTCATGAACACCGAATTGTCGGCGTTCTATTTCGATATCCGGAAAGATACGCTGTATTGCGACCCGCCGTCGTCGCTGGCGCGCAAGGCCGCGCTGACCGCCATCGATATCATTTGCGATGCCATCCTGCGCTGGTTTGCGCCGGTATTGAGCTTCACCGCCGATGAGGCGTGGCAGCTCTACAGACCGGACGCCGAGCCTTCGGTGCATCTCACGCTGTTTCCGGATAGGCTTGAACATTTCCGCGACGAAAGACTGGCCGCAAAGTGGCAGATCATCCGCAATGTCCGCCGCGTCGTGACCGGTGCGCTGGAGCTCGAGCGCGCGGCCAAGCGGATCGGCTCGTCGCTGGAGGCCTCTCCCTTGGTCTACGTCACGGACAAGAAGATTTTCGAGACGCTGTTCGATGTCGACCTGGCTGAGGTCTTCATCACCTCGAACACGATGGTGACCAATGAGGACCCTCCGCCCGGTGCGTTCCGATTGAACGATGTGCCCGGTGTGGCGGTCGTGGTCGAAAAAGCCGTCGGCACCAAATGCGCGCGCTCCTGGAAGATCCTCCCCAGCGTCGGCGAAGACCCGGAGTATCCCGACGTGTCGCCGCGCGACGCCCAGGCGCTGCGCGAATGGAAGGCGCTGGGAGTGATTGTCTAGTAGTCAATGTCGTCCCCGCGAAAGCGGGGACCCATAGCCACCAGTGTTCGAGAATGGATGAGGGACGATGAGCGAAAGTCTTTCAAACCAGAGACGACACGGAGTATGGGTCCCGGCGTTCGCCGGGACGACGAGCCATTTTGTGTCGATGGCTACGCCATGACTTCGCGCCTCCGTCCCGGTGTCATCGCCGCCATCGTCGTGCTGGCGCTCGATCAGGCCTCAAAACTCTGGCTGCTTTACGTGTTCGACCTCCCTCACCGCGGCGCGGTGAAGGTCACGTCGTTTTTCGACCTGGTGCTGGCATGGAATGTCGGGATCAGCTTCGGCTGGTTCCAGAGCGACAACCAGGGCGCACAGATCATCCTGATGCTCATCAAGGCGGTGGCGGTGATCGTTCTGGCGATCTGGATGGCACGCTCGCGCACCCTGATCGCCACCGTCGCGCTCGGCCTGATCATCGGCGGCGCCATTGGCAACGCCATCGATCGCTTCGCCTATGGCGCGGTGGTCGATTTCGCCCTGTTTCACGTCCAGATCGGGGGCAATACCTTCAATTGGTACGTGTTTAACCTTGCCGACGTCGCGATTGTTGCCGGGGTAGCGGCCCTGCTGTATGATTCCTTCCTGGGGGTACCCGCCGCAAAAGCGCCCTGATCCCGGCTGATACGAGCCCTCAAGGGGCTGGATTAGCTTGCCGGGGCGGGAGTTTGCGCCCTTGATGAGCGCCCTCGGGAAATTTGAACAGGAAGAGCGCGATGCGCAGGACCGAAGCCAGCGGTTGGATGGTGCGGAATTCGCCGGGAGCGCTGAGCCGCGCGCTGCGGCTTGCCGTCGTCGGGTTAGGGGTTGGCCTCGTGATGACTGCCGGCGCCGCGCGGGCCCAGGACGACGATGAGGATGACAAGACCTTCGAGGAAAAGATCATTGAAGGCATCATGGCCGGAATCGGCGGCACCAACATGGACAACCGGGGCATCGAGTATCGCGAGCGCTCTCCGCTGGTGGTCCCTCCCAAACTCGATCTGCCGCCGCCGGCTGCCGCTTCCAATGAGGTGAAGGCCCCGAACTGGCCGAAGGATCCCGACGAAGCGCGGCGCAAGGCTGCGATCGCCGCGCGCAAGAAGGACAACAAGGATCCCCGCGAAGCCAGCCGTGTCTTGATGCCGAGCGAACTGGACAAGCGCGCTCCGAAAAAGTCGACTGCCGGCAGCGATTCGGTCGATCAGCCCGGCGGCAATCCTGGCGCCAACGCGGTGCTGAGCCCCTCGCAGCTCGGTTATAGCGGCGGCTTCAGCGGTCTGTTCGGCGGCAATAAGGCCGAGACCGCGCCGTTCAAGGGCGAACCGACACGGGATTCGCTCACGCAGCCACCCAGCGGGTACCAGACGCCGTCGCCGAATTTCGCCTATGGCACCGGGCCCAAGGAATCGCTGAACAAGGAATACAACCCGGCCGCCGGCAAGTATGGCGAATAGCTGGTTCCGTCTCTCGGCTTCGTGACATTCACCCGCAGTCGCGCCGTGTAGGATGCCGCGGCTTTGGCCGAACGCTTCCGTTCCGGCCGCTCTCACTCGAGAAACTGCACGTATTCCTATCGCAAAGCCGGTGTCCACTTTTGCAGAATACGCGCTAGACAGGTCATGATGTCATCACACCGTTTTGCCGCCCATCTTTTCGTTGCGCTGTCCGCGGCGTTCGCTGTCTCTT
>Ga0307296_10001164_pt1 | contig 13109 bp, 13 predicted proteins | sample ER_DNA_153_FD_194467 | JGI IMG/M metagenome (GOLD analysis project Ga0307296, IMG submission 194467) | Bulk soil microbial communities from the East River watershed near Crested Butte, Colorado, United States - ER_DNA_153 | ecosystem: Environmental > Terrestrial > Soil > Floodplain | place... | reverse complement strand
CGGGTATCCGAGGCTGATGACCCCAACGCTCAGCTGACTCATGGGCACCTTGAAAGCCTCGCGGACGGCAGCGATTCGGTGGACCGGGATACCGAAGAAGCAGGCGCCGAGTTCCTGGTCGACCGCCGACAGCAGTGCGGCCATGCTGGCCATTCCGGCGTCCACGAACCAGTACGGCGCCGACCATCGCGCCGGATCTCGATCTGTCCAGCCCTTGTCCGGCTCGGCGTACCGATCGAGGTAGGTCTGCTCGCTGGTCCAAACCAAGATCAGAATTGGCGCCCGCCGGATGCCCCGCAGCCAGGTGCTGTCCGCCTCTGCGGTCACACGCCAAAAGGCCTCCCGATCTGTTGCGCCGGTCAGCACCAGCAGAGAGATTCCTTGGGTGAAACCGGCGGACGGAGCGCGCAATGCTGCTGCCAGAACGGTATCGAGCGCCTCAGCCGACACCGGCCGGGCTTCGTCGTACGCACGAATCATCCGGCGTCGGCGCAGCACCTGGCCGAACTCCATCGGCTTACCAGCTCCCGCCGAAGGCAGCGTCGGCATTGTCATTGAGCGCCTGACAGATGCTCTCCAGATCGATTTTGAGCGTCGCGGCCAGGAAGCGAGCGGTGTGGGGGATGAGGTAGGACGCGTTCGGCTTCCCTCGCAACGGCACAGGAGTGAGGTAAGGCGCGTCGGTCTCGACCAGGATTCGATCACGTGGGGCCGTGAATAGGGCATCGCGTAACTGCTGATTGTTCTTGAAGGTGATCGGGCCGGCGAAGGAAAGGTAGGCACCGCGGTCAAGGCACGCCTTGGCGAAATGAGCATCGCCTGAGAAGCAGTGCATCACGATCCGGGTTGGCGGCCCTTCGGAGTCGATCACATCCAGAATGTCGTCGTGGGCGTCACGGTCGTGGATGACGAGGGTCTTGTCATGGGCCTTGGCAAAAGCGATGTGCGCCGCGAAGGCGTCCCTTTGGATCGCCTGACCAGCGGCATCGCGTGTCCGGTAGTAGTCCAGTCCGGTCTCCCCCACCGCCCTGACCCGGCGATGCTCTGCCAAGCTCTCCACCAGCTCCAGCCCGAGAACAAGCTCCGGACCCAAGCGGGCGGCGTCATTGGGATGGATAGCCACTCCGGCAATCACTGACGACCAACGGTCGGCGGCCTCGACGGCCCAGCGGCAACCGTCCGGGTCGCAGCCGATCTGCACGATTCTGGTGACTCCAACGTCCGCGGCCAGCCGGATGGCCTCCTCGGGCTCGAGGCCAGAGTGTGCTTGCGTTGAATCGAGATGGCAGTGCGAGTCCACAACCGGCGCGGGCAGCGGGTCTGGCAGGGCAGGCAGCTCCACTCTCACTATCTTGCCCGCTGGAGACTTACGGGCGTGGTGAGCGACGCGTTTTGAGGGCGAGCTCATAGACAGCGTTCTTCGCAACGCCATGTCGTTGCGCCACTTTTGCGGCTGCCGCTCTCAGTTTCATCCCATTGCCGGCCAGACTGACCGCCTCGGCCGCTATTGCCTCCAGATCGGCTGCGGGCCTCGATGCGCCGCCCACCACGAGGGTCACCTCACCGCGAACCTCCGAGATTGCCCAGTCTGCGAGCTCCCGCAGTGGCCCGCGGCGAATCTCCTCGTAGGTTTTCGTGAGCTCGCGGCAGACCGCGGCTGGACGATCGGCGCCGAACGCCAGCGCCATCGCGGATAGCGTGGCCGCCGTCCGGTGCGGGGCCTCGAAGAACACCATGGTGCGCGGCTCGGCGGCGAGTTCGGTCAGCCGCCGCATCCGCTCGGAAGCCTTACGCGGCAGGAATCCCTCGAAGCAGAACCGGTCAACGGGGAGGCCGGAGACAGCCAATGCGACAAGCACCGCTGAGGGGCCGGGCACCGCGGTGACCCGGAAGCCGTGTGCGACCGCTGCAGCGACGAGACGATACCCGGGATCCGACACCGACGGCATCCCTGCGTCGCTGACGACGACGAGGCGAACCCCATCCTCGAGTAGGCGGATGAGTTCGTCGGTGCGCCTGACCTCGTTGCCCTCGAAGTAGGACATGATCCGCGCGGATGTGTGGATCTCCAGCCGGTCGAGCAGCCGCCGCAGTCGACGGGTGTCCTCGGCCGCTATCACCTCGGCATTGGTCAGCTCGGCCACAAGCCGTGGCGAAGCGTCCGCAGCATCACCGATTGGCGTCGCGGCAAGAACCACGACTCCTGCCGGGCCTCCAGAGGTCATCGACTCAGCCTCCCAGACCATGCTGTGGTGAGGAAGCCCACTCGCACGCCGAGCTGCGAGCGTCGGTAATCGCGCGCCGCCGCACGGAGGAGGAGCGAGCGGAGGCGTTGTTTCCTCTGCGAGCGAGGACGACGGCGGCGGGTTCAGAGCGCGGCGCTAGCAGCTCCAAAACAGGCCGAGCGCGGATTCCACGCGCGATGCGCGAGCAGCTCATCAGAGGCTGTCCACCTACGATGGGCGAGTGACGCGCCAAGTCCTCGAGCCCGACACGGGGATGGCTGCATGGACCAACGGCGCCAGTCGAGATTCGATGCCGCCGCGCGCTCTGGACTGGCCGCCTAGCCCGCCGAGCACCATCGAGCGACTGCGGGTCACAATGCCCACCGACCGGGTGAACGGCTGGATCGTGACGTTGATCATCGGCGCGATCGCGTGCGTGATCCGTTTCGTCAACCTTGGCTATCCAAACAAGCTGGTCTTCGACGAGACCTATTACGCGAAAGACGCGTACTCGCTGCTGAAGTTCGGCTACGAGCGCGACTGGGCCAGCAACGCCAACTCCAAGATCATCGCCGGTGACATCGACGTGATGAAGGACACTGCGTCTTTCGTGGTGCATCCTCAGCTTGGTAAGTGGTTGATCGCCGGCGGTGAGCAGCTGTTCGGCATGAACTCCTTCGGCTGGCGGTTTGCCTCCTTGATCTTCGGAACGCTGTTGATCATGGTCACCATCAGATTGGTACGCCGGGTCTCCAAGTCGACGCTGATCGGCGGTCTCGCAGGCATCCTGCTCGCCTTCGACGGTCTCGAATTCGTCATGTCGCGAACGGCGCTGCTCGACATCTTCATGGCCTTCTTCCTAGTAGCTGCTGTCGCCTGCCTCGTTGCCGACCGGGAGTGGTTTCGAAATCACTTAGCCCGCTATCTCGAGCGCCGCGAGATTCCTGATCTTGGGGGTCGGTTCGGCCCTGCGCTGATCCTGCGCCCGTGGCGCATCGCCGCCGGGATCAGCTTCGGCCTGGCACTCGGCACGAAATGGAACGCACTCTTCCCTCTTGCCGCGTTCGCGCTGCTCTCTCTGGCCTGGGACATCGGAGCCCGCCGCCTGGCCGGTGCCCGATCGCGGGCGAAGCTCGCGATCTTGCGCGACGGCATTCCCGCCTTCTTCTCCGTGGTCGTACTCAGCCTGGTGGTGTACGCCGGCACCTGGGCCAGCTGGCTGGCGACCTCTGGTGGCTACGACCGGCAGTGGGGCGCCCAGCACCCGGAAAGCGCCACCGTGAAGCTGCTGGGTAAGCCGCTCGGCTCCCTGCTGCACGACCAATACGACATCTGGAACTTCCATACCGGCGACTTCATCAACCAAGCTCAACACACTTACCGCGCTGACCCCGCCGGCTGGCTGATCATGGCTCGCCCCATCGGAATCGACGCCGTCAACAACATCAAGCCAGGGACCGACGGCTGCCTCGGACCGGACAACTGCATTCGCGTGATCAGCGGCGTCGGCACACCTGCTCTCTGGTGGGTTGCGATCTTCGCGCTCGTGGCAGCCGCCATTCTGTGGATTGGCGGTCGTGATTGGCGCTTCGGCATTCCCGTCGTGGGGGTGCTGAGCAGCTGGCTGCCATGGTTTGCCTTCGACTCCCGTCCGCTGTTCTTCTTCTACGCGATCGCGATCATCCCCTTCTCGGTGATGGCCGTGGCGTTATGTGCCGGATGGATCCTTGGCGACGCGCGCTCCGGAGATCGCCGCATGGTGGCGGCGATTGTCATCGGGGCGTTCGTCGCCCTGGTCGCCGCCAACTTCGCGTACATCTATCCGATCCTCACCGATGAGCTGCTCCCCTATCCCAAATGGTTGTCCCGCATGTGGTTCAGGAGCTGGATCTGATCTGAGCCGTTTGGATCATGATCATGATCATGGGATGGTGGGCGGCGACGATCTTTGGCGTTCTCGGCAGACCTCCGGCGGCGAGATGCTGCGTCCTTTAGAGTGTTGTGCTGTCTTCGCACCATGGGTCGACTCGTCTCCCGCCTCTCGCGGGGCGATGGGTGAAGGAGTAGGAGTGGAACAGCCGTGGGACCAGGTCCGGTTCTCGGTCGTCGTCCCGGCGTACAACGAAGCGGCCTATCTCGGCCGTGCGCTGGACTCGTTGCAGCACCAGGATTACGACGGGACGTACGAGATCATCGTCGTAGACAACAACAGCACCGACAACACCGCGGCCATCGCGACGCGGTGCGGCGTACGAGTGGTCACGGAGGTTCAGCAGGGGGTCTGCGCGGCCCGGCAGCGAGGGGCCGACTGCGCCAGGGGTGAGATCATCATCTCCACCGATGCCGACACCACGCAGCCGCGCGACTGGCTGCGTACCATCGACGCCCGATTCGCTGCATCCGAGCGAGTGGTCGCCGTTGCCGGTCCCTGCCGCTACCAAAATCCGTCCTGGTGGGCAAAGGCCTACCCAACCCTGCTCTTCGGTTTGGTAGCTCTGGTTCACGCGCTGACCGGATTCGTCTTCTACGTGAGTGCGACCAACATCGCCGTTCGGCGCAGTGCATTCCCGGGCTACGACCTGAAACTCACCCAGGGGGGTGATGAGCTTGATCTGCTGCGCCGGGTGCGGCGACGCGGACTGGTGAGCTGGCAGCGGCAGAATGTGGTGACCACTTCGGCCCGTCGGCTACAGCGGGGCCTTTTCTACAACTTCTTCATGAGCTTCCTCGTCTACTACGTGCTGGCGTACTGGCTCAATCGGCTTTCGCCGCGGCAGACGTTCGGGATGGCGCCCGCATTTCGGCAGGAACGACTCCGACCGCTGGCCCCAGTCTGGGATCGGCGCCGGGTGGTGCTCGGGATCTTGCTTGTCGGGCTGACGTCTCTCGGTTTCGCTACCGGGGCGGGCGACGCGGCCATGGACAGCCTGGCCAACTTCTGGCACGGTCCGTGAGCCGACTTGCGAGCGCTGGTCGGGCCGCTGGGCTTGGCGTCTCGGCGCTGAGCGCTGCGGCGTACTGGACCGGGTTCCGGCCCCGCTCGCAGATCTTCGGCTCATTTCCGTACGCGGCTGAGACCGAGGAGAAGGTCGTTGCGCTGACCTTCGACGACGGGCCCAATGAGCCCTACACGTCGCGGCTCCTCGACGTCTTGGACTCCTACGACGTCAAGGCGACCTTCTTTCAGGTCGGGCGCTGCGCGCAACGCTTTCCGTCCGCAACCCGGCGAGTCGTGCAGAGCGGCCATGTGCTCGGCAACCATAGCTACAGCCACTCGTTCACCCGCTACCTCAAGCAGCCGCGGCAAGAGGTCGAGATCATCCGTTCTCAGGAGGTCTTCTATTCGATCACCGGCGTCACGCCTGCTCTTTATCGCCCGCCGTGGTTGTGCCACTGGCCCTGGGTGATGAGCACCCTGCGCCAGCACGGACTTCAGGTGGTATCGGGAACCTTCGCTCATCCGCTGGAAATCTTCCAGCCAGCAGCAACGAGGCTGACCGATTCGGCCGCCAGGCTAGTCAGACCCGGCACGATCTTGATCTTCCACGACGGCCGTGAGGCGCGTGGTGGTCCGCGCGACCAAAGTGTGGCGGCCGTCGGGCCACTGATCGACCGGTTGGCCGATCGGGGTTACCGCTTCACGACGGTCGACAAGCTACTGGGGATGAGCGCCTACTGTGCCTGATTGCTCGCTCCGCTCGCTGCTAATCGCGGCTGGGTGATCGCGCGCGATCACCCAAACGACCAGTCGGGGTTGCGCCCGAAGGCGATCAACAGATCGGCTTGCGGGTTACCCGGCGAGGTTGCCTCCGGCCGCGCTGCTATAGCGCCTGAGGAGCGGTAGATCTCCTCGCGGTTGCGGAACCACGCCGCGACTTCGGCCACCAAGTCCGCGTCGAGGCCGCGCTGTTGACCAGTCGCCACGGCCAGGTCCCAACCGTGAATGAGGTGATCAGCGACAAGCTGGCTGATGTACTCCTCGATGTCCTCATCGCCGTAAGAGAGGTGAACCTTTCCGCCAGCGGGAAGCCTTTCAGCGACCGAGGTCAATGCCTCGTCCGCGGCAGCCGTCGCCGAGGATTTCGGGTCGTCGCCGAGGAGATCACCATCGAAAGCGTCACCGACCTCGGCAATGGTCATGCCGTCCACGAGCGGCTTTGTCCAGCGATCTTCTCCAGCGACGTGGTTCACCAGTGTGCGTACGTCCCAATCAGTGCACGGCGTCGGCGCAGACCAGTCGCCAGAAACGTTCTGCACGGTGGCTTTCCAAAACTCCACGCTGCCGCGGTACGTCGTCTCCAGCGTCATGCCTTAACCCCCTGGGTCTTTATTGATTAGGTTTGATCACAGCGTGCTCGCTTACGCGTGATTCGTCCATCCCGGAGTGCTCGGGGATATCGCTAGCTCGGCTTGTCGACCACAATGAGTTCATGGCGATCCGGCGCAGCCGGGAGCGGCGGCCCTCGGTGATGGACATTGTGGACGGGTTGCTGTTCGGGTTTGCTGGATTGTCGACGATTTGGCTGGCCTACCTCGTCTTCAAGGCGAGCATCCGACCTGGCTGGCCCTTGCTGCTGCTCATCGTGTTCTGGGTGCTGCTCACCTACCTCTTGCTACCCAGGCTGCATCGCATCATGACCGGCGTTTACGTCCCGGGATACTTCATCGGCCGGGCGCGGACGAGTGACGGCCTACTTGGGGATCCGGTCAACCTCGCGCTACGCGGTCATGAGGCGCAGATCCATGCCGCCATGACGCGGGCGGGTTGGATTCGAGCCGACGATCTCAGCCTGAGAACCGGCTTGCGGATCTTCAGGTCAACGTTGAGCCGGCGTAGTTATCACGAAGCGCCGGTCAGCCCGCTGCATCTGTTTGACCGCCAGCAAGACTTCGCCTACCAACAGGAGGTCGCGGGCAGCCCGTCTAAGCGCCATCATGTGCGTTTTTGGCGCTGTCCAGAGGGCTGGATGCTCCCCGGCGGATACTCGGTGGACTGGCTCGCGGCCGGAACCTACGACAAGAGTGTCGGGCTGTCCCTCTTCACGCTGCAGGTGACCCACAAGATCGAAGAGGACACCGACATCGAGCGCGACTACATCGTCGAGACAGCAAAGAAAGGCTCGCCGGAGATAGAGGTGGACGTGATCGAAAACTTCTCCACCGGCTACCACTCGCGAAACGGCGGTGGGGATTTGATCATTACTGATGGCAACCTGCCGATCATCGATGTGCGCTATGTCGATGTCCAGAAGATCGCCAAGGTCGAACACACCGACAGCCGCGACAAACGACCTGCGCAGATCGTTTTCGGTGCGGGCGTGGGATTTTTCCGCGGACTGGGGTTCTTGGGAATTGCGCTGTTCTTGTTCTTCCTACCGATCCAGTACGCCCAGCAACTGAACATCGAGGGCGGCCGGCCAGCTTTGATCATCGGCGGGAGCGTCGTGGCTTTTATCTCGCTGATTGACATTGGGTTGGCGGTGGCTGTTTTCACTGGTCGAAACTGGGCCCGCATCTTGCTGATGCTGTCGTGCGTGCTGACGACGACCACCGCCTTCATCGGCAATGCCAACCGATCGGAGGCGGTCACGCTGGCGACGAGCCTGCCGACCGTCGGCCTTAGCATCATGGTGCTGCTCGCTCTGTCGAGCAACCGGGCGCGTCAGTACGCGGTGCGGGGCAGGCACACGCCGAAACGCATTGCCGGGCGCCCGTACGAGCAGGCCGCTATTTGATCTACGTCGCAGCGCTTCAGGCGCGATGCGACGCGCGGTCGGGCGTCATGGGTCTCTTGGCGTGCTTCAGTCCTTGATCTGGATAATGCCGAGAGCGTTCTTGCCCGGATCGATGATCCAGGCTGCCCACCCGAACCCGATGTCGGCGATTCCATCCTTGGTCTTGAGGCCGGGCAGATCGTAATCCTCGACCTTGACCCCGCGCGATCGGAGGTCGGCCACCTCGACACGGATGTCCGGGACCAGCCACGACACCTGTGTCTGGCTGTCGGCGGTCCCCACGGTGCTCTTGGTCACACTGAATTGCGTCCCCGCACCGCAGCTGAACGTCAGCGCATCCTTGTTCTCGTCCAGAATTTCCAGGCCAAGCCGATCGTGGTAGAAGTCCTTCGCTGCAGCGAGGTCGGTCGAAAGCAGTACCGGGTAAATCGGATGCGCTCCAAGCATCGCCCACCTCTGATCGTGTTTGGTTTGTCTCTTCGATGCGCTTGTACGCACTCGACGGCCCATCACACTACTCACCGACGACGGCGGGTCCGGAACCGCCTCGCGGCGCACAAGTACGAGGCAAGATCAATAGCGTGACCGCAAGTCTGCTAGCCGCCCTGTACGCGGTTGTACTGGCAACGGCGTTCGCCGCCGGCATACGTCCGCTGCCGACGTTGCAGCAGCGGAGGTGGCCGTGGGCTACGACCGTCGGGCTGCTGATCATCGGTTTGCCGACACTAGCCCAGTTCACGGTGGCTCCTTCCTTGCTGCAAGGCCTGGAACGCAACTGGACCCTGATTGGTCAGGGCCAGGTGTGGAGACTGCTGACATCGCTGGTGGTACAAGACGGCGGCATCGCGGGTGCCATCTTCAATCTTGTCGCCTTGGCGATGATCGGCTTCGCGGCCGAGAAGGCCTGGGGCGCCAAACGGTGGATCGTGATCGCCGTGACAGGTGCGCTAGGTGCCCAGCTGTGGGGCAAGGTCGTACAGCCCATCGGCGGCGGGAATTCGGTGATGGTGTTCAGCCTGGCTGCATCCATCGCGGTCCTCGCCGTGTTGCGGGGGGCTGGCGTGCAGCGCATTCTCGGCCTGATCAGCCTCGTGGGGGCCGCCGTGCTTCTGATCATCGGCGACATTCACGGCGCAGCGGCGGCCATCGGTGCCGTACTCGGCGCAGTATTCGCAACCAGTCACGTACTGGACGGAGCACGACAGTCGTCTGGTCCATGAACAGAGGCGGAAGCCGATGACTTCGGGAATCGGCACGGGTCTGATAAGACAACTGACTACCCAGCCGGCCCAGGAGCAGCAATGCGCACACTTGTCGTCACGCAGAACATCACCGCCGATGGATCGATCGAAATGCTCGGTGATTGGTTCGATCCGCAGGGGCAAGCCGACCAGACAGGCCTCGTCGAGGAGGTGCGTCGGCAGGACAGTCACAGCGACGCTTTCCTGACCGGTCGGCACACCTTCGAGGCGTTACGCAGCTACTGGCCCCAGCAGTCGGAGGACCCAACCGGCATCACGGCATATCTGAACGATGTGCCGAAGTATGTGGTGTCTTCAGTGATCAGCGATCCGCAGTGGCAGAACACCACGGTTCTCTCGGGAGACGCGGTCCAGCAGGTTCGGGCGTTGAAAGATCAGCAGGGCCAAGACATTGTGATCACCGGCAGCATTTCGCTGTGCCACACCTTGATCGAGGCCAGGTTGGTTGACGAGTACCGATTGTTTGTCTATCCCGTTGTGCAAGGCCGTGGCCGCCGGCTGTTTCCGGATGGATTCGAGCTTGCGAGGCTCCGGCTGCTCGAGAGCCGGACCTTTGGCGACATTGCCTACCTCCGCTATGCCGCAGCGTGAGGCTGGTGAGTTTGTCGATCGTGGCCGAGGTTGCCCGTGGCCGAAGCCGGCGACGTTAGGTCCAACAGAAGTCATCTGAAATCTCTGACGTCCGCGGCGCGGTTTGCCTAATGTTCGTGCATCGATGTGTGGTCGACGAACAGTTCGCTGCTAGTCCTATGGCAGAATGTACGGGCTGTTGCAATTCTTTAGCCGTGGTCAGTGCTACGTCCCTGAGACTTTGCGTGGGCGTGGGCTAGGTCTGACGTCCGACAGCAGTCCGACAGTCGTACAGTGCGACCTCGAGATGCTAGGAGATGTGCCATGGCACAAGGAACCGTCAAGTGGTTCAACGGAGAAAAGGGTTTCGGCTTCATTGCCGTCGATGGTGGCGGCGCGGACGTGTTCGTGCACTACAGCGCGATTGAGTCGTCTGGCTACCGCTCCCTCGAGGAGGGCCAGCGCGTCGAGTTCACCACCACTCAGGGCCCCAAGGGTCCCCAGGCGGACAAGGTCCGCGCTTTGTGAGTCTCGGCTCTGTGCTCCAAAGAAGCGTCGGTCATTTGGCCGGCGCTTCTTGCCGTATCCCATCAGCTGGTGGACGGCGCAACACCCAGAACGTCCCGGCCGATGGCCGAGACGGTAACCCACGACTCGGCCTTGGTGCTTGGGGCGAGGCGGTCGACGAGTGCGACGACGACCCCAGAAGCAGGGCGATCGCTCTACGACATCGGTGACGCGGTGAAGTTCTCAGCTGGTACAGAGGCGAAGAGATTGAGCCCGAGCCGCTCGGCCAGGTACTTCGTGACGAGTTGGCCGCGCACGCTGTTTCCGGCGGCATCGAGCGGAGGCGAGAAGGTCGCCAGGCCGCCCTTGCCGGGCGAAACGGTTACGATGCCGCCGCTGACACCGCTCTTGCCCGGCATCCCGATCTCGTACAGCCAGTCGCCCGACAGCTCGTACAGGCCGGCGGTGGCCATCACAGCCAGCACCCGCCGGCACACCCCCGCGACAATGACCCGCTCGCCTGTCATCGGATTCACCCCACCATCGGCCAGCGTGGCAGCCATCGCCGCCAGGTCGTGGACGGTCACGTCAAGCGAGCACTGTCGGGTGTAGATGTCGGTGGCCTCGTCAGGATCGAAGTAGAGCCGCTCGTAGCTCGCCAAGAGATGGGCGATGCCGTGGTTCCGCATGTTGGTGGCCGACTCAGACTCGTAGACATCCCTGCTCAAGGTGAGCTCGCGGCCGGCGAAGCGTGAAAGCCCGTCCCGGATCCTCTCCCACTTCTCATCCCCCGTGTCGCCGGGAATGAGGCTCGTGGTCGCTATCGCGCCCGCGTTGACCAACGGGTTCATCGTCCTCTCGTCATTCAACTCGACGGCCATCAGGGAGTTGAACGGGAATCCTGTGCTGTTGACGCCCAGCCGATGCCGCGCCGCCTCATACCCGATCGCCTCGCAGACGAGCGCGAAGACGAATGGCTTGGAGACGCTCTGGATCGAGAACGCCGTCTCTACGTCGCCGATCTCGAAGAACCGGCCCCTGGCCCCGACCACGCAGATCCCGAACAGCCCAGGCGATGCGCTCGCCAGCGCGGGGATGTAGTCCGCGACGGCACCGTCGCCGTTGGACCGATAGCGCTCGTATGCCTCTGTGACGACATCCCTTACCTGCTCGATCTGTGGAAGCTCGCCGGTGGACACGAGCGACGGCGCCGTCGCCTCGTCGAACGGGAGACTCTCGTGCATGGATAGCTTCGTCATGAGATCCCTACTGGTCCTTGGACTCTGGGCAGCCTACGACAGATGGAACAAACCTGGCTGGCACGTCGATTGCACGTCCGGAGGCCCGACGCGTAAATGTCAATCCGCTTTGGCCGCCAGGCGATTTCTCCGAGTGAAGCATCAAGCCACGTGGAGCGTGCCGTCCCGCATCAGGCGAAGCGAGCGCCGGCCAGCTGCCGTGTCGACCGTCACGGCGAGTGGGCCCTCGGAGGGAAGCACGTTGCTGGTGGGGAACCAGGGCCGGCCACGTCGCACCACGATCAGCAACCCGTTGTGATCACCCAGCGGGGTGAAGTCGGCAGCTGGCGCGCCGAACACCGGCAGGCTCAAAGTGTCCGCAAGCTGGGCGACAGCGGTTGTCACGTCCGGCACCGCCAGCCCGATCTCACTGATCCGGAGCATGTCAGCGCTGGTGAAGGGTCCCTTTGAAGCCGGTGGCAGGTCGTGTCGTGCGATCAACTCGAGAATGATGCCGTCGGGTCCATTGAAGTAGACAGACTGGGAGTTCCAGGGCACAGCCAGAGTGAACTCGTTCTGGCCGTTCCGGCCCAGCGGTGCTACCCGCTGCTGAAGCCAGACCTTGGCCTGGTCAAACCGGTCTGCCGGGATGGTTATGGCGCAGTGGTAGGCGCCGGGCTGCACCGCCTGCTGACCGAGCATCAGGCCGGAGGCGCCAACCTGAACCTCGACGATGTCGTCATCAGCCCGAGTTGGTAGTCCCAAGATGTCGCGGTAGAACCCCGCAGCCTGCGCAGCGTTCGACACGGGTAGCTCAACTCGACTAATCAACATCTACTCAACCTCCTACAGCATCCCTCTTTCCAGTCGGCGCGATTCCACGAGCCCCAAAGCGGGCTGACGATGTGAGTACCGGTTGGCTTCGTCCACACCATTGCGAAGTCGCCTTGGCTCATCAACTGGTGGACCTCGACTGAGGCCTCGGTGAACCAGCCGCGGATCCATCCGGACCGTCTGCATTGTGCCGACCGCAACCTCCAGAGACGCCAGCCTCAGCCGCCCGCTCTTCGGCCAGCCAACCCGCTACGTTTCCGCCGCGACCTCCACGAGTTGCAGCCGGTCCAGCTCGCTCTTGGTCATCGTGCCGAGTTCGCCGAAGACGGCGTCCTGGTGCTCGGCGATGCGCCGGTCGACGATCCGAGTCAGCTCGAAGGCGATCGCACCGGTCTGGCGCACGGTCAGATCGTCCAGAGAGGGTTGTCTGGAAGAGGTGACGGCGACGCCGTTGGCCTTTCCGTCGGCGTCCTGGGACACACCAACCGAGAATGTTTCCCGGGGGTTCACTGCAGGGTCGGCGTAGTGGTCGCGGAGCTGAAGCAGGACTTGGTGCCAGCCCAAGACATCGCCCGCCAGCCCGGTCGCCGTGACGTCGTCCGGTGTGAGGTTGGTGCCACCTTCGCGGTGCGAGAAGCAGCGGGCATAGGACAGCACCGCCGTCGTCCAGAATGCCTCGAGGGTCAGGTCGTCTGGTTCGGCCTCGCCCGAAGCCAGCTCGGACACGAGACGCTCGCA
>Ga0307296_10001161_pt1 | contig 13114 bp, 15 predicted proteins | sample ER_DNA_153_FD_194467 | JGI IMG/M metagenome (GOLD analysis project Ga0307296, IMG submission 194467) | Bulk soil microbial communities from the East River watershed near Crested Butte, Colorado, United States - ER_DNA_153 | ecosystem: Environmental > Terrestrial > Soil > Floodplain | place... | reverse complement strand
CGCCCGACCTCGAGTGCGCGGATCGCCTTCTGAAACGCCTCCTTGAACGTGCGGCCGATCGCCATCGACTCGCCGACGGACTTCATCTGGGTCGTCAGCCGCGGGCTGGCGTTCGGGAACTTCTCGAACGCAAAACGCGGCATCTTCACGACGACGTAGTCGAGCACGGGCTCGAACGAGGCGGGAGTCGTCCTCGTGATGTCGTTCGTGATCTCGTCGAGGCGGTAGCCGACGGCGAGCTTCGTTCCGATACGGGCGATCGGATATCCGGTCGCCTTCGAGGCCAGCGCGGAGGACCGTGAAACGCGCGGGTTCATCTCGATGACGAGCATCTCGCCGTCGGCGGGATTGAGCGCGAACTGGATGTTGCAGCCGCCCGCATTCACGCCGACGACGCGGATCACGGCGAGCGACGCGTCGCGCATCAGCTGGTACTCGCGATCGCTCAGCGTCATCGCCGGCGCAACGGTGATCGAGTCACCTGTGTGGACGCCCATCGGGTCGAGGTTCTCGATCGAGCAGACGATGACGGCGTTGTCTTCGCTGTCGCGCATCACCTCCATCTCGAACTCCTTCCACCCGATGACGCTGCGCTCGATGAGCACCTCGCCGACCGGCGAGAGATCGAGCCCCCGGCGCACGATCTCTTCGTATTCCTCACGGTTGTAGGCGATGCCGCCCCCGGTGCCGCCGAGCGTATAGGACGGCCGGATGATCGCCGGAAAGTTCGTGATCTCGAGAACAGCGACTGCTTCGTCCCAGCTCTTCGCGATGCCTCCCTGCGGAACGGCAAGGCCGATACGTCTCATCGCGTCGGCGAACTGGCGACGATCCTCGGCGATCGCGATCGCCTTCGCGCTCGCTCCGATCAGCTCGACCCCATACTTCTCGAGGACGCCGTTCTGGGAGAGCTCCATCGCGACGTTGAGGGCGGTCTGACCTCCCATCGTCGGCAGAAGAGCGTCCGGCCGTTCTCTGGCGATTACCAGCTCCAGGTATTCGGCGGTTACCGGCTCGAGGTAAGTCTTGTCGGCGAACTCGGGATCCGTCATGATCGTCGCCGGATTCGAGTTCACCAGAATCACTTCGTATCCGTCCTCTCGCAAAGCTTTCGCGGCTTGCGTCCCCGAATAGTCGAATTCGGCCGCTTGCCCGATGATGATGGGCCCGGAGCCGATGAGGAGGATGCGATGGAGGTCAGAACGACGCGGCATTTATCAGATCGTCGATTATGTCGTTGCATGATAGCGTAGGCGCCCATCCTGTCGCACTCCGAACCTTTGCGGGGTCGCCGACGAGCCACGGAACCTCGACCCGCCGGACGAGCGCCGGCTCGATCTCGACCGCGGCATTGACGCCCGCCGCGGCCAGGACCCGCTTGGCGAGGTCGCGCGTTCGGGTGCCTTCGCCGCTGCAGACGTTGTACACCTCGCCGGCAACTCCCGACTCAACGAGCGCGAGATAGGCGCGCACGACGTCGCGAACGTGCAGGAAGTCGCGGACTGTGTCGGCGTTTCCGATACGCAGCACCTTGTCGGTTCCGTCGCGAATGGCGAGGACGCGGTGCACGAGCGCCGGCAGCAGGAAGTCCGCCGCCTGACCCGGTCCGCTGTGGTTGAAGCTACGAGTGGCGACAACGCGAACCCCTTCGCTGCGGGACGCCTCGAGAGCCACGACTTCCTGCGCCGCCTTCGACGCAGCGTAGACCGACATCGGGCGCTGCGAATCGCTCTCGCGCAACGGCCGCTGCTCGAGGACTCTCCCGTATTGTGCGGCGCTGCCGACGACGAGGACGACCGGGTCGATATCGCCGGCGCGGCGGCGCACCCGGACCTCGTGGAGCAGCCTGGCGGCGCCCAGCACGTTGATCTCGTAAGCGAGGCTCGGATCCCCCTGCGCGTCCGGTATCGAGCTGACCCCGGCGAGGTGGAAGACGGCCTCCGGCCTTGCCTGCTCGAACGCGCGAGCGATCTCGGCCTGGTGCCTAACGTCCGCCAGCACCCACGTGATCGAGCGCTTCTCGTCCTCGCTCAGAATCCCGCCAGCGGGAACCGCGGCGACACCCGCGCCGACGACGTCCCAGCCATCGGCCAGCAGGGCGCGACACAGCCACTGCCCGACGAAACCCGCGGCGCCGGTGACGAGGGCGCGCCGACTCACCGCGTCGCGCGATGGCGCGCGAGGTCAGCGTCGACCATCATCTGCACGAGCTGCTCAAAGCCCACTTTCGGCTCCCAACCGAGCTCCCGCTTGGCCTTCGACGGATCGGCAACGAGGAGATCCACCTCGGCGGGACGCATGAACTTCTCGTCGACGACGACATGCTCCTTCCAGTCGAGACCTTGCGACTTGAACGCGAGCTCGCAGAGCTGGCCGACGGACCAGGTGCGTCCAGTACCGACCACGTAGTCGGTCGGCTCGTCGCGCTGCAGCATGCGCCACATGGCGTCCACGTAGTCGCCGGCGAAACCCCAGTCGCGGCGCGCGTCGAGATTGCCAAGTCGCAGCTCCCTCTGAAGGCCGAGCTTGATGCGGGCGACGCCGTCGGTGACCTTGCGCGTCACGAACTCGAGGCCGCGTCGCGGACTCTCGTGGTTGAAAAGGATTCCAGAGACGGCGTAGAGCCCGAAGCTCTCGCGATAGTTGACCGTGATCCAGTGCCCATAGACTTTGGCGACGCCGTACGGGCTGCGAGGATAGAATGGCGTCGACTCGCGCTGTGGCGTCTCGACGACCTTGCCGAACATCTCGCTCGAGCTGGCCTGGTAGAGACGCGACTTCGGCGCGGCCTTCCGCATCGCCTCGAGGACGCGCGTGACACCCAACGCGGTGAACTCGCCGGTCAGGACCGGCTGTGTCCATGACGTCTGCACGAAGCTCTGCGCGGCGAGATTGTAGATCTCGTCGGGCCGGCACTCCGCCATCGCGTCGACGAGCGAATGCTGGTCGAGCAGGTCGGCGGAGATGAGCTCGACCCGGTCGACGAGGTGCGAAATCCGCTCGTAGGGCGTGGTGGAGCTTCGACGGACGATGCCAACGACGCGGTAGCCCTTCCCGAGCAGCAGCTCGGCGAGGTAGGAGCCATCCTGTCCGGTGATCCCGGTGATCAGCGCTGTGCGCACGTCGCGAGGCGAGAGTTCGGGAAGTGAAGCGAGCAGACGAGTCGGCGCGAAAAAGGGGAGCTAGGCAATAGCTCCCCTCTCCGTTCCGCTGGCGTCCTGTGCAGCGACGTTAGGCGACGCGCGGAGCGCGCGGCGCACGCGGGACTTTGTTCGCGCCCATGCAGCGGGTGCAGACCTTGACCTTGACCACCTTTCCGTCGACGAGCGTCCGCATGACCTGGAGATTCGGCTTCCAGACGCGACGGGTCTTGTTGTTCGCGTGCGAGACGTTGTTCCCGAATGCCACGCCCTTGTCGCACGAGAAACAGCGATTGCGCTTGATAGCAGCCATGGCTCAGCCCTCGATCAGCTCGATGCGCGCCAGCTCGGCGCCGTCACCCTTCCGGTGACCGGTCTTCAAGATGCGGGTGTATCCGCCGCGACGCGTCGCGTAACGCGGGCCGATCTCCTGGAACAGCTTGTCGGCGATGGCGCGCTGCTGCACGTGACGCATGGCGAGCCGGCGCGCGTGCAGGGTGCCTTCCTTCGCCTTCGTAATCAGCTTCTCGACGAAGGGCCGGAGCTCCTTTGCCTTCGCTTCCGTCGTCTCGATCGCCCCGTGCGCGATCAGTGACTGCGCGAGGTTGCGCATCAGAGAGAGCTTCTGCTCGCTCGTCCTGCGCAGCTGGCGTCCTGCCTTGGCGTGCCGCATCAGCCCACTTCCTCCATCGGTTCATCGTCCGGCGCGGCAGCGGCGGCGCGACTCGGCGGCGTCCCCCAATCGATCACGCGCACACCGTCGCCGTTCTCGTCGTACCGCATGCCGAAGTTTAGTCCCTCGCGCTCCAGCAGATCAGCGATCTCCTGCAGCGACTTCTTTCCGAAGTTCTTGACCTGCAGGATCTGGCTCTCCGTCTGCCGCACCAGATCGCCCAGCGTGCGGATGTTGGAGTTCTTGAGACTGTTCACCGACCGCACCGAGAGCTCGAGATCGTCGATCGGGGTCTTGAGCACTCCCTGAAGGCGCGCCGCGTCTGTGCTCGGCGTGCCGTCGCCACCGGAAAGCGGCGCGGAGGCGTGCGACCCGAATTCGACGAAATACTGGAAGTGCGTCTGCGCCAGCGCCGCGGCGTAGCTCACCGCTTCCTGCGGTGTGATCGTCCCGTTCGTCTCGACCGTAAGTGTCAGGCGATCGTAGTCGGTGCGCTGGCCGACGCGCGTCTCGGCGACGGCGAAGTTTGCACGGCGAACCGGGTTGTAGATCGAGTCGACGCGAACGAGATCGACCGGCAGACCGCGATCGAGCGGATGCTGATCGGCTTCGACGTAGCCGCGGCCCTTGTTCACGTACAGCTCGATGTTCAGATCGCGATCGTCCTGAAGCGTCAGGATGTGATGACCGCGGTCGAGCACGCGCACGCCACCGGACTCGGTGACGTCGGCCGCGGTGACGGGACCCGCTGCGCTCTTCGAGATGCGCAGAACGGCCTCCTCGACGTCATCGGCCATCGATAGCGTGAGCGTCTTCAGATTGCCGATGATCTGGTGGACGTCTTCGACGACGCCCGTGATGGTCTGGTGCTCGTGTACGACGCCGTCGATGCGGAAGCCCCAGACGGCGGAGCCGCGCAGCGAGGAGAGCAGCATGCGACGCATCGCGTTGCCAAGCGTGTGGCCGAAGCCGCGCTCGAGCGGCTGGAGCCGGAATTCGGCGACATTGGGATTGTCATCACGCGTCGTCGCTTCGACGAGCTGCGGGCGGACTAGTCCGCGGAGATCGATCGTCTGTGCCATAATCGTGTGATTCCTCGATTGGTCTTACCGGGTGTTCGCCCGGTAACGCCCCACCCCGCCCTTGACGCGCGGTGAGCTCGTATGGGAGTCAAGGTCCCGACCGTCGGGCGCGAGTGCCCTAACGACGTATTGTATTTCATTCGAACGCGGACGCGATCGACAGACCGCGTCCGCGACGACTGTCTTGTTTCTTGCTGTTGCTACCGCCTACCGTCCACCGCCAGCTGTTCTACTTCGAATACAGCTCGACGACCAGCTGTTCCTGTGCGGCGATCGGAATGTTCGCGCGCGCCGGACGCTCGAGCATCCGTCCACTGAACGTGTCCTTGTCGACCGCGATCCAGGACAGCGGAGCGCCACGCGACGACTGGTCGAGCGCCGTCATCACGGACACCTGCTCGCGCGACTTCATGCGCACGCGCACTTCCTCGCCCGGCTTCACGACGTAGCTCGGAATGTCGACTGCCTTACCCCCGATCTCGACGTGACGGTGGCGAATGAGCTGGCGCGCCGCCTTGCGGCTGGCGGCGAAGCCCATCCGGTACACGATGTTGTCGAGACGGCTCTCGAGCGCGGCCAACAGATTGTGGCCGGTGATCCCGGGCAGCGTCGTCACCTTCTCGAACGTGTTGCGGAACTGGTTTTCGCTGATGCCATAGATCCGCTTGATCTTCTGCTTCTCGCGGAGCTGCTTGGAGTACTCGCTCGCCTTGCGGCGGCGCGCCGTTGCCTGACCGTGCTGGCCTGGAGCATACGGGCGGCGCTCGACCGGGCACTTCTCCGTGAAGCACTTCTGCCCCTTGAGGAAGAGCTTCGTCCCCTCGCGGCGGCACTGTTTGCAGCTCGCGCCAAGATAACGGCCCATCGGTCAGACCCTCCGGCGCTTTGGAGGACGGCAGCCGTTATGCGGAATCGGCGTCACGTCCTTGATCGACTTTACCTGAAGTCCCGCGGCGGCAAGCGCCTGGATGGCCGACTCGCGGCCGCTGCCAGGACCCTGTACGCGCACGTGCACGCGGCGCACACCGAGGGTCATCGCCTCGCGCGCCGCCTGCTCCGCGGCGACGGTCGCCGCGAACGGAGTGCTCTTCTTCGATCCCTTGAACTGGGCCTTGCCGGCCGAGCCCCACGCGACAGCGTTGCCGCGCGCATCGGTGATCGTGATGATCGTGTTGTTGAAGGTCGCGTTGACGTGGGCGACGCCTTCCGCCTCGATCACGCGCTTGCTCTTCTTCGCAGTCGTCATTCGCCTACTTGGTTACCTTCTTCTTGCCGGCGATCGCGCGGCGCGGCCCCTTCTTCGTGCGGGCGTTGGTGTGCGTCCGCTGGCCGCGGACCGGCAAGCCCCGGCGATGCCGGATCCCGCGATACGAGCCGATGTCCATGAGACGCTTGATGTTCATGGCGATCTCGGTGCGCAGCGCACCCTCGACGCGAACATCGCGCTCGATGACCTGGCGCAGCTTGTTGACGTCGGACTCGCTGAGATCACGAACGCGCAAAGCCGAGCTGACACCTGTCTTTTCCAGGATGTCGAGCGCGGTTTTCCGACCGATGCCGAAGATGTACGTAAGGCCGATCTCAACCTTCTTGTCGCGAGGGAGATCGACGCCGGCGATACGAGCCATGTCTGGTTAGCCCTGACGCTGCTTGTGCTTGGGATTGCGCTTGCAGATGATGCGAGTCACACCGTCGCGCTTAACGACCTTGCAGTGCTCACAAATCGGCTTCACGCTACTGCGAACTTTCACGGTCACTCCGTGTGCAAAAAAGAACGGTACTTATTGCGGCCAGACATGAAGGGTAATGATGCCCACGACACCACGCAAGTCCGCGCCGCTGCTCACGCTACGGGCCCACGCCGGCTCCGCCGCTGGCGCTGGGACGACCTCATTGCCATACGAGACTTGACTGGATGTCGCTCGCGACTGCGGCCATTGCCGCAGCGGGGTCGAGCGCTCCGGTAACGGCGCGCCCGAGCAGGAGATAGCGGGCGCCGGCCCGGGCCGCCTCGCCCGGTGTCACGGACCTGGCCTGATCATGGGCCGCGCCGCCCGGCAAGCGGAGCCCCGGCACCAGGGGCGCAAGCGCGGCGCCGAATCGTGCACGGACGGACGCCACTTCCCGTCCGCTGCACACGATGCCGTGAACTCCCGACTGATGGGCGAGCGCGGCCAGGCGCATCACTTCGTCGTCCACCGAGACCGTCTCACGGCCCCATGCATCCGCGACCGACTCGGAGTCGAGCGACGTGAGAATGGTCACAGCGAGCACTCCACAGTCGGATCCGGCGCCTTCTGCCGCCGCGTGCAGCATCGCCGCGCCCCCCGACGCGTGCACGGTGACGAGCGTGGCGCCGACGGCACACGCACTCATGCACGCCTTCCGGACGGTGTTCGGAATGTCGTGGAACTTGAGATCGAGAAACACGTCGCGTCCGCGATCGCGCAATGCGGCTACGACGGCTGGACCTTCGCGTGTGAACAGCTCGCTGCCGACTTTGTAGAAATGACAACTCTCCCCGAGCCGTTCGACGATCGACAGCGCGTCGTGAAGAGTCGGCACGTCGAGCGCGACGATGACCGTCGGCGCGACGGCACTCAAAGGCTCGGACGGATGTCGGGTCACGGAGACCACTCCAACGTTCCGATCAGCTGCGCGACCGAGGTGCGCTCGCGCGCACACCAGCGCCCGAGCTCGGCGACGATTCGTGCCGGCGCGCGGGGATCACGCATTGCCGCGGTGCCGACTCCGACCAGACTTGCGCCAGCCATCAGATACTGCAGCACGTCATCGCCCGACTCGACGCCACCAATGCCGAACAGCGGAACGTCAGGCAGCGCACGATGGACCTTCCATGTCGCGAGTACGCCGACCGGCAGGAGCGCGGTACCGCTCACTCCCCCACTCCCAAACCCGAGTGCGGGGCGGCGGCGCGCAACATCGACGACGAGACCGGGAATCGTGTTCACAAGCGAAATCGCGTTGGCGCCTGCCTCCACCGCCGCGGATGCGGTGGCGGCGATATCTCCGAGCGTCGGCGACAGCTTGACGAAGAGTGGTCGCTTCGTCGCGGCGCGAGCGCCACGCACGACGGACTGCAGCGCAATACGATCCGATCCGAACTCCATGCCACCCGCCTTGACGTTCGGACAACTCACATTGAGCTCGTACGCGTCGACGCCCGCATGCTCCGTCGGCAGGGTTTCCTCGATACCGGCGATCACCGTCGCGAAATCCTCGACAACGCTGCCAACGACATTCACGATGACTCGTGGACCGTCCGGGCCGATGTGCTCACGGAGCCACGGCAAGTGCTCGCGGCGGACCGCCTCGAGGCCTGGGTTGGCAAGACCGACCGCGTTGATCATGCCCCCGGCGAACTCGGCGACGCGGGGCGACGGAGCGCCAGGACGTGGCGCGATACTGACGGCCTTGGTCACCAGGCCACCGAGCACGCTCAAGTCCATGACCCCGGCGAGCTCGCGGCCATAGCCGGCGGTTCCGGCTGCGAGAACGACTGGATTCGAGAAGCGAATTCCAGTCGCATCCGTCACCAGTCGCGAATCGCTTGCCGTCGGCGCTGAGGTCATGGTGGACCAGAAGGAGATGCGCGCACTGTTTCCGCCCGATGGACGCCAAGGCTGTCACCGTACACCACTATCGCGTGCGCCCATGCGCTACGCAACGCCGCCTCGGGCTGCGCGATCGACAGCGAGTCGGACGAATCCTTGCCGTCGATCGCGAGCACGTAAGGCGACGTAGGCCAGCGCCGGCGCGCTTCTGTCGCGTATGCGGTCGCCGAGTCCCCGGACAGCGCGCCTGCAGCGAGCCACGCCTTGGGCGCGAGTGGTGAATCCGGCGGAAGTCCAACGAAGAGCGTGCGCGCCAGACGCACTGCACGCAGGCTGTCGCGCGCGACTTCGGCGGCCAGGAAGCGTCCAGCGCCGGTCTCCGGCTGCTCGCGCTCGAGCACCCGCACGAGGAGAAGAGCGTCGCCGAGTCGACCGCCGTCGAGCGCCGGCCGCGCGCGTCGAAGGAGATCTGCGACTTCTGCCGCCGACGTCGCCTGACCAAGCGACAGCTGAGCAAGGAGCTCACGTGCCCGGCCGACGACCGCGCTATCCGCGGACAGCCGCGGCACGGCGGCGAGAACGTCTTGCGCCTCTGCGTCCCGGCCACTCGACGCGAGCAACTCGCCGATCGCGATTCGCACGCGGGCCTTCTGCGTCGAGGGCGCGCGTGAGCCTGCTACCGCCACGGCAAGGCGGAGCGCGACGGCGCTGTCGCCGGCACTCCACAGGCGACGCAGAATGTCGGGCATCTCGTCGCGCACGTCCCCGACGGCAATGCGGCGGGCCAGCAGCGACTCGGCGCGCTGCGCCCGTCCGACGCCAAGAGCATCGCGCGCAAGCAGCCACTCGGCAGCGCCAGCGTCGACAGCGGAGAGAACGCGCGCGGCGTTGGCCTCGTCGCCGAGCGCGAGAAACGCGCGCGCGCTGAGCCGCGCTGCGGGCACGGCGAGCTCTCGTTCACTCGATCGGAGGAGCGGTGAGAGAACGGTCAGCGCCTCGGCGTATCGCCCTTCAGACGTTAGGCACCGCCCGCTGGCGAGGGCGGCCCGATCGCGCTCGGCCTTGCTCCGCGCGTGTCCGCTGTATGCATCGAGCCGTGTCAGCGCGGCGCCGCACGAGCCGGTAAACGCAAGCCCGCGGCCGGCGAGATAGAGCGCTTCCGTCGCCCAGCGGCTCCGCGGATAGCGCGCGAGCACCGTTTCCGCTGCGGCGGCGGCGAGCGCGAAGTTCCTCGTTGCCGCGCTGTCATCGCCGGCGAGCAGTGCAAGCTCGGCGGCACGGTCGGCGCGCCGGGCATTGTAAACGCCGTTGTAGTACGCACAACCCAAACCGATGCTCACGAGGGCAACTGACCCGAATCGCGCAGCACCGAGACGCATGCGCGCGGGTCCGAGTTTCACCGCGTGCCCGGCGTCACGCGCCGCTCATATCGATTCAGATAATCGACCGTTGCTTCGGCAATCGCGCCGGCGATTCGCTGCTGCCGCGTTCCGTCCGAAAGAAACGTCGCGTCGAATCTATTCGTCCCGAACCCGATCTCGATCAGCACCGCGGGCATGAAGGACGTGCGCAGTACCGAGAAATTCGCCTGCCGCACACCACGGCTGGGGCCCGGATGGACGCGTCCGAGCGAACGCTGCATGCTGCCAGCGAGATCGCTCGATTCGCGCAGATGCTCGTTCTGCGCCATGTCGTTGATGATGAACGCCAGCGGATCGCCTTTCGGGGCGTGCACGCCCGTCTCGAATCGTACAGCCTCGTTCTCCATCCGTTCGACGCGAAGTGCTTCCTCGGTCTTCGCCTCGGCGAGAAAGTATGTCTCGAACCCTCTCGTCGCGGCTGGCTCCTTCCAGTTCGGATTGGCCGCATTGACGTGGATCGACAGAAAGAGATCGCCGTGGCTGCGGTTGGCGATTCGTCCGCGATCGGCGAGCGCAATCAGCGTGTCGGTCGTACGCGTCATCACGACCGTCATGCCGCGTGCGCGCAGCGCCGTCGCCACCCGCTTCGCGACTGCGAGCGTGATGTCCTTCTCGACAATGTGCGGCCCCTTTCCGATTGGCCCATCCATGCCGTTGTCGGGACCGCCGTGGCCCGCATCGACGACGACGATGCGCTGCTTTCTTCTGCCGGATTTCGCTGGTACGGATGGCGGCAGCACGATTCCGGCCGGCCCGGAGAACGAATCACGCATCGCCGGATCGTTGGCCGACGCGACGCGTCGCAGCAGCGCGCTGTCGGAGACTCGCATCTCGTCTCGCGCTGCATCGTACGTAACGCCTTTCACGACGCGAGGCACGACGTCACTGAGCAGTTGCATGGGGACGAGCAGCCGGCCTTCGACGACGACGGGTGCGACGGCGAGCGGATAGACGTCCGTCCCCACGCGCGCGAACGGAACGCGCTCCGCGATGTCGATCTCGGCGCCGCCGATCGTGAGGATGTAGTGGCCGTTCGGCAACTGTCGGACAGTCGCGGCCAGCGCGGGACCGAGAAGGTCGGCACGAATCGATGGACCCGCCACTGTCTGCGTTATCGGCACGACGACGGTTCGCTCCCCGGCGCGAATCGTCATGTTCGCCGGTCCCGCCAGCTGGAGCGCGAGGAGGACGCCGACTACCACGCGGCGCTCCTGCCGGCGCGCACGCTCATCGGCGCCGCGAAACCGCGCGAGCGATCTCGCGATTGGCGTCGCGCTCGCGCTCGGTGTCGCGCTTGTCGTGCAGCTTCTTTCCCTTGCCGAGTGCCATCGTCACCTTCGCTTTCCCGTGCTTGAAGTAGAGGTCGAGCGGAATCAGCGTCAGGCCCTGCCGCTCGACGGCGCCGATGAGACGCCGGATCTCCTTGCGGTGGAGCAGCAGCTTTCGCGTGCGCTCCGGCTCGTGATTGAACTGATGTCCGGCGTCGTATGGCGAGATGTGCAGGTTGAGCAGGAAGACTTCGCCGTCCTTCAGGATACCGTAGGCGTCGGTGAGCGTCGCTTTGCCATTGCGCAGTGACTTGACCTCGGTTCCGGTGAGCACGATCCCCGCTTCCCACGTCTCCAGAATGTGGTAGTCGTATCGAGCGCGTTTGTTCCGGGCAATCGGTTCGATCTCGTCTTTGTCGGGAGTCGCCATGCTGACGTCGCGCTACGCGCGGGAGGAGAAGGCGCGCCGTGGAAGCATGCAGCGCACCGCGTCGCAAGTTAGACGCGGCCTCATGGAGCAGCAACGCCGCGCGTTGACGCAGTGTAACGCTCCGTCTATATTTTTCGCTTCATGCCGGAGTGGTGGAACTGGTAGACGCGCTGCGTTCAGGGCGCAGTGGGCTAACGCCCGTGGGGGTTCGAGTCCCCCCTTCGGCACTAACGCTGGCTCGCCGGCGTGACGCAAGGCACCATGACACACTCGCGGCCCGCGTGCGCTCACGCGGGCCGCGATCGTTCTTTCCCCGACAGTAAACGCGCTAACGTCCAGCTGCCTCCGACGGCACGACGTTCTCCGGCAGTGTCACGTCGCCGAACTCGCGTCGCAACGCGCCGTTCGCCGAGGCGAGCGCCTGCTCGACGATCTCGCCAGCACGCACGGCAGTGTCTTCGGACGCCGACGTCGGTCGACCGAGAAAGGTCAGCAGCACCTGTCCGAGGCGCTGTCTGGTCGGCGTCGTCTGACGGGCGGCGAGCACCTCGCGATAGGCGGCGAGCCGCTCATTGAACTGGCGGAGCGCGACCTCGGCGCGGTCGCGCGCGATCGTCCGGTCGCCGTGAAATGATTCTGTCAGGGCGCGGCCGACGGCGGCGGCGGTGCGATCGTCGACGGCGTCGCGCTGCGCAGCAAGCATGCCGGCGGCACGGCGCGCGTAGCGGAGCTCCCAACGCGCGTGGTCCTCGTCGCCGTTAGGCTCGAGCGCGGTCAGCCAGGCGATCTGTTCCGGCTCCGGTTCGGCGAACAGCGACTGGACAAACGAAATGGCGTGGCGCTTGAGGCGCCACGCCGCGAGAAACCCGCCACCGGACATCATTCCGTCGGCCGTTAGGCCTGGAGCACGGGGAGCGGCTGGCGTCCCCCTTCGCGCTCGGCCGGAACGAGCTCCGGCACGGCGGGCGCGACGACGAGGCCGATTCGGCCGCGAACAACGCTCTCCTCGGCGAGGAGGTCCGCCAGATGTACACCCTCGAGCACGTCGTCGATCCGCTGCTGGAGGAGCATCCAGACTGGCCGGATGCTGCAGTCCCCGGACGCCGCGCACCGCGCTTCTTCGACCGGGTGACTCACGCAATGCAGGTCGAACGTCGCCAGCTCCGATGCGGCGATGACCGCGCGCACGCTGATCTCGGCAGCCGGCCGGGAGAGCGAATATCCACCGTGCGCGCCGCGCGTGCTGCGGACGATGTCCGCACGGCGCAGGCGGAGGAGGATCTGCTCGACGTAATCGGCGGGGAGACGCTCCAGGGCCGCGACCTGTCGGCCGGTGACCGGCCCTTCGGTCGCGCGGCGCGCGAGGTGTAGCGCGCAGATCAGGCCGTACTCGGCCCAGGTGGTGATTCGCACGCCTTGAGGATAGGCAGCGCGAGAGAGCGAAACAAGGGGCGAAGCGGCTCAGCCGGCGGCGACCGCTCCGTGCGCGCCGCCCGGCACGCCGATCTCCGTCATCTTCCTGAGA
>Ga0307296_10001159_pt1 | contig 13124 bp, 13 predicted proteins | sample ER_DNA_153_FD_194467 | JGI IMG/M metagenome (GOLD analysis project Ga0307296, IMG submission 194467) | Bulk soil microbial communities from the East River watershed near Crested Butte, Colorado, United States - ER_DNA_153 | ecosystem: Environmental > Terrestrial > Soil > Floodplain | place... | reverse complement strand
GTTCGCCGAAGACTTGACGAGGCCCGAGCTCGATCTCGTCGCGTCTGGTCTCGACGACCGCGATGCCCTCGGCGATGAAGAACATCCCGGTCCCGGCGGTTCCGGGCTGGACGAGCAGCTGCTGCGCAGGAACCTCGACCTCGTTCACGGCGTCGGCCACGCATTGGAGCTCCTCGTCCCCGAGCCCGGAGAAAAGCGGCACGCGCCGCAGGGTCTCGACGCGCTCGTTCGCCACTAGAGCCCCGGCAGTCCCATGCCTTGCAAGCCGCCGAGCGCGGGGCCCAGCTTCGACTCCATCAGGCTCTGCGAGGAACGGAGTGCCTCGTTGACCGCGGCGACGACCATGTCCTCGAGCATCTCGGGATCGTCCGGGTCGATCGCCTTGGGGTCGATCTTGATCTCTTTGATCTCGCCGCCTCCGGTCGCCGTGACGGTGACCATGCCCCCGCCCGCGGTCGCCTGCACGGTCTCGTTTTTCAGCTCCTCCTGGGCCTTCTGCATCTGGGCCTGCATCTGCTGGACCTGCTCGAGCATCTTGTTCATGTCCATGCTCATTCGTCTGCCACCTCTCGGGCGTCGAAGGTTCCCTTCATCAGCTCGATGATCTCTTCCTCGCTCGCGGGCTGCTCTTCCTCGGCCTCGGGCCCAGCGTCGCCGCCTTTCTCTCCCACCTCGAAGGTGAGCGAGAGGTGGCGGCCCGTGATCTCGTAGAGCGCCTCTTCGAGCAGGGTTGCGTTCTTCGGCTCCTCGGCGAGCTGCCGGTGGAACGAGGCCGCGCGCGGGAACTCGACGGTGAGGGTGTCGCCGGCGAGGCCCTTCGGGTGCGCCTCGCGCAGCACCGACGCGGTCGGGATCGACTTCTCCTCGACCGCCGGGAGGATCGTCCGCTGCCAGGCCTCCTGGAGCTGCTCCAACTCCAGCGAAGGCGGCGCGGCCGCAGGCGTGGCCGGCTCCTCGGTGTCAGTCACTGTGACCGTCTCTGTGACTGTCACCGGGGCGGGGCCGGAATGGCCACGGGTCTCGAGCTGCTCGAGCCGGAAGGCCGTGGACTCGCGGGAGAGATCGGCCGCGGGTCGGGTCACCTTGACCAGCGCCAACTCCAGCGGCAGGCGCGGGTCGCCGCCCTGGCGCATGTCCTCCACGGCGACCGCGAGGAAGTCGCAGAGGCGCAGCACGGTTGCTTCACCGACCTGGTTCGCCTGCTCGCGCAGGCGCTCGCGCGTCTCCTCGGTCACCGGCAACGAGTCCGGCACCTCGCCCATGTGCTGGACGAGCAGCAGGTGGCGCAGATGCTCGAGCAGGTCGGTCACCAGCCGCCCGAGATCCTGGCCCTGCTCCGAGAGCTCCTCGATGAAGGTCAGCGCGCCGGCCGTGTCTCGATCGACCACGAGGTCGCACAAGCGGAACAGCGCCTCCTCCTCCACCGCGCCCAGGAGCTGCAGCACGGCCTGCACGGTCACCTGCTTCTCGGTCGCCGCGGCGAGCTGGTCGAAGGTCGAGACCGCGTCGCGGTAGGCGCCGCGCGCAGCGCGCGCGATCAGCGAGAGCGCCGCATCAGGCGCCTCGATCCCTTCGCCGTCCGCCACCCGCCGCAGCACCTGCACCAGCTCCGGCAGTCGCGGCCGGGAGAAGACGAAGGTCTGGCAGCGCGAGCGAACCGTCGGGAGCATCTTCCCGAGGTCGGTCGTGCAAAAGACGAAGACGAGGTGAGGCGGAGGCTCTTCGATCAGCTTCAGAAGCGCGTTGAAGGCAGCGTCTGTGAGCTGGTGTGCCTCGTCGAGGATGTAGACCTTGTGCCGTCCCTCAACGGGCTGCAGCACCACGCGCTCCCGGATCTCGCGGATGTCGTCGATCCCACGCTGAGAAGCCGCGTCCATCTCGATCACGTCCATGGAGGTCCCGTCCGCGATCGCCCGGCAGGCGTGACAGGTCTTATCGGGCGTCGGCGTCGGCCCGTGCTCGCAGTTGAGGGCCTTCGCGAGGATCCGGGCGAGCGACGTCTTGCCGGTCCCTCGCGGCCCCGCGAAGAGGTACGCCTGGCGGATCTGCCCGTTCGCGATCGCGTTCTTGAGCGTCCGCACGACCGCCTCCTGCCCCACGACCTCGTCGAAGTCCTGAGGGCGGTATTTCCGGTAGAGGGCGGCCACGCTGCGACTCTATCGAAGGAACATCGCTAGACACACCGCGGCCTCGGGCCGGGCACACCGCGCGCCTGAGAGACATTACTTAGCGCTGCTTCCTTCCGGATCTGACGCGGTTCGCAAGCTCTCACCGCGCGGGGCCCGACCCGAGCCCGCGGCGCGAGGCGACGATGGTACCAACCCCTACTAAGTGCCATAGACTCGTCCTCGTGGCTATCGCTGACGTCATGACCTTCCGCGTCGTGACCGTCGGGCCGGACGATCCGGTCCGGCTCGCGATCGCCCGGATGCTCGAGGAAAGCATCGGCTCCGTCGCGGTCTGCGAGGGCGAGCGCCTCGTCGGGATCTTCACCGAGCGCGACGTGCTGCGCCTGGCCGGTGAGGGCTCCGACTTCGCCGAGGTCCGGGTTGGCGACGTGATGACCCGCAACCCGGTCACGCTACGGCCGGACGACGACGTGCTCGAAGCCGCCCGCCTGATGGGCGACCGCAAGATCCGCCATGTGCCTGTGCTCGAAGGCGAGAACCTGCTCGGGATGGTGGGTATCCGCGAAGTGATGCGGACGCTCGTCGAGCGGCTCTGGCGGACGCAGGACCCCGAAGCGCACGAGCGCGCCCGCGAGCTGCTCGGTCGTAGCGGCTCGACGCTGTCCTCCGACAGCTGAGGACATACAAGCCGCAGACGGCAAGTTGGCTCTGCCAGGCCGCATCCATTCAGAAAAGGCCGGGTGGCCGTCTCTTTTGGCGGCTAGGTGGCGAGCCACCGAGGGGAGAGAAGAACCACCCGGCCTCCTAGTGTTGCGAGCGCCTGGTGGTTTTCCTGCCCCCCTTTTCACGATTGAGGGAGAATGGGAACCCGCTAGTCTGAGCCGTCTAGGGCGTGTAGCTCAGCGGGAGAGCGCCCGCTTCACACGCGGGAGGTCGCTGGTTCGAACCCAGCCACGCCCATCGCGTCAACCATGCGGTTTGCACCGCAAAGAAGGGGTCTCTTCCTGGGCCGGGTGATGAGGCCTCACGTCGCGCTCGCGGACGAGCGGCGGAGGTCAAACGCCTCCGGCGTGCACCGAGCGCGGACCGGCGATCCCGACGCCAGGCGAGGACGCCCGGCGCTCCGAGTACGCAGTATGCGGTCACCGGCGGGACGGGGGCCCTATCGCCAAGTTCGTGGTCAGGGCTTTGAGTCGGTTGACGGGCACACCAAGACACTGGAGATTGACCTCTAGGGCCTAGCTGTGTCCACGCGACATCGAGCGGTCCGGCCCTCACGCACTGGCCTCTGACCGCGCTTCCCGACAGGCGGGAGGGTGCTCAAGGACCGGCGCCTCTCCCGGCTCTGCGCTGACCCGCGCAGCGGCGCTTCAATCCGTGAGCCGCATCGACTAGCATCGAACATGCCCTCGCCGGGGGAGAGGGAGGTGCAGGCCGCGCGCCCCCGGCCCGCGCCGGGTATGGGCTCGTAATCGGCCCGGTTGTCAGCGCAAGACAGCCACCGTCAAAGGAGAGCCATGAAGAAGCTACTTGTCCTCAGCGGCCTCGTCGCCGTGCTTTCGATTGCCGTCGTCTCGTCGTCGAGCGGGGCTCCTGCGTCCACCTTCACCGTGAGCACGGTCTTTCCGATCGACCTGATCGTGTTCGTCCCATGCGCCAACGGCGGAGCGGGCGAAGACGTCGCGCTCAGCGGGAACCTGCACGACCTGTTCCACATCACGATCAACGCCAACAGTCTCCACGTGAAGACGCACGATCAACCGCAGGGCATCTCCGGCACGGGCCTCGTCACCGGCGACAAGTACCAGGCCACAGGAGTCACCCAGGACGAGTTCAACACGTCCTTCGGCGTCGAGGAGACGTTCATCAACAACTTCCGGATCATCGGTCAAGGCAACGGGAACAACTTCCTGGTGCACGAGAACTTCCACATCACGATCAACGCGAACGGGACGGTGACCTCGATCCACGACAACGTCACCGTCGACTGCAAGTAGCGGGAACCCAGAAGCATGCGGCTTGAGAGGCCCGGGGCAACCCGGGCCTCTCCTTACTAGGCGACCGTGGCGCCGGCGGTCAGCCAGTCGCAGTCAAGACCGCCTCGGATGGACAGCTCGCCTTTAGGCGTTTCGGCTCGGCGCCCGGCCCTTTCAACCGATGGAGCGTGAATCAATGCTTCGCAGTGAGGTCGGAGAGCGCGTTTCGCATGAACCGCTGCAGGCGCGGATCGGGCGGCGGGTCGCGGTGCCCGTAGGCGTTGTCAAGGCCCCAGACAAACTGGAGCGAGCCAGCGCTGAACACGCGGGCCCCGGAGGGAGCGACGTACCGCACGACCTCAGCACTCGTGGGCCTTCCGTGCGGGCCAGGGCCTTGGTAGCGGAACAGCACCGTCAGCGGGGGAACCGCGCAGCCCCGAGCGATTCCGTCCCACTCGTAGCCAACTGAGTCGCGCAACACGCTCGTCGCCATGAAACCAGTTCTCCGGAACCAGGCGTCCTTGAGCGCGGCTAGATTCACGCCATAGGAGCGCGGGGGGTCGTTGGTCTCTCGCACTCCCGCGAAACTGATCCCTAGAAGCTCGCATTGAGGTCGCGGAGGAACGAGCTCGCGGAAGCGCACCGTCTTCACGGCGGGATTAGTAACCGGGTCCATCTTCGCGTCGCGGTACTCGACGATTGTTCGGCGATCGTCCTCGTAGCGGATCTGCCAGTCGGCGATGTCGGCCCCGAGGAACGCGAGGTTCGTCCCCCTGTTGCGGGCTGCTTCGAAGGCATCCCGCATTCCCTTGCTCCAGTACTCGTCGTGGCCGGAGGAGATCACGAGGCGGTGGCGCCTGAGTTCGCCCGGTTTCCGATCGGTATCGACATCGGTCGTGTACGAGACGTCGTAGCCATTGCGTTCCAGAAATCGGAGGAGCCCGATCTCGAACTCGAGCGGCGCACCGACCGGCCGACTGAAGGAGACGTGGTTTGCCGGGATGTGGTCGGTGCTGTTGAAGGCATAGAGGCTCTTGCCGCCCCAGCTGTTGTAGGCCTGCCACGTGTTGACGGGGGCCTGCACGAGGATCTTCGAGCGCCGCGCCGGTGGAGAGCGCAGGATCAGCGGGACGTAGCTGACCTCACCACGAGCCCGGCCGCTCTTCAGCTCGAGCTTGGCGAGGAAGTAACCGCTGACCGCCCGCCGCGAAAAACGATATGTGTCGGTGACCGGCCAGGCGGCTCGAGTGAGACCGCTTCCCGGAGCGGGATGAGGCTGGAGCCGAGCCTTCCCCTGCCGAAGGCTCTCACATCCGGGAATGCACGCGACGATGCGGGCGCCGTCGCCGTGGTACCAGCCCAGGCGGTAGAGCACGATCCGGTAGCGGGCAGCTGGAGCGGTACTGACGTGGAAGTGAGCCCTCTGGCCGGGCAGGACGCTCACCTCGCTGGCAAAGCCCTCGATTCTCGGAGGCGGGGCCGTCTGGTCAAGCGACCACGACCTCGACCCGGGCAGGCGATTCTCTCTCTGGACGGGGTTCGCTCCGTACCCGCGCACCACCGCGGCGCTCCCGCCGCTTACGAAGACGAGAAGGAGCGCAACGCAGCACGGAATCCAGAGCTGGCGGCCCACAATCCCTCCTGTGTTGCCAGCGCACACATTATCTCACTGCTACCGCCAAACCTCAAGAGACTTGAGCCTCTAGCAAGACTTCGAGAGACGCGCGTCTTGTGAGGCCACACGCGTAAAGCTGCGCCAGTTTTGCGCCAGTTTTGCGCCAGTCGGCGCCAGTGCCGAGCGGTTCTTAGCGGTGCTGAGAGTGGAACCAAAGTGGAACCATCGCCTAGTTGCGGCTGGTTTCCGGGCGACACGGCAACCGCTTGATCTAGCGGTTGCGACGGCTAGATCAAGCTGACCGCAACCCCGGCGCATCCTTCGCACGCGGGAGGTCCCTGGTTCGATCCCAGGCACGCCCATCCAGACATGCCGGCACACATGGGTGGCAGGCTCAACTCGCAGACACCGCGACCGCGGTGGTCGTTAGCTGTCCCCCGCCACAGGCCCGGGGCAGCCTCAGGGCCATCGAGTCGCTGCTGCTGCCGTCCGCACGGAGAGCAGCAGAATCCACGAGGAGGAGCGTGGCGCCCGCGCCGATCGAGCAACGGCGAAGGCCACGCGCGGCTACGACGCGCAGCGCCACACGCGCACGCGTCGGTGCTCCGAACTGCCCGAGCCGAAGACTCGTCGCTCGCAGCACCACCCGCGTTCCACGGCCGGTCAGGACGAGCGTTCCGCGCGCGGGCGCAACGACGGGCAGCGCTTTCATCCCGCTACCGAAGCGCGAGGTTGCCGCTCCTCGGAGGGTCTTCCCGCTCACCGCGCTTCCTGAAAATCGCAGGGAGAGCGTCCGAATCTCGCGCTTGACCCGAAGCAGGGACGCGAGCGACCGGGAAGTGAGGTCGTTCGCAGCCGCGGTCTGGATCCGCGCGATGGCGTTGCTGCGGTACCGACCCGCTCTCTGCGGGGTGCGCACTACGACGTGCAGTCGCACCTTGCTGTGCGCAGGAACTTGTTTGTTGAACTTCCACTGCAGGGTTGCCCCCGACTGTGTGGGGTTGCTGCTCGTCATTCCGGTTGTCGTGCCCCGCACGTAGCGGAATCCTCTCCCTGGAAGGGCCAGCGACACGGAGCTGCTCGTCACCGGAAGCACGTTCGGATTGTGCAGAGTGAGCGTGTAGCCTGCGCGACCGCTTCGGCGCGCGACTTTCACATCCGGCGCCAAGGTCACTGGCGCGTACGCACGCTCGATCAACTCGACGATGACCGCGGCTAGATTAGAGCCCTCGTCTCGGGCGGTTCCACCGACAAACGCGCCTGCGGCGATCGACTTGTAGCAATCGAGCGACGCCGTCAGCCCCGCCGAATGTACTCGAACCATGAACAATGTTCGGGCCGCGGCACGCATCCTCGCGAGCTCTTGGGGCGTCGAAAGACCGTGCGGATCACTGGACCGGTCCTTGCAACCCGGAAGGCCCGCCGTTCCTGCGCCGTTTGGTTCGGCGTCACCGAGGACGACGACGATCTTCCGAGCCGAAGGACGCCAACCCATCTGATTGTCGCTGTAGCTCCTTTGGAACGCGAGGTTGTACGACTCGGCACCGCCCTTGCCCGCATACGGCTTGGTCTTGACGCGATCGATCGCGCGTTTCAGTTGGGAGGTGTCGGCGGTGAATGGCTGGAGTAGCTCGTACTCGCCGAGGCTGGCGTGGTGGTTCCGGAAGACGACGACGGCAAAGCGAATATCAGGTAGGAGCCCTGTAGCGCGCGTCGTGAGCTGCGCCGCCTGGTCCGCGGCGCGCGCGATCGCATCGGTCATGCTTCCAGTGCCGTCGATCGCGATCTCCACGTCGACAGGCGTGGTGGCGACACTCGACGCTGCTCGAGCTCGCGTTCCCCCTCCGCCGGCGAGCGCGAGAACCGCAAGCCAAGCGACCAAGAGAGTACTAACGGCAATTTTCATAGCCGAAACCCCACCCCTTCCTCGTCTTTCGTTGCCCCATCCTCGAGCGCCAGCGCTCGCCCCGAAGCTTAGCGTCGTTTCCCGTCGCCGTCGAGAGTCAAACCAGTCCTGGACCGGAGGGTTGCCGCCCGCAGGCGGATGACGCTCGGGGCTTGGTTCGGCCGCTCAGCGGCCGGCGCGGGCGTTCTGGAAGAAGTCTGCCATTGCCCCCGCAGAGCCCGCGACTACGAGCACTGCCCAGACCTCGAGCACGACGTCGGTCACGCGCCCAGCCGTGGTCAACGGGTTCTTCAGCTGCGACGAGACGGTCAGCAGTTGCACGGTCGTGAAGAAGAGGGCATCGCCGAGTGACGTGATCTCGGTCCCGGCCGCGTGCCGTTCGGCGAAGTAGACCACCACCGTCCCGCAGAGATCCACGAACGCGGTCAAGGAGAGCACGACCGCCAGGCGGGTCAGCAGCCGGCGGTGATGAGCCTCCCACGAGAAGAGCCGGCCCATTTCCTCTCGATACATGGTCATCGGCGGACTGTCTCAGCCGCCGCGGACGGAGCGGAAGGAGGGCCGCTACTGCTGCGGCCCTCCTCCTCGCGAACGGTTACTTCCGCGCGTAGTAGATGAACTGCAGGAACAGGCCGGTCGTGAACGTGGACGGGTCGCGCATGTCCGTCCAGACGCCGTTCGCGTGACCATCGCTGCCGTAGGCGACCGAGATGTAGTCGCCGTGGAACGTCGCGCAGAACTCGCACGTTGCGCTGCCGGCCTGGAAGAACTCCGACATCGTCGGGTGCGAAGGCGCGGTGTTCAGCGGTGTCTTGACGAGCGAGCCGGGCGCGCCCTCTGCCAGCGCGGTGTCGTACGTCGGGCCGTTGGAGCCGCCGCGGTCGTGGTAGATGATCCCGATCGCACCGGTGAGCGGGTTGACGTCGACCCACGGGAACCACTGGTCGCCGCCGCCCGTGTCCACGGTTACCGGCGTCGTCCACGTGCTGCTCCCGCTCGCCAGGCTCATCACGAACACGTCGGTGTTCGTCACCGGCGTTGCGCTGTCGTGGGTGCCGTGGCTGTTGTCGGAGTACACGAGGTAGAGCGTCCCGTCGGTGCCGACGACGATGTTGCCGGCCGAGTTGACGCGAACCTGGTAGCCGGTCAGCGTCTGACGATCGTCCACGTTGATCGGGTAGTCGCGTGAGCCGTCCTCGAGGCCGACGATGAAACTCGGGCTCGACCAGGTCCTGCCGCCGTTGGACGACTTGACCAGCAGGTACTGGTCGTCGTTGACCTCACCCGTCTCCCACAGCGTGGTGTTCTGGCTGTTCTGGAAGGCAACGTAGACCGTCCCGTCGGGCGCGACCGCGGGAACCGAGAACTGGTCCTCGTCACACACACCAGTAGGACCGTCTTCCTGGAATGTGCAGAGCGGGTTCGACCCCGAGATCGACTTGGCCGTCGACCAGTGCAGGCCGCCGTCGTCGCTGTGGGACTCCCAGATCGCGGACGAGGCGTACTCGCCGCCGTGGGAGACGAACGCGCTCCACGTCAGGTATGTACGGCCATAGAACGGCGAGCTCGGGTTGTTGTCGGTGGTGATCCACTCCTTGTCGTTGAAGACCTGTGTGGCATCCAGATCACAGCCGTTGCCGCCGAAGACGACTATCGGCTTCGCCCAGCTGAGACCGCCGTCGTATGAGGGCGACACGACCACGTCGCCGTCGCAGGTCTCCCCGTCGGGCCTGAACTTGTAGTTCAGCGACGAGTGCAGAGCCACGTTGTGCTTGACGTCGATCACGGTGACCGGATCGCTCCCGGTTCGCCTCGGGTTCTCGACCGACATGTTCCCGGTCGACCAGGTCGCTCCACCGTTGAAGGTCGTGTAGTACTGGTCGCAGCACGAGCCGTAATCGTTCGAGCTCGCGATCATGTGCTGCGGGTTGGCGGCGTCGACCACGATGTGCGGCTCGTTGTTCGGGAACGGATCGTCGCAGTCGAGCCGTGTGTCCACGCCGCCGGAAGCGGCGACGCATTCGAACGACCACCCGTGCCCCGCGTGCTTTTGCGCAGTGAACGGCGCTATCGAGCGCTTCTCGCCTTCGCCTTCGCCGCCCGGCGGCTCCGCGCGCACGCTGGTAGTGAGGAACAGGCCGATGCTCACTGCGACCAGCAGGAGCAGGCCTAAACGGACTTTCGTCATCTCTCTCCCCTTCCTTGTGCCCTGCCTCGCAGCCGAACATACAACAGCGTGGCCTGCGACGGGGGCTCGCAACTGCCCGCGTAGGTCGCCGCTATCGTGCTTTCGATGCGAGCTTTGCCCGATTCGCCGAAGCGCCGGAAGCGCGTCCTCATTGCCGGGACGGCTGCCGGAGCAGCCCTCCTGGCGACCTTGCTTGGGCTCCATTTCTCCAACACCGCCAAGCCGCAGAAGGAGACCTTCCAGCAGGGACAGGCGCAGGTCACGGACGATTTGGTGCCGAAGCGGCTCGCGCCTGATGACCGCCGCGCGATCCTCTCCGTCGTCCACCGCTTCGTCCAGGAAGGCGTTGCAGGGAAGGATCTAGCCGCTGCCTACGACCTGACGACGGCGAGCCTCCGCGCCGGGGTCACGCGGGAGCAATGGACACGCGGCGACAACCCGATCTACCGCTACCCGGTGTTCAAGCATGGCGTGCGCATCGCCGCGTCCTACGAGAACGACGTGATGGTGCAGCTGTACGTGCGTGCGCGGAGCCGCAAGGTCGAGCCGCTGGGCGTGGACGTCGAGCTGCGAGCCGTCGGCAAAGGGACGGCGCGGCGGTGGCTCGTCGACTACTTCCAGCCGCGGGAGGCCCTCGTCACCGCAGCCGACCGCCCGGCAACGGGGCCGCAGCCCAAGGATCCGGGGCTCGGCCCGCACCTGACCCAGCGCTGGCTGTTCGTGCCCCTCGGGATCTTCCTCCTGATCCTCCTGGTTCCCATTGGCCTCGGGGTGCGGCACTGGGCAGAGGCGCGCGCAGCCGAACGCGAGTTCGGCGAGGGGCGCGAGTTGCCGCCGCTTCCGCGGCCGCGCGGCGAGAGCTGAGCCGTTTGGATCGCCTTGCCGGGGGTAGGATCCCCGCTCCGTGGCGGACTCCTCCTGGCGCAACCTCTCCGAGATGGACCTGCATTTCGCGCGCTCGCGAAGGCGGGCTGAGTCGCGCCGGAAAGAGCCGCCCAAGCGAAGCCCCGTAGCCTGGCGCAGCGTACGGGCGGGGCTACTGGCGCTCGTGCTCCTCACGGTAGTGGCCGAGTCCACCAGGCTCGAGACCTCGAACGCGAAGCCGCCGGCAGGCCGCGCGACTGTGCCGACGATGGGGCCGGCCTGCCCGGTGCCTGCGCCGTTCAGATCGGCGTTCGCCGAAGCCGCTACGAAGACCGGGGTCCCGCTCTCGCTTCTCGTCGCTACCGCCTATGTCGAATCCCGCATGGACCCGAGCGCCGAGTCTCACGCTGGTGCGCGTGGACTGCTCCAGCTGATGCCCGCAACCGCGCGGGAGCTCAGGCTGGACGGCGACGACCCGGCCACGAACGTGCTCGCCGGCGCCCGCTATCTAGCGCAGATGATCGACCGCTTCGGCTCGGTGGATCTGGCCCTGGCGGCCTACAACGCCGGGCCGACGGCCGTCACCCGCGCCGGAGCTGCGCCAACCGTCGGCACTCTGCGGTACGTGAAGAACGTCAAGGCCCGCGCGGCTCAGTTGCTGGGCTGTTAGTTCGGGGAGCGAGCGCCGCTGTGCCCGGGGCGCAGGTCTTGTTCGATGTCGCTCGAGGGCAGGACGTCCTGCACCGCGGCCGCGATCTCGCGTAGCCGCTCCAAAGCCTCGCGCTTGCGCTGTTCGAGCTTTCGTACTTCGCCGCGCAGCTCGTCTTGCCGGCGGCGCACGTCGGTCTCGACCTGGCGCAGCATCTTCTCGGCGGTCTCACGCATCATCGTCGACTGCTTCTCCGCCTCGGCGACGATCGTCCGTCCTTCCTCCTCCGCCTGACGGCGATGCTGGGTCGCATAGGCCTCGACGGCCAGGCGCATGTCCCGCGCGTGCTCGTCGGCCTCGTCCCGCAGCCGGCTCGCGTCGGCCGTCAGAGTCGCTTTCAGGCGTTCGGCTTCGGCACGCGCATCTCGCTCGAGATCGTCAGCGAGCTTGCGTGCGTCAGCCTGGATCTCCCGGGCCGCTTGCTCGGCGGCTTCGAGGATCCCCGTGACGCGATCGCCGAGCGCTGCGTAGCTCTGAGGCTCGGCGGGGAGGTCGTTCGCGCGTCCGTCGTCGTCTTGCATCGAGTCGGCAAGCTAAAGGATCGCGCCGGGCCCGGCAAGCTCAGGGCCCGAAAAGTCGACTCAGCTGGCAGCAGCGATGCGCTGGCCGAGGTTCGCAACGGGGAAGTTGCGGATCTTGCGCTTGAGGTCGTCCGAAGACATGTTGGGTCGCCTTTCGTTCCGCAGTGATACGCCGAGATTGACAGTCGGCCGGAGACGCATTTCGCCCGATCCCTCGAAGGGGCGTTTCTCGCTCCATCCGGCCTGGTTTCTAGGGTTGACGCGTGCCGTCGGCCCCTCTTCAGCGCGGAATCGCCGAGTTCGTCGGCACCTTCACGCTCGTCTTCGTCGGCGCCGGCTCGATCATCGCCGTGCACGGGTCCGACCTCACCGCGATCGCGCTCGCTCACGGGCTTGCGATCGGTGTGATGGCCTCCGCTGTGGGCCACATCTCGGGCGGGCACTTCAACCCGGCGGTCACGCTCGGTTTCATGGTCACGAGGAGGATCGAGGCACGGCTGGCGGCTACGTACTGGTTCGCGCAGATCACCGCGGCCATCCTCGCCGCGTTCCTCCTGACCGCCGTGCTGCCTCAGCCGGCCGTGGACGCGGTCGACCTGGGCGTCCCGGCTCTTGGAACGGGCATCAGTCCGGGGGCGGGGCTCGTGATCGAGAGCGTGCTCACCTTCTTCCTGGTCTGGGTGATCTTCGCGACCGCCGCCGACCCGCGCGGCGCCTTCGGCTCGATCTCCGGCCTCGCGATCGGCTTCACGATCACCCTCGACATCTTCATCGGCGGCCCGTACACAGGCGCCGCGATGAACCCGGCGCGGGCACTCGGGCCGCAGCTCGTCCAGAACGTCTGGAGCAACGCCTGGGTCTGGTACGTCGGCCCCGCGATCGGCGCGGTCGCGGCAGCGTTGCTCTACGAGTACCTCTATCTGCGGCCGCTCTCGCCTGAGCCTGTCGGACCTCCGGAGACCGGCCTCGACGAGCCGGGCCCGGGGCGGGCCGCCGCGACCTAGAAACAGCTCGCGCCGTGGTAGTTTCCCGCGGTGCTGCTGCTCGGCCTCTCCACCGGTCACAAGGTTGGGCTCGCCCTCGCGGTGGCCGGCTTCGCGGGCTTCTCGCTGATCGTCTCGATGCTCGTGCCGCGCTGGCGGCCGCAGTTCCCAGGGCGGGGGCTGCCGCTGTTCCTTGCGGTCTGCGTGCTGCTGTTCTTCGGGATGCTCGCCGC
>Ga0307296_10001157_pt1 | contig 13141 bp, 10 predicted proteins | sample ER_DNA_153_FD_194467 | JGI IMG/M metagenome (GOLD analysis project Ga0307296, IMG submission 194467) | Bulk soil microbial communities from the East River watershed near Crested Butte, Colorado, United States - ER_DNA_153 | ecosystem: Environmental > Terrestrial > Soil > Floodplain | place... | reverse complement strand
ATCCACGAGCGCCGCCTGGTAAACGAGCTCGCGCGAGCCCTCGACGGCTGCTCGGACGGTCAGCTCCACGACGTTCAAGAACGTTCGATTCAAAGCGAGGCATTGCGGTGGCAGGACTCCGATCCCCGTCGGCCGGACACCGTCCCCGCCGGCCATCACCGGCACCTCGACGCACGCATCCTGAGGGAGCTCGTGGATGAGGCCGTCGTTCCGCACGTTCCCGTAGAGCTCGACCTCAACACCGGTCTCCAGCGCATGGATGAACTGGCTTGCCAGCTCGTCGTTCCGTTCCACCTCGAGCTCCTCACCGGCATCGAGCGCGCTCTTGAGGTCCTCCCACTCGGCGAGGTTCTCCTCGGAGCGACGGAGGTACTCGTCGACCTCGATCCGATAGCGAGCGACCTGGTCGTCATGAGGCAGGAACCAGGGCACGTACTCGGCGCTGTGCTCCGAGGACTCGGTCGGGAAGTACCCGAACCGTCTGAAGAGCTCGACGCGGACGCGCCGGCCGAGGCCCTCGGGGTCGGCCTCGACGACCTCCCGCAACCTCGGGTACAGGTCCTCGCCCGTCCCGCGGTCGCGGAACACGTAGACGAAGCATTGGTGATTGAGACCGGCCGTCCGGAATTCGACACGCTCGGAAGGCAGGCCGACCGTCCGCGCGAGGAACGCGTGCGTGTCTCTGACGCTGTGGCACACGCCGACCACGTTCGCCGCGGGGAGACGCGAGCTCGCCCAGATCCCCCAGGGAACCATCGCCATCGGGTTCGTGTAGTTGAGGAGAAGTCCGTCGGGGCAACGCTCGGTCATCTCGTTCGCCATCTCGATCATCACGGGGATCGTGCGGAGCCCGCGCATGATGCCGCCGATCCCGATCGTGTCGGCGATCGTCTGGCGTACCCCGTACTTCTTCGGCACCTCGAAGTCGGTCAGCGTCGCGCGATAACCGCCGACTTGGATCTCGTTGATGAGGTAGGCGGCGCCGTCGAACGCAGGCGCCCGCGTCTCGTGCGCGGAGACCTCGTACCCGGCACCCGATCGTTCGACGAGCTGCACCGCGGCACGAAGCGCGTACGCGAGACGCTCGGTGTCGATGTCGTGGAGCGCGATATGCAGCGATCCGTGAAGTTCCTCATAGGCGCAGAGATCCGCGAGGATGCTTCTGGTGAACTCGACGCTCCCCGCGCCGATGATCGTGACCTTGGGCACGGCCGGGAGTCTGACAGTGGACGGAACGAGGCGTCGACCCCGACTCGATCAATTCCTTCACCTCGGCGATGACTTTCGGCCTCCGTCGGATGCATCCAGTGGTCGGCCGTCCTTCCCTCGGTGAAGCGCCGGCCGGCGCTGGTCAGACGGTGCCAGCGGGATTGACGTGAAGTTGCCATTCCCCGAGCTCAGAACCCCGTTCTACCCTGATTCAGGTAGGAAGCCTCCGAACGAGAAAGGAGATCCGATGTTTCAGCGTCCTCGCATCATCCGGCTCGTCGTCGCCGGCATGCTGCTCGCAACGACGATGCTCGTCTCGGCGCCGTCGGCACCAGCGAAACAGCGCTGCACGCTGAGGGGCACCTCCGGCGACGATCACCTGATCGACACCGCAGGCGCCAGCAGGATCTGTGCCCTGGGCGGCAACGACATCGTCGAGGCGGGGGCTCAGAACGACGTCGTCCTCGGCGGCCCGGGAAACGACCATCTGGAAGGGAACGAAGGGAAGGATGTGGTGAACGGCGGCCGTGGCGCGGACACGATCGTGGTGACGGACGGCGCGGCCGGCGATCGAGTCTTCGGTGGTCGGGGGAAGGACACGTGCTACCTGGATCGGGGCGATCGGGCGAGAGGCTGCGAGACCAAGACCGTCCTCGGGTGATCTGAGAACCAGATGGATGGATCGCCGCATCCGGCGATTCCACCACTCAGCCTTGGCCTCGAGCCCGCCGATAGAGAGGTGGTGAAAAGAGAAACAGGAGTGGACGCGACCGACCCGTCGGTCGAGGAGATCAAGCGCGAAGCCCGGGTCGTCGGGCTCCGAGGGGTCTCGACGCCTTCGCTCGAATCCATCGAGCGAAGGCGTCTCCAGCTCTGGGCGCTCACCGTCTTCATCCTGCTGGCGGTTTCGATCGGCGTCGCTCTCGTCTCGACGTGGCGCCCGGGAACCAAGTCCATCGTCACGCCGACCGCCCTGCGGATCGGCGTGGTGCTTCTCGCGATCGGCTTCGGCGTGTACGCGATCGAGAAGGAGCTCCACCTCCACCGCCTCGCACGCCTGCTGACCGACCAGCGGGTGCTCACCACCGCCCTCACGAACAGGCTCCACGAGATGTCGCTGCTGCTCGAGGCGGGCAAGGCGATGAACTCCGTCCTGGAGCTGCCGGCTGTTCTCGAAACGATCCTTCGCAGCGCGATGGACCTTCTCTCCGGTGAGAGTGGATCCATCATGTTGTTGGAAACATCCGACGACCTGGTGGCCGTCCTCGCGCGGGGTAACGACATCGCCGTCGGGATGCGAGTGCGCGTCGGTTCAGGGATCGCTGGCCGTGTCGCCGCGACTCGAGAGGCCCTCCTGATCGAAGGACAGGCAGATCCGTTGCAGTTCCCCGGCCTCACTCCACGCGAGCAACAGGTGGTGAGCGCGCTCAGCATCCCGCTTGTGAGTCGGGACAAGCTCTTCGGCGTGCTGAACGTGAACGCCGGCCCTGACCGCCGCTACACGGTCTACGACCTGCAAGCGGCGTCCCTGTTCGCGGAGCAGGCGGCCGGCGCCATCGCGAACGCCCGCCTCTACGAGACCGAGCGCATGCACGCCCTCCGAGCCGAGCTCGGAAAGGAGTTCGGAGCCCTCCACGCAGAGGCGGCCTCGGACCTCTGAGATACGGATCTTTTCCTGCCGCCCGAGCAGGAGGGCTTCTGACAGCAGTACGAGCATTTCCTACAGGTCCGGGCGCCTTGCGCCGTAGGTACTACGCAGGGACAACCATGAGATCCACGCAACGAGGAAGACGAGGAGTGACGTGGTCGGATCGTCGGAGCTCGTGAAGGCGTTGCAGATCCTCCAACTGGTGGTCTACATCGGGCTGTTCCTGGTCGCCCTCATCAACTGGCGTCGACGGCCGGGGCAGGCGAGCGCGTGGCTCGTGGCGACGTTCGGCGTCCTGGCCGCCGTGGTCGTGGCGGGCCAATTCCTCTCCGAAGACTCCGCCAACCCGGCGGCCCACTGGGCGACGAAAGCGCTCCTCGCGACCCTGGTGCTGTTCCCCTATTTCCTCTACCGGTTCACGACGTCGCTGATCAAGCCGATCGCATGGGTCAACCTGGTCGGCACGGTGCTGACCGCCTCCGTTGCGATCGTCGCCCTCTTCCTGCCGCCGTTCCCGGCGCAGGACGCGCCGAAGCCCCTTTGGCTCGAGGGCTACCTCGCGGCGCTCCTCGTCCAGTGGGTCTTCCTCTCCGCGGTCGTCGCGGTGCGACTCTGGCGCGCGGGGAAGGGCCAACCGACCGTCGCACGTCGCCGGATGCGGACCTTGAGTCTCGGAGCAACCGGCCTCGCGCTCGCTCTGGTGGTCGGAGGCGAATTCTCCGGTGGCGGCATCACGGAGGTCCTCGTGCAACTGCTCGTGCTCGCGGCCGCGCCCCTCATGCTCATCGGCTTCGCGCCCCCCCGGATCGTTCGCGTGATCTGGCGCCAGCGGGAAGAAGCGGCGCTCCGTCAGGCCGGGCTCTCGCTGATGGAGGCGACCACGACCGCGGAGGTTGCGCGGACGCTCCTTCCTCACGCACGCAAACTCGTTGGCGCCGCTCTCGCGATCCTCGAGGACTCGGACGGAGCCATCCTCGCGAGAGACGGTCTCGACGGTGAGGCCGCTCCGGGGCCTGACGAACCTTCCGACCATCAGGCGATCGAAGCGCTCAACGGGGCGGTCGTCAGCGTCCCACTCCGCACGGGGCGGCTCGTGGTGGTCACGAGCCCGCTCACGCCATTCTTCGGTGAGGACGAGCTCTCAGAACTGAAGGGCCTCGCGGCTCAGGCCGATCTCGCTCTGGCGCGAAATGAACTGCTCGCGAGTCAGCAGAGGCTCGCCGCGATCGTCGAGTCCTCCGACGATGCGATCATCTCGAAGACGCTCGACGGAACGATCACGAGTTGGAATCGCGCGGCCGAGCGGATCTACGGGTATCGCCCGGACGAGGCGATCGGGCAACCGACGTCGATCCTGGCACCCCTCGACCGCGACGACGATCCGACGATCCTCGAACGGGTCGCCTCGGGACAGAGCATCGAGCAGTACGAGACGATCCGACGCACCAAGGACGGCCAAACGATCGATGTCGCCCTCACGGTCTCTCCGATCAAGGACGCAGACGGACGGATCGTCGGGGCGTCAACGATCGCGCGGGATGTCAGCGAGCGCAAGCGCTCGGAAGTCGTACGTGAATCCGCGCGCCAGGCCGCCGACCGAGCGAACCGAGCCAAGAGCGAGTTCCTCTCACGGATGAGCCACGAGCTCCGCACGCCGATGAACGCGGTCCTTGGGTTCGCGCAGCTGCTGGGGATGGATCACCAGACCCCCGAGCAAGAGGAGGCGACCAAGGAGATCCTGAAGGCGGGAACGCACCTCCTGGAGCTGATCGACGAGGTCCTGGACATCGCCCGGATCGAGGCGGGGAAGCTGCGGCTCTCTCTGGAACCTGTCGACGCCGTCCAGGTGGTGGAGGAATCCATCTCGTTGTTGCAGCCCCAAGCGCGGCAGGAGGGTGTGACCTTGTCGATGGACCCGCGCGACCCCGCGGATCCTTCGGTCCATGTCGTCGCGGATCGACAGCGCCTCAAGCAGGTGCTCCTCAACCTCATCTCTAACGGCGTCAAGTACAACCGACAGAACGGCACGGTCCGCGTTTCCATCGATCGCACCAGCGGGGGCAACCGGATCAGGATCGACGTCACCGATACCGGCCGAGGGATCCCCGTCGAGCGCATCGAGCGACTCTTCGCGCCGTTCGACCGCCTGGGCGCTGAGGAAACCGGCATCGAGGGGACCGGTCTGGGACTGGCGCTGACGAGGCCGCTCGTGGAGGCGATGGGCGGGACGATCTTGGTGACGAGTGGGTTCGGGAAGGGCAGCACGTTCTCGATAGACCTCGCCTCGGCGGACGACGCCGCGAGTGCGAACGGGGACCGCGCCCCTTCGGACGAGGAGATCGCTGCAGCGGCGATGACCGCGAACGCTCGGACGGTGCTCTACGTCGAGGACAACCTTTCGAACCTGAAGCTCATGGAGCGGGTCCTCGCACGAAGGCCGGGGATCAGGCTGGTATCGGCGATGCAGGGCAGCCTGGGTGTCACATTGGCCCGAGATCACCTGCCCGACCTGATCCTCCTCGATCTGAATCTCCCCGACATGCGGGGTGAAGAGGTGCTCGCCCGCCTCCACGCGGATCCGGCGACGGCCGAGGTCCCGATCGTGGTGATCTCGGCCGACGCGACCCCAGGTCAGCGCGCCCGGCTCGTCGAGGCGGGCGCGAGTGACTTCGTCACCAAACCATTCGACGTCGATCGCCTGTTGCAGATCGTGGACGAGTACTGCGGAGACCCCGTCGCGGCATCCCCCGGCGGCCTCACAGGGCGATCCTGATGACGGTCACTCAACCCTTCGACGCCGACCCGGAGAACAGCGGGCATCACATCAGGGCCCGCGAAGATCTTGCGGACGCCCCGATCCTCATGGTCGACGACGAGCGCGCGAACATCCTGGTCCTCGAGCGCCTCCTCCAGAAGGCCGGATATCGCAACGTCCATTCGACGACCGACCCTCGAACGGTGCTCGGGTTGGTCGCCGAGCTCCGGCCGGACCTGCTACTCCTCGATCTCAAGATGCCGGGTCTCGACGGCTTCGAGATCCTCGAGCTCCTCCGTGTCGGAGCGGCGGCGTCTTCAGAGCCCGGCCTCCCCGTCTTGGTATTGACGGCCGACGCCACGAAGGAAACCAAACGACGGGCCCTCGCCGCCGGCGCCACGGATTTCTTGACCAAGCCGTTCGACCTCGACGAGGTGCTTCTCCGTATCGCGAACATGCTGGATCTCCGATCGCTGACCCTCGAGCTGCGAGCGAAGAACGCGTCGCTCGAAGATCGGGTCTTCGAAAGAACCCGGGAGCTCGAGGAATCCCACATCGAGACGTTCGAGCGACTCGCGCTCGCGGCCGAGTACCGCGACGACGACACGGGGCAGCACACCCGGAGGGTCGGGCGGATGGCGGCGCTGCTCGGCCAAGAGCTCGGAGTCGGGGCCGAAGTCGTCCAGCTGCTGGAGCGAGCGGCAGGGCTCCACGACGTGGGGAAGATCGGCGTCCCGGATGCCATCCTGCTCGCACCGCGGAAGCTCACGGTCGAGGAGTTCGACGTCGTGAAGACCCACACGGTGATCGGCGCGAAGATCCTTTCGGGAAGCCGATCACCGCTCATGAGGATGGCGGAAGAGATCGCATGGTCGCACCACGAGCGCTGGGATGGACGCGGCTATGGCGGCGCCGTCGCGGAGGAGATCCCGCTCACGGGGCGGATCACGACCGTCGCCGACGTCTTCGATGCGCTGACGCACGCGCGTCCGTACAAGGACGCCTGGCCGCTGGAGCGGGCGATCGAGGAGATCGCGCAGCAGCGAGGCGACCAGTTCGATCCCCGCATCGTGGACGCCTTCGTGTCGATCCAAGAGCACATGGCGGTGGCGGCGGTCGGCGCGGAGGCCGGATCCACCATCGCGCCTCACTGAGATCCCCGGCCGTTCGGCCTCTCTCATCCTTGTTTGCGAGACTCCAACGAGGGGAATCCATCCGCCATCTTCGAACCCAGCCCCGATGCCCTCGCAGAACGCCTCGGCGGACATCTTCGGACACACCGTCCGGTCGTCGCCGGTGGTTTGGTTGTCCTCGTCGGCTACCTCCTGATGACCGCGCTCCTCATCGGGCTCGGTCTGCTCATCACACAGGTGCTCGTCGGCGGCCCGGTGGAGGCTTGGGACCACAACCTCAACCAGTGGTTCGTCGACCAGCGAACGCCGACGCTCAACCCCGTGGCCAACATCGGCTCAGAGTTGGGTGCGACCTTCACGATCATCGGGGTCGCCGCCCTCGCGTGCGTCATCCTCGCGATCGGGCGTCACTGGCGCGAGCTCGGATCGATCGTTGCGGGCCTCGCCGTCGAAGCATCCGTCTCGTTCACCACGTCGACCTTGATCACTCGAACCCGCCCGAAGGTCCCTCGACTCGACGCAGCTCAGCCGACCGGCAGCTTCCCGTCGGGCCATACGGCGGCTGCGATCGTCCTCTACGTGAGCCTCGCGATCGTGATCACCCTGCTCGTTCGCAGCACGTTCCTCCGCGCCGTCGCGTGGCTCCTCGCGATCGCGCTCCCGATCTTCGTCGGTTCCTCCCGCCTCTATCAGGGTATGCACCACCCCACCGACCTGATAGGGAGCGCTGTGATAGCCGTGGGATCCCTGCTCTTCGGGCTGCTGGCCTGCCGCACCGCCGTCGCGGTCACTGGCCGGCGCACCGACGTGGCTGATCGAACCCATCCCGCTCCGACCGAAGCGAAGGCGGTTCCGTGACCTCGGTGGGAGTCATCGCCCACTCGGCCAAAACGCTCGGTGGCGGTCTTGTAGAGCTTCGCAAGACGCTCTCGACGAATGGGATCGACGATCCGATGTGGATCGAGGTCCCGAAGACCCGGTTCATCCCCAAACAGGTGAAGAAGCTGCTGGAAGACGGTGCCGAGCTGATCTTCGTGTGGGGCGGAGATGGAACCGTGCAGCGCGCCATCGACGCGGCGGCGGGCGCTTCCGCCGCTCTGGCCGTTCTACCCGCCGGCACCGCCAACCTCTTCGCGACGAACCTCGGCATCCCGAAGGATCTGGATGAGACCGTCAAGATCGGGCTGAACGGGTCCCGACGTAAGCTCGACGTCGGGCGGATCAACGGCGAGCACTTCGGCGTGATGGCGGGGACGGGTCTCGACGCGTTGATGATCCGCGACGCCGATGCCGGACTGAAGGACAAGGTCGGACGCTTCGCCTACGTCGTCACCGGCGCCAAGAACGTGGGGAAGTCCTCCGTCAAGATGCGCATCGAGGTGGACGGGAAGGCGTGGTTCAAGGGCAAGGCGAGCTGCCTGCTCATCGGCAACGTCGGTGATGTCATCGGTGGGATCTCGGCGTTCCCCGACGCCCGGCCGGACGACGGTCTCCTGAACATCGGCGTCGTCACGGCGTCCGGAGCGATGGACTGGGTTCGGACGCTGGGGCGCTCGGCGGTCGGGGCTGTCGAGGGGTCTCCCTTCGTGGAGACGACGAGCGGGCGCGCATTCGACATCCGCTTGGACAGGGCGACCCCGTACGAGATCGACGGAAGCGTTCGGAAGAAAGCCAAGCGACTGAAGTGCAAGGTGGTACCTGGAGCGATCACCGTCTGTGTCCCTCAGGAGGAGGGACGATGAGCACGGCGAACCATGTCCCGGAGACGTGGGGCCTGACGGGAGATGACGCGCTGGAGGCCTTGGAGCGCACCGGTCGCTGGGCCCTTGTCCGAGATGCGTTCAAGCGGCTCCGGTACGCCGACGGCTTCAGCCACGCGAGATCGATGGCGTACCTCACAACCCTCGTCTTCCTCCAGGCCGTCATCGCCCTCGTGGGTCTCGCCAGCGCGCTGAGCTCCGGAGGCGTGAGCAACGTCATCGTCAAGACGCTCAGGCAGATCGTCCCCGGGCCCGCGGGAAGGGTTCTGACGGACGCGGTCCAGCAGGCTCACAAGGCCGGCTCGTCCCACCGGCACCTTGCCCTGATCGTCGGGCTGGCCGGTGCGTTGATCACGGGAACGACGTTGATGGGTCAGATCGAGCGGGCACTGAATCGCATCTACGGTGTTGAGCAGGATCGGCCCACGGTGCACAAGTACGGGCGCGCGTTCGTCCTGACGATCACCGCCGGCATCCTGTTCGTGGTGGCTTTCGCCGCTCTCGCGCTCGGCCGCGCCATCGGCTCCTCGCTGAGCAACCACACGGTATCGAGCGTGTGGAACGTGGCGCGGTGGCCCATGGCACTCGGCCTCTTGATCGCGGCGATCGCGTTGCTGTTCAACTGGTCTCCTCGAAGACACCAGCCGGGATGGTCATGGCTCGCCTTCGGCGCGATCGTCTCGGTCATCTTGTTGGCGATCGTGACGGTCGCCCTCGACGGCATGTTCCAGATCAGCTCGACGTTCGGGAAGACGTACGGACCTCTCGCCGGGATCGTCGCGCTCATGATCTGGGCGGTGCTGGCTTCCATCGCCCTGCTGTTCGGCGCGGCGATCGGCGCCCAGCTCGAGGCGGTTCGAGGCGGTCGTCCCGATCCGCAAAGCGCGAGGAAGGTGAGGGAGTCCGAGCCCGACATGGAGTCCGCTCGGTGATCGAACGCGACGGCGATCAGAACCGGCGGGTGCGTCGGAGACGGAACGGACGACCGTCAGGGTCGACGATCGTTCGATAGAGCGGCCACGCCCATACACGCTGCCAAGCGGCCACCGGTCGAGGGGAGTGGCGCCGAACCCGGCCGGAGGGTCGATCGCCACGCTCTCCGCCGTCATGCCAAGCGTCCAGCGCTTCCGCGGCTTCGCGCCAGCGGTCGAAGCCTGCATACGCGTCGACGAGACCCTCGTCCGAGCCGACGCCGAGGTGCTCCCGCCACAGACGCAGCCGAAGATCCCGGGCGAATCTCCGGGCGCCATCGCCGAGCCCGGCTGGGTCCACTGGCGCTCGCTCGTCGTTCTCCTCGTCGAGAACGGCGATCGACAGCTCCGAGTCGTGCGTCCACGACCGACGGTTCATGTTGTCCGAGCCGAGCATCACGAACACGTCGTCGATCACCACGGTTTTCGCGTGGACGTAGATCGCGTCACCTCGTTCGTTCTCGAGGTCGTACATGGCGAAGCGCTCGCCGCCGGCTCTGGCGAGCCTGTCCATCATCGTCAGTTGCCCGAGCCTGTTCGTCGGTCCCGAGAGCACGCCGTTGCGATCCGGGTGCCGAGGCACGACCACGATGAGCCGGAGTTCGGCAGAGCGGGTGAGTGCCGCCTCGAACAGCCGCGCGATCTCCTCGGACCAGAAATATTGATCCTCGACGTAGATGAACGAGCGAGCCCGGGCGAGCGCCTTCGAATACATGCGGGCGATGCTTCTCTCACCGTCGGGAGCGAAGGGGTACGGGGGCCGCTTGGCCGGATACGTGCGAAGCACCTGGACCGCATGCGTGCCTTTGGCCTGCGACGGCGTGCGGTACGGGGGAAGGGGGTCGGGACGCTCCCGCTCACCGGTAGCTTTGACGGTGAGCCCGCCGAGCCGCATGCGGGTCCGCTCCAGCGGCGTCTCATCGTTCCAGCGCTCGCGGAACGTCTCCACGAGATCGGCCACGGCGGGCCCGTGTACCTCGGCCTGGATGTCATGCCACGGCGGTCGCGGGCCGAACGCGGGGTCGAGCGCCTCCGCCTGCGGGTCGCCTTCATGACCCTCGTCGTCGCGACGCCCGTGGCAGAGGTCGACGCCACCGACGAAGGCAAGATCCTCATCGTGGCGACCGTGGTGCAGGAGCAACACCAGCTTCTGATGATGCGACCCGCCGCGTCTGATACGCGCATCCAAGAGCAGGACTCCGCCCGCACGATTCACGATGTCGGCAAGATCGCTGGCCTCCCCTTCGCTGAAACCGAAGATCCCGGGATGAGAGCGCCAGAGGAGTCCTCGGACGTCGACGCCTCGGCGCGCGAGCCCGGAGACCGAGTCCCCGAGTGTCGGGCCACTGGGGCCAAGGAGCTCGTCGGAGTCGCCCCGCCAATCGGTGAGTAGCACCTGGTCGCCAACACCGAGTGTGCCGAAACGACTGACGAGCCGAGAGAAGTATGTGGCGCCGTGGATCAGCGGTTCGACACGGTTCCCGACGGTCCAGGCGAGGTCCGGTCGGTTGAGGCCGGTCGCGGGATTGCCGCGTTCCTCGGTCGAGAGGAACCAGTCGGACGCCCCTTGCATCCGGCCTAGCCTACGCGGGCATACGAAGAGAGCCGGCCGGGTACAGTCGAGATCAGTGCTCGCTCTCTTGCTCGTCCTCGTGCTGAGTGCCAGCGCGGGCGCCGTGGCGGCGGTAGGCGTTCGCCAGTGGCCACAGGCCGATCCGGCACGCTCGGCGTCTGATGCCGTCGAGCATCAACTGACCCGATGGGATCGGGTTCGCTTCTTCATCCGTTCCCGGCTCGACCCCGCGACGGCGACCGGACTCGCCCTCACGGTTGCACTGTTCGCCGTCGTGGTCGCCGGGACGGTGATGGGCGTGGTCGTGTACATGGTCCGGACCAACTCCGGTGTCGTTCGCATCGACCAGAGCGTCGCTCGGTGGGCCATCGAACAATTGCACGGCTTCGCCTTCCATGCGCTCCAGATCCTCACCATGCTGGGCTCCACTCCCGCGATCATCGTGCTCGCTGTCGCCTGCGCCATCTACGGCTGGCGACAACGCCACAGCATGTCCATCCCCGTGTTCCTCACGCTCGTGGTCGGTGGTCAGGCTCTGATGTCAACGCTGATCAAGATCGCGGTCGATCGGGTAAGGCCAGACATAGGGCCCCTGGGTCTGCTGGGGACCCCATCGTTCCCGAGCGGCCATTCGACCGCCGCCGCGGCGACATTCGCCGCCCTGGCTCTGGTCATCGGGCGGAAGCGTTCTCCGATGGTACGGGGGGTCCTCGCGGGCGTCGCGGTGTCGATGGCGGTCGCCGTTGCATGCTCGAGGGTGCTCCTGGCCGTTCATTGGTTCTCCGACGTCGTCTCCGGGCTCGCGCTGGGATGGACCTGGTTCGCCGTCTGCGCCGTCGCCTTCGGCGGGCGGCTCCTCTGGTACGGCGCTCCGGTGGAAGCAGCGTCGTCGCCCCGGGCTCCACGTCGCTCCGCCGCGTCTCGCAACTGATCGCGAATCGGCGGCCGCTAGACGAAGAGCGGCCTCAGCGAGTGACGCCGGACGAGGTCGTTCATCTGTTCATCGCTCGGGCGCTCGCCAGCGAACTCCTCGGCGGCCGCCAGGACGGGCGGCAAGAGGCTCACGTCACCGGCGGTGTTGAGGAACACCCCTTCGCGGCCGAGCACCCAATCCACCGCGAGCTGGATATCCGCCGGATCGGTGAGCGGCTCGTACCAGGTCGACGCTGTCTGCGGACGACCGTCCCAAGGCGCGAGCGCGATCGACTTGATCGTCTGGATGGCGACCCCGCCCTTCGCGCAGATGGCAGCCAATCCCTCGAATTCCTCCGCATACCGCTCGTCCTGCATCTGGCGGAAGTTGTACGGGAGAAGCACCGAGTCGAAGGGGAAACGCGCGAGCGAGCGACGGTGCATGGCGGGGATCGAGAGCCCATGCCCGGTCACGCCGATGAAGCGGATGAGCCCCTCCTCGCGCGCTTCGACCGCGGCCTCCAACGCACCATCTTCGCGCAGGGCGAACTCCCACTCGATGACATCGACCAGGTTGTGAAGCTGCAGCAGGTCGATGTGATCGACTCCCAACCGATCGAGCGAGCGGCGGAGCCCCTCCTTCGCACCCTTGTAGTTGCGTGCGTCCGTCTTGGTGGCGACGAAGAAGTCTCCCGGGTGCCGCTTGAGCCACGGCGCGATCCGTAGCTCGGAGTCTCCGTATGAAGCTGCCGTGTCGATGTGATTCACGCCGTGCTCGAGGAGCAGCTCGAGCGTGCGCTCCGCGTCTGCATGCGAAACGTCGCTGAGCGCGGCCGCACCGAAGATGGTGCGCGAGCTCCCGTGACCCGTGCTGCCGAATGGCGCCTTCGTGATCAGAGAGCGAGCCTAACTCTGCTGACCCACGACCGCTTCCGTCGGTCAGGTGTGCCCGAGAGCCGAGGCCACCCCTTCGGCCAGCGATCTCCGCAGCCCGGGTGACTGCGCCTCGGCGGTCGTATCGATCGCCAGAAGGACGGCACCGACGACGGGCGGATCCCCGAGCGGTTGGAGCCTGACCTGTGGAGCCACGGGACGCACGACGGCGTCGAGGCCGTCGACGAGATATCGAGTGTCCGCTCGGAACATGCCACCCGCGAGCACGAGGTCGAACTGGTCGTCC
>Ga0307296_10001153_pt1 | contig 13162 bp, 11 predicted proteins | sample ER_DNA_153_FD_194467 | JGI IMG/M metagenome (GOLD analysis project Ga0307296, IMG submission 194467) | Bulk soil microbial communities from the East River watershed near Crested Butte, Colorado, United States - ER_DNA_153 | ecosystem: Environmental > Terrestrial > Soil > Floodplain | place... | reverse complement strand
CTGATGATACGCCTCGGCCAGGTAGAACGCGTGCAGTGGGGCGATCTGCGTCACGATCGGACGAGAAAATGTCTTCGCTGCCGTGAGCTGCGCGACGTACGCTTCTGCGAGACGCCTCTGTTCGGGCGTGCGGTAGAAGATCGCCGAACGGTACTGCGTTCCATGGTCCGGACCCTGGCGATTGAGCTGCGTCGGGTCGTGGGCAACCGAAAAGAAGATCTGGAGCAGCTGGCCGTAGGAGATCTGTGAAGGATCGTACACGACGCGGACCGCCTCGGCGTGTCCGGTGTCTCCGGAGCTGACCTGCTCGTATGACGGGGACACGACCGAGCCACCAGCGTACCCGGATTCGGCATAACGCACGCCCTTCACGTGCTCGTACACGCCTTCAATTCCCCAGAAGCAACCACCCGCGAAGATTGCGGTGTCGAGGGAAGGCTTCGAGACCAGCCGAACGCCGGCTGCCGGAGCGGGCAGGACGACAGCGGCGCCATTGCCCGTCGCACTCAAGTGAGGCGCGAGAGCGACGATGGCGGACACGACGGCTACGGTGACGACTGCTATGCTCGATTGGCGCTTCATGAGGGGCCTCGGGAGTACGGGAGTATTGCCCCTCATATAGACACTGCTGCTCCCTGAAGTTCCCTCAGGTGGCCGGCCCGGGACGACGGAAGACCTTCCGCACCAGCCAGACGACGGCGATGATCGGCAGCACCACGAAGACGAGCAACTTGAGCGCGAAGATCGTGAACAGCCCGACCATGACGAGCACGATCACGGGGATGCCCAGAATGACCATCGTCAGGAACGGCCGAAGCTGAAAAAGGCGGGACAGGGACGCAAGCATGGATCACTCCGGAAGGGTATGAGCAGTCTGTACGTTCAGATACGGTCTACTGTTTCGTTCCCGACTTTGGGATCAACCGTCATGGCCATCTCGGGCGGGCGCGCTATCGGTCCTCCTTGTCGGGGTGACAGGCCATGTCGACCACGATCGTGCTGGCAAGAATCAGCAGATCGTCCTCGTTGGCGGCGATGTCGACGCCGTAGGTGTCGGTCCAGCTGAACCATCGCTTCGACACGCTCGCGACGTCGCGACCGCCGCGCGTGAAAGTGTACTCGTGGTCCAGGAAGTCGCCCTCAGCTTCGAGATCGTCCGGGCCTGGAACGTCGACTGTGAAACGATGATGCAGCAACGTGAACAGTTTCTTCTTGACGACGGCGATCACTGCGCCGCCGCGATGGATCTCGTAGGTCGGTCCCCACGAGAAGACCTTCTGCTTGATGAAAGCGAGCTCGTTCCCATCCAGATCCTTGAACGCCAACTGATCGCCGAAGCTGAAGGCCTTGCCGTCCACGAAGTAGACATCATGGCCCTCGGCGTCCTGGATCATGAAGTCGTCGCCGAATGCGAACAGCTTCTGCTTCATCACATACCGCATCACTCGCCTCCCGATGATGATGCCGCGCCGAGTCCAGCCGCGCGCCCGGTTGCCCACGCCCAGAGAAAATTGTAACCGCCGATCGGCCCGAAGGCGTCGAGCATCTCGCCGCAAAGGAACAGTCCGCGATGCCTCTTGCTCTCCATCGTCCGCGCATCGATCTCGGCGAGGCCGACGCCGCCGCCGGTGACTTCCGCCTTCTTGTAACCCTCGTCGCCCGTCCACGGAAGAACGCCGCGCACGAGGGTCTCGATCAGACGGAGCCTCTCCTCGCGGCGCAGCTCGGCGAGCGTGCGCGTGGGATCGACGCGTGCGACACCAATCAACGCCGCCGCCAGCCGGTCGGGTAGCTCCTCGCGCAAGGCGCCGTGCACAGTCCGCGCGCCGTTCGCGCGCAACGCAGATTCCCAATCCGCATCGCCGAGCGCAGTCCAGCGCACCGTGACAAGCGCCGGTGAGGGCTCTTCGGCGCGCGATCGCACGGCGACGTGCGACACGTCGAGCACGGAAGGGCCGCTGTAGCCACGATGCGTGAAAAGAAAGCCGCCGGTCGCCGTCGAACTTCGCTCGGCAGTGCGCGCCGTCAGCGTAACGCCGAGCGAGACACCGGCCAGCGACGCGAACGGAGGAGGGTCTGCCGTGAGCGGAGTCAGGGCCGCGTATGTCGGATGGATCGTATGGCCGAGTCGTTTCGCGGCACGCAATCCGAATCCGTCGCTGCCGGTGTTCGGCACCGAGAGGCCACCGGCCGCGACGACGACCGCATCGGCGACCAGCGCGTCGCCGTGCTCGACTTCGACGCGCCAACCGCCGGTCTCGACGGGTTCTAGACCCGTCACATGAGCATCGGTGCGCAGCGCGGCGCCGCTGCGAGCCGCCATCTCGAACAGTCCGTCGCGCACGTCGCGCGCCCGGTTCGAGACGGGAAAGAGCTTGTTCGACTCGACCTCCTCGACCAGCGGAAGTGCGAGCTCGCCTTCGAAGAAGGCAATCTGCTCGGCGAGCGGCCACGAACGGACGATCTTTCGCAGGACGTTAGGCGATGAGTCGGTGACGAAACGCGACTCGTCGACACTGGCCGGGAGGACGTTGCATCGCCCGCCGCCGCTGATGAGGATCTTGCGACCGCCATCGCGCGTGCGCTCGAGAAGCAGCGCGTCGGCTCCCGCCCTTGCCGCGAAAATCGCCGCCATCGACCCGGCCGCGCCCGCACCGATCACTATGACTCGCCGTCGGCGCGGCCCGTCCGTCACTGCGCGTCAGGCACGGCCCACGCGCGCATGTTCTCGACGCTCACCACCGTGCGCTTCAGGCACTTGCGGCATTGCACGACCGCCCCGATCAGCGCTGCCGCATCGAGCGGATGCGCGGCGTCTTCCCCCTCCGGGGCGGGCATCCAGTATCCGCAGTTGCCGCATCGGATCTCGAGTTTCTGAGCGGACGTCATGGGGCACCGATCGGCTGAAATGAGAGCGCAGCATAGCTCACCTGAGTATGTGCATTGGCGCGTTGCGGCGCGACCGCACTGATGGCGTGCCGGTTAATACCCGTCGCTCCGCGCCCAGTTGTCGACATGGCCGACGCTCGAAGCAGCTCGACACACAGATGTCTATTCCTGACAGTTTGTTGACAACAGGGCGGCCCCAACTTACGCTGGACCCCGTTGGACCGCCCGCCGAGGCAACTGGTCGCCCTTCGTCCAGGAGGTCGTGTGCGCATTACTAGTGTCGTAGTGGTAGCTGCATCACTCGCCGCTCTCGTTTCAACTGACGTAGCGGCTCAGCAGCGACGCATCAGCGGCCGCGTCACTGCCAGTGGAACGAACGAGCCGCTCGCCTCCGCGACCGTCGTCGTTGCCGGCACGCCGCTCGGCACCCACACCAATGACGACGGCCGGTTCGAGGTTCTGGCTCCCGATGCGGACGTGCAGCTCGTGGCCCGGCGCATCGGCTTCAAGCAGACGTCGGTCCGCGTGCCGCGCACGCAGAGCGAAGTGAATCTGTCGCTCGACCGAGACGTGCTGATGCTCGAGGAACAGGTCATCACGGGCGAGAACACCTCGGTTGCACGCCGTAACGCGGCGAACGACGTCGCGACGGTAAGCAGCGTCGAGCTCACGCGAGCGCCGACGCCGACGATCGAGAACGCCCTCGCCGGCAAGGTCGCCGGTGCGTCGGTACAGCAGAACTCTGGCGCGCCCGGCGGAGGATTGCAGGTGCAGTTGCGTGGTGTGACGACGATCAACGCCGCGGCCGACCCGCTCTACATCGTCGACGGCGTGATCGTCAGCAACGACGCGATCTCCAGCGGTGCGAACGCGATCACCGCCGCGGCCGCCGGCGGAAATGCGTCACCGCAGGACAACGCCGTCAATCGCATCGCCGACATCAACCCCGCGGACATCGAGCGCATCGAGGTGCTGAAGGGCGCGTCGGCCTCGGCCATCTACGGTTCGAAGGCATCGAATGGCGTCATCGTCATTACGACGAAGCGTGGTACCACGGGCGCACCGCGGTTCAATCTCACCCAGCGTGTTGGCACGTATCAGGTCTCCAACGAGATCGGCTCGCGTACGTGGGACCTCCCAGGCGTCTTCGCGTACTTCGGTCCGAAGACCGCAGCGGACACCGCGCGCTACACGGCGCTGTTCGGCACCGGCGCGACGACGGATTACGAGAAGTATCTCTTCGGCCGCACCGACCCATCGTGGGAGACCGACGTCAGTGTCAACGGGGGCTCGGATGTCACGCGCTACTTCGTGTCCGGCCTTCTGAAGCGCGACGCCGGCATCATGAGCGGCACGGGCTACGACAAGCAGTCTATCCGCGCCAACCTGTCGCAGGCCTTCGGGAAACGTGTGACGCTCGACGTGAACACGAATTTCATGCACAGCAACGCGCAGCGCGGTCTGACGAACAACGACAACAGCGGCACCAGCTACTACATGGTGCTGCCTTTCACGCCAAGCTTCGTGAACCTCAAGCCGGTGAATGGAGTCTATCCGGCCAACCCGTTCGAGCGCAGCAATCCGATTCAGACGCGCGATCTACTCCTCAACAAGGAAAACGTCTACCGTTTCATCGGATCGGCGAGCGCCCGCTATTCGGTCTTTACGAGTGAGCTCCAGAATCTGACGCTCGCCGTCAACGGCGGCATCGATCAGTTCACGCAGCGCAACGACATCTTCTCGCCTAACGAGCTGCTCTTCGAGCCACAGGACGGACTGCCGGGGACGTCCGTCCGCGGCGCGACAGGGAACGTCAACTCCAACCTGAACGTCAGTCTGGTCCACCAGTTCTCGCCGGCGAACTCATGGTTCACGGCCACGACCTCGGCGGGCGTCCAGCGCGAGCGTCGCGATCTCGACGGCGCGAGCGTGCTCGCGCGCGGACTGATCCCGGGCCAGAGCGCGGTCGACCAGGCGTCGAGCATCTCGGTCGCGCCGGTCCGCCAGCTCGTCAAGGACCTGGCGTACTACGCACAGGAAGAATTGCTCGCCCTCGACGAGCGCTTGCTCCTAACGGCCGCAGTCCGCGCCGACCGCAGCACAAACAACGGCGACATCGATAAGTTCTTCTTCTTCCCCAAGGCGTCGGCGTCGTACCGCCTGCCGGAGTTCATTTCATTCGTGGACGAGGCCAAGCTGCGCCTCGCGTTCGGACAGTCGGGCAATCCGGCGATCTACGGCGCGAAGTTCACATCGCTCGCGACGACAGTCTACGATGCGGCGACCGGCGTGCAGATCGGGCTCATTGCCGGCGATCCGACCATCCGGCCCGAACGTCAAACGGAGATCGAGGGAGGAGTCGACCTCCAGTTGTTCGGCGGGCGCTCATCACTCGGCGTGACAGGCTACGAGAAGTCGATTCACGATCTGATTCTGCAGCGCGCGCTGGCGCCGACGTCGGGATTCACCTCCCAGTACTTCAACGGTGCGCAACTGCGCAATCGCGGCATCGAGATCACCGCTGCGGTCACGCCGATCAGCACTGGCGAGGCGACGTGGATCTCTCGGGCGACCTTCTCGCGGAACGTCAGTGAAATCACGAAGCTCCCCGTTCCGAAGTTCAGTGTAGGTGGCTTCGGCGAGTCGCTCGGCGCCTTCCAAATTGATTCCGGGGAGTCCGCGACGCAGATCATCGGACTTACTCGAAACGGCGATGGAACGAAGAGTGTCGTCAAGCTTGGCGACGCGGCGCCCGATTTCCAGATGTCGTTCGCCAATGAACTGAACTGGTCCGCATTCCGCCTCTACGGGCTCGTCGACTGGAAGCACGGCGGGGACATCATCAACCTCACCGAATTCCTGTACGACGCGGCGGGCAACGCCAAGGACTACAGCACCAATCCGAATTCCGGTGGACAGCTCCGCTTCAACCGCTGGGCGCAGGGCTACACGAAGGAGTACATCCAGGATGGCAGCTATGTGAAGGTGCGCGAGATCTCGCTGTCATACAGGTTGCCGGCCAGCACGATGCGCTACCTCGGCGACCGGGCGCGCTCGGTTCGCCTCGAGCTGAGTGGCCGCAACCTGTTCACAAGTACATCCTATCGTGGACTCGATCCGGAAGTGAGCAACTTCGGCAACCAGGCGATTGCGCGGAACATCGACGTCGCGCCGTACCCGCCCAGCCGAAGCTATTTCTTCAGCGTCGACGTGGAGTTCTGACCCATGACCATCACCTCTCGCATTCGTACCGGCGAACTGCCGGCAGCGTTAGGCAGGGCCGCGCTCCACGCGTCGCGTCTGGCGCTGATCGCTGTCCTGTTGCACGGCTGCAAGGACACACTCGTTCCGGATCTCAACAATCCGAGTCTCGAAGGCATCATCACCAACCCGACGCGCGCGCAGGTGCAGACGATGGCGCGCGGCGTGCTCGACGGAAATCGCACGCAGCAGGGCGGCTACATCCGCGACTTCGAGATTTTCGGCCGTGACGCATACAATCTCGACGCCGCCGACCCGCGGTGGGTGACCGAGCTGTTGATATCTCTCGATCCAGGCGGCTTCGGCGAGCGGCAGTGGGGCAGCCGCTATCGCAACATCAAGGGTGCGAACGTTCTCATTCAGGGCGCACAGACGGCCGGCGCGCTCAGTGCGGCGGAGAAGGCGGCGACGATCGGCTTCGCGCAGACGTTCAAGGCGCTTGATCTGCAAGCCGTCGCCGAGGCGCGGGATACGGCGGGAGTCGCTGCCGATGCCGGAAGCGACACACAGAGCCTCCCGCCAATCCTTTGCCGGGATCCGGCGCTCACGCGCATCTCCGATCTGCTCGATTCCGCTAAGACCAACCTGCTCGCCGGTGGTAGCTCGTTCCCATTTCCGCTGCCGGCGGGGTTCGCGGGATTCGACACTCCCGCGTCGTTCCTCAAGTTCAACAGAGGAATCAAGGCGAAGAACGAGATCTATAGAGCAAAGAACACGGCGTCACACTACGCGGACGCCCTGACAGCACTTAGCGAATCGTTCGTCGACACCACCAAGAGTCTCGACCTTGGTGTCTCGCACGTCTACAGTCTGGCGGCGGGCGATCAGGCCAACCCGCTCTTCCAGGATACCGCGACAACGGTATTCCGCGCTCATCCGTCGGTGCGAACCGACGCTGAAGCGGGCGATCTGCGTGTCACCCGGAAGACGGCGATCGGGTCGGCGAAAACGTATCAAGGACTGACCTCGAACATCGTCTTCACGCTGTATGACTCTCCAACAGCGCCGATTCCGATCATGCGCAACGAAGAGCTCATTCTGCTGCGCGCGCAGGCGAACATCGGTCTCGGCAACCTCGTCGCGGCGACAGCGGACATCAACACGATCCGCGTGAAGTCCGGTGGCCTGGCGCCCAAGGCGTACGCAACGACCGCGATCGCGCTCGATGAGCTGCTGAAGCAGAAGCGCTACTCGCTTCTGTGGGAGAGCGGCTCGCGCTGGATCGATGCGCGTCTCTACGGCCGGTTGGCCACGCTGCCGATCGACCAGCCGACGCACAAGGTAATCCCTAACTTCCCCATCCCCACGCCAGAAAAGGATGCTCGCGGCGGCAACATAACGTGCCAGTAGGAAGCGCCGGCTAGAATCGAGCATCCTCATCGCCGAGCGCGCGCGTCATGCGCGCGCCCGGCAGCTCGATGCCGTTGGGAAGATCGACGACGAGCCGTTCCACGACGCGGAAGCCTAACGCGGCGTAGAGCGGCTCGCCCGGCAATGTGGCGACGAGCGTCAAGTCGTGAAACCCGGCCGCGCGCGCCGCCGCGGCGCACGTGCGGAAGAGCAGCCGCCCCAATCCCTGTCGGGCGTACGCGGGATGCACGTAGAAGGCGCGGATGCGCGCTGGCTCAGCCGGCGGATCGAGCATCGGATCCTCGACCGTCTTCATCTGGTCGCCTCCGAACAGCGTGCGGCGACGGCTCCAGCCCCCGGCAGCTGCGATGTCGCGACCATCCTCCACGACATAGTACGTGCCGTCGGCGATCAGTTGCGTATCGACGCCGAAAACATGTTGAAGCGCGGCGTCGATCTGCTCCGCCGTGTAGAATCCGCGGCTGAGCCCCCGCACCGAGACGTCGATCAACTGCCGCAGGGCGGGAACGTCACCGTCGTTAGCCAGCCTCACACTCCAATCGCGAGCGACGCTCACGCGGCGCGCATCCGCTGGCGCATCAGATGCGAACGGCTAGACGCCGACGGCGTTCCCACCCAGAAAGCGAAGGGCGCCCCGCACCGCACCGCGCGCGGCATCCACGTCGCCAGCCTGCACGATAGCTCCCGGGACCGCGCTCTTCATCCGCTGCTCGAGCCGCTTGCGCAGCGGTTGCCCACGCTTGAGCAGCCCGCCGGTGAGCGCGACGGGCACCGATGCGCGTTCGTCAGTGAACAGCTGTCGGGCAAGCGCCCGGACGTGCAGCGTCAGCTCCTCGACCGCGAGGCTGAGCAAAGCGTTGGCGCGCAGATCGCCGGCGGCCGCCTCGCTCATCACCGCGGGTGCGAGCGTGGCGAGCATCGCCGGCGTCGCCGCCGCGGCCCATGCGATCAATTCGCTCACTTCGTTCACCTGAGCGGCCGTGAGCACCGCACCGGTGAGTGCCGTCTCCGGCTCGCGACCATCCGCGGCTGCCGTCACGACGGACAGTGCGCGACGGCCGATCCACGCGCCACTTCCTTCGTCGCCGATTGCTGGCCCCCATCCGCCGCACCGAGCAAAAGTGCCGGTCGGACCGCGGCCGAAGGCGACCGACCCCGTGCCCGCGATGAGGAGCACTCCCGGACCGTCGCCGAAGGCATCGTCGAGCGCGACCGTCGCATCGGCATGCACGAGGATCTCCTCACTGATCTCGCGCTCGGCCAGTGCTTGCCACAGCGCCTGTCGCTCGTTCTCGCGGCCGACACCGGCGACGCCGACACACAAGACCTTCGGCATCACGTGCGTCATCTCAGCCGCCTCCAGTGCCAGCGCGACCGTCTCCGCGATCACCTGCGCCGAGCGATCCGCCTGGCCAGGTTTCACCGCCGAGCCCGGACCCTCAACGTCGGCAAGCGCCTTTCCCGACTCGTCGGCGACGAGCGCCCGGGTCTTGGTGCCGCCACCGTCGACGCCAACAACGATCGCCGGCATCACTCGGCCTCGGCCGCGCTCGAGCGTGGAACGAACGCGGGGCGCCCGAGCACGGCGGGAGCGAGGGAGGGAGGGCCGATGAGCGACGACAGGAAGCCTACCGATACCGTTATGGTCGTGCCGATGAGGACGTACCACGGGAAGGCGATGTCCTTCACCGCGGCCAACCGCGGTTCCATTTCCGGATAATGGAGGATGATCTGCTTCGCGAACACGATCACCGCCATCACCACCAGCGCGACACCCATGCCGACGATGGCGTCCACCTGCCGCGCGCGACGAACGAAGATGCCGAGGAAAAAGCCGCCGAGCAGCGCGCCGTAGGTGAAGCTGGCGATCGACAGCGCGACGACGACGACGGGCGTCCCCTGCTCCTTGAACAGCAGGGCGCCGAGCGTCAACACGACGCCCCAGCCTAACGCGAACAGCTTGCCCATCTTCAACGTGCGCGGATCGTCGGCGCTCCGCTTGCTCAGCGGCAGGTAGATATCGTGCGTCGTCGCCGCGGCGAGCGAATTGATGGCGCCCGAATGCGTGCTCATCGTCGCGGCGACGATTGCCGCGATGATCAGTCCCACCATGCCGGTCGGCATGTGCTCGAGGATGAACGTCGGGAATACCTCGTCGCTCTTGGCGAACGCGCGACCCTGATAGAGCGCGAAGAGACCGACCCCGATCATCAGGAAGAGGGTGAACTGGCAGAAGACGACGATGCCGCTACCGATGATCGCCTTCTGCGCGTCCTTGAGGCTGCGCGATGAGAGCAGCCGCTGTACGATCATCTGGTCCGCGCCGTGGCTCGCCATCGCCAGGAAGCCGCCGCCAAAGAGACCCGCCCAGAGATTGTGATCCCTGCTGAGCGTAAAGGTGGTGTCGATGAGGTGGAACTTGCCGGCCGCGGACCCGGTGCGCAGGATCTCGCTCCATCCACCCGGCACGAGCATCCCGAGCAGAACAATGGCGGCGATGCCGCCGCTGACGTAGATCCCGGCCTGCAGAAGCTCGGTCCACACGACCGCCTTCATTCCGCCGCGGTACGTGTAGATCACGGTCAGCAATCCCAGTATGAGGATCGCCATCGGCATCACATACTGCTTCTGCACGACTCCGCCGAGGATGAGCGCGACCGGGATCGCGGTCGCGAAGACGCGCACCGAGTCGGCGAGTGCCCGCGTCGTCATGAACACGATCGACGTGAAACGGCGCGTCGTCATCCCGAACCGCTTCTCGAGCAGCGTGTATGCGGTAACGAGATTTCCCTCGTAGTAGCGCGGGAGGAGCGTGAAGGCGACGGCGATGCGACCGAGGATGTAGCCGGCGGCGATCTGGAGAAAGCCGAGGTCACGCGCGAAGGCGAGGCCGGGAATGCTGATGAACGTAAGGGCGCTCGTCTCCGTCGCGACGATTGAGAACATGACCGCCCACCACGGTATCGCGCGGTCGGCGACGAAGTAGTCCTTGGCGTCCTTCTGGCGGCGCCCCACCCACATGCCGAGCGCGGTCGTGCCCGCGAGATACAGAACGAGGACGACGACGTCGAGCGCCGTGAAATGTGATTGCATGTGCTCCGGTTACTCGACCACGTACGCTTCCATCGCGAAGTACTCGGCGAGGCCGAGCCGGTCGAGCGTCGCCGCGGTGTCCTTGTTGCGCGACTCGACCCGCTGCCAGAACTCGCGGTCGTCGCTGCCGGGGAAGGGCGCAGAATCCTTCTGCGATTGGTGCTTGAAGATCGCCTGGATTTTGAGCCGGAGCTCCTCCTGGGACATCGGCACGAGGAACGTCGCCTCCGTCACTGGCCATTCCTGCCACGCGCCACGGTAGAGCCAGACTTCAGGCCGGCTTTGCCGGCCAGAAGCCTGACTCTTCTTGTTGGAAGCGCCTCCGCTGCGCTCCGGCGCTTGCTCCGTGCGCCCGTCAGCGGCGCCGCCGCTGCGTTCCGGCGCCTGCTTCTCGCTTCTGTTCATTCCGTAGACTTCATCGAGCGCCGCCTCCACCGCTTCCTTGCACATGCGGTGCGTACCGTGCGGGTCGGAGAGATCGCCCGCGACAAAGATCAGATCCGGCTGAATCTCCTCGAGAAGAGCGCGCACAATCGCGACGTCGGCGGGGCCGATCGGGTCCTTTCGCACCTTGCCCGTCTGATAGAATGGAAGGTTGAGAAAGCGCGCCTTCGATGCCGGCAATCCGACCGTCTCGATGCCGCTGATCGCCTCCGTCTCGCGGATGATGCGCTTCACGTCGAGCACTTCCGGGATGTCGACGTCGCCCGGTTTCTTGCGGTCGAAGAAGTCGTAGATCTTTTTTGCCAGCTTGCGGGCCGACTTTTCGTCACCGTGCCCCTCACGACCGAGCCGGTCGATGAAGTCGGCGTAGCGACGCACGTCGTGGTCGAAGACGGCGATGTTGCCGCTCGTCATGTAGGCAACCGTGACGTCGTTGCCATTCTCGACGAACTTGCGGAGGATCCCGCCCATCGAGATCACGTCGTCGTCGGGGTGCGGCGAGAAGCAGATCGTCTTCAGTCCCTTCGGCAGCTTGCTCTTGCCGCGGATCTTCGCGCCTAACGTGTTGAAGACCTCGCCGTTCACGGCTCCGGGCGACCCGTACCGAGCGACGAGCGACGACATCTTGTGCTCGGCGTATTCGCGCTGCGTGAGGTGGAGAATCGCCTTGCCGGTGACCTCCGACAGCCAGACGACCGCGCGCACACAGAGCTCCGGCGACCAGACCACCTCGTCGATCAGCCACGGCGTCTTGATGCGCGTCAGCTCCGCGCCCGCCGCGCGGTCGACGTAGAAGGTCGTGTTCGTGTGGCGCTGAAGGAACGTCGCCGCGACCTCGACGTCCACGTCGCCTTCGACTGCCCGCCTTACGATGAACGCCTTGTGCTCGCCCGTCGCGAGAATCGCGATCTCTCGCGCCTCGAGGATCGTCGCGACGCCCATCGTGATCGCTTCCCTCGGCACGTACTCCTCGCCGAAGAAATCGGCGGCTGCGTCGCGCCGCGTCACGGCGTCGAGCGTCACCATGCGTGTCCGGCTTTCCGAGCCGGAGCCCGGCTCGTTGAAGCCGATGTGCCCCGTCTTGCCGATGCCGAGAATCTGGAAGTCGATGCCACCGACGCGATTGATCTCATCCTCGTAGCGCCGGCACTCCTCGTCCACCCGCTCTCGTGGAACGTCACCGGGCGGGATGTGCACGTTCTCGCGCGGGATGTCGATGTGCTCGAACAGGTTCTCCCACATGAAGCGGTGGTAGGAGTGCACGCTGTCCGGCGCCATCGGGTAGTACTCGTCGAGATTGAAGGTCACGACGTTCGAGAAGCTCAAGCCTTCTTCGCGGTGCATGCGAATCAGCTCACGATAGACGCCGATCGGGGTCGAGCCGGTCGCGAGCCCGAGCACCGCCTGCTCGCTCGCTGCCTGACGCTCGCGGATCAGCGTCGCGATGCGGTTCGCGACGAGGCGCGCGATGCCCTCGTGATCTTCGACGACGACAGTGCGAATGCGCTCCTGCGGGATGCTGACGCCATGCGTGACACGCGAAGGCCCGCGACTCGGTGACGAGTCGCGGGCCTCGAGCACGGCACCAGCGTCCGCGCGGACGCCAGAGGCCGATTGTGACATGAGATTAGATCAGGCGGTGAAGGAGCTGCCGCAGCCGCACCCGCCGGTCGCGTTAGGATTCTTGAACGTGAAGCCGGACCCCTGCATCGACGTCACGTAATCGATCGTGACGCCGCTCAGGTACTGCGCCGAGAACGGATCGACGAACACACGATAGCCGCCCTGGTCGAGGACGAAATCGTCATCCGCGGCCTTGTCCTCGATCAGGAGCCCGTACTTGAAGCCGCTGCAGCCACCCGGCTGCACCGACACACGAAGACCACCCTCGTCGGGGCTTACGCCCTCGGCATCCATGAACTTCTTGACTTCCGCCCCCGCGACATCGGTCACGGTGAGCATGACATCAGGCTGAATAGCGCTCATGACCATCCTCCGGAGCTGTGCCGCGCTCGGCAGCGTGCCGTGCCGCGGATACTCTGTCTGTCAACGAATATAGCGTGCCGAACGACACCGTTCAAGAAAAAAAAGCGGCCATTTCGTT
>Ga0307296_10001152_pt1 | contig 13162 bp, 10 predicted proteins | sample ER_DNA_153_FD_194467 | JGI IMG/M metagenome (GOLD analysis project Ga0307296, IMG submission 194467) | Bulk soil microbial communities from the East River watershed near Crested Butte, Colorado, United States - ER_DNA_153 | ecosystem: Environmental > Terrestrial > Soil > Floodplain | place... | reverse complement strand
GGTCACCAAACGTTCGTGCTAAGACACGATTCAATTGCCGGGAAAGTAACGGTGGCCTGGCACGGTCCTAGAAAAGCTCCGACCACCCTCGCTCCGGTATCCGGTCGATACTGATCGAACCCGGCGGGCCGTTCGCGGCCCTCACCACGACTCCGATTCGCCTCGCAATTCCGGAATGCAAAGAAGTGTCGCCCGCAACCGCGACGAGCCAGTAGAGTGAGGAGTCGAGCCGCGTCGAGTAGACGATGACTGGCACTTCAAGCACTTCGATCTGACGGGATCGGGTCTCACCTACTGCGATCGAGTCGCTGGGCGATGCGGATAGCGCGGAGATGACGATTCCAATCGCCGATTCGGCACTCAAGAGAGCATGCTGTCGGTCCGCTGCAGCAGCTCCTATGCGGGTTTCTTCCGTAACCGTGGTGAATGCTCCTGCAATCAGTGCTGCGATCAACAACAGTGCGAGGAGTACCGCGGGAAGCGCGAATCCGAACCGCTCAAAGGAGGTCGACCTTCCTGAGATAGCAGCCGTCACGGCGACCTGTTCCGGATGGCGATGGCGATTGTCGCTGAATCGGACGGGATACTGGACCATCCCTCGAGGCCGATCCACTGGCCGCTTTCCGTTCGGGCCGTGATGTCGATTCTTGCGATCGCCAGCGGTGAGGTGCCGGGCGTAAGTCGAGCCCCTGACCCGTCGAAGTACTCGAAGAGCACACCTGTCTTGCCCGGGTTGGTGCTGTAGCCGCGATACGGTCCCGACAGCGGCTGGATCGCGCCGCATACAGAAGGGCCCACGGCGTTGCATCGCCGGAATCCGAGATACCACCTGCCATCCGATGCGTGGTAGAGACTGTACCTGCCGCGTCTGATGAAGCGCACCGGGGCTCCGGTTCCTACACGAGAGCTTGGCGCGCTGAACAGGTCGAGCAGGAATCCAGTGCCGTCTGCACCGGCGTCCGCATGCCGACCAAACCGTGACCCTGCCGGACAGGTACTCGAGAGCGGACGGGCCGCGAACCCGTCGATGCGGTGCCCCTCCCATTCGCTCACACCGTCGCTTGAGTCGCGATGGAAAAACGCCATGTCCCCGGTATCGGGCTGGGTAACGAAGGAAGTCAGCGCGTTCGCTTGCCGAGGCGACAGTCCTGGCAGGCCGACAGCGGTCCCGCCGGCGTAGTCGCAGACAACGGAGCTTCCGACGTTGGCAAAGAACTCGATCGCCGAATCGGCGAGAAGTCGCACGGTGTCGGTGACCGACATCCCGCGGACGTCTGAGGCAAGCAGCTCCATGGCGTCCCGCACTCCTTCGCGCGCGCGAAGGAGCTCGGTCGCGCTACGATAAAACCGCTGTTGGCGAACGAGGGACAGTCCGATCGTGCTTCCGATCACACCGATCAGCACCAGCACTACGGCGAGCTCGGCGATCGTAACTCCGTACCGGGCGCGAGCTGGCCCAGAGGAACCCGGGCGCCTTGGAGTCACTGGCGACACGGAAGCGTCACCTGATAAGAGTCGGTGCGGCGGCCACGCCTGGTCGGATAAGCAATCGACTCGAGCACAGTCACGTGGCCCGAGTCGGGAAACTCCACCGACCATGCGGATTCGATGGGTCCAAGTACCTCGCGACCTCCTGTCGCGACGCGGCACGCCGCGCCCAGGATCTCGACCCTGGTCTCGGCCATTCTCCCGGCGCGCTCGCGGACGGCGTTCGCGTTCAGCTCGCGGCCGATGACGGCGCTGGTCGATACGAGGGCTAACCCACCCACCGTGAACAAGAGCAGGGCGACGACAATCTCGATGAGGGTGTATCCGGCATGGGGGCGCCTCGGCATTCCTCACGATGCGCGACCGGCCGGACTCAGCATCATTCGATGTCAGCAACTGAAACCAGAACCACGCCTGCGCCCGGCGTTGCCGACACCTCCGGACGCAAAAGAAAAACGGAGCGTCTTTCGACGCTCCGTTTTACTCAGACTAGATCAGCCTAATTAGACGCAGGTGATAACACCGTTGGTCATGTCGCAAACTTTCGCTGACTGCGAGTGCGTTGCGGTCGCGCTCCATGAAGGCGGCGGGCCGGCGACGTTCACAACTACGACCGTCACGTTCTGCGACGGGCTGAAACCCTGCAGTGGCGCCAGCGAGGTCGCGGTTCCACCGAAGTAAGCACCACCGTTGTCGGCGGCATACTGCTCTTCGTAGGTCGCCATGTTGCGAAGGTCAGACTTCATCGCTGCGACGTACGCCTTGTCCTTGGTATTTGCAAACTTCGGAATCGCAATCGCGGCAAGAATGCCGATGATGACGACCACGATCAGAAGCTCGATAAGGGTAAAACCCTTTTTGTTGCTCATTTTGGTTCTCCTGAAGCGTTGAACTACGGATGGTGAAATGCTCTCGCACTCACCTGTGATATAGACGCCTCACGGAGAGGCATGACACACTAAAGCACCGTCAGTGCCATGGATTGCCATGCATGTAAGTCATTGTGTCAGTTGGAGTTGTAGACTTAGCGCCCGCAGGGTCGTGTTAATTACGGCCGTTTAATGCGACTTTGTCGCAACTCGCGGCACTCACGTCGGGAGACCGTAGCGAGTAAGCTTCCGATAAAGCGTCGATGGATCGATGCCCAGGACCTCTGCAGTGCGCGGTTTGTTTCCGCCCTCGTTCTCCAGGACCCACAGAATGTAGGCGCGCTCGATCGTGTCGAGGGTGGGATTGGTCTGCGCGGCGTCGCTGACCAGTGGGTCAGACTTGGGCTCCGTGACCCGCTCCGGTAGTGCCGAGAGCGGGATCGTATCGCCCTTGGCGAGGATTGCGGCACGCTCCAGCGCGTTTTCCAGCTCCCGGACGTTGCCGGGCCACGAGTAGCGCTGCATCGCCTCCAGCGCCTCCGGCCCCAGCGACCGGATCGGCTCGCCACGCGCTTCTGCGGCGCGCTTCAGGAATGCGTCGGCGAGGAGCTCGATGTCACCCGGCCGATTCCGGAGCGGCGGCAGGATGATCGAGATCACGTTGAGTCGGTAGTAGAGGTCACTGCGGAAATTGCCGCGCTTGATCTCTTCTTCGAGATCGCGGTTGGTCGCCGCGATCACCCTGGCGTTAATGGGCTTCGCTTCTGTCGCTCCGACGGGGATGACTTCGCGCTGCTGGAGCACGCGTAGGAGCTTCACCTGGGTTGCCGGCGTCGTCTCGCCAATCTCGTCGAGGAAGAACGTCCCCTCGCCAGCCGCGAAGAAGAGACCTTCCTTGTCGCGAGAGGCGCCGGTGAAGGAGCCCTTGACGTGACCGAACAGCTCGCTCTCCAGCAGACTCTCTGGCAGCGCGCCGCAGTTGATGGAAAGGAACGGCTTGCCCGCCCTAAGGGAAAGATCGTGAACGTAACGCGCCACGATTTCCTTTCCGGTACCGGACTCGCCCTGTAGCAGCACCGTCGAATCGGTGGGGGCGACGGACTCGGCCACGTGCAGCGCGTCGAGCCAGGTCTTGCTCCCGCCTATCGGCTGGCCCGACTTGTCACGCCGCTTCATCTCCGCCTTGAGCGTCCTGTTTTCCCGGCGCAGGTTGCGGTGTTCCGCGGCGCGCCGAACGATCGTGACCAGCTCCTCGTTCCTGAATGGCTTTTGTATGTAGTAGAACGCGCCGTTGTTGACGGCTCCGATCGCCGACTGGAGGCTCGCCTGTGCTGTCATCAGAATCACGACTGCTTCGGGATCGTGCGCTCGCACCGACGCCAGAATGTCGAGACCGGTGACGTCCGGCATCCTCACGTCGGTGATGATCAACTCCGGCTTCAGCGCCGCGATCTGCTCGAGACCTTTCTTGCCGCCGAGCGCGGTGTAAGGAATGAATCCCTCACTCTTCAGCAGAATCCGGATGGTGTCGAGAATCCCCATCTCGTCGTCGATGATGAGAACCGTGGGAGCTGCGGTCGCGACGGCGGTCATCTCTCTCTCTTCGGCGTCGATCTCGGAGTTTTCTTCGGCGTTTTCTTCGGTCCGTCGCCACCCAGCCTGGGCAGGATCACACTGACCTTCGTCCCTCCGGCCGGGCCGGCGCCGTCGACGAGGATGAATCCGTGGTGTGCTTCGACTGCCCGATGAACGATTGAGAGGCCAAGCCCGCTTCCGCCGGCCTTGGTGGTAACGAACGGCTCGAACATCCTGTCCTTGATGGATTCCGCGATGCCTGTGCCCTGATCCGTCACCTGGAGCATAATGCCGCCGCGCACGAAGTGCTCGGCCTGTGCCGGGAGCTGGTGGGATGAGAGCTCCGCGGCCTCGAGCCGAACTTCCCCGCCAGGAGGAGACGCCTGCACCGCATTGAGGAGGAGATTGAAGATCGCACGATGTAGCAGATCATCATCGCCAACGACGACCAGAGGAGTCGAAGGAAACAGCTCGCGGATGGTCACGTTTTCGGGCTTGTCGGGGTGCGCGGCGACGAGCGCGGCGGCGTGATGCGCGATGTCGAGCAGATCGAGCCGGCGTACGCTCGTCACTCCTGTTCTCGCGAAGTCCAGGAACTCCGACAGCAATCTCGACAGCCTGTCCGATTCGCGCTGTACGAGTCTGGTGAGGGTGCGCGTGTCATCGTCCGCGCCCGGAACCTTTGCGAGCAGCTCCGCGGCGCTCCGAATCGACGCCAGCGGATTCTTGATCTCGTGCGCCAGCGATGCGCTCATCTCGGCGACCGCCTCGAGTCTTTCCGCCCTCGTGTGAAGGCGCTCCATGTCGGCTTCACGCAACCGGAACGCGGCCAGCTCCGCTGCCATCTCCTCGCGTCCGGCGTTGGCGTGCCGCAATCGGGCGCCGATGTAGCCGCAGCCAAGCGCCACCGCGCCAAAGATGCCGAGCTGCACCAGGACCGGGAGATCGAACACGGTGGCCTGGTCGACGATGGTCACCGCGAAATACAATACGTCGCCCAGCGCCGCAATGAGGAGCACCCCGCCCGGTGGCAACACCAGCGCGCTTACCGCGATGACGAGGATGTAGAGCGGGGCCAGCTGCGACGGAGTCCCCGCCGCGGTCAGGTGAACCACCACCGTGACCAGCATGAGGTCGAACATCACCTGCACGTAAAAGAACGTGTCTCCCAGCGGCCGGGCGCCCTGCTCGCTGTAAAAGACCGATGCGCCGGTGAAGAGGAGGGTCGACACAAAGGCCAGCGTTGCCAGCAGTGTCGCGGTGCTGTCGGCTGCCCGCCAGACTACAATGGCCGCGATGAAGATCGCCGTCGCCAGTGAGAGACGCCCCAGGTAGAGCGCCCTGAGGACTCGTTCCCGTCCTCCCCCGCCAGAGGGGGGGTGGCCGAGAGCAGTCTGAACAGCGGCGGGTGTAACGGGGACGGCTGGTAGCAAGGTTTCCAAATTGCGGGGATTCGGGACTGGCGTCAATTATCCGCTGCGGGAGCCTAAGTCCCTACTACTATATAGATTACACCCATATGCTCCTTGAACTTGTTGCTGCACAGGCGGTTGATACTCCCTCCTGGACCGCGGCGGCGAGCAGCCTGTTTGCCGTCCTCGGACTTGTCGCACTGAACGGTTTCTTCGTGGCTGCCGAGTTCTCGCTCGTTGCCGCCCGCCGCAGCAAGCTCGAGGAGATGATCGCCAAAGGCGATCGCGGCGCCAAGGTCGTTCAGGCCGCACTGCAGCATCTCGATCGGGTCATAGCCGGCACCCAGCTCGGCATCACGATCGCGTCGCTGGCTCTCGGTTGGATCGGCGAGCCGATATTGGCCCAGCTCATAGACGGGATGTTCCGGAAGGTCGGAGTCAACCCATCCCCGACGGCGGTCCACGTTGCCGCGGTTCCGATCGCTTTCTTCATTCTGACTTTCTTTCACATCGTGCTCGGCGAGCTCGCTCCAAAGTCCATAGCGCTGACGAGTCCCGAGAAGACGGCGCGAGCTGTGGTGCGGCCACTGCTGTTGTTTTCGCGGTTCATGTCGCCCTTCATCTGGATCTTCAACGGAGCCGCGAATTCGCTGCTGAAAGTCCTGGGAGTCAGACTCGCCACCGGCGAAGAGGGCCATAGCCCCGAAGAGATTCGGTTTCTCGTGATGCAGGCGCACGCCCGCGGCACACTCGACGAATCGGACCGCGCCATGCTCGCGGGAGTTCTCGACTTCCACGAGAAGAAAGCGAGGGACGTCATGCGCCCCCGCACTGATGTCGTCGCGCTCGACGTCGAGGCGACGGAAGAGGAGGTCTGGGAGGTCCTGCGACGCGAGCGCTACTCGCGCTATCCGGTCTACCGCGATTCCCTCGACGACGTGATCGGCGTTTTTCTCGCGAAAGACCTCTGGCTCCATTCCGGAGACGCCCCGTTCAATCTCGCTGATTTCGTGCGGGAGCCGATGTACGTCCCCGACAGCCGGCCGGCGGAGCGCGTCCTGGACGATCTCAGAAAGACGCGAGCGCACATGGCCGTCGTGCTCGATGAGTACGGAGGCACCGCCGGCATCGTCACGATGGAGGATCTGGTCGAGGAAGTCATCGGCGACATCGCCGACGAATACGATTTCGCATCGCGCGAATCGGTGATCACGGACGGCGTGCTCGAGCTGGCCGGCTCGCTGTCGCTGATCGATGTGCGCTCCGACTATCGTGTACAAATCCCTGAAGGTGACTGGACCACGCTGGGTGGTTATGCGTTCGCCAAACTCGGACGGCTGCCACGGATGGGCGATCGCATCGCGATCCCGAACGGAGAGATGGAAGTCGTAGCGATGGACGGACGGCGGATCGCCGCGCTCAGAATCCATCGGGCCGGCGTCAGGCAGCCAGCCGTGGCTGCCGCCCATTCTGCCTAGAGCTTCCGGCGAAACATCCCGCAAGCGCCGAACGCGACTGAATCACGCGACCGCGCAGCCAGGCCCGAAGTGCACGGCAGAAGAGAGTTCTTAGCGATCCAACTGGCGCGGCGCCGCGCGCCGATGTCGGAGACGAATTGATCGACGATCTGCGCTCGCGACGGATCGAACGCCGAGAGAGCGGCGGCGCTCTTGATCGCGAGCTCGCTGTCGCGAGAGCGAACGTAAAGCAGCGGGAGATGAGCAGCGACGGCGATATCGGCGGTCGGAATGGGCCTGTCGATCGCCTCGGACCGGTTCCATACCGCCTCGGTGTACTTGACCTCGAGATACTCCGAGTAGATTCGTGCCGCGACGTTGCTTCGGCCGGAGAACTCGAGCCGCCTGCCGATCGCCAAATAGATTGAGGGAGCTCCCACGTACCCGAGCTTGAGTGAGCTCTGGAGCATCGCCAGTGCGGAGTCGCCGTGACCTGCCCCGATGTAAGCCTCGGCCAGTCTGTACCGCGGCTCTCCGAGTTGAGGGTCGGCCTTCACGGCGTCGGTGAGCACCACCAGCGCCCGCTCGTAGTCACGTGCCCTGCTGTAGACCTTCGCTAGCAGCAACCTTTGCTGAATCCGATGGGGACTCAGCTCTATCGCCTTGTGAAACGCGTCGATCGCTTGCTGACGATACAACGGTGACCGATAGAATCGGGCTGCCTCCACCAGCAAGCTCCCTTCGTGCGTGTAAAGCCTGTCGTTCAGGGTGTCGCGGTGGATCTCACGCGCGAACGCTGCGAGGGATTCATCGAACGCCCGGTCGATCAGTCGCCGCTGGCCAGGATCGTCCCGCATCTCCTCCAGGCGGGAGCCCATCGAGGCCATGAATTGGCCCATCACCATTGGCACGTGAGCAGCCTGACGCCCCGCAAAACTGGAAAGCTCATCGAACTGCGGCAGCGTCTGCGCCAAAGACCCATTCGACGAGTCGATCCGCGCCAGAGCCTTGTTCGCCCGAAGTGGCGCGTACCCCTCGCCATGGATTGCCGCGGCGAGAAGAACGAGTGATGCTAGAGCGAGTGCGGGCCTCGCCGGTGCGCGCTCCGGGGCGCTGCCGCTAGTCTCCAGCACCACGGACCCGACTGTACCTCGCGATGCGATCAGCGCGGCAATCAGAATCCAGAGCATGGTGGCGTTGAGATCTACGAACCAGAAAAAGAGATAGATCATGTAGCCGACCTGGAGTCCCGACAGAACCGCCAGCGAACCCGCCGAAAGTCTGCCCGCGCGATATGCCCGCCCCAGCGTGACCCCGATCGCCACCCAGATCGCAAGAAATGCAACGGAGCCGATCAGGCCCGTGGTGGCGAGCGTCTCCAGGAACTGGTTGTGGGTTCGGTCGTAGATGTCGGTGTCGATCTTGTAGATACCCGGGTCGAAATGCGCGCTCCAGACGAGATTGTGGTTCTCCATCCCATAACCAAGCAGCGGACGATCCTTGAAACCATCGATAGCCGCACGCCATTGCATCGTCCGCGACTCGTCCGAGCCCGCGGGATTTGTCTGAGCAATGCGCAGCAGCACGGTCGGAACGTGCTGAGAAACGGCGCTGGCCGGGAACGCCCGCACTCCAATGGAGACTCCACCGACGACGGCGGCCAATGCGACTGCGATTGCGGGAGCGATCCATTTCTTCCTTGACGAAGTGCCCAGGATCGCGAAGATGAGTCCGCCGACAATTGCCCCCAGCACGAGACCAACCACAGTGCTTCTGTTTTCCGCGTAAACGACCGCGAGCAGGACCAATCCGCCGGCCGACAGATAGAGCAGGCGGATTCGATCGCTCGTAAAGGCAAGATATCCCGCCAGCGCAACGCTCATCATCAGATAGGCTGCGAGAAGACCGGAATTGCCGACCGATGAAGAGCTGGCGTACACGAAACCGCCGGGGAAACGGCTCAGCAAAGCCAGCTGGGAGTGTTCCGCGATCGTGCTCACGCTGACGAACAGACCTACCACAAGCGCCCCGTTTAGCACCCAGCGCCAGTCCTCGTCTCGCAGAGTTCGCAGCAGCAGGAAGAACAGCACCAGGTGTAGCCACGCCCAGACTCCGCCCATCCGCTCGAAGTCACCAAAGAAACTGTGCGTGGGCGCCGGGGAGAAAACGGCGGAGAGAGACGCTGCCGCAAGAAACGCCACGAGCGAGCAGAATATCGGTTCGCTGCGGAGATCGAGCGTCTTGCCGCCGAAGCAAAGTGCGAGGACAAGTACCGCGACTCCGCATTCAACGATGACACGGAAGAAGATGTTGCGCGGCACCACGTACGGAAAAAAGAATCCGGAAGGAGCGATCACCGGAACGAGCAGCGATACGAGCAGCAGTACGACGATCACCGCGCGCCACGACACGGCGGATGAAATCTTCTCGAGCGGGTGCAGTTGTTCGGACACACGGGGAGATTGCACGATCAAAGCTCGACTTGTCACACGTGATTTGCGCGGGGGCTGGAACGTGTCTTGCCCCCTCTCAATTTACTCCTTCGAACACGAAATGATTCGTTGCGGCATCGTTGCGGCTCTCTTTCTTCTGTTTTCTGCGTGCTCCGTCTCCGAAGATCAGGAGGTAGCTCTGGGCCGCCAGAACGCGGCCGAGATCAACGCGCAGCTGCCGATCGTCACCGACCCCGCCATCAGTAGCTACATCCAGGACCTCGGCACATCGATCGCGAGGACGACCAGCCGTTCGGATCTCGACTGGCACTTCTACGTGATCAACACGAAGCAGGTCAATGCGTTCGCGCTCCCGGGCGGGTACGTCTATGTGAACCGTGGACTCATCGAAAGTACGAACCGTCTCGACGAGCTCACCGGGACACTCGGTCACGAAATCGGGCACGTGATACAACGGCATTCGGTGAAACAGATGCAGGAAGCCCAAAAAGCGAACATCGGGGTGACGGTTCTTTGCACCCTGACCAGCATCTGCAACAGCGGGCTCGCGCAGGCGGCGGTGCAGGTCGGTGGAACGGCATTCTTTGCTCGTCACAGCAGGCTCGACGAGCTCCAGGCGGACTCGGAAGGAGTCGTCAACGTTACGCGCGCGGGGTACGATCCCCAGGGCATACCCGATCTGTTCCAGGTCCTGCTCAAGGAGCGCCAATACGAGCCAACTGTCGTGGATGGCTGGTTCGCATCGCACCCGCTGGAGGAGGCGCGCATCCAAAGGGCGAAGACGCTGATTGCCGAGCTCAATCCGGATCCATCGCGGAGACTCATCGTAGACACACCAGGGTTTCACGCGTTCAAGACACGGGTTTCGGAGCTTCCTTTGCCTCCACCACCCAGAAGAATTCCAAGCGGCCAACAGCCGTACTGATCACCAGCGAGGCGAAGGCAGCGTATCCCGCACCGAGTCGCGGGCACGCTCGCGATTCTCTTCCGCTCTGTCGCGCGACATTTCCGCCGCACGCTCTGCGTCCTCCCGCCGCATCTCGGCCGCCCGCTCTACGTCCTCTCGCCCCATCTCGACCTGGTGTTCTGTTTCATCTAGCTGCATCTGGAGGTTTGTGTTTTCCGTCTGGTCCGACATGACGTCGGGGTCGGGAGTTACGCCAATGTTATCGGCGTCGCCGCGAGCCACGCGCGAACGGGAATACAGCGCTCGAGACGTGTACCGCTGAACGAACTGGAAATTCTCGGGAGGGATAGCACCGCGGCTCAGGGACCTTCCCGTGCGAGCCGCCTCGGTCGCCTGCGCCAGCGCGATCGTCTCCAGAACGAACTCCTTCACCGAAAGCCCGGTTCGCTCGATGGCTGTGCGCGTGTAGGGACTCGATTCGAGGCGCGCAACGGCTCGGTCGACCGCATTACCGCCTGCCGGCGATTTGGTCGGAAGCGCGGAGCGCGGCAAGCCCTCGAGATTGCTCTGGGCTTCTTCCCAGCGCGCGAAGTTGTCGTCGTTGATTCTGAAGTCGACGGGAGACGCAAGCGCTTCGCGGACTTCTGGAGATGCGTTGTCGAATAGAAGCGACGAACCCAGCGCGTCCGTGGCCTCCCGGGGTTCGCGCTTGCAGCCGCCGACAGGAATTAGCAGCAGCACCAGGAGTGCAGCGCCTTTCAACCGGATTGAATCCAACTGGGCCATCGATCTGCCTCCGTTGCTACCTCTACGGAGCGAATCGCAGGCCAGTGTCACGTCTCATAGGTAGCTGAGCCACCAGTCCTGCCGCCGCGCCTTCACTCCGGCGTACCAGCGGCAAAGCGGGTAGAGGAGCGCGGCGCCGAGGATCCAGAGCGCGTACACCATACCGAGCCCGAACCCCGAGCCGGGGGCTGGCGGGGGTGCAAACGCAATATTGGCGAACAGGTAGTCGATGGGCTTTCCGGCGATGCGCCCCGCGAGGATCGCCAGCGTGTGGGCCACAATCCACTGCAGCACGTAGAAAAAGAGCGGCACTCGTCCGTAGACGATGAAGATGCGCGCGAGCGCTGCCCGCCCGCGACCATCGAACCACCCGAGAAAGATCGTCGCTGGCCCCAGGGTCATCATCAGAAAGAGTAGCGAGGGCGGGTACTTCGACACGGCGAGGAAGGACAGTGCAGTCATCACGGGGCGGCTCTGGACGGACCAAGGAGAAGGATCGCCGTAAATATTGATCGCGCGGATTACGATGAACCCGACGGTGATCGCGCTACCGAGCCGAAAAAGGAGCCGCCGTCTGGTCTCCTCGTCCAACCGGTAGATCGATCCGAACGCATAGCCCGCAGCCAACACGCCAATCCATGGAATCAAGGGATAGAGTACGAGCAACGCGGGCCCGGGGTATCCGAACGGGAAAAGGATCCCTGGCTCGTGCAACACATGCCACAGCGAAGGTCCAAAGCCAGGCACTTGGCTCCCGGGCCCCCTCCAGCTCGTCGCGTGGAGACCATCTAAGGCGTTGTGCAGAACGATCGTTGCGACACTCAGGCCGATGATCACGCGCAGTGGGAGATAAATGACTCCCGCCAAAACGATCATGCCCCACCCGATTACCCAGATAACCTGGAGGAACCCCATGAAAACCGGATAATCGAAGTTGAAGAAGATGATCACCCGCAACACTGTGAACTCCAGCAGGATCAGCCAGAGACCGCGGGTTATCAGGAATCTCGACAGCTCGCTCTTCGGTTTACCGCGCAGCTCCTGGAGGTAGGCACCGGTTCCGGCAAGAAACACGAAGATGGGCGCGCAGAAGTGCGTGATCCACCTGGTGAAAAAGAGAAGCGGCCACGTCCGCGAGACGTCGGTGGGATCGAACAGCTGTCCCTGGGAGTGGACGAAATCGCGGGTGTGATCGAGCATCATGATCACCATGATCACGCCTCGCAACAGGTCGACCGAGTCCACGCGCGCTCGCTGCATGGGCGGAATTGTATACAAAACCCCTCTTCCCCGCCAGACGGATTTTCGCGACTATCCTGCATGAACAAAATCATTGCTGGCGCTGCTCTCTCCGCGCTCGTCCTTTCAGCTCGTCCGGTTGGGGCCCAGACGCGGCCGGTGGCGTGGGATGCGCTCGCGACCGAAGGCACGAGCATTCTTGCCGACTACCTGCGCGTCAATACCACGAACCCGCCCGGGAACGAGCTCGCGGCGGCGCGTTTCCTCAAGGCGATCCTCGACCGCGAGGGGATCGAAGCGCAGATACTCGACACCGTGGAGCTGGGGCCGAATCGAGCCAATCTTTACGCGCGGCTGCGCGGTAACGGTACCAGGAGAGCGATCGCGCTCGTTCATCACATGGACGTGGTGCCCGCCACACCGTCGTCGTGGTCAGTGGATCCTTTCTCAGGGGTGATCAAGGACGGTTACATCTGGGGCCGGGGCGCGCTGGACATGAAGGGCTCTGGAATCGCCCAGCTCATGGCGCTGATCGCCATCAAGCGCTCCGGCGTTCCGCTCACGCGCGACATCGTCTACATCGGCAACGCCGACGAGGAGCTGACCTCGACGGGTGGACTTGTCATGGTCACCCGGCACCCGGACCTGCTGAAGGATGTGGAGTATCTGATTACGGAGGGCGCCGACAATCTGGTGGAGAATGGAAAGGTCGTTTACTTCGCGGTGGGCGTGGCCGAGAAGCGAACGTTCTGGCAGCGCCTGACGGTGAACGGGGTACCGTCACATGGCTCGCGTCCGACCAGGCAGAACCCCGTTCCACGGCTGGTCGCCGCACTTTACAAGATCACGCAATTCGAGACTCCGCTTCACGTCACTCCCGGAGTCGACAAGTTCTTCCGCGACATCGCGCGCATTTATCCGGAGCCTCAGCGCAGGTGGCTCTCCGATGTCACCGCGGCCCTCAACGATCCGAAAG
>Ga0307296_10001151_pt1 | contig 13163 bp, 9 predicted proteins | sample ER_DNA_153_FD_194467 | JGI IMG/M metagenome (GOLD analysis project Ga0307296, IMG submission 194467) | Bulk soil microbial communities from the East River watershed near Crested Butte, Colorado, United States - ER_DNA_153 | ecosystem: Environmental > Terrestrial > Soil > Floodplain | place: USA... | reverse complement strand
TCTGTCCTTGTTGCTGCTGCCGGAAGCGGCTACCTCGACACATCGGCGCTCGTGAAGCTCCTGCTTCGCGATGAAGACGACGGGGGATCGGGATGGGGTCAGCTCACCATGACCCTGGTGGGCGCTGTCAGCGACTAGCGGTGGCCGAAGGCTGTTCCAAATAATGAAACTGAGTTCCACTATGTGGAACACCCCCTTCCGGTCCAGGAGAGTCGGTTCGTCGACTATCGGGTCGAGGCAGACTCACTCGGGCGGCTCCGTCAGCTCGGCCTCGAGTTCGTCCCTCCGTCCGCGTGACTCGGTCCGCTGCGGATCGCCGCCGCCGCTCACCGGATCGCTACATGGACATGTAGGACGTGAAGAGTTGAGGGACCTCCATGTCGGCCAAGTTCGCCCTGATCTCCGCGTTCGGCTCTCCCAGGAGCTCGCCGTGAACCACGGAAACGATCGAGAGGATCGCCTCACTGAGGTCGCCGAGGTTCGCGGCGTGTTCGATGAGCGCCTCGGAGTCCTTGAACCGCTCGAGGACGATGCACTCGGACTCGTCGTCGTTGAAGAAGATCTCGTACTGCAGGGTTCCTGGGTCCTTGGTCGCAACGATCTCCTTGGCTTCAGCCGACAGGCGCTTGAACTCGTCGAGCTTGCCGTCGTGGATCCTGAACCGAGCGATACCCTGAAGCTCACTCACTCCTCTGGCCTCCCGATCTTGCGTTGGCTGGAATCGACACCTCGTTGCAAGGACGAGCGTCCTCCGGAGCGTAGTGCCCGGAATCGTCCTGCGGCACTTCTGGAAGCCGGCTGCGGCCCGGTCTTACCTTTCGCTCACGGTGGTGGCGGGAGCGCTCTCGAGACCGGCAGCGGAACCGTGTCCCCGTTCGTCCTCGCGAAGTCCGTCAGCGACGAGCGCCGGACGTCCTCGGTTCGACCCCGGAAGGGTGCGAACCTACACTCGCGCACATGCAGCGCCGCAGCGGAGGACGCGGTCTTGGAGCGGTCCTGTTCACCGACATCGTGGGCTCGACGGCGATCGCGGCGGAGATGGGGAATACCCGCTGGAGCGAACTCGTCGAGCGGCACCATCGGATCGTGCGGCGCGCGGTGGGCCGCTTCGGCGGGCACGAGATCGACACGGCGGGCGACGGGTTCTTCGTCTCGTTCGAGCGACCGGCGGATGCGATCAGGGCCGCGGTCGCAGCGGCCGAGGCCGTTCGAGAGCTCGGGATCGAGATCCGGTCGGGCGTCAGCTTCGGGGAGCTCGAGACGATCAGCGGGAAGCCCGGGGGCCTCGTCGTGAACGCGGCGGCGCGGGTGATGGCCGTGGCGGGGCCCGGCGAAGTCCTCGTGCCCGCCTCGCTCCGTGACCTCGTGCTCGGAGCGGGGATCACGTTCGCCGAGCATGGTGTGCACCAGTTCAAGGGGATCGAGGGTGACTTCCATCTCTTCAAGGTCACGGATGTCGACGGCGAGGGACTCGCTTCGCCGCTGGAAGCGGACGAGGCGATCGAGCGGCGTCGCGAGATCTTCCCGACGGGGCGGCGGCGCGGCCCGCTCGTCGTGGGCCTGGCCGCCGGCGCACTCGCGGTGATCATCGGCGCATCGATCTTGCTCTTCCGGCAACCGGAGCCGAGACAGGCAGGTCCGTTGCAGAACGCCGTGGTGCGGATCGATGCCGACTCCGGCAGGATCTTGTCAACGGTCGGCCTCGATCGCGCTGTGGCGCTCGCCCGGTTCGTCAACCACCTGCTTGCCGCGGGCGAAGGTGGTGTTTGGGTTCTCGACCCACCGCGATTGCTGCATCTCGACCCGATCTACGAGCAGGTGCGGTCCGACCAGATCGCGATCGGCGTGGCCGCGCACGAGGATGTCGAGGCGGGACTCGGCGCCGTCTGGGTGCTCGGAGGCCAGTACACCGTCTACCGAGTCAATCCCGCGACCGATGAGGTGGAGCCCTTCCTGGACATGGGGGCGTCGCAGAAGGCTCCCTCGAGCATCTCTGTTGCCGGCGCCGTATGGGCCGGCTTCTCGGATGGCACGGTGATCCGAGTTGATGCAAGCACCGGTGCGCGCGATCAGATCGACACCGCACACCCCGTGGACCTGATCGCGGCATCGAAGGAGATCGTCTGGTTGGTCGATCTCCTCGAGAGCGCGGTGGTCCGCGTCGATGCGGCGTCGCTCCAACTCGTCGGCCGACCCATCCAGATCGATGGACGGATCGATGAGGTCGTTGCCAGCGAGGAGGGGTTGTGGATCCTCGACCAACGCGCCGGCGCCGTGACGCTGATCAACCCGGCGTCGGGGCAGGTCCAGGGCCCGGTGCGAGTGGGCGACTCTCCCACGGATCTGACCTTCGGACTCGATCGGCTGTGGGTTGGCGATCTCGACGGGTCCGTCTACCGCCTCGACCCTTCCACGCTCAAAGTGAAGAGGATGCCGGTGGGAGCCGAGGTGTTGGGTGTTGCCGTGGACGAAGACGCCGATTCGCTGTGGGTCTACGTCGGCGAGTCCATCGGTCCGAACAACACGTGAGCCCGATCCGTCAGCGATTAGCGCTGTCCGGGCACCCCGGCTAGGGTCCTCCGGCATGGGGGTGACCGAGGAAACCGTTCCCGAGCAACGAGCCGTCACCGCCGGCACGATCGTCGCGGGGATCGTGATCGGAGCCGTCGAGGTCGTCTTCGCGGTCGCCTTCGCGTCCCTCGTCTTCGCCGGCTATTTCGAGTTCTACTTCCTGGACGACGGCGTCGGTCTGTACCTCGGGGCGGCGGCGCTGACGCTCGCGTTCATGGCCTGGCGGGCCGGCTCCCGAGGCATCGTCGGCAGCCTCCAGGGAACGGGCGCGGCCATGATGGCGATCGTCTCGGCGAGCGCCGTCGTGCACGCGGCCGGGAGCCCGCAGGACGTTTTCTTCAGCGCGATCGCCGCGATCCTGGTGGCGACGGTCCTGTGCGGGGTCGTCTTCTGGCGGCTCGGGTCCCGCCGCCGGGGCGATCTGATCCGGTTCGTGCCGTATCCGGTGGTCGGAGGGCTCCTCGCCGGCACGGGATGGCTGCTCCTCAAGGGTGGGATCTACGTCGCGTCGAGGGTGTCACCGCTCTTCACCCCCCTGAGTGACCTGTTGGAGAGCTCCGCACTGCAGCGCTGGCTCCCGGCCCTCGCGTTCGGCGTGATCCTGCTGATCGCCGTGCGGGTGATCAAGCGACCGCTCGTGATCCCGGCCGTGATCGTGATCGGGCTCGTGGCGTTCGGGATCGGGGTCCTCGCCACCGGCTCCTCGATCGAGGAGGTCCGCGGGGGAAAGTGGCTGGTCGGGTCGTTCGACTCGGTGATCCTGTGGCAGCCGTGGACCCTCAATGCGATCGCCGGCGCCGACTGGCTCTCCGTGCTGGAATCGTGGGCCGGGATCCTTGTCGCGGTCTTCGCGGCCACGATCGCGATCCTGTTCAACATCAGTGGCGCCGAGCGCGTGTTGGACCGGGACCTCGATACGAACCAGGAGCTCCGCGACGCGGGGTTCCTGAACGTTGTCTCCGGGGCGCTCGGCGGGATCCCCGGCTACCACTCGCTTTCCTTCACGGCGCTCGCGACACGGATGCGCGTGAACGCCCGGGCCGTGGGCCTGATCGCGGCGCTCGTCCTACTCGCCGCCGTCGTGTTCGGTGCGAACGTCGTCGGCTTGCTCCCGCGGATGATCGTCGGGGGCGTCCTGGTGTTCCTCGGGCTCGCATCCATCGTCGAGTGGGTCTGGGACAAACGGCGGTTGCTGCCGCCGCTCGAGTACGCCGTCGTGCTCCTGATCCTGGCAGCGGTCGTCGTCTGGGGCTTCGTGATCGGGGCGGTGATCGGCCTCGTGCTCGCCGGCGTGTTGTTCGCGGTCAGCTACGGCCGGATCGAGCTGGTGCACGAGGTCGCCTTCGGCGAGACGTATCGGAGCAACGTCGATCGGCCCGCGACGGAACGCGACGAGCTCCGCGGGCTCTCGGACCGCGTCCAGATCCTGCGGGTGAGCGGGTTCGTCTTCTTCGGATCGGCCAACCGCTTGCTGGAGCGGATCCGAGGGCGGGTGGAAGGGGCCACGCCGCCGCGGTTCCTGGTGGTCGATCTCCGGCGCGTGACAGGTGTGGACTCCTCGGCGGTCGTTTCTTTCGTGAAGGCGCTGAGCCTGGGAGAGGCCGCCGGATCGGAGGTCGTCTTCACGGCGGCTTCCGATCCCGTCCGCGCGCAGCTCGCACGGGGAGGTGTGGTCGAGGTCGAGGGGCTCGTCTCCTTCGAGCCCGACCTGGACCGAGGGTTGCAGCGGTGTGAGGACGCGCTGCTCAGCGCTCCCGATCTGACGGAAGCCATCGCGGATCACCCGGCCGCGAGTGGTCGTCTCGACGGTCTGCCACCGGGACTCGCCGCCGATCTCGAGCGCGTCTCGGTGCCCGAGGGGACGGTGCTGCTCCACCGAGACGAGCCGCCGGGCGACATCTACGTGCTGGAGTCCGGGCGCCTCGGCGTCGAGGCCGTGACGGCCGATGGCAGCAGGATCCGGCTCCGGACGCTCCGTCCGGGGGTCGTGGTCGGTGAGATCGCGCTCTACACGGGGGGCGCTCGCACGGCCGATGTGGTGGCCGAGGCCCCCAGCGTGGTCCTGCGCATCGGCCGCGAGGCGATCGAGCGACTCGAGGCCCAAGAGCCGGAGCTCGCCGCGACGCTCCACCGGTGGCTCGCGACGACGCTCGCGGAGCGACTGACCGACACGATGCGAACGTTCGACGTGCTTCTGGACTGAGGGGAAGAGGGAGACACGGATGGTCGGAGAGCGACGGGCGACGACCTGGCTCGTCTCGGTCGCCACCGGGCTGATCATCGGCGCGGTCGAGTCGATGCTCGCGATCGCCTTCGCCGCCCTCGTCTTCGGCGGTTTGCTCGCGGCCCGCCTTCCGGACGGCATCGGACTCTACCTCGGAGCGGCCGCTCTGATCCTCGGGTTCCTCGCGTGGCGGGCCGGTTCCCGGGGCGTGGTGGGAAGCGTGCAAGACGCCCCGGCGGCCGTCCTCGCGCTCGTCGCGTCCGTCGCGGCCAAGAAGGCGGCCGACCTCGCGTACAACGCGCGGATATCCGGTTTGAAGAACTACGAGCATCCCGACATCTTCCTGACCGTCATCGCCGCGACGATCGTGGTGACGCTCCTGTGCGGGGTCGTGTTCCTGGTGATCGGGAGGTACCGGCTGGGTCGGCTGATCCGCTTCGTCCCGTATCCGGTGGTCGGAGGGTTCCTCGCCGGCACGGGGTGGCTGCTCTTCAAGAGTGGGATCAACGCCGCCACGGGGACGCTCCTGCACCTGCGCACGGTTCTCGCGATGGTCCGCGAGTACCAGGTCGTTCACTGGGTCCCGGCCCTCGCGTTCGGCGTGATCCTGCTTATCTCGGTCCGGGTCGTGAAGCGTCCGCTCGTGATCCCGGCGGTGATCGCCATCGGGTTCGTGGTGTTCGTGGCGGGGATGGTCGCGACCGGCTCCTCGATCGAGGAGGTCCGTCAGGGGGGGTGGCTGCTGTTCGGACCGTCCGACACGCCTCAGCCGTGGCAGCCGTGGACCCTCAAGGCGATCGCCGGCGCCGACTGGTTCTCCGTGCTCGGGTCGTGGGTCGGCATCGTGACCGCGGTGTTCGTGGCCACGATGGCGGCCTTGTTCAATATCAGCGGCTCCGAGCTCGTCTTGGACCGGGACCTCGACCACAACCAGGAGCTTCGCGACGCCGGGGTCCTGAACGTCGTGTCCGGGGCGCTCGGGGGGATCCCCGGCTATCACGCGCTTTCCCTCACGGCGCTCGCGGAGCGCATGCGCGTCGACGCGAGGGCCGCGGGCTTGATCGCGGCGCTCGTCCCTCTGGCCGCCGTCGTGTTCGGCGGCTCGGTCGTGGGGCTGATCCCCAAGATGATCGTCGGGGGCGTCCTGGTGTTCCTCGGGCTCTCCTTCATGGTCGAGTGGGTCTGGGACAAGCGGCGGTTGCTCCCGCCTCTCGAGTACGCCGTGGTGGTCGTGATCTTGGCGGGGATCATCGTCTGGGGGTTCCTGACCGGGGTGGCCATCGGCCTGGTGCTTGCGGTCATGCTGTTCGCGATCAGCTACGGCCGGATCGAGCTGGTCCGCGAGGTCGCCTTCGGCGAGACCTATCGCTCGAACGTCGATCGGCCGGCCGACGAGCGCGCCGAGCTGCGTGGGCTGTCGGACCGCGTTCAGATCCTGCGGGCGAGCGGGTTCGTCTTCTTCGGATCGACGAACCGCCTGTTGGAGCGGATACGGCATCGGATCGAAGAAGCCCCGCCACGCTTCCTGGTGATCGATCTCCGGCGCGTGACGGGTGTGGACTCCTCGGCGGTCGTCTCGTTCGTGAAGGTGATGCGCCTGGCGGAGGCGGGTGGCTTCGAGGTCATCTTCACCGGAGCTTCCGATCCGGTGCGCGCGCAGCTCGCGCGGGGAGGCGTGGTCGAGAGCGACGGGCTCCTCTGCTTCGAGCCCGACCTGGATCGCGGGTTGCAGCGGTGCGAGGATGCGCTGCTTCGTGCCCCCGACCTGGCCGAGGCCCTGGCGGAGCACCCCGCCGGCGGTCACCCCGACCGTCTGCCCCCGGGCCTCTCCCTCCACCTCGAGCGCGTCTCGGTGCCCGAGGGCACGGTCTTGCTCCACCAGGACGACCCGCCGGGAGATATCTACGTGCTCGAGTCCGGGCGCTTGGGAGTGGAGACCGTCACCGCGGAGGGCTCGCGGATCCGCCTCCGCACGCTCCGTCCGGGGGTCGTGGTCGGCGAGATCGCGCTCTACGCGGGGGTCGCTCGCACGGCCGACGTGGTGGCCGAAGTCCCGAGCGTGGTCCTTCGCATCACCCGCGAGGCGATCGAGCGGCTCGAGGCCGAGGAGCCGGAGCTCGCCGCGACGCTGCACCGGTGGCTCGCCACGACGCTGGCGGAGCGACTGAGCGACGCGCGTGGAGTCCTGGACGCCCTGCTCGACTGAGCCCGTTGACGGACGCCGCCGTCGCGTCGACCATGCAGGCATGGAGCCGGAGGATGTCGTGACGTACGAGTATCCGGCCGAGCCGTACTCGGAGGTGATCCCGGGACTCTCCGCGGCGAGCGCCGCTCACTCGCCCGCCGAGATGCTGTCGATGTTCGACGTGCTGATCGACGTCGGCGGACGCGATCGGTGGGACGGCGAACCCGATCCTCGGTACCGCTTCCATCCACTCGACGACGTTCCGTACATCGCCGATGCGGAGATGATCCACACGGTGGGCGAGCGGATCGCCTCCCTCGTCAGGGAGGGGAAGCACGTCGCGGTGAATTGTCTGAGTGGCGTGAACCGGTCCGGACTGGTGGTCGGCCGTGCCCTCGTGGAGCTCGGCTACACACCCGAGGAGGCGATCGAGGCGGTGCGCAGCGCGCGAGGGCCGATGGCGCTCAGCAACCGGCGCTTCGTCCGATTCCTCCTGGTCGACTGCACCCCCCACGCCCTGGCACGACGCCGACAGCTGTCACTTCCGCTCTGATCCCTCTTGACGTTGGCGGTCGGGTCGCTCGAGGGACGCTCAAGCGCGGCGTGGGCCGGTGGCCGTGAAGTCCGCGGTCGATCCGACCACGTCGACCTCCACCGTTTCGAACGACTCCTCCAGGATCCGACGGAGCCCCTCGGCGGTGTCCCCAAGGTTGTCGAAGTCACCCTGCCAGTTGAACGCGCGCAGGACCGCGCGCGCCTGCGGCCGGTGTCGTTCCCCCAGCCCGAGGACCGTGGCGCCGAAGAGCACGCCATCGGGCGTGAGGACATCGGCGATGTTCCGGATCGCCACGGCCTTGTTGGATCGTGGTCCACGCAGGCAGTGGAGGACGTAGGTCAGCGCCACCGAGTCGAACGGGCCCTCGACCGGCAGGGGCTTCATCACGTCCGCCTCGACGGTGGTCGGATGCATCGCCGCGAGCCTGTGTGACGTCTTCCTGAGCACGTTCGGGTTCGGATCGAGCAGGGTGATCTCGGTCCCGTCAGGCGGTGCGGCCTTCTCCAGGAAGTAGCCCGTGCCGGGGCCGACGTCCATGTGCCGGCGACCCATGAGCCGGCGGTAGCGCTCGACGGCGGGCGGGACCGGAACCTTCCAGACGGCGCGGGTCATGAAGCCGATCACCCACGGGTCGTAGATCGCGAGGAGGAAGCGGTTGTAGCCTCGCTGGCCCTTGTACGAAGGATCGTTCCGATCCATATGAGGAAGCGTGTCGCGTGAGATCGACGTGGTCAAGTCGGGGTTCACCTCGTCCTCGGGAAGCCCGTGGCATAGGCTCCACTCGTGCTGACCTGCGCCAACTGCGGGAGGGAGTCCCCGGACGATTTCGCCTTCTGCCCGGCGTGCTCGGCGCCCCTGGCTCCGCCCGATCGTCAGGAGGTGCGGAAGACCGTGACGGTCGTGTTCTGCGACGTCACGGGCTCGACCGCGATGGGCGAGCGCCTCGACCCCGAGTCGCTCCGCCGGGTGATGTCCCGCTACTTCGCCGAGATGCGCGCGGCGCTCGAGCGCCACGGAGGCACCGTCGAGAAGTTCATCGGGGACGCGGTGATGGCGGTGTTCGGGGTTCCGGCGATCCACGAGGACGACGCCCTCCGGGCGGTTCGCGCGGCGGCCGAGATGCGGGAGGCCCTCGAGGTCCTCAACAAGGAGCTCGAGCGCGACCACGGCGTCTCGCTCGCCGCTCGGATCGGGGTGAACACCGGCGAGGTGGTCGCGGGCGATCAGCCCGACACCCTCGTCACCGGCGACGCCGTGAACGTCGCCGCCCGCTTGGAGCAGGCCGCGGAGCCGGGAACCGTCCTCATCGGCGAGGAGACCCTCAGCCTCGTCCGGGACGCCGTGGTCGTGGAGCCGGTCCCGCCGCTCGAGGTCAAGGGGAAGTCGGAGCCGCTCTCCGCGTTCCGTCTGGTCGAGGTGACGGCCGGGGTCGCCGGGTTCGCGCGTCGACTCGACTCGCCGATGGTCGGCCGGGAGCGCGAGCTCACCCGGCTCCGGCACGCATTCGAGGCCGCGGTCGCCGACCGCTCGTGTCAGCTGTTCACGATCCTCGGCACCCCGGGTGTCGGCAAGTCTCGGCTGGTCGAAGAGTTCCTCGGTTCGCTCCAAGGGGCCACGGTCCTTCGCGGCCGTTGCCTCCCGTACGGCGAGGGGATCACGTTCTTCCCGGTGGGCGAGGTCGTGAAGGAGGCGGCCGGCCTGGAGGACTTCGACGCACCGGACGAGATCGAGCGGAAGATCTGCGCGGTCCTTGGGACGGACGGCCCGGCGTGCTCGACGCTCGCGCAGCTGTTCGCCGCGGCCGAGCACGACAGCTCGGTCGAGGAAACGTTCTGGGCGGTCCGGTCCTTCCTTGAGGCGGTCGCGCAGACGGCACCCCTCGCCGTGGTGTTCGACGACATCCACTGGGGAGAGCCCACGTTCCTGGACCTGATCGAGCACATCACGGACTGGGCGCGGGAGGCGCCGATCCTCGTGCTCTGCCTCGCGAGGCCCGATCTGCTGGACGAGCGCTCGGGCTGGGGCGGTGGCAAGTTCAACGCCACGACGATCTCCCTCGAGCCCCTGTCCGACGACGAGTGCGGCGACCTGATCGGCAACATGCTCGGGCGCGCCGCGCTCCCGGACGAGGCGCGCGACCGGATCCTCGCCGCGGCCGAGGGCACGCCGTTGTTCGTCGAGGAGATGCTCTCGATGCTGATCGACGACGGTTCGCTGGCTCGCGACGGCGACCGGTGGGTGGCAACGGGCGCGCTGTCCGATCTGCGGGTGCCGCCCACGATCCAGGCGCTGCTGGCCGCGCGGCTCGATCAGCTTACCGGCGACGAGCGGGCGGCGATCCAGCGGGCGGCGGTGTGCGGCAAGCAGTTCCACGTAGGCGCGGTGACGGCGCTGCTGGAGGCGGACGGCGGGGACGTCCGGCCGATCCTGATGAGCCTCGTCCGGCGCGACCTGATCCGGCCGGACCGGTCGTCGCTCGCAGGCCAGGACGCGTTCCGGTTCCGCCACCAGCTGATCCGCGATGCCGCCTACGAGGCCGCGCCCAAGGCACTCCGTGCCGAGCTGCACGAGCGGTTCGCCGACTGGCTCGAGGGCGTCGGGGAGAGACGCGTCGAGGAGTTCGAGGAGATCCTCGCCTACCACCTGGAGAGGGCTCACCGTCTCCTCTCCGAACTCGGGCCGCTGGACGAGGCCGGGCGAGAGCTGGGACTCCGATCCGCCCGGCACTACGCGGCGAGCGCCCGCCGCGCGTCGGATCGGAGCGACGACCGCGCCGCCGCAACGCTGTTCCGGCACGCGGCCGACCTTCTCCCCGAGGGTCATCCGGATCGGCCGCGCGCTCTGTACGACGTGGGGAGGGCGAGCGTGCGCGGCCACGACCCGCGCGTTGCGTTCGTCGCGCTCGACGAGGCCGTGGTGGCGGCCGCCGCGAGCGGGCATCGCTCGATCGAGTGGATGGCGAGGATCGATCGCGGTCTCGTGCAGACGGCGATCGACCCCATCGGGTTCACCAATGACGACTTCCGGGCGGAGGTGTTCGCGGCGCGGGCGGAGCTCGAGGCGGACGACGACGACGAGGCGCTCGCGCTCGTGTGGATGGGGCTGGTGCAGTCGGAGTGGATCCCGTGCCGCTTCGACGCGGGGAGAGAAGCGGCGATCCCCGCCGTGGATCACGCTCGCCGCACGGGAGATCGGTCGCTCCTGATGGACGCGATGACTCTGCTGCTGGCGACCGAGCTCCTCGGTTCGACGTCGCCCGCCGAAGGATGGCCGTCGCTCGAAGCGGCGGTGACCGAGCTCGGGCGCGATGGACTCATCGGACACGTTGTCCTGGTGCACGAAGCGTGCTTCCACGCGATGACCGGTGACTTCGTTCGAGCCCGTGAAGGCATCAGGGAGTCGCAGGCGCTGGCTGAGAGATTCGGTTCGGCGCTGTGGGCAACGGCGATCTACGAGTTCGCCGGCCACATCGAGGAGATGGCAGGCGATCCGGAGGCGGCCGAGCGATCGTTCCGCGCGGAACACGAGCTCCATCGGCGTATGGGCGATGAAGGGCACGGGTCGACATCCGCGGCGTACCTCGCCGTCGCGCTCTGCCGTCTGGGCAGGTTCGACGAGGCGGAGGAGCTCGCGACGATCGCGCGCGCAACGGGCGCCGATGACGACCTGGCCACGCAGGCGAGCGCCCGCTCCGCCCAGGCGCTGGTTCGGTCCGCACGAGGCGAGCACGAGGAGGCGCGCCGGCTCGCACGGGAGGCCGCGGACCTCTACGCCGGGGCGCAGAGCCCCTGGTTCCAGGGGGACACCCTGATGGTGCTGTCCGAGGTCTCACGCGCGGCCGGCCTTCCCGAGGAGGCGGCGAAGGCCGCCCGCGGCGCGTTGGCGGCCTTCGAGCGCAAGGGTCACGAGCCTGGAACGGCGTCCGCGCGGGCGTTGATCGACGAGGTCTCGGCGGACTGATCGTCGAGATCGACGTCGCTCCCTGCTTGATCAGGAAGAAACGGCGGGCGCGGGCATCGACGCGCTCGTCGCCGCTTCCAGCCGCTCGAGGAGCGCGACTCCGCCGATCTCGGTGAGGATCGAACGTGCCTCCGTCACCGCCTCGCGCGTGATCTCCTCGTCCGGGAGGACGTGCGCCATGTCGACGGCGCAGAACGCGAGATCCAGCCGGCACTCGAGTGCTCGCGAGTCCTCGAGGGCTCGCGTACTCCGCGACGATGTCGACGAGCTGGGCCGCGGGCCGGTGGCCGTGTTCAGTCAGCGTTCCAGAGGTCTGTGCTGCGCGGACTGAAGTTCTGCATCTCCGCATGCCGATAAAGAGGCCGTGCTGACCGAGGAGGAGCTCGTCGATACTGCCCTGCTGCGATACGCGCAGCAGCGGGCGACCAAGTGGGGCGCGGATCGCTTCGCGGCCGAGTTCCATCGGCGCGACCTCGAGGAACGGTGGCTGGTGGCGGCTCGATCGGGTACCACGCCGTATACAGCTCCGGCCGAGGCGACGACCCCGTCTCAGACCGGCTTGTCGGGTCCCGTGGAGGCCGGCGCGCAGGAGAACGTGGTCGGCTCCGATCGAACCGAGGCGCGGATGGTGAGGCCGGCATACACACGACACTCGTCGGTTCCGAGGCCTCCGGCGCCGGAGCCCGAAACCAAGGGACGCAGCCCGCGTCGGCGGAAACGCAAGGGACGCTCGAAGGATCGTGCGTGGTCAGTGACTCCTGCTGAAGCGGCGCGGATGTCGGGTGCCGGTCGCCGGCTCTACGGACTCGACGATCCAGGTCGCTGATCGAGATCTCCCTTCGCGGGTGTCCGCGGTCATCTCGCGCTAGCTCTCCGTGTCGTGCCGCATCCCCTGGAATTCGATGAGGACCACCGGTTCGTCGCCGACGACCCAGGCGTCGTGTCCTGGTGCGATCCGGAAGACCTCCCGCCTTCGCCTCCCCGCTGCTCCCGTTTTCGTGTTCGACATGCAGCACCCCGGAGGCGAGGTAGCCGAGGTGTGAAACCGATCACGGCGAGTCCTCGCGACCCGTGCTCGGATGGCAGTCGAGATACGGAACGGTACACTCTCCTCATGCCAAACGCGCCACATAGAGAGACGCACCAAGTCGGGATCCGTGAGCTGCGTGATCACCTGAGTCGATGGATCGACGAGGTGCAGCAGGGGGACGAGGTGCTCGTCACCGAACGCGGCCGACCGGTCGCCAGGATCATCAAGGCGTCGGGAGGCTCGTCGATGGACGAGTTGATCGCGGCGGGCGTGGTGACGACCCCAGAGGCTCCCCTGGACCCGGCGTCATTCGGCCGTGTTCGCACAGACGGCGACGTGATGGAGTTCGTCTTCCAGCAGCGCCGGTGATCAGCTACCTCGACACATCCGCGGTCGTCAAGCTGCTCCTACGGGACGAGGGCGGGGCCGGGCAGCTCCGCGACATCCTCGATGCATCCGACCGCGCGGTCACGTCGAGGATCACCTACCCCGAGGCTCGAGCTGCGCTTTCAGCTGCGGCGCGCGCCCGACGGCTCGACCCTCGGCAGCACACGAGGGCCAAGCGAGACCTGGATCGAGCGGTCGCCTCGCTCACGACGGTGGAGCTCCATGCATGGGTCGCGCGCGCAGCGGGTGA
>Ga0307296_10001149_pt1 | contig 13180 bp, 13 predicted proteins | sample ER_DNA_153_FD_194467 | JGI IMG/M metagenome (GOLD analysis project Ga0307296, IMG submission 194467) | Bulk soil microbial communities from the East River watershed near Crested Butte, Colorado, United States - ER_DNA_153 | ecosystem: Environmental > Terrestrial > Soil > Floodplain | place... | reverse complement strand
TTGTCACATACCGCAGCGTTCTTCGGATGCTGCGCAGCGCGCCGCTCTTGCGGCGTGGTGCGCTGCTGATCCGGAGTCCATCGTGTTTGAGTTGAGAATGGGTCCCGGCTCTGCGGAGCAACGCAAGAGCGTTGCACCGCGTCCGGGACATGAGAGTTAGCGCACCGTCACCGGCGCGGGCAGCGGCGGCACCACGGTCGGCTGTGTGCCGGGAGCGCCCGACATCTGCGCCGGCGCGGGGGATGCCGACGCGGCAGGTCCGGGCACCGGCTGCGCCGACGCGGTTGCAGTTCCCGGCGGCGGGCCGCCCGGAAGCACCACCACGCGAGTGCCCACCTTGACGCGGTCGAACAGGTCCGAGACGTCCTCGTTGAGCATGCCGATGCAGCCCGAGGAGACGAACTTGCCGATTGTCGAGGGCTGGTTGGTGCCGTGGATGCGATAGACGGTGGAGCCGAGATACATCGCCCGGGCGCCGAGCGGATTGCCCGGTCCGCCGGCCATGAAGCGCGGCAGATAAGGCTGACGCTCGATCATCTCGGTCGGCGGATGCCAATCCGGCCACTCGGCCTTGCGCGAGATTTTCTGCACACCGGTCCAGGTGAAGCCGTCGCGGCCGACGCGGACGCCGTAACGGATCGCGCGCCCGCGACCCAGCACGTAATAGAGATAGGTGTGCGGCGTATCGACGATCAGCGTTCCCGGCGGCTCCTTGGTGGGGAAAGTGACTTCCTGCCGGCGCAGGTTCGGCGCGAGCTGCGCAGGCCCGACCTCGGGCTGTTCATCCGGCGGCAGCGCAGACAGCACCATCGGTCTGCCGTCGGGGCCCACCGGAGGCTGCACCGATCCGGTGACGGCACCCGGAGGGCCAATGGCCTCGGGCGGACGCAAGGCGCGGCTGTCTTCATTGGGATTGAAGCCCGGTCCAGGAATGCGGCCATCAACGTTGCCGCGATCCGAATAGATCACCGGCGGCGGTCCATCGGGACGGCCATAACGCGGATCATTGGGCGAAAGGATCGGACCGGTCGGCGCGCCACGGTCGGAATATACCGGCGGAGCACCCGCGGGCCGGCCATAGCGCGGATCATCCGGCGAAAGGATTGGACCGGTCGGTACGCCACGGTCGGAATAAGCCGGCGGAGCACCCGCGGGCCGGCCGTAGCGGGGGTCATCGGGCGAAAGGATCGGGCCAGTCGGCGCGCTACGGTCGGAATAAATGGGACGCCCATAGCGCGGATCATCCGGCGAAAGCCCCGGTCCGGACGGGGGGAGCGCAGTCGAGCCGTGGGCGGTCGGCGCCTCGTCATCGTCCAGCAAGTCGACATCCAGTTCGCCGGGAGCGCGGCGATAATCAGGATAGCCGCCTGACGGATAAGGCAGCGGCGCCGTCGAATAGACCGAAGCGGGGGGAACGGGGTACCCTTGCGCGAGCGCAAGCGAACTTGCCGCCGTGCCAGCCGTCACGGCAGCGCAAATCGTCAGAATGCGTTTGATCATCATCGCCCTTGTATAGACCCCAAGCCGCCACCGGACCGTTAACGGCAGATGGCCGAAGATAGCGGCGCATTCAAGACAAATCCGCGTAATTCGGCCGGATTCCGGCATTTTGTGATGACCTGGCAGCGCCGTTGCATCGAAGCCTCACCGGATTAAGAAAGCGTTTCTCCGCCTGCCGCGGGCGTTCGCGCCGCCGATTTGTAACAAACGCCACCGATACCTTGCGGTATTCTCAAATCGGCCTGATTCGCTGCGCGCCGGCGTCGCCCGCTGCGTCGCGAACGCGGCCAATTCTGTGGTCACCGCGTTCCCGATAGCTCAAGGCCTTCGCAGAATCGCTCCGAAGGCGGAACTCGCCTTTCCATGCTCCCAAGTTTCCGTTTTCTGTTCGCCGCGATCGTGTTCTCAATGTCGATACTGGTCTTCGGGCTTGGCGCGGCGGCGCTACTGCGCACCGCTCATGAGGAATTTGCCAGTAATCCGTTTTGGCATGGGCCCCCCGAAAAGACGTTTCCGCAACAGAGCGAACCCACAGGGCCTGTGCTGGCGCTGCTGCGCGTCGAGCCACCGCCCGTGCCTGACGACGTGCCCTCGGTTGCGGCGCCGGTTGAGCCTGCGGCGGTCCCTTCGGTAGCGGCTGAGCCCGAAAACATCGCCGCGCTGGGGCAAGAGAATTCATCGCAGCCCGAGAGCGCTCCACCCGAAACTCCGGTCCCGGAAGGCCCGGTACAAAGCGAGACAGCTCCGGCTCAAGTCGAAGCTGTCCCCGGAGAAACCAAGCTTGCGACAACCGAGGAGGCTTCGTCGCCGGCGAATGAAGCCGCTCCGACTGCATCCGATGAGACGAGCGCCCCGGCTTTGCCGGAGGCGGGCATCGCCGTGACGAAAATCGCAGCGCTGGACGCTCCTGCCGTCGCAATCGAGGCGAAGCCGCCGCCGAAGGCTGCCAACGCCAGGACAATCAGCGCAGAACCCGACGAGAGCGTCATCAAGAAGCGCCAGCAGGCACGGCGCATAGCACAACGCCGCAGGATCGCGGCTCGCGCGCGCCTGGCGCGACAGGCAGCTCAGCAGGCGGCCGACCCGTTCGCTCAACCATTCGCACAGCCCGCGGCGGCGCAGAGCCGCTGAAAGGTTTGTGATCTGGCGGGTCCCGTTGCGACCGGCGGTCCGTCCGGCAGACCCCATTCGGCCCATGAACCGTCATAGAGCGCGGTACCGCGCACGCCGAGCCGATACAGCGCGAGCGTCAGCACCAGCGCGGACACGCCGGAGCCGCAGCTCGTCACAATCGGTTTTGTCAGGTCGACGTCTGCACCCGTGAACGCCTTCCGCAAATCGTCGAGCGGTTTCATCGTGCCGGTCCTGGCGTCGAACAATTCGGCGTAGGGCACGTTGCGGCTGCCTGGAATATGACCGGAGCGGCGGCCCGGCCACGGCTCGGCGACGGTGCCCTCGAAACGCGGGCGCGGGCGCGCATCGACCAATTGCTCTGCGCGCGTTTCGAGATTGCCGAGCAGTTGCTGCTTGCTGCGGACGAAGCCCGGATCAAGCGTGGCCCGGAATTTTCCGACTTTTGGGGTGACCTTGCCGGAATGGGTCGGGCGTCCCTCGCTCAGCCATTTCTTCAAGCCCCCGTCCAGCACCTTCACATTGCCATGCCCGAACGACAGGAACATCCACCATGCCCGGGGTGCAGCGACCCAGGCGCCGGAATCGTAGGCGACCACGGTATCGCCTGAGGAAATCCCCAGCGCCGAGACGTCGCGCGCGAACTGCTCGGCATCGGGATACATATGCGGCCGCGGATCATTGTGGTCGGCGATCGCGTCGACATCGAAAAACACGGCGCCCGGAATATGCGCGCCGAGATAATCGTCCGACGGCAGCGGCAGCACGCCGGGCATCTTGAAGGATGCATCGATGATTTTGACTTTCGGATCGTCGATACGGGCGGAGAGCCAATCGGTCGAGACGAGCGGATCGTCGGTGGGTGACGGCATGACAGGAATCCCCGGCGTTTCCCTGATCGTCATTGCCGGACTTGATCCGGCAATCCATCTTTTTGAAAAGATGGACACGCGGGTCAAGCCCCGCGTGTGACAACCTTCAACCTTTCGCCTTCCTCGGCTCGACCTTCTCGACCGGACCGCCGGCGTCGCGCCAGGCCGCGAAGCCGCCGCCCATATGCGCGACCGGCTTCAACCCCATGTCCTGCGCGGTTTTCGCCGCCAGCGCCGAGCGCATGCCGCCGGCGCAATGAAAGATGAATTTCTTTTCCTGCTGGAAGACCGGCTTGGCATAGGGACTTGCCGGATCGATCCAGAATTCGAGCATGCCGCGGGTGCAGGAGAACGCGCCGGGAATTCGGCCGTCGCGTTCAATCTCGCGGGGGTCACGGATATCGACGATCACGACGTCGTCGCCTTGAGCGGCCTTGATGGCCTCCGTCGCGCTTAATGTTTCGATCTCGGTATTGGCCTCGTCGATCAGCGCCTTGATCCCGCGATGAATGGTCTGGGGCATTTTTCTTAACTCCCGTTTCCGTCATTCCGGGGCGATGCGAAGCATCGAACCCGGAATCTCGATCGAATTTCATCACAGCGAGATTCCGGATCAGTCCTGCGGACTGTCCGGAATGACGACAATTACCGCACCAATTCCTTCATCGCGGCTTCGAGACCTTCGATCGTGATCGGGAACATGCGCTCCGAAAACAGCCGGCGGATGATGGTGGTCGATTCCGAGTAGTCCCAGTGCTTCTGCGCCACCGGGTTGAGCCACACCGCGTGCGGATAGGTGCGCGTGATGCGCTCGAGCCAGACCGATCCGGCCTCTTCGTTGACATGCTCGACCGAACCGCCGGGGACCATGATTTCGTAAGGCGACATCGAGGCGTCGCCGACGAACACCACCTTGTAGTCGTGCGGATATTTATGCAGCACGTCCCAGGTCGGCGTCCGGTCGGTAAAGCGGCGGCGATTTTGCTTCCACACGCCCTCATAGAGGCAGTTGTGGAAGTAAAAATATTCCATGTGCTTGAATTCGGTCTTCGCCGCGGAGAACAACTCCTCGACCTGTTCGATGTGCGAATCCATCGAGCCGCCGATATCGAAGAACACCAGCACCTTGACCGCGTTGCGCCGTTCGGGGCGCATGTAGACGTCGAGATAGCCGTGGTTGGCCGTCTCCTTGATCGTGGTGTCGAGGTCGAGTTCGTCAGGGGCGCCGGTGCGGGCGAATTTGCGCAAGCGCCGCAGCGCGATCTTGATGTTGCGGATGCCGAGTTCGACATTGCCGTCGAGATCCTTGAACTCGCGGCGGTCCCACACTTTCACCGCACGGAAATTGCGGTTCTTCTCCTGCCCGATGCGGATGCCTTCGGGATTGTAGCCCTCCGCGCCGAACGGCGAGGTTCCGGCGGTGCCGATCCACTTGTTGCCGCCCTGGTGCCGGCCCTTCTGCTCCTTCAGGCGCTGGCGCAGCGTCTCCATGAGCTTGTCCCAGCCCATCGCCTCGATCTGCTTCTTCTCTTCCTCGGTGAGATATTTCTCCGCAAGCTTCTTCAGCCATTCGGCCGGAATGTCCGCCTTCTCCATGGCATCGAGCAGGTTCTCCAGCCCCTTGAAGACCGTGCCGAACACGCGATCGAACTTGTCGAGATTGCGCTCGTCCTTCACCAGCGATGCGCGCGCGAGGTAGTAGAAATTCTCAACCGTCTGCTCGGCGAGGTCGGCGTCGATCGCCTCCATCAACGTCAAATATTCGCGCAAGGTCACCGGGACCTGAGCGTCGCGCAGCGATGTGAAGAATTGCAAGAACATGAGTGACAGATTGCCCGATGACGAGCCTCCGTCAAGGGCTTATGCCGCAGATCGGGGCAGCTTGTTTTATGAAATGATGCTCGACAGCCTAGACCTGCCGGGTTTTTCAACTAGAATTGAGGTGAGAAGGCTTTATCCCCGCAACAATCGCCAATCTGGTGTCGGGACGCTAGCTGTCGTTCCTGCACAAGCCAAGCCGCACCGATGTGCTGACGAACCAACAAGGCAAATGCTCGATGAAATTTACCGGCACCAAGGACTACGTCGCTACCGATGATCTCAAGATCGCCGTCAACGCCTCGATCGTGCTCGAGCGCCCGCTGCTGATAAAGGGCGAGCCCGGCACCGGAAAAACCGTATTGGCCGAGGAAGTCGCCAAGGCGATCGGCGCGCCGCTTTTGACCTGGCACATCAAGTCCACCACCAAGGCGCAGCAGGGCCTTTACGAATATGACGCCGTGTCGCGGTTGCGCGACAGCCAGCTCGGCGATGCCAGGGTTTCCGACATCTCGAACTACATCAAGCGCGGCAAGCTGTGGGACGCCTTCACCCTCGAGAAGCGCCCGGTGCTCCTGATCGACGAAATCGACAAGGCCGATATCGAATTCCCCAACGACCTGCTGCTCGAGCTCGATCGCATGGAGTTCTTCGTCTACGAGACCGGCGAGAACATCAAGGCGAAGCTGCGCCCGATCGTGATGATCACCTCGAACAACGAGAAGGAATTGCCGGACGCATTCCTGCGCCGCTGCTTCTTCCATTACATCAAGTTTCCCGACGTCGAGACCATGCACCGCATCGTCGACGTGCATTTTCCCCGCATCAAGAAACGTCTGGTCGAGGAAGCGTTGCGGATTTTCTTCGAGGTGCGCGAAGTGCCGGGGCTGAAGAAGAAGCCTTCGACCTCGGAGCTATTGGACTGGCTGAAGCTCCTGCTCAACGAGGACATGACGCCGGAAATGCTCAGGGAGCGCGATCCGCGCAAGCTGATCCCGCCGCTGCACGGCGCGCTGTTGAAGAACGAGCAGGACGTGCATTTGTTCGAGCGGCTGGCATTTCTGAGCCGACGAGAGGTGTGAGTATCCGTCATTGCGAGCCAACGGGTCGCGCGAACGCGCGCCCGATGACAGGCTCCGCGAAGCAATCTATAGCTCCGCGCATGGCGGGCATGGATTGCTTCGTCGCTTCGCTCCTCGCAATGACGAGAAAGCGGCATCTGACCTCAGACTCCCCTAACACTTAATAACAGCCGCTTCCGGCAGCTTACGCCCGCGGATCAGATCCGACGCTCTATCGGCGATCATCATGGTTGAGGCATTGAGATTGGCCGAGATCATCCGCGGCATGATCGAGGCATCGATCACGCGCAGGTTTTGCAGTCCGTGCACGCGCAGCTGGTCGTCGACAACCGCCCATGTACTATCGGCCGGGCCCATCCGGCAGGTGCATCCGGGGTGGAAGGTCGTGGTGCCGCGCTGCGTTGCCGCGGCCAAGAATTCATCGTCGGTCTGCACGTCAGGTCCGGGAAAATCCTCGTATGCGCAATACGGCGCGAGTGGCGCCGATGCCAGCAGCCGCCGCGCCAACCTCATGCCGGCGACGACGACACGGCGGTCGAGCTCCGCGACCAGATAATTGGTCTGGATGATCGGCGGCTCGAACGGATCGGCCGAGCGGGCGCGGACATAGCCGCGGCTTTCGGGCCGCTGCTGCCAGGACGCGACCGTCATGCCGGGCTCGTCCTCGAGCTCCCCCTGCACGCCCTCCTTGTAACTTGCGGGGGTAAAGGTCAGCTGCAGATCGGAGCTCTCGGTGGTCTCGCCGGAGTGCCAGAAGCAATAGACCATGGTCGGCGACAGCGAGAGCAGACCGCGCCGCGTGGTGGCCCATTTGATCGCCTCGACCAACAGATGGAGTCCCCGTCTGAGCTCGTTGATGGTCTTGATGTTCTTGACGCGGGCGACCGAACGCGGCGCGTAATGGTCCTGCAATCCCTCGCCGACGCCCGACAGCGCATGGCGCACCTCGATGCCGAGCGACCGCAGCAGTTCCGGCGATCCGAGGCCCGACAATTGCAGGAGTTGCGGCGAGTTGTAGGCGCCGCCGGCAAGGATCACTTCCTTGTTGGCGCGCACTTCGGTCGCACTGCCGCGCCTTCCGCCCTTGATATAGCGCACGCCGACCGCACGCTTGCCCTCGAACAGGATTTCGGTCGCATGCGCATGCGTCCGCACCTGGACATTCGCCCGTTTCATCGCCGGGTGCAGAAAGGCGGTCGCCGCGCTGACGCGCAGGCCATTCTTGATCGTGCGCTGGGCGTAGGACACGCCCTCCTGGATCGCGCCGTTGTAATCGGGGTTGCGGGGAATGCCGAGGCTGATCGCGCCGGCCATGAACGCCTCGCAGAGTGGATCCTTCCAGTCCATGGTGGTGACGGTCAGATTGCCCTCACGCCCGCGATAGGCGTCCTCGCCCTCGCCGATGCGCCGCTCCAGCCGCTTGAAATACGGCAGCACATCCGGATAGCCCCAGCCGCGATTGCCGAGCTGCGCCCAGGTGTCGAAATCCTGGCGCTGGCCGCGGTTGTAGATGTGACCGTTGATCGAAGACGAGCCGCCGAGGGTCTTGCCGCGCGGCGCGTAGATGCTGCGGCCCCCGGTCCAGGGACCCGGCTCCTGCTGGTAGGCCCAGTTGATGCCCTTCATGTGAAAGGTTTTGATGAAGCCCGCCGGCAGATGGATGTAGGGATGCCAGTCGCGGGGACCTGCTTCGAGCACGCAGATGCTGGTGATCGCATCTTCGCTCAGCCGATTGGCGAGCACGCATCCGGCGGAGCCCGCGCCCACGATCACATAGTCGAATCTATCCGTCATCTCAGGCTCTCGCGGTATGCTACCGCGGCTTTTCATTGAGTTGATAGTTCAAATGCGCCTTCACCGTCGGCCATTCGCTGGCGATGATACTGTAAACCACGGTGTCGCGCAGGGTTCCGTTTGGCGCGATCTGATGGTTCCGCAGAATGCCATCCTGCTTGGCACCGAGCCGCTCGATGCCGCGCCGGCTCTGATGGTTGAAAAAATGCGTGCGGAACTCGACCGCGATGCAATCAAGTTTTTCGAACGCATGCGTGAGCAACAACAGCTTGCACTGGGTGTTGAGGGCGCTGCGCTGCACGCGCTTGGCATACCAGGTCGAGCCGATCTCGACGCGCCGGTTCGGCGCATCGACGTTCATATAGGTCGTCATGCCCGCGATCTTGCCATCGGCGTCCAAGACGGTGAACGGCAGCATCGACCCCGCCGCCTGCAGCCCGAGCCTCCGATCGATCTCCTTGCGCATGTCTTCAGGCTTCGGAATGAAGGTATACCAGAGCTTCCAAAGCTCGCCGTCCTTCACCGCCTCGGTCAACCCGTCGCAATGATCCTGCGACAAGGGTTTTAGCTGCACGTGCGGGCCGCTGAGTGAAACCGGTTCAAGCCAGGGCATCGAATGCTCCGTTCCTTATTCCATCATTGCTAGGAGCGTAAGCGACGAAGCAATCCACTCTTCGTGCTTGCGGCCCTATGGATTGCTTCGCGGAGCCTGTCATCGGGCGCGCATTCGCGCGACCCGTTGGCTCGCAATGACGGAAGCCGTAATCCACTTCGCCCGCCATCACTTGTTCAAAAAATTCAGCGGCAGGCCGGGCCGCGCCCAGTCCATCGCGACGAGTTGGCCCTTGCCGGACAGAGTAATGTAGGCCGTCTTCAGCTCCGGCCCGCCGAAGGCGATGTTGGTGGTGACGCGGTCGCCGGTCGGCACCTGCTCGACGATGGTGCCATCAGGCGCGATCACCGAAATGCAGCCCGAGATCAGCGTCGCCACGCAGACATTGCCGGAAGCTTCCACCGCGAGCGAATCGAACATCTGGTAACCGCCAAGCCCCGCGATCGGCTTGCCGCGCTCGCCGCGATAGATCACGTCGCGCGGTTTTACCGCTCCCGGGGCGGAGAGGTCGAACGCCCACAGCCGCGCCGTCGGCGTCTCCGCGACGTAAACCGTGTTTTCATCCGGCGACAGCCCGATGCCATTGGCGGGCAGCATGCCGAACACGCCTTCGACGATCTCCTCCATTCCGGGCTTGATATAGTAGAACGCGCCGACGTCCATGTCGCGCGCCCGGCGCTTGCCGAGATCGGTGAACCAGAGACCGCCGTGCCGGTCGAACACCAGATCGTTTGGCCCCTTCAGCGGATGCTCGCCGCATTTGTCGAACAGGGTCTCGACCTTGCCGGTCGCAAGATCGACGCGCTGGATCGAGCCGCCGATATATTCATGCGGCTCGGGAGCGCCGGGCATCATGGTGCCGCGCGACGGGATCCAGCTGAACCCGCCATTATTGCAGATATAGCATTTGCCGTCGGGCCCGATCGCCGCGCCATTGGGGCCGCCGGGAATTTCGGCGACCACCTCTTTGCGTCCGTCGGGCCAAACCCGCGTCAGCCGCCGGCCGCGGATTTCGACCAGCACCACCGATCCGTCCGGCATCGCCACCGGCCCTTCCGGAAATTCGAGATCGGTGGCGAGCACGCGGACATCGGCCATGAAATCCTCCCGGCTTTTCTTGGGCGCGGGCGGATTGAAGCCTAGTCCGCACGCGCAACAATTTCGTTGCGCGATGTTATGGCAAAGACGATATCGCTTGCCAAGCAATCAGCGGGCATGCGCCTATGCAAAGCGTCCCTACCGCCGCGGGCTATTCCTTCACCGGTATCCAGATTTCGAGGCCGCCATTGCCGGTGAGCGGATCGAAGTTCTCGTCGTAACGCTCGAAGAAGGGCGCGTCGGCCGCTTTCAGTCCCGAAGCCGGCAACCACTGATTCCAGATCGTGTTGACGGTCCGGCGAATGGTCGAGACGTGGTCGCGGTGGGTGAACACCGCATATCTCTGTTCGGGGATGCGGACGCGGCTGAATTCGCGCGGCAGGTCGGAAAAATCCGATACTTCGACACCGGCGATATAATCGAAGTTTCCGGCATCGTCGCCGTTGCAGCAGACACCGTAAGTCACCTTCCCGATCCGGCCGGGAATGTTCTCCACTGTTTGGTGAAAGCGCTGCCACTGGCCGGGAATGCCGGCGCTGCTCTCGCAAGCGTAGCGCTCGCCGACGCCGGCGACGAGGAATGCTTTACCGGTCTGGAAACGCGGAGCTTGAAGATTGTCGATAACGGTTGAGTCCATGACGATCGCCTCCTGAAGTGTGAACTTGTCAAGGCACGTTGAGCGACGGACTACTTCGGGCGTCACCCCGAAATGGTCGCGGAACGCGCGGGTGAATGCTTCGTGAGAGCCGTAATCCGCCTCCAGCGCCAAAGTGAGGATATCGGGTGCGCCGCCGGCAAGCGCCCTCGCCGCCTCACTGAGGCGCCGCGTGCGCACGTAGCGCATCACCGACAGCCCTGTCGCGGCGGCGAACGCCCGCACCATGTGGAAACGCGAGATTCCCGCGATGCCAGCGATCTCGTCGAGGGTCAGCTCGTCAGCCAGATGGCTTTCGATAAACCAGAGCGCCTTCTGGGCAGGATTCATGGACCACGACCTTCATTCGAAGCCCGCGCATTATGATCGCTTGCCGCGCGCCGCATTTGACAATCCTTGCTCTCGTTTCGCCGTTTCGCGGAACTGGAACCGGACGAATGAGGCAGCATTTTCTTCCTCCTCATGGGAAAGTGCGGCGACGGCACGCTGGCAACCGGTGGCAAACGCCTGCCCTGAGCGCCAAGTTCCACCGTTTGCACGTCCCTGCGTTTGATGCATTGGTTTTCATGATGCTAGATGGAAGATAGAGCCCTTACGCAGAGCGGAAACTACATGGTGGACAAACCACAACACGCAACAGATGAGGCGCAAATCCGCGCGCTGATCGAGCGATGGAGCAAGGCGGTTCGCGACGAAAACCGGGCTGCCATCCGCGCGGACCACGACGCCGATATTCTCATGTTCGACGTACCGCCACCGTTCCTGTCGCGGGGTCTGGATGCGTACATGGCGACCTGGGAAACGTTCTTCGCATCGGCTGAAAAGCCCGTTTCGTTTGCTTTCCACGATGTGGAGGTCACTTGCGGTGCGGATGTCGCGTTCGCTACGGCAACAGGACGGTGCGTCAACATCGATACCAACGGCAAGCGTGAGCCGCTAGAATTCCGGCTGACGATGGGTCTGCGCAAAATTGATGGCAAATGGCGCATCGTGCACGAACATCATTCGCTGCCTGCCGCTTAGTCCAGCGACAAAGACGTGGATGACCGGACATCTAGCGCGAAGACGCGCTTTGCGCTTTTGCCCGGCCATGACGGAGAAGCTGGCACCATTTTACTTCGGTGCATCCTTGGCCGCCGGCGCGTCCTTCGCGGGCGGCGCGGCGGCCTTCTTCTGATCGTCAGCCGCTTTCTTCTGCGCTGCCTGCAGGTCCTCCACGATCTTCTGCAGCCCGGCAACAGTGCTTTTCAAGACCTCGATCTGCCGATTCGCGGCATCGAGCTTCTGTTGATGGTCGGCACTGAGCTTTGCAATTGTCTTTTGCAGGAAATCGACGTTGCTTTGCAGGCAACTGGTCCGCCGTTCCATGGTCTTTTCGACGGTGCAGATCTCGATGCCGGGAACGTCCTGCGCCGGCGCATCACCTGATGTCAGCAGCGGGGCCGCCAACGCAACCGAGACAACGAGAGCGAGCCGCCCGATCATGGAAATCCTCGTTTGAGTGTCGCTCATCACGCCAAATTGCGCGGAGCTTCCGCAGGATGTGAAAGATACCACACTGAAACCTCATTCGCGCGTTGAGGTTTTGCGGTAGACACCCAAGTTAAAGCAAGGGGTGGGGTTAAAGGCGCGGAAGCGGCGAGGCGCTTACCACCCCGTGTTACGGAGAATTAAGGAATGGCAACGCGCGAACGACGTCTGGCTGAATTCAACGGCGAAGGAGAACCGCCGCCGGACGTGCCGGTACAAGTGTTATGCGAGGACCAAAGCGGAACCTATCTACTGCCGTTCGCGTGCCGCTACATCGATGGCGAATGGCGCAATCATGAGTCCGGCAGCACCGTTGAGGCGACGGTGGTGGGCTGGCGCCTGCACCGCCCCTGATCCAAGGCCGCGCCCTGGCGACGCACTGTGTCAAAATGCGACGGGAATCGAGCAGATTTTAAGGTTCGGAACGCCGGCAGAACGAACCGCGCCCGAATCAGCGGTCGAGGCCTGTACTGCCGTGTTCACGGCTACATATCGGCCGCAATGTCAGGCGACGCACCACATTCAGTTTACTGAAACCCACCGCAGCGGGCGACCGACGACAAACGTTAATGCTACCGCTGGCGACACTTGGATCGTGATCCGATTAGATTGAGCATGATCTTCCCGGCAGTTGGGAGCCGGTTCCCCAAAACGCTTATTTCCAGGGCGTCACCGGCGGCACCTTGTCGGTGGCGGGTGGCACGTCGACGGTCTTGAAATCAGCCGGGCTGACGATTTCGAGATACTCCATATCCGGTGAGTAATCGAAGAGATAGTGGACGATCCCCGGCCGCTGATGCACGACGTCACCGGCCTGCACCAGGGTCGGCTTGTCTTCATACATGAAGCGCGCCCAGCCCCTGGTCATGATGACAATCTGGAAGTCGCAATCATGCCGGTGCCAGCCGGTGCCGTCTTGCGGCGGCAAATCAGGATTGGCCTTGGCCAGATGGCAGATCACCTGGCCACCGGTCGCGTCCGCGATGCCGAGATCGCGATACAGGAAGAAGTCGCGCAAGCCTCCTCCGGTGAATGCGGTGTCGCCGGGTTTGATGTGGGAAAATTTGCTGTCGACCGCGTGCCGATT
>Ga0307296_10001144_pt1 | contig 13211 bp, 10 predicted proteins | sample ER_DNA_153_FD_194467 | JGI IMG/M metagenome (GOLD analysis project Ga0307296, IMG submission 194467) | Bulk soil microbial communities from the East River watershed near Crested Butte, Colorado, United States - ER_DNA_153 | ecosystem: Environmental > Terrestrial > Soil > Floodplain | place... | reverse complement strand
TCGACGAAGCCGCTGTCCTCGACGATGCCTTTCGCCCAGAGCTGCTCGAAATCCGCCGTAAAGTCGGCGGCGAGCTTCGTCGACTCCGCGATCACGATCACGTTCTCCTGGCGCGTCCACGAATCGTCTGTCCAGTTCGCAGACCCGGTCCACACGATCTCGCCGTCGCGCACAACGTACTTGTGGTGCATGAGATCGGGAATCCCCGCGATCGGCCGGTGCGGCACGCCCAGCGACGAGATCAGCTCGACATCCGGCTCCGGCGGCGGCGGCACCGGGATCGGGTTCCGATGGCCGACGTCGTAGATCATCCGGACCGCGACGCCGCGCGCTGCCGCGGCCTTGATCGCCCCGCCCACGAGCGCTGCGGTCTCAGGCCCCAGGTGGAAGTCGTATTGCGCAAGATCGAGCGACCGCCGGGCCTCCCCCAGGAACGACACGACCTGCTTCGCCACGTCGACGGCCTGCTGACCGCCGTCCGTGAGCGTCCGGGTCTCGATCGAGCCGCTCAGCGGACGCCGGCGAGGCCGCCGAACTGGCGCCACCGGCCGGAGTGGAAGCGCAGCATCCGCGTCCGCTCGACCGGGTAGTAGTCGTTCGGGCCCGTCCGCACGGTCACGCCCTTGACGAGGAAAGGATTGCGCTCGTTCAGATGCGTGGCCGCTCGAAGCAGGCTCGCCCGCGTCGGCTGCGCGCCGGCGCGGCGCAGCGCGTCGACCATCGTGAACGCGGCCGCCATCCCGTACAGGTTCGCCACCTCCCGCACCTTTGCGTCCGGCAGGTAGCGCCGCAGGACCTGCTTGTAGAGCTTGACACCCGGATCCCTGGCCAGCGCCGGGTCGGTCGGATCCTTGAGGAACTGGCTCGAGACCACACCCTCGACGAGCTTCTTCCCGGTGTTCCGCTGAACGACGTCCATCACGAACGGGTCGATCGACACCGAGTTGACGAAGATCCGCGGTCGCCACCCGAGCTTGTGGATCGCCAGAAACGCCTGAATCGTCTGCGTCGGGAGCGCGAAGATCATGACCGTGTCCGCGTGTGAGGCCCTGAGCCGCGCAATCTGCGCGTTCAGGTCGGTGTCCGAGAGCTTGTACGTCTGGACGGCCGTGATCCGTGACGAAAGCGTCCCGAGGCCGGCCCGCAGCCCCGTGAACATGTCCTCGCCGTACTCCGAGTCCTCGTGGAGGACGGCGATGCGCGACTTCGGTCGTGTCCGCTTGATGTACCTCCCGTAGAGCGCGCCCTCGCCGGCGAAGCGCGGGAGGAAGCCCATCGACCACTTGTACTGCCTGCGCTCGAGCGCCAGCGCCGAGAGGCCGCTGCCGACGAAGAGCTGTGGGACTCCGAGCTGGTTCAGGTACGGGCGGACCGCGAGCGCGTGCTCGGTTCCGACGCTGTTGAAGATCGCGAAGACTTTCTCGTCCTCGACGAGCTCGCGCGTCTTGCGGACGGTCTCGGACGGGTCGTAGACGTCGTCGACGTAGAGGTAGCGGATCGTTCGGCCGCGGACTCCGCCGCGGTCGTTGACGTACTGGAAGTACGCGTTCGCCCCGCGCGCAACCGCCGCGTAGGCGACCTCGTCGCCGCTCAGCGGGACCGTCGCCCCGAGCAGGATCGTGTCATTCGTGAGCCCAGGATCGCCCGCGCTGCCGGCGAGCGCGACGGGCAGGCCGATGGCGAGTGCTACCGGCACGAGGATGAGGGCGAGGCGGCGCAACGAGCCGATTATCCTTTCGACGTGACGACCTCGCCAGCGAAGAGGCTGATTCTTCTCTACGGGTTGCTCACGGCTCTGACGTACGTGTACGCGCCTTTCTCGAGCGATCTCGGTTTTCCAGGGCTCAGCCAGGCGATGTTCTCCGTCGCCATCTACGGCGCAATCGTCTGGGGGCTGTGGAGGGGGTCCGGGATCGCGTGGATCTTTGCGGCGATCCTCGACGTCCTGGGGCTGATCTCCCTCTGGGCGATTGGGATGGACTTCGGTCTGACGATGGTCGTCCTGCTCGTCGTCATCGTGGGGCAGCTCCTCATCATCTTCACGCCTACGGTGCGCGCGCACGCGTTTTGATCCAGCGCCTCGCGTCAACGCAGATCGGCGCGACGTTCAACCAGTACGGGGCTTCCGCGCTGTTGCGGTGCCGGCTTGCGAACTACCTCGCGCGGCGAGCCGATGCCGAGCTGCTGCTCGTAGGCGAGGCGGCTGGGTATAAAGGCGCGCGACTGAGCGGCATTCCCTTCACCTCGGAGCGCCAGCTGACGGGACACGGCCCGGCCGAAGCGTCGGCGACGATCGTCCACCGTGTGCTCGAGGAGCTTGGCCTCGAGGAGCACGTGCTGCTCTGGAACGTCGTGCCGACGCACCCGCATCGGCCCGGCGAGCCTTCCTCCAACCGCCGTCCACGGGCCGACGAGATCGAGGCGTCGCGTCCATTCCTCGAGCAGTTCGCCGCCGGGCGGCACCTGGTCCCTGTGGGCCGCATCGCCGAGGCGGCGATCGGCACGGCCGGGATCCGACACCCGTCGCACGGCGGCGCTCAGGAGTTCCGAGCCGGGCTGGCCGCGCTTGTCTGAGCAGCAGCTCCCGATCGCGCGGAACACCGCGACCCTGGCGGTCATCCAGGCGCTCTACTCGACCGTCCTGCAACTCGGCGCCGCGGTGCTGTCCCTGTCGTTCGTCCTCGTGACCGGATTCCGGTCGCTGCTCGGTGCGGGCCCGGCGATCTTCCTGACGGCCTCGGCCCTGGCTGCTCTCCCAGCCGGACGCGCCATGGACCGCTTCGGCCGCGTCCCGGTGATCGTCGTCGGTTTCCTGCTCGGCTCGATCGGCTACAGCCTCGCCGCCGTTGGCACCCACTGGGGCTCGGGAGTCGCGCTCATCACGGGCTTCGCATTCGCCGGGATCGCCGGAGCGGTGACGCTCTTGATCAGAACCGCGGCAGGCGACATGTATCCGCCCGAACGCCGTGCACGCGGCATCTCGTTCGTCCTCTTCGGCTCGGTCTTCGGCGCGGTCCTCGGCCCCTCGCTCTTCGGCCCGCTCTTCGCAGGCAAGGACGTCGCCGCCGACACGCTGACGATCCCGTGGCTCGCGGCTGCCTGCCTGTCGCTGGTCACGTGCGGGCTCGCGCTGACGGTGCGGCCGGACACGAAGGTGATCGCGGAGCTGATCGCGCCCGATCGGCTGACAAACACGGGAACCGAAGCCGCACCGCTCCGGGAGATTCTGCGCCGCCCGGGTGTGATCCCAGCGATGCTGGCCGCGATCGCGAGCTTCGGCGTGATGGTCTCGGTCATGAACCTGACCGGGTTCGTCGTCGTCGAGCATCACCACCACTCGCAGCAGTCGGTCTTCCCGATCATCGGCGCGCATGTGCTCGGGATGTACGCGCTCGTGCTCGTGATCGGGACGCTGATCGACAAGATCGGGCGCGGTCCCGCGCTCGCCGGTGGGCTGTTCGTAATGGCGATCTCGTGTGCCGGGCTGACCTGGGCGACGAGCGTGCCGACGACTGCGCTTCTCCTCTTCGGCCTCGGCATCGGCTGGAACCTGTCGTTCGTCGCGGCCACCGCGCAGCTCGCCGACGCGTCATTGCCTGCGGAGCGCGGAAAGCTCCTCGGCTTCAGCGATCTGCTCTCGGGACTGACCGCCGCGGCGCTCGCATTGCTCGGCGGCGTCGCTCTGGACGTGCTCGGAGTGGCGGCCCTCGCACTCGGCGCGACGGCGATGGCGGTCGCGCCGGCCATCTTCCTCGCCCGCATCCGGCCCGCCCCCGAGGCCGCCGCATGACGGCTGGTACAATCGCGCCTCGGCGGACGATGGTCCGCCGCCTTTTTGCCATGCAGAAGACCTGGAACGCAAAGCCCGGCGAGATCGAGCGCCACTGGTACGTCGTCGACGCCGAGGGGAAGACTCTCGGCCGGCTCGCGACGCGCATCGCCGACACGCTGCGCGGCAAAGGGAAGCCGCAGTACACGCCGCACGTCGACACCGGCGACTTCGTCGTCGTCGTGAACGCGGAGAAGATCACGGTCACCGGCAAGAAGCTCGACGACAAGATGTACTACCGGCACTCCGGCTATCCGGGCGGGCTCCGCAGCCGTCCACTTCGGGACGAGCTCGAACGGCGCCCCACCGAGGTGCTCCGCAAGGCCGTCAAGGGCATGCTCCCCCGAAACCGTCTCGGCCGCGCGCAACTGCTGAAGCTCAAGGTGTACGCGGGGCCGGAGCATCCACACGAAGCTCAGGGCCCGAAACCGCTGCCGCTGGAGAACGGAAATGGCTGAGCTGGCGCAGTACCAGGGCACCGGCAAGCGCAAGACCTCCGTCGCGCGCGTGATCCTGCGTCCCGGCGACGGCACGACGTGGATCAACGGCCGCACGCTCGAGGACTACTTCCCACGCGCGACGCACCGGACGACGGTGATGTCTCCGCTCAGGCTCGCCGGCGCCGAGGGCCGCTACGACCTGCGTGTCCGCGTCGCAGGTGGAGGCCCCACGGGTCAGGCAGGCGCGGTTCGGCACGGAATCGCCCGCGCCCTGGTCGAGGCCGATCCCGAGTTGCGCATTCCGCTCAAGCGCGAAGGCTTCCTCACGCGGGACGCACGCAAGGTCGAGCGCAAGAAGGCCGGCCTGCACAAAGCCCGCAAGGCACCGCAGTTCTCCAAGCGCTAATTGGCCCGCAGGTACTTCGGTACTGACGGCGTTCGGGGCGTGGTCGGCCAGGACCTGTCCCGGGACCTGGTGCAGAGACTGGGCCGTGCGAGCGCTGCCTGGTCAGGACGTGGCCGCGTGTTCATCGGGCGCGACACGCGCGGCTCGGGGCCCGACCTAGAGGAGGCGTTCGCCGAAGGAGTCGCATCCGCAGGTGGGAACGCCGTTCTCGCCGGCGTGCTGCCGACGCCGGCCGTCGCGCTGCTCGCGCTCGATCTCGGTGTCGTGATCTCCGCCTCGCACAACCCGCCGCAGTACAATGGGGTCAAGTTCTTCGACGCCAACGGCCGCAAGCTGAGCGACGCCTCCGAGGAGGAGATCGAGGCTCTCCTCGACGCCGAGCCGGCCGAACACCCGGGAGCGATCGACCACGTCAGCGTGGCGACCGACAGCTACCTCGAGCACATCGTCGAGCGGTTCGGGAGCGACCTGTCCGGCCTCAGGATCGCCGTCGACTGCGCGAACGGCGCCTACTCGGGCATCGCTCCGACCGCATTCGAGCAGCTCGGAGCGGAGGTGAGGACCGTCGCCGCGGACCCGGACGGTGAAAACATCAACGTCGGCTGCGGCGCGACCGACCTCTCGCTCCTGCAAGGAGTCGTGATGGACGGCGGGTTCGACCTCGGGATCGCGTTCGACGGCGACGGCGACCGCATGCTCGCAGTCGACGGCGAAGGGAACGCGGTCGACGGCGATCAGATCCTCGCCGTGCTCGCACTCGACCTCGACGTCGACCTGGTCGCGGTGACCGTGATGACGAACCTCGGCTTCCACCAGTTGATGGGCGAGCACGGGATCGAGGTCGTCGTGACGGATGTCGGCGACCGTTACGTGCTCGAGGCGCTCCGTGAACGCGACGGCCTCCTCGGGGGCGAGCAGTCCGGCCACATCATCTACCTGCGCGACCACGTGACCGGCGACGGCCTGGCCGCAGCGCTCCTCCTCTGCGGAGCGCTCAAGGGACGCACGCTGCACGAGGCCGCTGCCCTGATGCCGCGCTACCCGCAGGTCCAGGAGAACGTCCCGGTCGCCACGAGATCCCTGCCTTCTGCCCTGCTCGGAGAGGTCGAGCGAATCAACGGGGAACTTGCCGGAGACGGGCGCATTCTCGTCCGCCCGTCCGGGACCGAACCGGTCGTACGGGTCCTAGCCGAAGCGAGGGATTTCCAAAAGGCAACACAGCTCTGTGCTAGCATCAGCGCCCTGGTTCGACGAGAGCTCGGTTGATCGGCCTCCGACGCGGGGGGTCGCGAAGGCCGAGCTTTTGCGCTTCAAAGGGAGGTCTGAGGGCATGTGCGGAATCATCGGATACGTTGGGCCACGGCGGGCGAAGCCTCTACTCATCCACGGCCTCGAGCGCCTCGAATACCGGGGCTATGACTCAGCCGGCCTCGCCATGCTGGAGGACGACGGCCTCGACTACATCAGGGCGGTCGGCAATCTCTCCAACCTGAAGCAGATCGCGAAGCACAACGGTTCGATGTCTTCGACCGGGCTCGGCCACACGCGCTGGGCCACGCACGGAAAGGTGTCGGAGCAGAACGCGCACCCGCTCACCGGCTGCGACGAGTCGAAGATCGCGGTCGTCCTGAACGGGATCGTCGAGAACTTCCGCGAGCTCAGGGCCTCCCTCGAAAAGGACGGGCACGTATTCACCACCGAGACGGACGCCGAGGTCGTTGTCCACCTCCTCGAGCGGCACTACGACGGGGATCTCGCTACGGCCGTGCGCGCGGTGTACCGGGAGCTCGAGGGCCACTTCGCGTTCGTCGTCGTCCACCGCGACCATCCGGAGCAGCTCGTCGGCGCGCGGGTCCAATGCCCGCTGATCGTCGGTGTGGGCGACGGCGAGATGTTCCTCGCCTCGGCCGCGACCGCGTTCCTGCGCGACACGAACAGGCTCCAGCTGATCGAGGACGGCGAGGTCGTCTCGATCACGCCCGACGGCGCCACGTTCACGAGCGTCGAGAACGGTTCCGAGCCGATCGAGCGCGACGTGATCACGGTCGACTGGGACGACGAGGCAGCCGAGAAGTCCGGCTACGAGACCTTCATGCTCAAAGAGATCTACGAGCAGCCCGAAGGCGTACGGGAGACGATCGGAGACCGCGTCCGGCACGGCAAGCTGCTGCTCGAGAGCCTCGGGCTGACCGACAAGGAAATCCGGAACCTGAGGCGGATCGTGGTCCTCGCCTGCGGCACGTCGTACCACGCCGGCGTCGTTGGCCGGTACGTGATCGAGGAGTGGGCGCGCATCCCGGTCGAGCCGGACATCGCGAGCGAGTGGCGCTACCGGAACCCGGTGCTCTCGAAGGACACGCTCGTGATCGGCATCTCGCAGTCGGGTGAGACCGCGGACGTGCTCGCCGCGATGAAGCTGGCCCGTGAGAAGGGCGCGCGAACCGTCGCGATCACGAACATGATGGGCTCGCAGCTGACCCGCCAGGTCGACTCCGTGCTCTACACGCGGACCGGCCTCGAAGTGGGCGTCGCGGCCTCGAAGACCTTCACCGCTCAGGTCGCGCTGATCAGCCTGATCGCGCTCAAGCTCGCCGAGGTCAAGAAGACGATCCCGCAGGAGGAGATCGAGTTCATCCTCGACCAGCTGTACGAGCTGCCCGAGAAGATGCAGGACTTCCTCGACGGGAGCCACCCGGTCGAGGAGATCGCCCAGCGCTTCTACGACAAGCCGTTCTTCCTCTACCTGGGGCGCCATATCGGGCTGCCGGTCGCGCTCGAGGGCGCGCTCAAGCTGAAGGAGATCTCGTACATCCCGACCGAGGCGTACTCGGCCGGTGAGATGAAGCACGGCCCGATCGCGCTCCTCGACGTCGATACGCCGGTCGTCTGCATCGCCACGGACTCGCACGTCTACGACAAGGTCGTCTCGAACATCCAGGAGACTCGGGCGCGCGGTGCGCACGTGATCGCGATTGCCACCGACGGGAACGAGGACATCCAGCACCACGCAGACGACGTGATCTACGTCCCGAAGACGCCCGCGTTCCTCCAGGCCGTGCTCTCGATCGTGCCGCTGCAGCTGCTCGCGTACCGGATCGCCCGGCTGAAGGGCCTGAACGTCGACCAGCCGCGGAACCTGGCGAAGACCGTCACCGTCGAGTAGCGCCAGGCGCTCCACCCTTTAGAGGGAGGTTGCGCGGCGCGGCACCCGCGAAGCTGAGCGGGCATGCCTGCGGCGTCGCGTTACCTCCTGCTCCTCTGTGCGGGGCTCTGCTTCGCGCTCACGTTCGGAGCCTTCCTCGTCTACGAGCGACCTGGGCTGGGGCTCGGGCACTTCTACTACCTCGGGATTGCACTGGCGGCGATGGCCGTCGGCACGCGGCTCGGGGCCGCCGCCGGGTTGCTGGCGACGGGCCTCTATGCCAGCGGTGTCGTCCTGAACCCTCACATCCAGTCCGGCGAGGTTCTCCGCGTGGGCACGCTCACTCGCGCGGTCACGTACGTGACGATCGGCGGGTTGATCGGCTGGTTCGCCGGGCGCAACCGCACGATGCTGGCGGAGCTCCACGTTCTCGCCGAACGTGACTCGCTCACGGGGCTCCCCAACACGAGGGCGTTCGAGGCGGCGATCACCCGACGGCTCGCGGCCGGCCGCGGGTTCGTGCTCCTGCTTGCGGACATGGACGCGCTCAAGGACTTCAACCGCGACGAGGGCTTCACCGCGGGAAACGACGCGCTTCGTCGGCTCGCGGACCAGCTTGCGAGGTCGTTCGGACCGGACGACGACGTGGCACGGGTTGGGAGCGACGAGTTCGCGATCCTCGCTTCCATCCAGGGCGATGACGGAGCGGCGCCGCTCGTGGCGCGCCTCGAGCGGGCGCTGGCGGACGGACGGACGAAGGCGACGCTCGGCTGGGCGGCCTTCCCGCAAGAGGGCGACAACGCTCTCGCTCTCTACCGGGCCGCGAGCGAGCGGCTCTACGCGCGCAAGGTGATGCGGAGCTATCTGCGGCCGGTCCCCGAGCCCGTCGAGGCGGTCAGCTGACCAGAGAGAGCTCGGCGTCGGCCTGTTCGATGACGGCCGGGTCGTGTGTGGCGCAGACGACTGCGATTCCTCGTTCGCGCGCGATGCGCGAGAGGAGCTCGCCGATCGCGAGCGCGTTCGCGTAGTCGAGGCGAGCGGTCGGTTCGTCAGCGAGCAAGAGGTCGGGCTCTGACGCCAGCGCTCGCGCAATCGCGACGCGCTCCTGTTCGCCTGTCGAGAGCCTCGACACTCGTTGTTCCGTCAGCTGCTCGAGGCCGACGACCGCGAGCGTCTCCCGCGCCTGGCCGTTGCCGCCGTCGAGCCCGCGCAGGCCGAGGAAGAGCTCGACGTTCTCGCGGACGCTCAGGAACGGGACGAGCGGCGGCTCCTGAGCGACGAGCGCGAGCCGCTCCCGGCGGAATGCCGCTCGGCGCGTGCGGTCGAGCTCGTCGATGCGCTCGCCGAGCACGACGACCTCGCCTGCGCTCGGCAGGTCGAGGCCCGCGAGCAGGTGCAGCAGCGTCGTCTTGCCCGAGCCGGAAGGGCCTGTGACGACGGTGAGGCGGCCGGGGTGGATGTCCGCGCTAAGTCCGGACAGAACGGTTCTCTCACCCGTGCGCTTGACGAGGTTCCGCAGCTCGATCGCAACGCCGTCGGTCGGCGCGGCCGGCGCGGGCTTCGGCGCCTCCGGTTCTGCGTCGGGAACATCCTCTGTGCCTTCGATCAGCACCGAGTGCTCGGCGAGCCTCGCCCTCGCGCGCGAACCGATGCCGCCGCGGCGAAGGAGCTCTTCCGGGACGCGCAGCCAGCCGCCGCGCGCGACCACGATCTCCTCACTGTCGGGTTGGGCCTTGGCCTGCTCGGCGCTCACTCGCCCGTCGCGGATATGGACGATGCGGTCGGCGATCGACGCGGAGCCCGGGTCGTGGCTGACGACGATTGCGGTCGTGCCCTGGGCACGAGCCAGCTCCCCGATCAGCTCGTAGACGACCGCGGCGTTCTTCGCGTCGAGCTCGCCGGTCGGCTCGTCGGCGAGCAGGAGCTGCGGGCGGTGGGCGAGCGCCGCGCAGAGCGCGATACGCTGCTGTTCGCCGCCGGAGAGCTCGTGCGGATAGGCGTCGGCCCGGTCTGCGAGCCCGACCTGGCCGAGCAGCTCGGTCGTCCGCCTGCGCCGCTCGCCGGGAGACTCGCCTGCGAGCGCGAGCCTGAGCGAGACGAGCTCGCCGGCAGTCAGTTCCGGTGCGAGCGCCTGCGTGTAGCGCTGGTCCGCGTAGCCGAGCCGGCGGCTCCGGTAGCGGTCGAGCCCGCGGCCGCGTAGGCGGCGCAGATCGACTCCGGCCACACGAACCCGGCCCGCGGAGGGACGATCGAGACCGGCCAGGATCCGGAGCAGCGTCGTCTTGCCCGAGCCGCTCGGCCCGAGCACGGCCACGACCTCGCCCTCCTGCACCGTGAGGCTGAGACCCTGAAGCGCGGCGGCCGTCCCCTCGTCCGTCGCGTAGACGCGGAAAACGTCCTCGACCTCGACGGCCGGCGTCATGCGGCCTCCGCGGTCGGAGTGGCGGTCTGCTCGCGGAACGCGACACGTGTCAGCACTGCGATCAGGCCGAGCGCGAGCGCTGCGAAGACGACGAAGCCGAGAATCAGCACGGGCCAGTCCGGGGCGAGCACGAGCGGCGGTACCGGCGTGGTCGAGTTCGCGCTCACGGCGAGTGCTTTCAGCACGGCGAGCGCGAGCACGGCGCCGAGCAGCAGTCCGCCAACGAGCCCCGCGAGCAGCACGGCTCCCGCGCGCAGCCTGACCTGGTGCCTGAGCGCGGCCGGGCCCATGCCCTGGGTCTCGAGGTCGAACAGCTCGCCGACCTCGTCCCGGAGCTCGACGGTGACCGTCAGGGCGAGGCCGACGAGAGACAACGCCAACGCGAGCAGCGCCGCGGCTCCGAGCACGAGCAGCGAGCCGCGCGCCAGCGGATCGGTCCGGAGCCCGTGCTCGACGGCGCGGCGTGAGGTGATGCGGACGGGAGTCGGGGGGCTCTGAAGGAGCCGCGAAGTGAGACCCGGTCCGCCTGAGACCCACGCCTCGTCAGCGACCCCGGATCCGGGGACGGATGCGTTGAGCGCGGTCTCGAGGCGCGAGCGGTCGAAGACGACGAAGTCACCAGAGGTGGTCGGAAAGCGACGCGCGGTTCCTACCACGCGCACGTTCACCGACGCCGGCCCGACGAAGAGCGGGAGCGTGGCGTTCCCGATCGCGTGCGCAAGCGACTCAGAGGCGACGACCGGAATCGGGCTGTTGTCAGTGGTCTGCGCGGGCCGAAGCCGGAAGACCTGGTCCTGGGTCAGGAGGTAGCGGAGCGCAAGCGATCCGGCGGTCGCGTCAGGCGGTCTCGTTCCCCGGGCGCCCACCCAGTCGCGGTAGTCGACCGGGAGCGTCAGTGTGCGTCCAGCCCCCGACACCTCGGGACGCTGAAGCTTGAGCACCCCGGCGCGGAAGACCGCGAAGGTGGGCGCCTTGCCGGTCTCCCGGTGCGCTGCGGTGAACGCTTCCGCCCGCGAGAACTCGACCAGGAGCCCGACGAGCAGGCCGCCGCGGCCGGCAGGTGGGATCGGAGCGCGGGCCACGACCGGCTTGCCGGTGTTGTTCGGCTCTCCGAGGTCGAGGACGATGAACCGGCCGTTCGGTCTGCGGATGTTGGCCGAGAGGTGGATCGAGTCGCCGCGGATCGTCACCGGAAGCCGGAACTCGCGTGCGCCGGGTGGGATCCGCGTGCCCTGGAGTCTGACCGGAGGCCCTCCTATGCGCCGCGCGAGCTCGCTCGGGGACTCGGACGCGAAGTCGCCGCGCCAGTGGAGTCGCGTGAGATCGTCGGCCGGGAGGCCGAGGAACGTCACAGCGCGCCGGTCGAGCGACGGCGCCTCTCCCTGGAGGCGGATCACCGGCACGGCGTTGAAGCGCGCGGCGTACGCCGAGCCGACTGACGTCGCATCCGAGACAAACCTCGGGTCCTGCTTGACCGTGAAGTCGAGGGGGACCTCGAAGGCGGCGCGATCGGAGTCGTTCCGAATCAGCGTCGAGCGGTAGGCGGCCGCGAAGACCGCGAGCCCGACGCTGACGCTGACGAAGATGATCGCGAACGTGGCCGTCCCGGGAGCGCGCGCGAGTGAGAGCAGCGCGAGCTTGAGCGAGAGCGAGCGTCCGGCGGCGGCCCGCTCACACGCGCGAAGCACCGGTTGCAGCACGCGGGCGATCACGACTGCGGCGACGAGTGCGATCAGTCCTGGAAGCAGCATGAGCACGATCCCGGTGCCCTCGCTCGAGGCGAGTGACTGCGCGTCCGCTCCTCCGACCGCGAAGGCGACGAGCACCGCTACGAGCGCGCCGGCGGCGGCGACGTCGGCGATCGAGATCGTCAGCCCGCCGATCGCGACGGCCCTCGCCCGGGAGCCGAGATAGAGGACGAGCGTCCCGAGCACGGCGACGGCGAGCATCAGCTCGATCGCGGTCACGGAAGCGACCGACCGCGAGACGACCGCGCCGGGAGGTGTGTCCGTCGCTTCCGCGAGCGCCAGAGCAGTGACGGCTCCGAGTAGCCAGCCGAGCAGGGTCGCGGGCACGACGACCAGCGCGGCCTCAGCCAGCGCCGCGAGCCGCGTCTGCGTGCCGGTCGCGCCGAACGAGTCGAGCCGTCGCGAGCTCGCGCGAGCGCCTCGCCGGAGCCGCGTGGCTGCGAGGAGGACGAATGCGAGTAGCAGGACGACCGCCTGGCCGCCGACGAGCAGGAGCCGCCGGCCGGCGATCCGCGACTTCGCGCCCGCGTCCGCGAGGGCGACGGTCGGAGCCGTCAGCGAGAAGTTCGGGGAGCTCGCCTCGAGCGCAGTGCTCGCGCGGCCGATCCGGGCCTGAAAGCCGTCGACGTCCCAGCCTCTGACGTCGTGCGGCCCGAGCGGCGCGACCCATCCGTACGTGCGGAACGAGTCCCTGAGCGCCGGCAGCCGCGTGAGACCGTCGACCCCGCCGGCGAGCCGCAGCCGTCCACCCGGCGCGACGCTCTGGAAGAAGCTCGCGACCGGATCGCTCCGCAGCGAGCCGCGGCCCGTGACGGTGAAGCCCGTCACTCCGATACCGCTCTTGCCGATCGCGACCACCTCACATCGCCCCGGCACGCACGATTGTGGAAGCCGTCCGGACCTGAGCGCGACGGCCCGGCCGAGCCCATTCACGGCGCCGAGGCGCACGATCTGCTTGCCGAACCGGGTGTCCCGGTAGAGCACCACCGCGGTCGGCGGCTGCGTGCCAAGCGGCCTGGTGACCGCGCGCACCTGCCGGTCGAGAGATGCGAAACTGTCCGCCGGAATCGTGCTCACGCCGACCCAGGTCACGCGCACGGCGCGTTGATCAGGCGGGAGGGCCGCGATCGCCCGGCCCACTGCGCGGTCCTTGACGACGAGACTTGCGGCGGAGACCGTGGCAAGTGCACACGCGGCCAGTGCGACGCCGGCAGCCGCAAGCAC
>Ga0307296_10001142_pt1 | contig 13214 bp, 8 predicted proteins | sample ER_DNA_153_FD_194467 | JGI IMG/M metagenome (GOLD analysis project Ga0307296, IMG submission 194467) | Bulk soil microbial communities from the East River watershed near Crested Butte, Colorado, United States - ER_DNA_153 | ecosystem: Environmental > Terrestrial > Soil > Floodplain | place: USA... | reverse complement strand
CCTCGTGGCGTTACGACTCGTAACACCAGGGCTGGGATTTTTTGGAACTGCCGCTCGGGACGCTTCGGTTCGCCAAACGGATCTCTCCTTCGCAATAACAAGAAAAAAAGAAGCTCTGGCGAGAGGAGCTATATCGCCACTCGGAAACAATCCGGAGCATCCGTCCCCATCCGGAGCATCCGTGTTGACCTCCATCGTAGATACCAGTCGCTCACATCGTTTACAACTTGTAGCCGGATGCTTTACCACGTAGGGGCAACTGAGCTGCAACCTTCCAGTCGACTCGGACGTAATTCTTAGAGCGATCCTACTCGATTGAAACCGGTTGGCGCCGACGAGTGTCCAATCGTCACCATCGCTGCGATGCCGGTGCGCAGTCATGACCACATTCCCCACTCCATGAGAAAGTCAGCCCCGAGATTCTTAGCGCTAATCGCGACGTTTGCCATCGCTGGCTGGGCGTCCGCACAACAGGCGGCGACAACACCGCCAGAAACTGGAGCCGCTCCCAACTGGGACGTGTTGATGCGGCCCCGCATCCACACCCCAACCAGGACCAGCGCGGCAATCACTCCGTCAGATCTGGCCACGCGTCTCTACATCTTTGCCGACGATTCCATGCAGGGGCGGCTGCTCGCCACGCCCGGCAACGTCAAGGGTGTCGAGTACATAGCCAACGAGCTCAAGAGCATGGGCCTCACGCCGATGGGTGACAACGGCACCTACTTCCAGTCGGTCAACGTTGTCGATCGCGCGTTCGATGAATCGACACGACTCTCCGCCGGCTCGGCTTCGTTCACACCGTGGACGGATTTCATCGTGCGGGATCAGGGAGCGGGCGCGCGCAGTCTGGATGGCGCTCAGGTGATCTATGGTGGGACGTGGGGCGACTCCGCATCGCTGATCGACCCCGCAGCCGCAGCCGGGAAGCTGGTGGTCTTGAACGTGAGTCAGCGAGGAACGACGCAGGGAATTCCCGGCTCCGTCGCGCGCGCAGCAGCGACGAACCGTTTTCCGCAGGCGGCGGGAATTGCCGCGGCTGGATTGGATCTGCTCCCGGTCCAAATGCAGCAGATTCTCCGTCAGCCGTTCCAACTCCTCAAGCGAGATGGGACCGCACCCGCCGTGCCCAGCTTCATGTACATCACCAAGCGCGTAGCGTCCGCGCTGCTCGGTGCCAACGTTGACAGCGTCAAGGCTGGTGCGGTGGGCGTGACGGTCACGGCGACGCCGCGCATCAAGGAGGCGCCGGTCGAATACCCCGCGCGCAACGTCGTCGCCATGATTCCCGGGAGCGATCCCAGGCTTCGGAATGAATTCGTCGCGATCGGTGCGCACAACGATCACATCGGGTGGAGTACACGCCCGGTTGCGCACGACTCGATCTACGTCGTCAATCATCTCTTCAGGACAGGCGGTGCCGACGATCCTCCGGCGCGGCTCGACTCGACCAGGCAAGCGCAGGTGAATTCTCTGCTCGCGGATCTCCGCCGCCGCTCGAACGGCGCGTCGGCCCGGCCAGACTCTATCTACAACGGCGCCGACGACGATGGCTCGGGTAGCGTCAGCGCGCTCGAGATCGCGCAGTACTTCGCCGCCCAGAAGGTGAAGCCGAAGAGATCGCTGCTCTTCGTGTGGCACGTCGGGGAGGAGGCAGGGTTGTACGGCTCCGAGTGGTACACAGATCATCCCACCGTTCCCCGCGATTCGATCGTCGCGCAGCTCAACATGGACATGATTGGACGTGGTGCCCCTGCCGACAACACCGGAATCACCAAGGAGGGCGTGAGGTACCACGGCAATCCCGATTACGTGCAGCTCGTCGGCTCGCGTCGACTGTCCACCGAGCTTGGTAATCTGGCTGAGTCGGTGAACCGCGCCGAGAAGCACCCGATGTCATTCGATTACGCGATGGATGCGAATGGCCATCAATCCAACATCTATTGCCGCAGCGATCACTACGAGTATGCGCGCTACGGCATTCCAATCATCTTCTTCACGACCGGCGGCCACGCCGATTATCACCAGGTTACCGACGAGCCGCAGTACATCGATTACGACCGCATGGCGAGGGTGTCGCAGTACATCGCCGATCTCGCTACGCGCCTGGGGAACCTCGACCACCGGCCAGTTGTGGATAAGCAGAAGCCCGATCCGCACGGACAGTGCGTGCAGTAGATCCACCCTTCATGCTCGTGCTCTCGCAGACGCGAGCGTGAAAATAGCGAAGCCGGCAGCCATATTCCGGCCAAGCTGAGAAAACCCGGTGTTGGCAGATCGTCGCCAGCACCGGGTTTTTGTCTTATTAATAAAAAATCCCAACCTGGCTTCCACCATGACTGCCCCCGGAAAACCCATACCCGAGCTCGCCGGCATCGCGACCTACGAACAGGCTGCCCGCATCGGCTACTCAGTCGAAGAAAACGTCGAGCGACTGCTGCGTCTGCACTGGACGGAGCGAAGGTTGATGGATGTGATGCTCGCCCACCTTCCGTCCATGCCGGTCTGGGAAGCGAAATGCGCGCTTGCCCTCCATCAGTGGTATTGCGCTGAGCATGCCGATTGGTTGCGACGTCGCGTCACCGAGATGCGGCATCCGACGCCAACACTCGATCGGGCGCCAAGCGAGGCGCTCGACGCATTTCTCGCAGAGCTCCTCCACGCCGAGAATCCGGAGGAGCTCGTAACGGGCATCTACGGGGTCGCACTGCCGGCCCTGCGAGATGCCTACTACACCCACATCCACCGCACCAATCCGCTCGTCGACCAACCCACTCGGCGATTCATGCGCTTCGCTCTGCTCGAGGTCACCGAAGCGATACAGTGGGGCGATGGAGCGCTCGCCGTGCTGGATCAGGACAGAGATGCTGCCGCCGTTGCTCGAGCGTGGAAGGAACACCTCGAGCTCTATCTCGATGCCGCTCGCGGAATTGCGGGTGATTCGCGGATCTCGGTGGAAGAAGGTGATGCCCGGCGTGGAGTGCAGATAAGATCCATGGAGCCGCCTGTGCCGCCTCCCGCGGAGAGACCGTTCGTCCCCGACTTCGAGCCGAAGCGCGACAAGCGCTTCCACGGCCTCTACAATTTCCAGTTCCCGCCGCACGTGGTCTACAACGCCGACGACGTGCCGGCCGACGAGCGAAATCTGGCGCTCCTCTGCAAGCGGACGCTGGAGATGGATGTGCCGGAGATGATGGCGTCCTTTCTGTTCGAGCGGAAAGACCAGCCGTGGGAATTCTACCTCGATTACTCGCGACAGCTGTGGGACGAGGCTCGCCACGCGATGTTGGGCACGGTCGCCTTCGAGGCGCGCGATGTCGACTGGACCGCGATCCCGCTCAATGTGGGCTTTTCGCTGCGGCTCAACCTCCACGCGACCGCGCAGGAGCGGCAGATCATTCTGTACGCGATCGAGCAATCCCTCATGTCGGGCGAGACGGGAAAGAGATTCGAGTACGAGACGGCAGTAGCGGCGGGCGACGAGTTATCAGCCCACTTTCACGACTACGACTGGGCGGACGAGGTTCTGCACGCCCATATCGGGCGTCGGGCGTTAAAGCGGGAAGGAATCTCGCGCGACGATGCGATCAGACGGGGTCAGGAGATACACGAGCGAACCTGGGCGGAACTCGAGCCGTACAAGTCGCGCGAGCCGCAGATAAACTGGTGGCCCGATTTCGTGCGGCTGGTTCTGGGTAAGGAGAGCGCGGTGGCAGATCGCGATCTTGCGGCGCCGAAGATTGTGGGGGAGTAGCCTCCTCATCGGATTGGCCTGACTTTCGCCTATTGATCAGGAGTCAAACGTTACGTCCGTTATGGGACACTCAACCACAAATGACCTCATTGTTTACGCCTCTTCAGTCCTCGCGCTTACCATCGACTTTGATCGCGCTGTTTTCAGGCGTTGTGCTCTCGCTCGGCTGCTCGCGCGGCGAATCCGCGAGCGCGGGCAAGAATGAGAATCCACAAACCTGGGCACCTGCAAAACTCACGTCGGTTCAGGGCGTCCCCGCCACCGAAATCGAAGCGCTGATACAGAAAAAGCTGGATGGGCCGAAGCTGGACCGGATCGATGATGACCAGTGGGGACACACGAAGCGCCTCTACAAGCTCTACGGAAACAATCCGCTCTGGCTGACCAGTGACGGGCTCCACGAGACGCGCACGAAGGCAATTACCAATGCGATTCTGGCCGCGAACGCCGATGGCATGCGGCTCGACGATTATCCAATCGGCGCGCTGGCGCAGGCGATCGGCGCGCTCAAGCAAACGAAAACCCCGACCGCTGAGCAGTTAGCCACCGCGGATGTGCTTCTCAGTGCTTCCTACACTGCGCTTGGCGAGGATCTCCTCACCGGTCAGGTAGATCCGCGGACCGTGGCGCAGGCGTGGCACGTCGATCCCGAAGAAGAGAACGTCGACAGCGCGCTAGTCAGAAACCTGCGTTACGAGCGCCTCGACAAAGCGCTGGCCACGATGCGTCCGACCGACGACGACTATGCTGGTCTCAGCCAACAGCTTCAGAATTATCGCGTCATCGTCGCGAAAGGTGGCTGGCAGAAAGTGCCCGACACAAAAAACGTGAAGCCGGGCGGGCCCGCGGATCCGGCGGTGTTGGCCGCGGTCCGCAACAGGCTGGCGGCTGAGGGAATAGTGCCGGCCAGCGCAGCAAATCAGGCATCGACGAGTTCAACGCCCGAGGGCGCGAAGTCGTCAGCCACTAGTACCTACGATGCAGATCTGGCCGCAGCTGTCGCGCTCTTTCAGTCGCGCCACGGCATCAACGTCGACAGCGCTCTGGGGAAGGAGACGATCGAATCCATGAACGTTCCAGCGAGCTACCGGCTCGCCGAGATCGCGGCGAACATGGAGCGGTTCCGCTGGCTGCCGAGGAGTTTTGGGTCGCGGTACATCTTCGTCAACGTGTCGGCGTTCAAGCTCGAAGCCTATGATAGCGGGCAGAAGGCACTCGAGATGAAAGTGATCGTTGGCCAGGAGTACCAGGACAAGGCGACGCCCGTCTTCGCGGACTCGATGGAGACCGTGGTGTTTCGCCCCTACTGGAACGTGACGCCTGACATCGCGGCGAAGGAAATCTTCCCCAAGGGTGACGCGTATATGGCGCGGGAGAACATGGAGACGTACCGCGAGAACGGCCAGCTTCGCGTGCGTCAGCGTCCCGGTCCCAAGAACGCCCTTGGCTTCGTGAAGTTTCTTTTTCCGAACGACTTCAACATCTACCTGCACGACACGCCCAACCACGAGCTGTTCAAGGAGGACGTGCGCGCCTTCAGTCACGGCTGCATCCGAGTCGAAAAGCCGGCGGAGCTGGCGCAATGGGTGCTCGGATGGCCGGCGGACAAGGTTCGGCAGGATATGGACAACCCGCCCGACAACAAATCAGTGAAAGTGCCGAAAAAGATTCCGGTCTATATCACCTACTTCACCACTTACATCGACAACGGTCAGCTGTACTTCGGGAACGATCTCTACAGCCGGGATGACAAGCTCGTGCCGATCTTCATGTCGGGTGCGATGCCGAGCAAGGAAATCATCGACGCGATTCAGGCCTTGAGAAGGATTGCTGCCGCCTGAGGTCTACTTTCCGATCCGGTTTCCTGTCTGCGCGTCGAAGACGTGCAGCCCTTCCGGTCTAACCCGGACGGATACTTTCTCGCCCGGTACAATCCGCGGCTGAACCGGCGCCACCGCAACTACTCGCCCGCCGCTCGGCACGGTCAGGTAGACGATCTGCTCATTCCCCATCGGCTCGACAACGCCGACTTCTGCGCGGAGCGAGCCTTCTCCGACGGGCGTTTCGCCAACAACTTCCAAATGCTGTGGCCGAACGCCGAGGTAAACCCTTTCACTCGTACCAGGCTCGCACGGCACTCTGATCGTTAGATCGGCGCCGCGGAAAGTGCACATGCCGCCCGCGCCCGTGCGGGTGAGCGTGCCGTCGAAGAAATTCATCGATGGACTGCCGATGAACCCGGCGACGAATTTGTTCGCTGGATGCTCGTAGAGCTCCATCGGCGTCGCGACTTGCTGGAGTACGCCTTCCTTCAGGATCGCGATGCGGTCGCCGAGGGTGAGCGCCTCCGATTGGTCGTGTGTGACGTAGACCATCGTGGCGCCGAGCTTTCGATGTAGGCGCGCCAGCTCGACTCGGGTCTCAACGCGGAGCTGCGCGTCGAGATTGGATAGTGGCTCGTCGAAAAGAAAGGCGAGCGGCTCGCGCACGATCGCGCGCCCAAGCGCTACCCGCTGTCGTTGTCCACCCGAGAGCTGGGCGGGCTTTCTGTCGAGGAGCGCATCCAGTCCCAGCGACGCAGCAACGGCATCCACACGTCGGTTGATCACATCGCGCGGCTGTTTGCGCATCATCAGACCGAAGCCGAGGTTCTCGCGAACGGTCATGTGTGGGTAGAGCGCGTAGTTCTGGAAGACCATCGCGATGTCGCGCTGCTGCGGTGGCAGCTCGGTGACATCGCGCTCGCCTATCCGGATGGCGCCGGCGGTCACCTGCTCGAGGCCGGCCATCATCCGCAGTACGGTCGATTTCCCGCTGCCCGACGGGCCAACCAGAACGAGCAGCTCGCCGTCGGCAATCTCGAGGCTGAGATCCTTTGCGGCTGTAAACCCGTTCGGATAAATCTTGTCCACGTGCTCCAACGCGATTCGGGCCATCATTTTCTCCTTTCAAACTGCAACTGAACGGCGGGGCTGGAAACTGCAACTGAACAGGCGGGAGGACCCAGTAGGTAAGCTGTGAGTGACTTAGTTCACGACGCCCGGACATGCCTCTGTGGCGTTGACGGCAAAGGCAGTTGCTTGTGCCCTGATACAGCGGTAGAAAAGTCAGTGCGGTAGTGAACTAGCCATCTGGCATCGCTGCCACTGAGACCTCCCGCCTGTTCAGTCGCAGTTTCCATCATCCTTTGACCGCCCCAGCCGTCAGTCCCTGCACAATGCGGCGTTGAAACACCAGAACCATCACCGCGACCGGCGCCGTAGCGACGACAGCGGCAGCAAGGATCTGCCCCCACGGAACCTGGTACTGCCCGCGGAACAGCGCGATCGCCACGGGCACCGTCTGCCGCTCCGGTCCCAGCGTGAACGACAGCGCAAACAGGAACTCGTTCCAGCAATAGATGAAAGTGAGAATCCCGGTCGTTGCCAGGCTCGGCACCGCCAACGGGAGCAGGATCTTCGTGAAGCTCTGCCTGCGGCTCGCGCCGTCGACGTGCGCGGCTTCCTCGAGGTCCTTGGGTATCTGCCGGATGGAGCCGGTGAGCACCCACACCGTGAGCGGCATCGCGAAAGTCATGTACGGCATGATCAACCCGGGATACGTGTCGATCAGGTGCAGCGCGCGGAGAAGCAGGTAGAGCGGGCTGACAATCGATATCTGCGGGAACATCGTCACCGCCAGGATGAACGCCATGATCGCGGCCTTCGCCCTGAACTCGAGGCGCGCCAGGGCGTAGGCGGCGAGCGTGCCGACAATGAGACAGAAGAACGTCGTCGTGCCGGCGACGATGAGCGAGTTCCGGATCGGCGTGATGAAGTCGCGCTCGTCGAACAGCGCCCGGTAGTGATCGAAGATGATGTGCGTCGGCCACAGCGATGGCTCGCGAAAGAGCGCGGCCTCCGGAGTCAACGACGCCACTATCGCCCAGTAGAACGGGAAAAGGGTGAACATCATCAGCACGACGAGCGCGCCGCCGAAGAGCCAGTTCTGCCAGCGGATCTTCATGCCTCGTCTCCGCCGAGCCGGACGCCAAGCCCTTTCACATAAAGTAGCGCGAGGCCGAACGTAATCGCGAAGATCACCACCGAGAGCGCCGAGCCGTAGCCGAAGCGGAGGTTCTGGAGCAAGGCGTTGAAGGTGTAGAGGGCGACCGGCTCAGTCGATGTGCCCGGGCCGCCGCCAGTCAGCACGTAGATGAGATCGAACACCCGGAATCCATCGAGAGTCCTGAAGATCAGCGTCACGAGGATCGCGGGCTTGAGGAGCGGCAGTGTGATGTGGCGGAGCTGCCACCACGCGTTGGCGCCGTCGACCGCCGCTGCTTCGTAGAGGCTGAGATCGATGTTCTGCAAGCCAGCGAGCAACAGCAGCGCAACGAATGGAGTCGTCTTCCACACGTCGGCGAGAATCACCGGCACCCACGCAGTGGCGGTCTCGATGAACCAGACCATCGGCTGATTGAGAATCCCCGCTTCAACAAGGAGCGCGTTGGCGATTCCGCCCTGCGACTCGAAGATGAATCGCCAGAGGAGTGCGGCCACCACTGTGGGGATCGCCCACGGCACGAGCACAGCAGCGCGCACGAATCCTCGGCCGCGAAATACTCTGTTCATCGCGAGCGCGAGGAAGAGTCCGATCAACAGTTCCAGCGAGATCGAGACGACGGTGAAGAACACCGTGTGGCCGAGCGCTGCCCAGAACCGCGGGTCTTTTGCGATTTCTGCGTAGTTGGCGAGGCCGACGAACGGCTGGCCAAGCCACGGCATCCTCAGCTCATGGAGATGCAGCGATTCCCAGAAGGTCCAACCGAGCGGAAAGATCGCGATGAGCGCGATGACTCCCAGAGCGGGACTGACGAGCGCCCAACCGAGTCGCGCTTCGGATCGGAGCCTCGAAATCCTTCTCATTGGCCGCGACTCGTCTGGGACATCAGCTTTCTCATTCCCGTGCGATCGATCAGCGTGTTGATCCGCGCCGCCGCGGAGTTGAGCGCATCTCGCGGCTCGGCCTGTCGCACGAGGGCGCGGTGCAGCTCGATCTGCAGAATCTCCGAGAGCTCGGTGTAAATTGGCGTAACGGGACGCGGTGTCGCGCTCTCGATCGCGCGGCGAGCGTCGTCTAGCGGAATCGCTATCGCGGTCTTCAGGCGCGGATCGTCGTAGAGCGCGGGACGCGTTGGGTACTGACCCACAGCTTGCGCTCGCTCGAGCATCTGCTCCGGCGCCGTGAGATACGCGATGAGCTTGTATGCTGCGTTGGGGTGCTCGCTATAGGCATTGATCGCCAATTGTGCGCCGCCCAAAGCGGCGGTGGAATGTCCCGCCGGTGCGGTCCCTGATTTCGGGATCGGCGACACGGCAAACTTTCCCGCGACCTTGGACTGCGCTGTGTCGCTCATCGCCGCCACCGGATACGGCCAATTGCGCATGAACGCGGCGTTCCCGTTCTGGAACGCGAATCGCGCTTCCTCCTCGTGCCAGGTGAGTACGTCGAGCGGCGCGACGTGCGAGCCGTATAGCTCGTCACGCATGAACTCGAGCGCTCGCACGGCTTCTGGCCTGTTCACCACCACTTCGCCCTTGTCGTCGATAATGCGCCCCCCGAACGCACCGAGGTATTCCACGAAGCCCGTGATCAAGCCTTCGTAGCGCGCACCCTGCCATACGATTCCGTAGCGGGGCCCGCCGCGCCGCGACATCGCTCCATGTGCGCTGGCGACCATCTCCTCGAGCGTCTTGGGCTCGCCTGAAATGAGATCGGTACGCCGATAGAGGAGCCCGACGTCGGCAAACCACGGCAGCGCGTAGAGCTTCCCCGCCCAGGTGTTCGCCTCGATGGTGGCGGGAAAGAAGTCTCCGCTCGACGGCCCATAACGCGAGAGTGGAAGCACCCAGCCCGCTGCCGCGAACTCCGGGGTCCACACGACGTCGAGCTGGAGAATGGATGGATTCCCAACTCGCGCATTGAGCCACTGCACGTAGAGCTGGTGCCGCTGCGATGCATCGTCGGGAGTCCGCTGGAGCTCGACCCGTATTCCGGGGTTGAGCACCATGAAGCGCTTCAGCTGCTTCTGAACGAGCGTTCCCTCAGCGCCTAGTGCGGAGCCGGAGAAAGTGAGGACAGTTTCGTTCTTGTTGGAAGTCCGCGCGCAAGCGCCGAGAAGGACCGCGACCGCTAGTACTATGGGCAGGTAACTGAGAGACACGAGATCCCGCACAGGAAAGGACGGACGGCGCCAAGATCTCAGACCCACAAAGGACGGACGAACCACAGATCTCCGAGTGAGGCGGGGTTTCCACGAGCCCCCCGTGCCGGTATAATCTGCCCTGCGCAAGCACCCCGTCGCGAGATCCCGTCTGCCACTCGCCCCATGCACAAACCCGTCGCGATATTGGCGTGCATCCTCTTAGCGGCCTGTGTCCTCTCGTCTGACGCTGTTGTCTCCGAAGGGGATGCGATATTCGACGCGCGCCTGCTTGGGACCTGGCAACAGCTCTCGGACTCAGACCGTGCTAAGGTATTGCGCACGGGCGAAAAGGGTTATGCGATCGAATACACCGACCGCACCGGAAAGGTAGTGAGGCTGGAGGCCCGACTCGGCCGCCTCGGAAAGCGCATGGTGCTGGACGTCTGGCCCACACCGCGCGGAACCGATGTGCCTGAGCCATACCGTTCCTGGCTGATCCCTGGGCACCTGCTTGTCGCGATCGATGTCGGTGAAGGGGAAATACGCACAGCGGCATTGGAACCAGATTCACTCAAGCCGCGTCTCCGCAACGGCGACGTCCGACTGGCTTACGTGCTCGACCACGATCGGGTAATCCTCAACGGCCCGACTACGCAACTACGCGCGGTTCTCGGCCCGTATTTGGAACGGTCCGGGGTGCTTGCGGACGGTGACGTCTGGCGGCGGGCACAGACTCGTGCGGCCGCTCCGTCATCGCGCTCAGAACAAGATCCCTGTTTCGAAGCATCTCCCTGGCGCGAGGCTGACTTGTTATTCCAACGCGATCCTCATTGGGTTGGGTCGGACGGCGCGTCCTCGATTGACCTGGGTAATGACCGCACATTGTGGCTCTTCGGCGACGCTCTGATCGACGCATCGGGCCGGCACGCGCGAGCGGGTGCGCGGATGGTCCGCAACACTGTTGCGATCCAGACCGGGAGAAATCCGTCGCGCGCGAAGATGGTGTTCTATTGGGGTAGAGCGGCCGATGGTGGTCCTGACTCGTTTTTTCGGAACGAGGGACCCTACTGGTTCTGGCCCGGAGTAGGGATCCGCATCGACGATCGGTTGGTCCTGTTTATGAGTCGGCTTCGCGCAACGAACGCCGGACTCGGCTTCGACGGGGCCGGTTGGCGTGCGGTCATGATTGACAATCCGGATGACGAACCGCCGCGGTGGAGAGTACGCGTGCTCAACATAAAGGAGAATCTGCTCGGCGTCGGCCCTTCCAGCGTAATGCGACAGGGTGAGCACGTTTATGCGTTCGGTTCACAGGAACAAGTGAAGTCTGTTCCTATCCATGTTATGCGATGGACAGTGAAGGATTTCCGGAATGGGAATCTCCTCGAGCCGGAATGGTGGGCGGCCGCCGACAATGGCTGGGTCGCCGACTCGTCGAGAGCCCCTCGGCGGCCGCTGTTCGAGAACGGCCAGGCCGAGTTCACCGTCCACTACGATTCCGTTACGCGCCGGTTTCTGGAAGTGCAGACGAATGCCTTCGGTCCCGCCGACGTGACCATTCGCTCGGCTCGCGAATTGACAGGTCCCTGGACGTCGCAGAGGATGCTTTACCGGCCCTCGGAGTTCTACCAGCCAGACATCATGATTTATGCGGCGAAAGCGCATCCGGAACTTTCCGGCGCTGACCTGTTGCTGACATACGCTACGAATTCATTTCGACCGCAGCAGGACGGAGACAGCCTCATCTACTATCCCCGATTCCTGCGGCTCACACGCTGCGGCCCGACTAGCCGCTAGGGTACCATAATCCGGGAAAGCACGAACTGCACCGCGAGATCCGTGACGTTCCATAATTGGACGTCGGTGCTGGCCCCGTACCGGATCGGCTTGAGCGTCCCGCCAACGATCTCGTAGCTCCACAACTCGTTGTGCTTCAACCCGGACGCCTCCACCGCGGCGTTGGCCCGCCGCAGCGCGTCGCGCATCTCGGTGACGTACGAAGTAAGAGACGGATCGCGCGGCCGGCCCGCAGCGTTCGTCGCTCCCGAGATCTGGTTGGCGAGCCCGAGCAGCACGAGGTTCACTTCCCTGCCCCAGACCACCAGGGGCGAGTGATAGGTGTCCCTCTTGAACGCATCCCACACCGTGGGTGGCGCGTAAGCGTCGTTCGCGACGAGCGGCCCCAGCCGGTCGACGAACAATCCGACCGGATACGCACGCATGATCGCCCGCACGTCGCGCGTGACCGCGGCCACCGCGGCGCTCGTCGTGTCCGTCCCGTCCCGCAGAAACAGCCACGTGGCAGGATCTGTATTCACCACGGGGATCGGCCTGCCCGCTGAATCGAGCGAGATCGCGAGGAACTCCAGCGGCTGCCGGTCGGCGCCTGTCGCTCCCAGCACTCCCTGCCAATAGGCGCGCTCTTCAGCCGGAAGCCACTGCAGCTTCGCTGCTACTCTGCTGCGAATCTCCTCAGGTGTAAACGAAACGACGAAATGCCGGCCAGCGCTCCGCCAATTCTGAAGCGCCCGCTCGAAAAAAGCGGAATCACGCGACAGCTCACCGAGCGGCGAGCCGAGCGCTGTCGGCGCCAGCACGGCCAGCTGCGAGCTCGAAAAGCCGATCGACTTGAGCGCCGAAAGTATCTCGCCGATCGACTGCACCGCGCGTGGCGCCCAGATGGCGTTGATGTCCATCTCGAACCGACCGTTGGCGTAACCGGCGTTGCTGTCGCGCCAGCTGATCGATCTCCAATGCGTCGAATCGAGGCGCGGCGATCCAATCAGATTCTGCACGACCGGCTCGCGCGCGTATGGCGCTGCCAGTGTCGCCACTAGCGCCAGCTCCTTCATCAGCAGTCCGATGCGCGGTCCTCTGCCGTCCGACGAATCCATCAGGAACGCCTTCTTCCGTGCAGCAGTCACCGCTGTATTGGCGAGGTAGCGAGCCGCTACAACCGGCAGCTGGAACTCATCGTCCCGCATGTGATAGTTCTCGCGCACCTTCTGAAGGTCGACGAGAAGAGCGCGCGCATTGGCTAGCGCGGTATCGGCCGCGGCTCTACTCCCCCGACGCACCAGCCGGAAGTATTCCGACATGTGCGCGTTGTACTCGGAGGAATTCTCCCTGATGGCTTGCCCGCCCAGTGCCTCCTCGTGGCTCACGTCTCCCTGCGGGCCGAGCTTTCTCAGCGCGCTCGCTATCACGAACTCGGCCATCGCGTCCGCCCAGACCGGCTGCATCATCAGCGACGTCATCATCATGTCGCGCCCG
>Ga0307296_10001140_pt1 | contig 13231 bp, 13 predicted proteins | sample ER_DNA_153_FD_194467 | JGI IMG/M metagenome (GOLD analysis project Ga0307296, IMG submission 194467) | Bulk soil microbial communities from the East River watershed near Crested Butte, Colorado, United States - ER_DNA_153 | ecosystem: Environmental > Terrestrial > Soil > Floodplain | place... | reverse complement strand
GTCGGGCGGTTCGTAGCCGCGGGCGCCAGGGATGGCCCGGGTGACGTGAACCTGCCAGCCGCCCACCCGAGGCCGGCGACGCGCCGAATCCCAGTCGGCACAGCTAATCCCGACCTAGGAGGCAGGCATGAGCAGAACGACAGGCCGGTGCGTCGGCGCCGCCGTCGCGGCGCTCCCGGTCGACCTCGAGCAGCACGGCCGCTCTGACGAGGCCGAATCGCGGCGCCCACTCGTCACGGCAGAAGCCCGCAACGCCCACTTCGGCGAGGCGGGCGACGCGATAAGGTACCTGGATTCACTGGCAGCGCAGATGCGCGCCTGCGGCTGGACCGCGTACATCAACCCCCCGGCCCGCCGGTTCGCGTCCCTGTTCGTGCAAGATCCACACAACCGCGCCGTATGGGCGGACATTATCGCCGCACCCGACAGCAGCGCCGATAACTGGTGGTACTGGTTCAGTTGGGCCGAGCGGATCACCGCCGTGCATATGCCGGCCGTAGCGGCGGACGAAATTATCGCGACCCTCCGGCTGCCACCTGACGGCCCGCCATCCTTGCCGGCGGCCGCCAGCCAGGATGCCTGAGTCTTCGCTAGCCCCGTCAGCGGGCGTTCCATAACGAGAGCAACGATCACCGCGGCCCGTTTCTGGCGATAGCCCAGGTCCGGTCGGCGCGTGCCGGCGGGGCGGAGTGTCGGCCACGGGGTGTCCGGGGCAAACGTTTGCGCCATGCAACTCGAAGAATGGCCGGGTGGTGATCCCGTCCCAACTCTTCAGGGAGGCAAGTGATCTTGCACAACTGCTGGACATTGCGCTACCGCGTATGCGGCGCAGAACCTGAGCACCCGGCCATCGAACGGATCGCCGCAGATGAGATTGTCTCGCCAGCGGATCGCCATACGAAATCCGCTCAACCGCACATGACAGTCGGCGCTCAGCCGAATGACGTGACAGACCGCGCCCCGATTGGGCGATCGTGATGATCTTCAACGTGAGCGGGCGCTGATCAACGCTCACGCAGCGTCACGGTGAAAGTAGTGCGCCGGGCCCGTTCGGCGCTGCTCTATGGCCGACGTGAACGGGTGTCGACGCCCGTCCCGATAAGGCGGCCAGCCACGAGGAGATGCCGCAACCCTCTCAATGGCGGCCGACCCTCTCGACGCTCATGTGCAGGATCACGCGGTCTGCCGAATCGGGTGGCGGCTGCTGATCCGGATTGCCGTAGCGGCGGCCGAGGTGCACGTAGAAGTCGCCCGTCGCATCCGGCTCAACCCTCACGAGCTCGCCGCGCAACTCGATGTAGCGCATCGGGTCGTCCGGATCGATGACGAGCACGCTCATCGACGGGTTGCGCCGCAGGTTACGGAACTTCGCACGGTAGGTGGTGTGCGTGAACCTAACGTACTTACCGTTGAAGTCGAACCACATCGGGTTGACCTGCACAGTGTTGTCGGGGCGGACGGTGCCGAGCGCGGCGAACAACGGTCGGTCGAGCAGATCGCGCAGATCTTCCGGGATCGAGGCAGTCACCTCATCGACAACCTGAGCGGGCGGCGAGGGATTCCGCCGCGCGCCCCGTCTAACGCTTGATACACGGGTGATCTTGTGCGGAAGTGTCAGGCTGTTAGTGCAGAACATCACCCGTGTATCAGCCGATCGCGCGCCCCTTCATGCCGAGTCGGCAGGCCCTTCGAAAGTTCGGACTGCTGTCCAGAGCACTGCCAGCCGCGTCGTTGGGTGCGCGCGGCAGTGCCTGGCCCGCCCGGTCGGACTGCGTTAACCACCCGGCAATAACTGCCGGGCTGCGCTGGCCGCTGGCGAAGCCGGCCACGTCCATGGCCCCGCTGCGGCCTGACCACGCGGAGGCTCTCCTCGGCCCTCGCTATCCGTCGATAGTTGCGCAGCAGCGGCGCGATGCGGTTGAGCAGCGCATCTAGGACGCAGCGAGGAGTCGCCTCCGACCTTGCGCCGAAGCCTTGGCCGCCGTCGCCGGCGGTCGTACTGTTGCTGGCGGCCCCGCCGTGAGGCCATCCCTCCCGGCCACTGGCGGGGTGTCCACCTTCAACCAGCAGCTATCCGGTGCGGCTGCCGCTGCTGGGCCCGCGCACCGGCCAGGACTTCGTACCAACGATCGTCGAGACGGTGATGGCATGACTGATCAGACACCACAGCAGATCCCGCTGGAGACGTTTCCCGACGAGATGGTGATCACCCGCGAGTTCATCGCGCGGCTGAACGAGGCAGCCGCCGCCGAGGGCGCTATTTCGTCGGGCGCCGCCCTCGCCGCCATGATCAACGCGCTGGGCAAGCTTGAAGTCCAGGTGATCGGCCTGTGGAGTGGACTCAGCGAGAAGTGACCATCGAAGATTAGGGGCTGTGGCTGGCGCCCCAACCGACGGTCACGCGTCCTAGTCCAGTGATCGATCAGGAACTACACCACACCTCAAGTGACCACCACCCGCGGGCGGTACCAGGACGCTGATGTTAGGCCCCGCAACGCGAGGTCGGCGTAGGCCGTCAGGCCTGCGAGTGTTCGAGGGTGATCCGCTCGCGCCGGGAGATCAGGAAGTCTCTTACCTGCGGGCGGTGCTGTGCGGTGTTCACGGCTTCTACGGTAGGTGCGGGCGTGTCGGGCTGGGGAGTAAAGCTCTACGCCTCATGTGGCCGGTGCGCCGCCTAGGGTCGAAGGCATGACCGCTACGACCCCGGACCTCACCCTCAACAACGGCGTCACCATGCCCGCACTCGGGCTCGGCGTGTTCCAGAGCCCGCCGGAGGAGACCGCCACCGCGGTGGAGACAGCGCTAAACATCGGGTACCGGCACATCGACACGGCTGCCGCGTACGGCAACGAACGGCAGGTCGGTGAGGGCATCCGCCGCTCCGGCCTGGACCGGGCCGAGGTGTTCATCGAGACGAAGGTGTGGGTCAGCGACTACGGCTACGACCAGACTCCGCACGCATTCGACAAGGCGATCCGCAAGCTCGGCGTCGACCAGCTCGACCTGCTCATCCTGCACCAGCCGGCCCCGGACCGCTTCGACAGGACGGTCGCCGCGTATGAGGCGTTGGAGACGCTGCTGGCCGACGGCAAGGTGCGCGCGATCGGGGTCAGCAACTTCATGCGCCACCACCTCGACGATCTGCTCGGGCAGACCGATCTCGTCCCGGCGGTGAACCAGATCGAGTTGCACCCGTACTTCTCCCAGCCGGACGTGCAGAAGGCCGACGCCGAGTACGGCATCCTCACCCAGGCGTGGTCGCCGATCGGCGGCATCACCTTCTACCCAGGCTGGGGTGAGGACCGCCGCAACGTGCTGGAGGACCCGACCATCAGCGCGATCGCGGCCGCACACAGGAAGACACCCGCGCAGGTGGTGCTGCGCTGGCAGCTGCAGCACGGCCGGTCGGCGATCCCGAAGTCGACCAACCCGGGCCGCATAGCCGAGAACTTCGACGTCTTCGACTTCGACCTGACCGCCAAGCAGATGTCGGGTATCGACGCGCTGGACACCGGTGTGCGCAACGGCCCCGACCCCGACGTCGCGCGCCCAGAGTTGTTCGACCGAGTCGTCCCCGAGGACTGACCGACGGCGTTCTACCGGGACCCGGCAGCGCGCCCTCCTGCAGTCGCGTCGCAGTGCGAACGTGCAAGTGACGCTAGCTCGCCACCTACCAACCGCGCCGACTACTTGCCCGCCGCGTTCAATTTGGCGATGAGGCTTGCCGACGATCGCGCCGAAGAGGCGTCCGCGTCGGCCCTAGAACTGACTCGTACCAGTGGACGATCTGAACCCCACTTTGGCCAAGTCTGGAATGCCCAGCGCGATGGTGCTTGTCGCGAGGGCCGACCCATATCGGTGCTGAAGAGAGAATCGCCCCCGGCGTAAATCCGAGCCAGCGGGGCGTCCTGTCCTGTCGTCTGAGCATCGAAACCTTACGGCCGGACTCCTTCAGCGTTCGTGGTCAACCACCGCAGCGATCACGAGCGTGGCGTGGACGAGCGCGAGACGCGTTTCCGCTAGCCGTTCGGGTTCGTCCAGGCCAAGCATGCCCAGCTGGGCTAGGGACCCTTGCTCCGCTACCGAGCAGTGGTGCCCCCGTTATTGGTCATGCCGCGTCGTAGCCGCCTCTCTCGGTCTCGATCTTGGCCAGCGAGACCGCGCAAGGCTGGCGCGCCGGGCGACCGGACAGTGCGTGCCGCACCGTCGAATTCAAGTGGCCGCTCGTGGGCGGGGAACGCGCAGATCGGTGCGTGAGGTGGCCGCAGTCGGCAACCCGGTCTCGAGTGGGGGTGTGTGTCGCCCTGCCTGGCCAGAGCGCATGGCTCTTCCGCCGCGACGGACCGCCGATCGCGGGTGCTAGACCGCGCGGCGTGCTCGCGCGACCATGGATCGGCGAGCCCTCCCGGCCTCGCCGAAGTCAGTGGGGGTGTGCATGGCTGAGGTGATGAATCGGCTCGTCAGCGCCGTGAACGCCCATGACCTCGACGCGTCCGCGGCGCTGTTCGACGCGGACTACCGCAGCTCGCAACCGGCCCACCCCGGTCGAACCTTCACCGGACGCGAGCAGATGCGCGCCAACTGGGCGGCCATGTTCGCCGGGATACCCGATTTTCGGGCCGAGCTGCTGCGCTCGGTCGACGATGGGCAGACCACCTGGACCGAGTGGCACTGGTCGGGTACCCGCACCGACGGGCAGGCGTTCGAGATGCGAGGTGTCACCCTGTCCGAAATCGTCGACGACGTCATCGTGTCCGGCCGCCTCTACCTCGAGGACGTCGAGCGTGACCTGATCGGCATCGATGAGGTCGTCCAGACACTCTCCGGGCACCGACCGCACACCGCAGGCCCGTAACACCCAGCCACCGGTAACCCGCACGCGCTCCACGGTTGATCCACACCAACCGCCTCAACGGCGCACCCCACCGTCTCCATAGGTACGCATGCGGCTCAGCCGCGTGCCCGCACAGATGAGCCCACACGGTGCGGCGAGTTTGTTGCAGGGGGGCATCCGCCGACAGCCGTTCACGAGTCTCGGTCAGCACCACTCGTGGATGTAGCCGGGTGAAGAGTTCGACGCCGAGTTCATGTTCGAGGCGTCGGACGGTGCTCGGGTCGCTGGGGTGGAGTGGTGGCGCGGCTACCGTGGGTGCACGGCGTAGGTCAGGTGGGTCACCCGCTGCGTCGGCTCCGAACGGACCGGCTCCAGCGCGACCCTGGACGTGTCCACGCCGTCGAGCAGGCGGGTGCCGGTGCCGAAAAGCACAGGCGACAGCGCGATCGTGAACTCGTCGACCAGGCCGGCGTTCAGGTGCTCCAGGATCGTCGCGGCGCCGCCGGCGATGCGGACGTCGCGGTCGCCGGCGGCCTCGCGGGCCTGGTCGAGGGCGTGCTCGATGCCGTCGTTGACGAAGTGGAACGTGGTGCCGCCGGGCCGCTCCCAGGGGTCACGCTTGGTGTGGGTCACGACGAAGACCGGCGTGTGGAACGGCGCCTCCTCCGGCCATGCCTGCTCGCCGAGGTCGAACATGCGCTTGCCCATCACGCTCGCGCCGGTGCGCTCGAACGTCTCCCGCGCGATGTCGTTGTCGCGCCCTTCCTCGCCGCCCTCGCCGAGCTTCAGGTTCTCCCGGAAGAACCGCAGCGGGAAGATCCACTGCTGCAGCGCCATCCACTGCGCCATCCAGCGCTGCACGTCCGGGTCGTCCTGCTTCTCGGGCGCGAAGAAGTCGTCAACGGGCACGGACTCGGGCGCGATGAACCCGTCCAGCGACATCGTCACACTGAAGAACACCTTCCCGGCCATCAGTCCTCAACTCCCTTCCGAACGATCTCGGTGACGTAGGCAGCCAGGTTGGTCAGGGTTTGCTGGCCGCCCTCGATCGCGTGGTACTTCTCGACCGCCTCGTCGCGCAGTTCCTTGGTGGGGAACACCGTGCGCATCTCGATCCGGGTCGCCGCACCGTCCGGCGCGAACGTGAGGACCGACTCGAAGGCGTTCGGGTCGCCTCGGGACTCACCGTGCAGCAGCGCGATCCGCTCCGGCGGGGCGATCCGCAGCCAGCGGATCCACTCGGTGTAGTCGGTCCCGTCTGGCCCGTGCAGCACGAAGTCCCACTCCCCGCCCTCGCGGAACTCGAAGGATCGGGTGGTGGTGGTGAACCCCTCCGGACCCCACCACCGCGACAGGTGCCGGACCTCGGTGAACGCCTCGAACACCAGCTCCCGCGGGGCGTCGATGACCCGGGAGATCACGATCTCCCGGTCGGCCGTCGCCGGCTCCGCCCGCGTTTCTTGCCTTGCCCCTGCCATGGGTCATTCCTCCTGCCGTGTCTGCTTGAGGTCCTGCACGTAGGTGTCCAGCCGGTCGAAACTCTCGTTCCAGAACCGCTCGAACCCGCCGACCCACTCGTGGACCGGCCGCAGCCCGCGGGCGTCCAGGCCGTAGAGGCGCTGCTTGCCCGCCCCGCGGACCCGCACCAGCCCCACCTCCCGGAGCACCCGCAGGTGCTTGGACGCCCGCGGCTGGCTCATCCCCAGCTCCTGGGCCAGGTTGGTCACCGGCCGCTCACCCGCCCGAAGCAGCGCCAGGATGTCCCGGCGCTGCGGCTCGGCGATCGCGTTGAACGCGTCCGACGTCGTCGCTGCTCGTGCCACGGCAGGCATCATATTCCTATATCGGAATACGTCAAGCCGGTTGGGAATCGGGCGAGTCTTGTCGGATGACGATTGCCGGCTATTCCCAGTGGGCCGCGGTGGCCTGCTGATTCAAGCGTGTGCGCCGCCGGGGTGTCTGCCGGTGGCTGCGTAGCAGGATGCGGCGCTGGTAGTGGTGGTGGTGGTGGTGGTTGCGGTAGCCCCGTCCAGTGCGCTTGATGTGCTTGATGCCGGTGTTCGCGGCCTCGGTCCGGGCGTTCGTGACTCTGGTGTCGATGAAGGTCTCCGTGGCATGGGTGAACGTCTTCCTCCAGCATCGGTCCTCGGCACACACCATGCGGGGGCTCCTGACCACCACCTCGACCACATCACCGCCGGCCGGGATGTCACAGACCCGCTGCTTCACCCAGGCATGCAACCGGGTCGAGATCACCCCGCAGTCCGGGCATCCCTCGTCCCGCTCGACCGCTTGCACCACCACACGCCGGCCACCCAGCGGCAGGTCGACCGCATCGATGACGTCGTATCCGGGCAGGTTGAAGACAACGCTCGCAACATCACGCCGCGAGCACGTAGCCTCGTCCAAGGCTCGTGTCCTTCTGAAGCTGGATGCCTGAAACCCATCATCAGCAACGCCACGAGCCGCCTTGCGCTACGACACGACCACGCTCAACTGCGAAAGCCATCAAAGGTAGCTGAGCGCTGCCCATTCGAATGGCTTTCAGTCGGTTGAGGATGGGCATATAACGCCGGACGATTGCGGTAGCTGGTTGCTCTGACAGCGCCCAGTGCGGGGATGAGAGGAGTTCATCAATGTTCCCGACCGTGCCGCCGCCCTCCTTCGAGATCAGCAAAGGGCAGCGCACGGTGATGCTGCTCAGCGAGGCTGACGTAAAGTCGCTGCTCGACCCGGGGGCATTGCTGGACGCGTTGGAGGATGGCTTCCGTGCGCTGGCTGCGGGGGAAGTTCAGTCGCCGCCTCGCCCGCAGATCACCGTCCCAGGCGCCGGGTTCTCGCTGGCGATGTCGGCGTGGCGGCCCGGGTCGCAGATCTGCGTCAAGGTCGTCAACGTCTTCGAGACCAATCTCGACCGAGGCCTGCCGAATCATCTCGCCATGATCACCCTCTTCGCGCCGGACACCGGTGCGACGACCTGCGTTATGGACGGCACCTATATCACCGGCATCCGCACCGCGGCGGCCGCGGTGCTGTCGACGCGGCTGCTCAGCCGTCCGGGGTCCAGGGTTGCCACGATCGTGGGCGCGGGTGTGCAGGCTCGAGAGCACCTGCGGATGTTGCCGCTGGTGCGGCCGTTCGAGCGGATCAACATCTGCTCGCTCGTCGACGACCACGCCGTGCGACTTGCCGCCCAGCACGAGACCGCGGTTCCGCGCCCGGACGTGCAGGCCGCGATTGGCGAGTCGGACGTCGTCTGCCTGACCACACACTCGACGAACCCGGTGGTCGATGCGAGCTGGATATCGGCCGGCACCCACGTTTCGTCGGTGGGCTACTACCCACCGAACGGTGAGCTCCCGCCACAGCTCGCCCGCGAGAATCCGCTGTTCGTCGAGCACTTGGACGCACTCCAACCAGCACCCGTGGGCTGCGCCGAGCTGTCCGGGCTGGATCCCTCCCAGGTCACCACTCTGGGAGATGTCATATCCGGCCGAGCGTCCGGTCGCGCCCAGCCGGACGTGATCACGGTCTACAAGGCCATGGGCATCGGGCTGGAAGACCTCGTCGCCGCGAACCTGGCCTACGACCGTGCCGTGCAGGACGCCATTCCCACCCAATCCATGAGATGGTGACGTGTCAGCAAGCCATATAGCCAGCTTCATCGAATGGGCAGGCCATCGCCGAGCACCCGCCGGCGCGACCGAGCGGATTCAGAGCTATCTGCGGCGGGACGGCAACCGCGCCGTCGTTGCCCGGTGAGGGGCCTCGATGGACATCGGCGTTGTCTTCCCTACCACGCAGATCGGTAACGATCCTGCGGTGATCCGCGACTTCGCGCAAACCGCGGAAGGGCTTGGCTACCGCCGGCTGCTCGCGTACGACCACGTGCTCGGGGCCGTTCACGGTGACCGCTATCCGCCGCTTCCGGGCCCGTACACCGAGCGCGACCCGTTCCACGAGCCGCTCGTCCTGCTCGGTTTTCTGGCTGCCTGCACGACCACGATTGAGCTCGGGGCGGCAGTTTTGGTCTTGCCCCAGCGTCAGACCGCGCTGGTTGCCAAGCAGGCTGCCGAGGTGGACCTTCTTTCGCGCGGGCGGGTTGTGCTGGCGGTCGGAACCGGCTGGAACTACATCGAGTACGAAAGCCTCAGTGCGCCGTTCAGCGACCGAGGGCGGCGGCTCGACGAGCAGGTTGACGTGCTGCGGCGGCTGTGGCGGCAGCCCGTCGTGGATTACCGCGGCGAGTTCCACCGCATCGACCGGGCGGGAATCCTGCCGCGGCCAGCACGCGGCACCATCCCGGTCTGGTTCGGTGGCGGCGCCAAGGTGGCGCTGGCACGGGCAGCGCGGACCGGTGACGGTTTCGTGTTCGGCTCCGCGGGTCCCCGCACTCACCGCCGGGCAGCACGGCTGCACGAGCTGCTCGCCGGGCACGGCCGGGATCCGGGCGCCTTCCCGATGGACGCGATGATCGAGTACGGACTCGGGTCGCGAGCCTGGGCCGAGGAGATGCCCGCGTGGGAGGCGCACGGCGGGACGATCCTCTCCGTTCAGACGATGAGCACCGGCACCGGCTATAACCGCATACAGCGCCCGCTCGACAGCCCCGACCAACACATCGCCGCGCTGGGCGAGTTCGCGCGCACGGTGAAAGGCGTCTGAACCAGCGAGCCGTGACTGCCTCAAGTAACCGTCCAAGTCCTCGGCGACCGCCGTCGTGCGCCGGTCACGCGAGCGCGGGCGTCCATGACGGCGGATGGGTGCAGATTGCATGCATGAGGGTTAGTCTCGGATTGTGAGCAAAGTGATCCAGATTCGTGATGTACCTGACGATGTGCATGCCGCGCTGATTGAGGCTGCCGCTGCTCGGCATCAGTCTCTGACGAGGTACTTGGTGGGGGAGCTGGAGCATCTGGCTGGGCAGGAGCAGCGCCGGCGGCATAACGCGGGGGTGGTCCGGCGGGCTCAGCGTGGGGTCGGGGTTCGGGTCGGCCGACGGCAGATTCTGGATGCGTTGCACGAGGGACGCGGTGAGTGAAGGTCGTTGATGCCGGTGTCGTAGTTGAGCTGCTGGTGGGCGGCCTGGATCCAGGCCGGCTCGGCGAGGAGGACCTGGCGGTGCCACATCTGATCGACAGCGAGGTGACCAATGTGCTGCGGCGACTGGTGCAGCGCGGCGATCTGTCCGATCGCCAGGGTGGCGCCGCGATGCGCGGCTTCCTGGCCTTGGCGCTGTCCCGCTATCCGGCGCAGCCAGTGCGGTCGCGGATGTGGCAGTTGCGCCACAACCTCAGCGGCTATGACGCGACCTACGTCGCGCTGGCTGAAGCGCTGGCCGCGAGCAGCTTGGTGACGACCGATGCTCGGATGGCCACCGCACCGGGCATCGCGGTGCCGGTCGAGATGCTGTGACAAGTCGCGTGCTGGATCGGCGCGGACCCTTCGGGGGTCGACTGGCCGGATATCGAAGAGGATCTCACCGGCGTTCTGGGTGCCGCCTAGCTTCCGCTGTGACCGCGGCTGCTGCCGATGACGCTGAGTCCAGCAACAGCGGTGAAGGTCATTCAGCTGGTCAGTGGGCCAGCGGCAGCCGCCTCGGACGCGGAAGGAGGAGCCAACAGCACTCTGACTCTCGGGTCGCGGTGGCGTTGGAGGCGGCAGGTAAGACCTAGGGTTGGGACTTGAATTCTGGGCGCGGTGCCCTGGCCGGGTTGGCCGCTTGCCAGGTTGCCCAGTCCCACTTCGTTAGGAAGTTCTGAGCGGCGGTCATGCCGTTGTCGAAAAGCGTGTTCTTGTCATTGCTACTCAGCTGGAAGTTTGTGCCGGAGAATCCGGTCGTGTCGACGAATACTGTCCGGTCGGCGTAGTAGGGGTCGTCGATGTGCAGGGCGTCGTGCGCGTTCATCATGGTCGATATCAGTGAGCGAGCGAGGTCGATCGCGTTGGCGTTAGGTGACCAGTGGGCCTGGTTGATCTGCTCTCTGGCGGACAGTTTGACGCCGAGGGTGGGCCAGCGGGGGTTGTTGACTCGGTCGAAGATGTCGATCGGGTAGTTCGACAGCATCCCGCCGTCAGTGCACAGCACGTAGCCCTTGCCCGCTGTTGAGCCGCGGTCGGCGCGCAGGTGCAGTGGCCGGAAGAAGAACGGTATGGATGCCGAGGCGCGCACGGCGTCGGCCACCAGCTGGGTGTCCGGGTCGAGCCCGAGCTGCGTCTTGTAGTCCCAGGGCAGGCGCAGCTCGCGGCCACGGGAGACGTCGGAGATCACGACGACAAGCTTGTATTGCTGCTCGGGCGGTAGGAGGGGATCGGGGCGGGCCAGGTCTTGCCAGGTGTGGACCCCGCCCTCGGCGAGTGTCTCGGCGATGAAGGTGTGAAGGGTGTCCCCCACGAACAAACCCTCGTGGAACAGCAGCCCGATGCCTTCACCGAGCTTCTTGAAGTGCTTGAACAGGGCCGACTCATCCTCGAAGGTCGAGAAGTCCTCGGCCAGCATGATGTCCTTTAACCGATCAACGGACAGACCCGCAGCAAGAAAGCTCGCCACGATCGATCCGGCGGATGTCCCGGCATACCGCTCAAACGTATATGGATCGTTTCGTTTCACCATCGCTGTGACGGCGCCAAGCAGTCCTATCCCTTTGACCCCGCCACCTTCGAGGACCAGGTCGGCCTCCGGCATGATAAGCCCCTTCCGTGGGTTCGCATCGGATAGAGCGACAGGATTGCAGAACTGATACCGCCCACTCAACGGCACGTCGCAGTGGTGCCGGTACGACGCTCGTCGGCGGGCACTCCGGCGTCCCTTGGGCGGTACTAGCACCGCGGGCGACCCCCGTCCGGGGCGGTCCTCATCGGCGTTGCAGTCGGGCGGCAGTAGGCACCATTGAGCCCGAAGATGACTACTGCATCCGATGAGCCAGCTGCGCCCGCGACTTCACTCCTAGCTTGCGAAACGCCTTGTGAAGGTGGTACTCGACCGTGCTCGGGCTGATGAACAGCTGCGCTGCGATTTCTCGGTTAGTACCGCCTTGACCTGCGAGGCGAGCGATCTGCGCCTCCTGCGGGGTGAGCTGGTCGAGCGTGTCCGTGGTCCGTTTGCGCGCACGTTCACCCGTCGCCTCCAGCTCGACCCGTGCGCGCTCGGCGAAGGCCTCCATGCCGAAGCCGGACAAGAGTTCGTGGGCGACCCGCAGCTCGTTGCGAGCGTCGATTCGTCGGCGTTCACGCCTCAGCCATTCACCGTAAAGGAGGTGGGCACGGGCCACATCGATCGCGATTCGAGTTCTGCCAAGTCGCTCGATCGCCTCGACGTATAGCTTCTCGGCGCGCTCACCGTCGGTCAGAAGCGCCTGCGAGCGTGCCGCGATCCCGAGTCCCCAATCGGTGGCGCTTACCCGGGTCGATGTCACGAGACGCCGTTGTGTGTCGGTGGCCAGCTCGGGTGTCCCGGCTCGGACGGCAGCCTCGATCACCTCGGCCATCACCCAGTTGGACGGGGTGAGGTCCTGGGTTTGCTCGGCGACCCGAAGCGCCGCCGAGCTGGCCTGCTCGTAGCGCCCGAGGCCGTTGTAGAACACCGCCTCGGCCCAATCGAGCACCGAGATCCCGATTCCTTCGCCTCGTCGCGTCACCTCGGCGCGGCTGGTATCGATGAGATACGCCGTGTCAGCCTCACGGCCGCGAAGGGCAGCTAGAGCCACCGCGCCGTAGGGAAACAGGTTGCTGCCCGTGGCTTCGGTCGCCGCCTGGGTTTCCTCGACCAGCGACGCCGCGGTCGACATCTCACCTGCGAAGAGATGCCAGGAAACGCGGTGGCTGAGCGCGAGCTGAAGGTCGGCGAGCGCTCCCGACTCACGGGCGAGCCGAACGTGCCGCTCGGAAAGTGCGTCCCATCCGGCGTCGTCCCAAATCTGCACTGACGCCAAGGTCGCGAGCCACATCCAACGGAGCTGATCGCTCGCAGACGCGTCGTCGCCGAACCGACTCTGCGCTTGCCGCAGGGTCGGCAGCGCCGCCTCATAGCCCTCGCAGAACCGCGTCACCAGACCGTCGAGGAGCAGGTCGGACCCGCGCGGCGCGTGCGGCGTCGGCGGCGCCGTACGCGCAGCTTGCGCAACCTCGGGCACACTCGCACCCGGTCGGGCAAGGCGTCCCGCGAACATCGCCGCCGACAGCGCCTCGAGATACGTCTCGCGGGCGAGCGCGGGATCGAGGTCGGCGAGGCGTCGCGACGCCGCGAGCAGCAGCGGCGCCGCATCATTGCCACGCGTCGAGACGAACGCTATCTGCGCGCGCAGCAATTCGACTCGGGCGCGATCGAGTTCGTCCAGCGCCGCGACCTCCGTCGACGAGAGCAGACCGAGCGCGTCGTCAAGCGCGCCCGCCCGAAAC
>Ga0307296_10001138_pt1 | contig 13249 bp, 17 predicted proteins | sample ER_DNA_153_FD_194467 | JGI IMG/M metagenome (GOLD analysis project Ga0307296, IMG submission 194467) | Bulk soil microbial communities from the East River watershed near Crested Butte, Colorado, United States - ER_DNA_153 | ecosystem: Environmental > Terrestrial > Soil > Floodplain | place... | reverse complement strand
ACGCGTCGGCGTGATTGTCCGTCGTCCCGGTTTTGCCCGCTGCGGGCCGGCCGAAGTACGCGCCCACGCCGGTGCCGCCGAGCACGTTGTCCTGGAGGATCTGCGTCACCTCGTAGGCCACCCCGTCCGAGATCGCGCGCTGCCGCTGCGGGTTCCCCCAGCCGACGTCGGTGTCGACCTTGCCACTGGCGAGCACGACCTTCCGGATGGCCATCGGCTTCGAGTAGATCCCGCCCGCGGCCAATGTCGCGTACGCGGAGGCCTCCTCGAGCGGCGAGATGGCGTCGGCGCCGAGCCCCATCGCGGGGACAACGTCGAGCGCGGACAGAATGCCGAGCCGGTGTGCCATGTCCGCGACCTTCTCGGGGCCGACGTCGAGGGTCAGCTGCGCGTACACGGTGTTGTCGGAGGCGAGCGTCGCGCTGGTAACGGAGATCGAGCCGGAGTAGTCGTGGCCGTAGGTCGAGACATCCCAGGCCTCGGTGTACGGGTCCGGCTGGTAATGGAACGGAGCGGAGACGTAGTAGGTCGAGTCGGGGTTCATGCCCATCTCGATCGCCGCGGTCAGGACGAAGACCTTGAAGGTCGAGCCCGGCTGACGGCGCGCCTGAGCGACGAGGTTGAACTGGTTGCCGGTGCGGCCCGGGGTGACCGCCGTCATCGCGCGGATGGCGCCGTTGGCCGGATTGATCGATACCACTGCGGCCGCGGGATCGTCGTGCTGGTAGAGCGTGTCCTTGATCGCCTTGGCCGCCGCCTTCTGCAGGCGCGGGTTGATCGTGGTGTAGACCTTCAGGCCGCCCGAGCGGACGGTGTTGGAGCCGTACTCGGCGATCAGCTGGTCTCGCACGTAGCTGAAGAAGTACGGCTCACGGATCCGCGTGTAGAGCTTGCCGGGCTTGAGTCCAAGGTCCCGCTGCGCGACCGCCTGCTCATACTGGCCGGCGCTGATGTCGCCCTGCCTCAGCATCGCGCTGAGGACGCTGTCTCGCCGTGCTATGGCCGCCGCGGGCCGGTGCAGTGGATCGTACGAAGAGGGCGCCTGAGGGAGGCCTGCGAGCAGCGCGGACTCCGGGAGCGTCAGTTCCTTGGCGTGCTTCGAGAAATAGGTCTGGGAGGCCGCCTCGATCCCGTACGCGTGGTTGCCGAAGTAGACCTGGTTCATGTACTCGCCGAGGATCTTGTCCTTCGACCAGCGCCGGCTGAGCTTGATCGCGAGGCAGGCCTCTTTCACCTTGCGCTTGAACGTGCGCTCCTTCGAGATGTAGAGGTTCCGCACGAGCTGCTGGGTGATCGTCGAGCCTCCCTGCACCACCTGGCCCGCGCTGAGGTCCTTCCAGGCGGCGCGGGCGATCCCCTCGTAGTCCACCCCGCCGTGTTGGTAGAAGCGATGGTCCTCGATCGCCACCGTGGCCTTCCGCATCCATGGGCTCACGCGCCAGAGCAAGACGGGGGTGCGGTTGCGCTCTGCCGGGATCGATCCGAGCACCGAGCCGTTCCCCGCGAAGACGAACGAGTTCTGGCCGATCTCGACGGGTCGCAGGGCGCTCAGGTCGCAGCTCGAGCGGAAGGCGGCGACGGCGCCGACTCCCGAGGCGATCGCCGCCAGCATCACGATCAGCAGGGCCCCGAGGATCAGCGTGGTCCGGCGCTTGCGCTTCCCCTTGACCTGGACACGCCGTCGCTTCCGGCGGCGAAAGACGCTCTCGAAGTCATCGTCGCCACCCGCGCGCCGACGGCCTTGCGGCGGCGGCGGGGAGCTCACGCAAACACCCCGGCGTCACGCAGACGCGCATGGGCCTTCAGGCGTAACTCGCCCGCGAGTCGTTCCGCGGCGGGCTCGTCGTCGGCCCAGACGCTGAGCGTGAGGTGCGCGGGGTCGTCCAGATCGCTGACCTGAACTTGCGCGTCATCGGCGCCGGCGACCTCGCGCAAAAGGCCGATGACGGCGTCGAGGTCACGATCGAGAGGGACGGGAACGGTCACCTGAGCAAGCTTCTTTCGGCTTCGAATGGACGAGTTGCGAATCGTATCGGAGGCGATCTTCTCGTTCGGGATCACGAGCCGGTCGTTGTCGGAGGTCCGGATGAACGTGTACGTGAGGCCGATCTCCTCGACCATGCCGGTCACACCCTCGGTCTCGATGTAGTCGCCCAGGCGAATCGGCTGGGCGAACGCGATCAGCAGGCCCGCAATGAAGTTCCCGATCGTCCGCTGCGCCGCGAAACCGACGACAATCCCGATCACCGCTGACGAGGCGAGAATTGCCGCGGCGACGGCGCGCACCTGCGGGATCACCAGCAGCGCCGAGAGCACGCCGACCAGGATGATCAGCGTCAGAACGCTGCGGCGCAGGACGCGGTAGCGCGTCACGGTCGCGGCGGGAAGATCGCGGCGGGCGAAGCGACGGTCGACCAGGCGCGCCACGATGAGCGTCACGAGCACTACAACGCCGAACACGCACATGCGCTGCCAGAACGGCATGAACAGAACTTCTTAGTCGAGGGGCAGGGGTTTCCTGCCCGCGAAACCCTCCTCGAGGCCGTGCCAGTAGGCGATCTCGTCCTCTCCGACCTGCCAGCAGAGGAGCACCTCCTCGCCGCTCTCCCGCAGCGCCGGAAAGTCCACCAGCCCACGATCGGCGTCCTTGACGATCACCCCCAACCGCTCGAGCCGTTCCAGGGCCTCGACCATCGCGGCCGTCTCGCGCTCGAAGTCTTCTTCCAGCTCCCGCGGCTCCTGCGGGTCGAAATCGCCGCCGTTGCCGGCGATCCGGGTGACCAACTGCGCCCGCTTGGCGGCCACCGCCCTCGCCGCAAGCCGGTGCTCTACCAGCTCCTCTGCGACGAGGCGCACCTCGGGCAGCAGCTCGTTGGCTTCTTCCGCGGTGAAGTAGCGCTGCGCCATCCCAGTATCATCGCGCGCCGTGTCCGCCGGTCAACGAGTACATGAGCCGCGGACCGCGCGCCGCGAGCTGCACCTGCCCCGCGCGTGGAACCCCGCGCCCGAGATCTTCCTCTGGACGCGGGCGGCAATCTGGGCCGCCGCGCTCTTCTCGCTCTTCGTCTTCGTGCCCAATCGGCACCCCCGTGCGGCACGTTGGGACGACCCGTCCGTCACCCACGACCTCGGCGCAGTCACAGACGTCTGGGCGCGCTGGGACAGCGTCTGGTTCCTCCGGATCGCCGAGCATGGCTACGACGCAGCCTCAGGAGCGGCCTCGGCCTTCTATCCCCTCTACCCGGCCACGGTCGGCTTGCTCGGCCGCGTGCTCTTCGGCCACTACGTGCTTGCCGGGATCCTCGTCTCGCTTCTGGCGGCGTTCGGCTCGTTCCTGCTTCTGCATCGGGTCGCCGAGGAGCGGCTCGGCGCCGACGGGGCCAGGCGAGCCGTCCTCTACCTGGCCGTCTTCCCATTCGCCCTCTTCCTGCAGGCGGTCTATAGCGAGTCCCTCTACCTCCTGCTCACGCTCGTCGCCTTCGTGCTCGCTGAGCGCGGCCGTTTTCCAGCCGCCGGCGCTGTGGCCGGCCTCGCGCTCCTGACCAGGCCGACGGGGGTCGCGCTGCTGCCCGCCCTGGCGCTGCTTGCCTGGCGTGAGCGTCACCGGGCTCGCGCACTGGCCTCGCTCGCCTTCGCGCCACTCCTCTTCGCCGCCTATCCGCTCTACCTCTGGCAGGCCGAGGGCGACGCCTGGGCCTTCCTGCACGCCCAGCGGCTGTGGAGCCGGCACCTCTCGCCGGCCGGGCCCCTGGGCGGGATCTGGGACGGGCTGCGCGCGGGCTGGGCCGGAATCGAGCAGCTCGCCTCGGGCTCTCACACTCACATCTACTGGACAGCGGTGCAGGACACCGACCCGATCCGCGCCGCGACCCTGAACCTCGAGTGCCTCGCCTACCTCGTGCTCTTCGCCGTGCTGACGGTGATCGCCTGGCGGCGCTTCGGCGCTCCTTACGGGCTCTTCGCAGCGTTGAGCCTCGCGATTCCGCTGAGCGTGCCGAGCGAGCGCTGGCCGCTGCTCTCGCTGCCGCGGTTCGGCCTGACGATCTTTCCACTCTTCCTGGCGCTGGCCTCGCTGGGCGGACGGCCGCGGGCGCACACGGCGATCGTGGCGGTCAGCTCGCTCCTGCTCGGCGTCTCCGTGGTGCAATGGGCCCTGTGGCAATGGGTGGCGTGAGAATCCCGCTCCTCCTCGCCGGTGCGCTCCTGCTCCTGGCTGGGACCGCCTGCGGCGAGCGGGTGGAGCCGACCGGCGCGCTCGTTGACGTCTACCCCTTGACCGTGCAGGGCGTGGCCGACCGGCCCGCCGTGGTCAGCGCTGTCCCACGGCGGATCGTGCCGCTGGGCGCGGGGGCTCGTGGGATCCTGAAGGCGCTCGGGCTCGAGCGGCGCACCGTGGAGGTGAACGACTCGCTTGTCGGGTTGCCGCTCGTCGGCGCAATCCGCCGTGCTCGCCCCGACCTGATCGTCGCCTCGAACGACACCGACCCACTCGACCTCGCACGGGCGCGCACGGCCACCCACGCGGCCATCTACGTCGGGCCGAGCAACTCGCTGGACGACGTGGTCGGATCGATCAGCGACATCGGCCTCCTGACGAACCAGCCGGTCGCCGCGCGCCGCGTGACGGCTGCAATCCAGCGGACCCGGCGCAAGGTGGCGACGAAGCTCAGCGGGGCTCCGACCGTGACCGTCTTTGTCGACACGGGCGACTTCTCGACGGTGTCGTCGCGGGGCCTGCTCGGCGACCTGATCCGCGAGGCTCATGGGAAGAGCGTCGCCGGGCCCAGCCCGGAGCCGGGGCCGTTTCCGTTGAGCCGGCTCCTGGAGCTCGACCCGGAGGTTTACCTGGCCACCTCGGACAGCGGACGCACGCTTACGGGTCTCCGCGACCACGCGGGGACGAAGCGGCTGCGCGCCGTGAAGAACGGGCGGTTCGGCATCATCTCGATGAGCGCTGCGCCCGGACCGGAAATCGGCCAGACGCTCGTCGAGATCGCCCGGATCCTGCACCCAGCTGCGTTTCGCTGACCTCGTGAACGGCAAGCTCCTCGGCTGGCTCGCCCTCGTCGGCACCTTGGCCGCACTCGGCTACGTCAGCCGGTTCACCCAAGGAAAGCCGCCGGCCGACACGCTCTACCGTTACGGGACCGCCGTCAGCGGGGTCTTCTTCTATGTGATCACGCTGGCAATCGTGCTCTGGATCGCCCGCGGAATTCCGCGACGAGAGCTCGGCCTGTGCCGGCCGGAATCGTGGCGCCGGGCGCTCGGCCTGGCACTGGCGGTGCTGATCGTGCTGCTGATCGCCGAAGCCTTCCTCGAGGCGCTCCTGCATGCGACCCGCGAACAGGGACTGGAGCCGCCGCGCTGGGAGCCCGACCGCGCCGTGCCGTTCGCGCTCAATGCTGCGGTGGTCGTCCTGGCGGCGCCGGTCGTCGAGGAACTGACCTTCCGCGGTCTCGGCTTCAGCCTGTTCTCGCGCTACGGCAGCTTGATCGCGCTCGTCGTCACCTCAGCCGCCTTCGCCGCTGCGCACGGTCTCGTGAACGGCTTCGCTGCACTGTTCCTGTTCGGAGCGGCGGTGGCGTTCTTGCGCGTGCGGACCGGCAGCCTCTACCCCGGCATGCTCCTGCATGGGACTTTCAACGCCCTCGCGCTCGCCGTGGCGTTCTCCACCTAGTTCACTATTGTCCCGACAGTGCGGCGTGCAGCGATCTTCGTGGCGGCCATGGCGTTCGCTCCCGCAGCGCACGCGGCGCCGCCTGCAGTCAGCGTGCAGGTGAGCCCAGGGAGCGGCGCGGCCCCTTTGCAGGTAACCCTGACCGCGAGCGGCGACCTCGCCCTCTATCACTGGGACCTCGGCGACGGCGCCACCGCCGACGGCCCCTCGGTCCAGCACACGTACGCCGCGGGAACGTTCACCGCTCGGGTTACCGCCACGAACGCGCTCGGCGAGACCGCCCAGGCGACCGCCGCGGTCACCTCGATCGGGCTCACGCTCACGGCACCGCGCATCGGGCGCTACCAGCAGAAGCTGCGGTTCCACGGGCGCCTCGTCCCGGCACTGAAGGGTGTGCGACTCGGGCTCTACCGCGGCGAGCGGCGGATCGCGACCGTGCGCACCGCGAAGGACGGCCGCTTCTTCGTGCGCGGCCGCGTCGGCACTCCGGACCGTCCCTACACCGCCCGTTACGGCGGAGCCGTCTCGAATGCGGTCATGCTCGCCGTACGGCCCGGGCTCGACACCGCGTTTCGCGGGTCCGGGCAGCTCGGCCACCGACTCTCGTTTCTCGCCCGCTCCCGGCCCGCGAGCGCCGGCAGGCTGACCGTTCGCGTTTGGCGCGGTAAGCGCCTCGTCAAGGTGCGCCGCGGAAGAGGGCGTCTGCAGATCGCCCTCAGCACGAGACGCGTCGGCGCCTATCGCGTCGACGTCTCCTTAGAACCAACAACCGGGTACGTCCGGGCGCGGCGAGCGCTCGAGCGGATCGTCTTCTTGCCCTCGCTGTCCGCGAGCTCGGCCGGCCCAAGCGTGTACGAGCTCGACCGCCGCCTGAACGAGCTGCACTACGCGCTGGGCCAGGTGGACGGCTACTTCGGCCGGGACGACGTGGACGCCGTGATCGCGTTCCAGAAACTGCACGGCCTGCCGCGAACCGGTGCGGTCGACGCGCGCTTCTGGATCGAACTGCAACGGGCACAGACACCGCAGGCCCGCTACCCGAGCGGCAACCATGTCGAGGTCAGCAAGGGCCGGCAGGTGCTCTTCCTCGTCCGCGACGGCAAGGTCGCGCTCGTCGTACCCGTCTCGACCGGGGCGACGGGCAATACGCCGCTCGGCCATTGGCCCGTCTACAGCCGCGTTCCCGGCTTCAACGCGAAGGCGATGTACTACTCGTCGTTCTTCACCGGCGCCTACGCGATCCACGGCTATCAGAGCGTCCCCCCGTACCCGGCGAGCCACGGTTGCGTACGAATACCACTGTGGTTCGCATATCGCCTGTACTCGCTGATCGAATACGGCACTGAGATCTACATCTACTGGTAGGGCTCTTGCTTTCGCCGCCCTCGTGCTGGTGGCGGCGGGAGGCTGGCTCCTCTACACCCAGGTGTGGACCGGGAAGTCCGAGCCCGTGGCGTGGACCGACCTGACCCCACAGCTCGGGGCGATCGAGTTCACGCGCAAAGTCACCGCCGTTTACCACTCGCGAGCGCCGTTCGTGCGCCTGCTCGAGGCAACGATGCCCGGCCGCGCACCCGCGCCGCCGCCGCACAACTGGGCCCGCGACCAGGTCGTGGTGATCGCGCTCGGCCCGCGCTCCAGCACCGGCTACGCGCTCCACATCCTGCGCGTGGTCGAACAGCGGCGCGGAATCTACATCTACGCACGAGAGCAAACACCCGCGCTCGGCGATCCGGTGCAGCCGCAGATCACGTATCCGTATCGCGTGCTGAGCATGCACGGCAGCGCGAAGCCCGTTTACGTCAAGCTGGAAGGCCGCCCATGACCGTCGCTCACATCCTGTTCGCTCCCTTCTTACAGTCCGAGGTCGAGGAACCTCCCGGTTCCCCCACACCCCCTCCACACGCTCACCGCCCGAGAAACGACCGATGAGCGAGCCCGATCCCCTGATCCGCCAGCTGCGCGAACAGATCTCCGACAACGACCGAGCGATCGTCGAGGCGATCAACGCGCGTTTGAAGCTCGTCGCGCGCCTGAAGGGCTACAAGGAGTCGCGCGGGTTGTCGTTCGTGGATCCCGAGCGCGAGGAATGGATGCTGCAGTACCTCGCACGCGCGAACCGCGGCCCGCTCTCGGCGGAGGGGCTCAAGGAGCTCTTCGAGGAGATTCTCGGCCTCACGAAACGCGAGGTCGACCGTGGCCAGCCGGGCGGCTAGTCCTCCTCGTGGCCCTCGGCCTCGGCGAACTCGTCCGGGGTGACGCTTTCCAGGAACTGCTTGAACTCGGAGACGATCTCCTCCTCGTTCACGTCCTCGCCCTCGAACTCGATCGCGGACTCCTCGATCACCTCTTCGGCGGCGAAAATCGGCGCCTCGGCGCGAACGGCCAGGGCGATCGCGTCGGAGGGGCGCGAGTCGATCTCAATCTCGGAGCCGTTCTGCTGCACGGTGATGCTCGCGTAGAAGGTGTTCTCCTTCAGCTCGGTCACGGTGATGCGGACGACCTGCGCGTCGAGCTGGCCGAGCATGTCCGTTACTAGGTCATGTGTCATCGGCCGCGGCGTCGATGCGCCCTGGAGCTTCATCAGGATCGCGGCCGCCTCCGGATGACCGATCCAGATCGGGAGGAACTTGTTCCCGTCGGCGGTCTTGAGCAGGACGATCGGCTGCTTCCCCACCAGGTCGAAGCTCACGCCGTAGATGACCATCTCATGCATCAGGCGTCGTCCCCGGCTCGATCATAGTCAGAGGGTACCGGGTCAAACTCCCACAGGCCCGGCGCTCCCGTTGGCCGACGCCGGCTCGATTTCCTCGACCGGCGCGGTCGACTGCTCACCGGTTTGGGCATCCTCGAGAAAGGCCTGCCGGTTGGGCACGCTCATGGGGTCGATGCCACGCAAATAGTAGGTTCGACCCAAGTGGAGGACGAGGTCGCCAATCTTCATAGCCGCAGTAGTTGAGACACTCATCGGCGGCCCGAGCTCGGTCCCACATCCCTTGAGCGAGTGCGGCTACTCGCGGCTACACTCCTCCGCCCCGGGCGATTAGCTCAGTTGGTTAGAGCGCCGCTCTGATAAGGCGGAGGTCCGTGGTTCGAATCCACGATCGCCCATTCCTTCTCGTAAGTCCGCCGCCGAGCTAGTGGAAGATCTCGGTGCGCTGGAGATAATCCTCCACCGTCAAGAGGAAGTTCGGGTCCTCGGCGATCTCCGCCAGGGTGCCCTTCGTCATGTCGTCGAGCTCGGAGTCATGGGCGAGCTCGAAGAGGAACGGGCCCAGCTTGCCGGCCTGGGAGAGGGCCGACATGCGGAGGACGAGGTCGCGCGTGAGCTCATCCTGCTTGATCGCCTCGAGAGACTCGAGATTCTCGTGCCAGGTCCGCAACATGACACTGGGTCAACGCCTGCCCCTCACCGCTGGATACGGGGGCTACGCGATTCGCTCGAGCGCTTCGACCAGCTCGGCGAGCTCGGTCTCGTCCGTGAAGGCGATCTCGAGCCGACCCGAGACGATCCGGGCCGGGAAACCCGTGGCGCGCTCGGCAGCCTGGCGCGCCCGCTCGGCGAGCGCCGGGTCGACCTTCGGCACCTTGCGCGGCTTCGTCTTCGCGCCGGCCCAGCGAGCAGCTCGCTCGGCGGCTCGGACCGACATGCCGCGGCGGACGATCTGGCGTGCGAGCCGGCGGCGGCCGTCGTGATCCGGGACGGCGAGAACAGCGCGCGCGTGACCCTCGGTCAGGTCGCCCCTCTCGACGAGTGCCAGCACGTCGTCGGGAAGCTCCAGGAGCCGCAGGCGATTCGAGACGGTCGGCTTGGCCTTGCCCATTCGCTCGGCCAGATCGCCGAGCGAGAGCTCGAACTCGTCCAGCAAGAGCGCGTAAGCGCGAGCTTCCTCGACCGCGGAGAGCTGCTCTCGGGCTACGTTCTCGACGAGCCCGAGCAGGAGCGTGTCGCGGTCGTCGGCCTCGCGCACGAGGGCAGGAACCGTCGGCAGGCCGGCCTCCTGGGCGGCCCGCCAGCGCCGCTCGCCGGCAATCAGCTCGAACCCGCCGGCCTTGCGCGGGCGCACGACGACCGGCTGCACGAGCCCCTGCGCGCGGATCGAGTCGGCCAGCGCGATCGTCGACTCGTGGTCGAACCGCTTGCGCGGCTGGCGCGGGTTCGCATGGATCGTCTCGACGGGTAGGTGTGCGAGCTCCGGCTGGCCGGGGCCCCCGACAAGCAGCTCGAGGCCTCTGCCGAGGCCACGTCGTTTGTCAGGAACGGCCGACAAGCTCCATCGCCACCTTCCAGTAAGCGTCGGCGCCGGCCGAGTCGCGGTCGTAGGCGGTCACAGGCAGGCCATGACTCGGCGCCTCGGCCACGCGCACCGAGCGCGGCACCGAGGTCTTGAACACGAGCTCTCCGAAGTGCCGGCGCACCTCGGCGGAGACGTCGGCCGCAAGGCGCGTCCGCCTGTCGACCATGGTCAGGATCACGCCGCCGATGACGAGCTTGGGGTTGAGCCTCGCGCGCACGAGCTCCACGGAGCCGACCAGCTGGGCAAGCCCTTCGAGCGCGTAATACTCGGCCTGCACCGGCACGAGCACCCGATCGGCTGCCGCGAGCGCGTTCACGGTCAGCGGTCCGAGCGAAGGCGGGCAGTCGACGAAGACGAAGGCGTAGCTCTCGCTGGCTTCGGCGAGTGCCTCCGCCAGGTAGCGCTCACCGTCGGAGCGCCTGGCCAGCTCGACCGCAGCCCCGGCAAGCTCGGGCCGCGAGGGCACGAGATCGAGCCGCGCGAAGCGCGTCGGCTTGGCGAGCTTCGGGAGCGGAATCCCGTCGAGCAGGTCGAGCGAAGAGGTGCCGTTCGCGCGTTCACCCAGCCCGGAAGTGGCGTTCGCCTGCGGATCGAGATCCACGACGAGCGTCTTCTCGCCGGCCTCGGCGAGGCAGGCGGCCAGGTTCACAGCAGTTGTCGTCTTGCCGACGCCGCCCTTCTGGTTCGCAAGCGCATAGACCCTGCCGGACACAGGGTCACGCTAGCTACGCGAGCGGACGTTTTCGGGCAATTCCGGGCCGACGCGGGAACCCGGGCGGAGTAGGGCCGACCTTTCGCAGGACGAACAGTCCCGGCGGCGACTCGACGAGCTCGGCGGCCAGCCGCTCCGCAACCGCGGCTACGCGCGCCGATTCCGCGCTCGGGCCGACGAAGAGCACAGCGGCCCCTCCCGGAACGACGAGCGGCAGGCACCACTCGGCTGCGACCGGCGGAGGCGCGAGAGCCTTCGCCACCGCTACGCCATAGGTATCCACCGGCTGCTCCTCCGCCCGCCCACAGACCACGCGCAGGTTCGGCAGCTCGGCGATCCAGCGCTCGAGAAAGGCGCACTTCCGGTGGCTCGACTCGAGCAGCGTCACCTCGCGTTCCGGGAATGCCGCCGCAAGTGGGATTCCCGGAGCACCCCCGCCAGAACCCACGTCCACGACCGACCCGCCGAACCGGCGAACCGTCTCGAGCGCGGAGAGACTGTCCTCCAGATGCACACGGCGAGCCTCGGCGGGATCGCGCACCGAGGTCAGTCCCGGAGTGGCGACGAGCGCTTCGAGCCAGCGCTCGAGCCGAGGATCGGTCAAGCGGGGTCGATCACGACGAAGCGGTTCGGCTCGGTGCCCTCGCTCCGCGTGGTCACGCCCGGGAAGTCCTGCAGGCAGACGTGGACGACCTTGCGCTCGACCGCGGTCATCGGATCCAGCTCCACCGGCTCGCCCGAGGAGATCGCCTGTTCCGCGCTACGGGTGGCCAGCGCATCGAGGCTCGCCTGGCGCCGCGCGCGGTAGCCCGATGCATCCACGACCACCGGCTTGCGGTCATCGCCGCGGCCCCGCCAGACGATCGCATTCGCCAGGTACTGGAGCGCATCGATCGTCTGCCCGTGCTTGCCGATCAGGAGGCCGAGCTCACGGCCGACAAAAGTCGCGGTGAGACGCTCGTCGTCCTCCTCGATCTCGATTCGCGCGCGCACCCCGATCGCGGCGGTGATCTTGTCGAGGACCTCCCGTACCTCTGACGCGTCCTCGCTCTCGTCCTCGAACGAGGACTCCGATGCGGGCTCCGCGGCGGCGGCGTCCACGCTTGCAATCACACGCGCGGGTGCATACCCCACGCCGAGCAGACCTCGCTCGCCCTCGGAGATCACCTGGAAGCGGACCGCGGCCTTGTCGAGCCCCGGCTGAAGCTTCTCGAGCTCGCGCAGCGCCGACCACTTGGCCTCGCCGACGGTCTCGCCCGTCGCCTCGACCTGGAGAGCCTCGGTCATCGTCTCGCCTTCTTCTTGCGCTTAACCCTGCGCGGCTGGGAGGGCGGCTTCGGCACAGGAGTCGGCTCGGAGGGCTCCTCCGCTACTGGCTCCGCTTCGTCTTCCTTGGGCAGTGTGCGCGACGAGCGCTTCTCGGGGACCGCGGGCTTCGGCATCAGGCGCCGCGTGATCAGGCCCTGCCCGACCGTCCAGAGGTTTGTGGTCACCCAGTAGATGACGAGCCCAACCGGGAAATTGAGCAGGAACGTGACGAAGACGACCGGGAGGACCATGAGCATGATCCGTTGCGACTTGTCCATCGTGCTCGACATCAACATCGTCGAGACGAGCTGGCTGGCCACGTAGATCACGAGCAGCAGGTAACCCGACCAGTGCGCGTTCGCGTGAGCGGTGATGTCCGGGACGAAGTGATGGCCGAGCCACGAGAGGTCACCGCCAGGCGGGTGCTTGGAGAACTGGCGTAGGACGAAGTAGAGCGCGATGAAGACCGGGAACTGCGCCACGAGGGGCAGGCACGAGGCAGCCGGGTTGATCTGGTTCTCCCGGTAGAACTTCATCAGCTCTTCCTGCTGCTTCTTCTTGTCGGCCTTGTACTTCTTCTGGATCTCCTTCATCTGCGGCGCGTGCCGCTGAAGGTTCTGCATCGAGTGGATCTGGCGGACGGTGAGCGGCACGAGCAGCAGCCTGACCATCACCGTCAGGGCGACGATCGCCCACGCCCACGGCAGCCCGACGGTGCCGTGGAGCCAGTCGAGAACGTTGCGGAGAACGTCCTCGATCGGTGTGAGCGGCGAGAACAGGATCATCGGAAGAGCCTCTGGTCCTGCGCGTAGTCGACCCCGCCGTGGCTCCAGGGGTTGCAGCGCAGGAGCCGCCAGCCGGCGAGTACAGAACCGCGCAGAAGCCCGTAATGGCGCAGCGCGTCGAGCGCATAGCGCGAGCAGCTCGGGTGGTACTTGCACGAGCCGCCCCAGAGGACGCCGAAGGTCCACCGGTAGGCGTGAACGAGTGCCATCCCGGCGTAGGCCGGCGCGCGAAGGGCGTACCTCATGCCGCTGCCTTCCCGAGGATCTCCTCGACGCGCTCGCCGAGCCAGTCGAACCCGCGCGCCTCGACCGCCTCGGCCAAACCCGGCCGGACAACGAGCACGTAGTCCTGGTCCTGCGGCAGCTCGGGTAGGCGCGACTGGAAGGTCTCTCGCAGCCGGCGCTTCATCTTGTTGCGAACGACCGCGTTCCCGACCGCTTTCGGGACGGCGAGGCCCAGGCGCGCGCC